>OLGB01000113.1_pt1 | contig 113373 bp, 96 predicted proteins | sample 1605691 | NCBI WGS metagenome assembly OLGB01 (sample SAMEA3888925, study PRJEB22519) | human gut metagenome | biome: human gut; feature: human-associated habitat; material: faeces | place: Denmark | collected 2010 | reverse complement strand
AAGGATTGTGGGGGATTATCAAATCAGAGATGTATTGTATGTATAAGATAACCGACGAGATATCTTTGCGTTCGGCAATCGACAAATATATAAAGTTTTATGCCGAAGAAAGACTGCAGGAAAGATTCCATTGCAAAACGCCACTGGAAGTACGAAGCGAAGCATTATCAGCGGAAACCCCGATACAATATCCGATTGTTGAGAACAAAAGAATAGAAGCATACAAAGCAAAATGGTGTGCATAAACGTCTCATAACATAAATATCCGCCACACTGAGTCAAATGTGGCGGATATCTATAAACTTATTTAGATTTTTTACTTGTCTACTTGACAGGGGGCTGATCATCATAGTGAGTGCTTTTTTTATCTTAGCTTATCATGAAATCAAGTCTTTCAATTCTGTTCTTTACCAGTCAGAACCCCAATCGTCGGAGCCGGAGTCCCAGCTGCTGTCGGAATCCCAACTGCTATCGGAGTCCCAGCTGCTGTCGGAATCCCAGGTGTCGTCGTCATCATACGAAGGGTCGTAGTAAGGCGAATCGTCGAAGTCATCATAATCAGCGCTGCTGTCATAAGAGTTGGAATCATAATAGGAAGAATAATCATCATTCATCCAGTCGGCAACCGTAGTAGCAGTCCAGGCGTCGTTCATCCATTCATACCAGCTGCCGTGATAGTAATAATAATTGTTGTTGCCGTAGGTGTAGTAACCGGTTCTGGGTCCGGAACCGCCGCAATTAAATAGGGAGGGCATTGCCAGCTGCACAACTACAATCAGGATAATAATCGTAATAATGTTTTGAAGTTTGTTTTTTCGGGTCGGTTCATTGCTGCTCCGGTTACCGGAAGTATTCCCCTGCGGACGCGGCTGGCCTGCCTGACGGGCTTTCTGGTCGGCAACGCGTTCTTTCATTTTCATATAAAGCTCGTTTACCGCATAGGCTTCATCGCTGCCCTTGTAGCGGACCGCACGGCTGCCGTCGGCTTTGTTTTTGTAAACCACAAAAGTGCCGTCGTCCGGGTCCTTGTAAATACCGAAGGCCTTCGGACCTCTGTAATCCTCGCCGATAAAAGTACGCATGTCGGCAAGCGGCAGATTCATTGCCTTAGCCCATGCCTTCAGTTCTTCGATCGTTTTAGGAACCTTGTCTGACTGTCTCACGTAGTGGCTGTTGGTTGCTCCGCAGTTCGGACAGGTTTCGTCAAAATCATTAATCCAACTATCACAATAATCACATTTAATTTTCACAGTTTTCCCCCTCTGCATCTTATGTTGAAATGTCAGCTGTATCGCATAGTAAAATATATTCTCAAAATGAGACTGCAAATACAAATAATGTACTTAGTATAAGGCAAAAGGATGACCATCGTCAACGGCAGCCTGCCATTTTCCCAAAATTATATGAAAATTCATCAAGACCCGACCGAAAAACGTTTTCACCTCACTCTGCCACATGAAATTCAAAGGTTATCCCGTCAAATGCGTACCCCCCACTCTGCCACACGAAATTCAAAGGTTATCCCGTCAAATGCGTACCCCCACTCTGTCACATGGATTTTACATGGGATTTACGGCAGCGTGATAGCGGAAGCCGGCAAGAAGCATTATGATTCCGATGTACACAAAAGAAGATGAAAGCAAAAATTATTACGTGCAAAATGTGCGTAAAAGCAAAATCATTACGCGCAAAATATGCGTAAAAAGCAGAAAAGAGGATAACTATGAAAAAGAAAAAATTAATCGCAATGCTTACCGCCGCTGCAATGGTATTATCACTGGCAGCCTGCGGAAACACAAACAATCAGGAGAACAAGGCGGCAGCAAATACTTCCACCGCAGCTTCCGGGGAGAGCGCTCAGGAGAGTACGGAGAGTAAGGAAAGTGTGGCAAATGATACAAAGGATGCCACTGCAGACGACAGCGCTGCCGATGCAGCGGAAAAACCGGTGCAGACCAAGCCCTTAGTGGTTTACTTAAATGACTTTGATGCTGTAATCGGTGATATGTTTAAGGAAGCAACCGGTTATGATGTAGAGGTAGTTGTCGGAAACGGTGCAGAAACCATGTCCCGTATCGCTGCCGAAAAAGGCAATCCCCAGTGGGACGTTGTATGGATTGACTCCATGTATGATGTATACAATTTGTCCGCAGACGGCGAGCTTGTAACCGACTGGGAGCCGGAAAATGCCGCAAACTTAACCGACTTTTCCAAGGGTCTGGTACCGGATAACAAGTGCATGTACCCCACAGATATCCATGCGGCAGGCGTTCTGGTTTACCGCAATGACGTGTGGAGCGAAGCAGACGCACCCAAGACCTTCGATGATTTAACCGATGCAAAATATAAAGATGCCGTTGGTATGGCAGACCCCGGTGTGGCAGCACCCGCTTATCCTCTGGCAGCTTATTTCATGGATAAAAAAGGACTGGATGCCGGAAAAGAATACTTTACCACCCTGTTCGACAACGGTCTGAAGGTATTCCCCAAGAATCCCCAGGTTGTGCAGGCTCTGGCAGGCGGAGACATCTCCATTGCCATGCTGCAGGAAACCAATGCTTACGATATGGTAGCAAGCGGCGAACCCGTCTCCATTATCTGGCCCGAGGAAGGCGCTCCCGGATCTACCCGTGTGGCAGCCATCAGCTCATCTACCGAGCAGCTGGAAATCGCCAAGATTTTCGTAAACTTCTTACTGGATGCCAAGACCCAGCAGCAGCTTGTAGATACCGGCGACGAAGGATATTTTGAACCCTCCGTAGAAGGCGTTACCTTAAAGGCAGAGCGTGATGCCAACGCAATCTTAGCCGTTGCAGATGAAGTATTCGGTGCGGAAAACGAAGCCGACATCAAGGCATGGTTTGCAGATATGTCCGCGAATTAGGAGAAAACATGAAGAGTAAAGACAATGCCGCAGGCATAGGAATACTCGGACTTCTGATTTTATTAGTACTGTTGCCTCTGGTGACAGTACTATTTCAGGTTATATGCCCGGGACTTTCCATCGATAAATTCAATTTGTCCAATCTGGCACTCGTACTGGATGTATTTAAAAGACCGCTGTGGAAAAAAGCATTTTTGAACTCCTTCTTTTTAAGCTGCGGCACCACGGCGCTGGGTCTTATTCTGGCAGCCGTACTGGCTCATTTCCGGGTAAATTATAAATTCGCGTGCGCAAAACTTCTGGACTTTACAGCATGGGTGCTGATGATAATTCCTTCCTTTATACTGGCGCAGGGCTGGGTGTATTTTTCCTCCGGTAACGGAATTGCCAGTGCGTGGCTGGGTATAAAAGGAGTCGGCTCCTTTGTTTTCAGCTACTGGGGATTGGTGTGTGTAATGGTTCTTTGCAAATTTCCCCTTGCCTATGTGACCATCAAAACTTCCATGGAGTGGTATCCGTCCCGCCTGATGCATGCGGCGCGGATGAACGGTGCATCGGCATTCCGGGCATGGAAAAATGTGCAGCTCCCCCTCTGTATTCCCGCTTACTGCTCGGCGGCAATGTTGATTTTCATGGACACGGTGGGCGATTACGGCATGTCCTCCACCATAACGGCGGTTTATTCCTTCCCCACACTGCCATACACCATTTACAGCGCCATCTGCTCCTCACCGGTGCGTTTTGACATGGCGGGCGTGCTTTCCCTGTACCTGATGGTCATGATTGTAATCGCTATGGCGGTGCAGTACGGCGCCATGGGAAAGAAAAAATTTGATTTCTTAGATAACGGCACGGAGCGTGTGATGGTGGTTTCTCCGAAAAAACCGGTGCAGGTTTTACTTACAGCCTCAACGGTGCTGTTCTGTCTGATAGCACTGGGAATACCGGTAGGTTCCGAACTGGTCATGTCCTTTTCAGGTTCCGTCAGCGTGCAGAAATTTACCTTTACCCTGGATAATTATAAGGAAGTGCTATCCTCTGCGGGCAGCATGGTAAGCGGCATCAAACATTCTCTGGGGCTGGCGGGAATATCCGCAGTGTTTGGCATCCTGATTGGATTTTGCGTGGCGTATGTGCTTACATATTCCCGTTTTAAGCTGAAAAAACTGATTGATATGCTGACGCTTGTGGCAATGGCGGTGCCGGGCGTGGTGCTGGGCATCGGTTATATTTTCGTATGGAACCAGAAATGGCTGACAAAAGTGGGACTGCATTTGTACGGAACGCCGTCTATTTTAGTACTTGCCAGCGTGGCAGCAGCCATTCCCATGATAAACCGCGTGCTGGTGGGCGGCATGGCAAAAATCCCCGGCAGCCTGCTTACGGCAGCACAGATGCAGGGAGCCGGCTTTTTCCGTAAAATCCGCACCATTCTTTTGCCGCTTCTGCACAACAGCAGTGTTTCGGCGGTACTTGCGGCATTCGGAGGAAGTGTGTTTAACCTTGCCATCACTACCATTCTGTATCCGCCAAATTACAGTACGCTGCCGGTTTACATCAGCGACTCCTACAACGATTTGAAGTTCGGCTACGCGGCAGCAGCCACCATGGTGGGCGGCGCTTTTATCGTGGGCATCATGATGCTTTTGGAAGTGGTGCTGAACGCCGGTTACCGGAAAAAGCAGGGACATTAAGAAGAAAGTGGTTACAAATTATGGAAACGATTTTGGAACTGAAAGATGTAAAGAAGAATTACGGTAAGAAGGAAATCTTAAAAGGCATCAACCTGACGGTGCAGGAAGGGGAGATTATCAGTGTGCTCGGTCCTTCCGGCTGCGGTAAGTCTACCTTATTAAATATCATTGCCGGCATTCTGCCCCTGAACGCAGGGCAGGTATTTGTCCGGGGCAGAGAAATGTCATCTCCACACAGGGTGGTGCCTATCGAACAACGAGACATGAACATGGTATTTCAGGATTTTGCCCTCTGGCCGCATATGAAGGCACGGGACAACATTATTTACGGATTGAAGGTGCGCAAAACGGACAAGGCGCAGATGCAGGAAAAACTTCACGAGGTGGAAACACTGCTGCATCTGGAAGGACTATTAGACCAGTATCCGGCAGAACTTTCCGGCGGACAGCAGCAGCGCGTGGCAATCGCCAGGGCGCTTATCACCAACCCGTCCATTATTCTGCTGGACGAACCGCTCTGCAATCTGGACGTGCAGCTTCGTATTGAAATGAGAACGGAAATGGCACAGCTTTTCCGCCAGTTAAAGACCACGGTATTCCACGTTACCCACGACCCGTCCGAAGCATTCGCCATGGCGGACCGCATTATCGTGATGAACCAGGGTGTGATTGACCAGATTGCCACCCCGGCGGAATGTTACGAAAGCCCCCGCACCATCACGGTAGCGGGACTTTTAGGCGCCGGAAACTGCGTGCATGGCGCAGTAATGGAAGGGCCCGCGGAAGCAGACGATGTAGAAGTTGGAAGTGCAGAGCAGGCAGCAGATGGCAGCGACAGGGAAAACCGTGCCGTTGTCAGCGTGCAAAACCGGAAGCTTGTCTGTAAAAGTTTTCAAAATGTTAAAAAAGGGCAAAAAATGCTCTTGAAATTTCGCCCGGAAGAATGTATTTTTGTAGAAAAAGAATGTAAAAATGCTATTCCGGTGCGCGTGGTGATGTCCTCATTTGAAGGCGGCCAGTACCGGGTTAAGGTGGAAACAGATGGCGGCGATACCTTCTGCCTGCTTCATCCTACGTTTTTGAAGGAGAAGCAGACGGGATACGCCCAAATCCTTCCGGAAAGGTTGTATGCTTATGAGGAAATTTCTGGCTAAGGGCGGTTACGGAGAACATGGACGGAGCTGCTTTTTAACGGAATACGGTACAGAAGGTCGTTTTTATATGGTGGATTGCGGTATTATGGACAGCGACAGCAATCCCTATCCCGATGTGACGGAGGAGGAACTTGCCAAAACGGATTACGTTTTTCTGACGCACAGTCACAAAGACCATAGCGGTGCATTCATGCACTTTGTGGAAAAAGGTTTCCGGGGGACACTGGTTACCTCTGCCATGGCTTTTGAACTCTCAGATATAACCTATGACAAGGTTGTCATTTTATCATTGGATATGGAGCAGCCGGTGGCTTTCCGGCAGCAGGACTTGCAGGTTTCCTTCGGCAGAACCGGCCACTGCATGGGCGGCCTGTGGTTTCTCATCACGGATGCACTGGGCACCTGCTTTTTCAGCGGAGACTATCAGGAAGATACCCTTGCCTATGCCTGCGATGCGGCAAGAGGAATGAAAGCGGAGCTTGCTATTGTGGATTGTGCCCATTATGAAACGGACAAGAGTGCTGCCGAACTTCGTGAGGACATGCTCGCACAGACGGATAAATATCTGCAGGAGGCGAGACGGGTCATTTTCCCGGTACCCAAATACGGTCGCGGCATGGAGATGTTTGCCCTGTTGGAAAAGGAATTTCCGGATAAAAAAGTCATGGTGGATGCTGCTTTCGTAAGAGAAAGCCTGCGCTGCCTGAAGGACAGAGCCTGGTTCTGCGAGGATACCTACGACAAATTATGTGGATTACTGGAGCGGCTTTCCGGGGAATGTGTGGATTTCTCCAGAGAGGATGCCGTACAGCCGGATTATGATATTCTGCTGCTTGCGGACACGCACCTTTTGAAGCCTTACAACACTGCTTTCGTGGAAAAGGAAGTAGCCGCCGGAGCAAGAGTAATCGTTACCGGCAGAGTCAGACCCGGCAAGCTGCCGGAAAAACTGCTCGCCGAAGGAAAAGCAGCGAAGTTTCTGTACCCCCACCACCAGAGCAGAGGCGACCTGCTCCGCGTGGCAGAAAACAACGACTTTACCGTCGTCCTACCTTACCACAATGAGGTAAAAGAAGTGCTGGTGAAGTAAAGAGAAGTAAAAAGAGAGGCTTAAGCCGGTATGACAGAAATGTTGTACCGGTTTTTTGATTTTAAATTATACTCTGTTATTGTATGTTTTTATTGTCGGATTACGCGATAAGTCGGAATATATAAAATTAGGGTGAAAATTGACGGAAAATGCAGGATATGGTAATGTAATAATAAGTGGGTAAGTCATGGCAACATGCAATAAAAAGAATAAATGTTGAAAAATGATTACAAAGACCGATTTATGGGACAAGTGATGAGTATACTGGGAGAAAAGGGAAACCGAAAAGAGAAGCATGGCGAAGAGATCGCCTACATGAGCAGATTAGGAGAAATGATTATGGCAGAGAATAGAAGAGAATTGACACAGGATGAAATGGATTTGAACACGGGAGCAATGGCTTATCAGCAAGGAGATTATAAAACCGCCATTACCTATTATACTAAAGCTGCAGAAGCGGGGAACGTGATTGCTCTCAGCAATCTGGGCTACTGCTACTATTATGGCAGGAGTATTCCGGTGGACAAAGTAAAGGCAAAGGAATGCTGGGAAAGGGCATCTATTTTTGGTGATATTGCTGCTGTATACAAGCTGGGTGATATGTATCGGAACGGCGATCTAAAGGAAAATATTTCCTATTCCCATGCTCTTTACCGGAGAGCCTTTGAAATGGCACTGGAATCGGAAGATATCTATGTCTGCCCGGATGCTTATCTGCGCATGCTCCGCTATTATCCGGAGGAAATCGATCATTATGCAGACAGGCAGACCATTGCCGAAGACTGTGTCTCCATGTTAAAGAAGCGAATTGAGGATGGTGACCGTTATTCCGACAAGCTGTTAAAAGAGGCGGAAGATTTCCTTCAGAAAATTCATTCTGCTGCACCCAAGGATGCAGATATGACACCGGAGTTTGTCCATGGAAAAAATATACCCGACAGCCTGCAGGTAAAAGAGAGTTTCTTCTCAGACGGCAGGAGCTATCTGGCTGAAATGTGGTGCCTGGAACAGACTACCAATGTAACCTATTATTTCCCGGTAGACGATACAATGGGTGGTAAAATCCCCAATGACAGTGGAGCAATCGAGGACTACCTGATCCGCCAGAAGAAATTAGTGGCCGGGGAATCCCACCCTCTGGGCATCCAGATCATAGAAAGATACGGCTGCCGGATTTATTCCGTGACAGTATGCGTGGGCTGCGACGATGAGGTGTTCTGCGAGGCGTATTTGTAGGGTGAGAAAGGTGTGTAAATGGACTTAGGATAAGGATTTAAGAATATTTTCCAGAAGGAATAGTATTCCTGCAGATTGGGAGGGGAGATACCGAGTTGATCAGGATTTATAAAGCACATATCAATGAGCAAACAAAAGAAATACAAACCATAAAAGAACATGCCGTAGGAACGGCACAATTAGCCCAATCGTATGGAATTCCTGCCCTGTCAGGGGTGCTTTATCAGATGGGGCTTCTACATGACTGCGGAAAATACCAGGCTTCATGGCAAAGACGGATTGACGGGGAAAATATTCAGGTGGAGCATTCTATTTGCGGTGCGAAAGAAGCATGGAATTTATATGATAAAAATTTATTAGCTTATCTTATGGCATATTGTATTGCCGGGCATCATGGGGGATTGCCGGACGGAGGTAGCATTTTAGACAATTCCGGCACTGTGACACTGAACGGGCGGCTGCATAAGGAAAATGAGGACTACAGTGCTTACAAAAAGGAAATCGAAATTGAAAAACTGGACGCAGCTTCTTACATAAATTTTTTAATCAGTCACTGCGATAAGAACCTTCCTAAAATTGTGGACCAATTTGCATTTTGGACGAGATATGCATATTCCTGTCTGGTAGATGCGGATTGGAATGACACTGCTCATTTCTGTGGGGAGGAGGAATACCGGGGGCTACATGCCGATTTTGAAAAGGCATTGCATCTGGTAGAGCATAAATTTCAATCTTTTATATGTGAAACGGAATTACAAAAAAGCAGGGCTGCCATACAGGCGCAGGTTTTTCGGAAAATAGACGATGATGCGGAAGTGTATCTTATGAATATGCCGACCGGAAGCGGAAAAACATTGTGTAGTGTCAAGGCAGCTTTGGAAAGGGCAATTAAGAAGCAGAAAAAACGCATTATCTACATATTTCCGTTTAACGCCATTATTGACCAGAGTGTTCAGGTTTTTACAGATATTTTTGGAAATTCACTGGAAATACTCCGGCATCAGTCCACATTTTCTTATGAGGAAAATGAAGACCTGGAGGAAGATTACCGCAGAGAGGCAAAGCATGCCGTAGAAAACTGGGATGCCCCCTTTATTGTTACTACGGCGGTTCAGTTTTTTGAGTCGGTTAATAGCAATAGGCGTGGAAAACTCCGGAAAATGCACAATATGGCGGACAGTATATTGATATTTGATGAGGCACATCTCATGCCCAGAAATTATCTGCAGCCGTGTCTGCAGGCTGTGTCATATATCACAAAATATCTAAACAGTGAGGCTATGTTTCTGACAGCTACCATGCCGGATTTTGAAAAACTCTTCAGTCTTTATGCAATGAAGGAAAATAAAATATGTAATTTAATAGAAGACAAATCCCTGTTTGGAAAATTCAGAAAATGCACCTATCAATATGAGAAATACTTATCCGCGGAAGGACTTTTGAAAAGCATACAGAAGGAAGCCTCCATATTGGTTATCGTTAATAAAAAGAAAACGGCAAGAGAATTGTATGAAATGGAAAAGGGGAATAAGTATCATTTATCCACTTATATGACGGCATGGGACAGAGAAAACTGCATTAACCGTATAAAGAAAGAACTGCTGCAGTTGGAAAAGGACTTCCCCAATGGAGAAGCAGTACCCGAAAACAGAAAAATAAGGGTTTTTGCAACTTCTCTGGTAGAAGCAGGTGTGGACTTCGATTTTATGACTGTATATCGGGAACTGACCGGACTTGACAGTATTCTGCAAGCGGGCGGACGGTGCAACCGGGAAGGAAAAAGGAAGGATGCGGTTGTACATATTTTCAAATATGAAGAATTGTCGGGCAGAAGTGCGCCGGAGCCGGATGTGTAAATTGCAAGAACTATCTTAACAAGTTCTAAATTTTCGTGGAAAACGCACAATAAATAGACTATTTATGTATAGAATTATATATCTGTTTTTGTGCATTTTCCACATACTACCATTTTACTGCCGTATGAGTTTTTCATATTCCACCGAGGACAAACCGCCAAACATTCTCCGAGGAAGGTTATTTATCCAGTCCTCTATCTGATGTATCTCTGCATCACTATACAATCCTATATCATCCCCTTTGGGAATCCAACGACGTATCAATTTATTTTGGTTCTCATTACTTCCCCTCTCTCCGGAGCAGTAGGGATGTGCAAAGTATAATTCTGTTCGTTTTCCTTTATTCAGTTTTGATTTTTCAATTCCTGAAACATCCGTAAACTCCATGCCATTATCACAAGTAATAGTTTTGAATGTTTCCCGGAAAGCTGGAGCACCCATTTTTCTTTCTAATCGGTTCAAGGCTTTTACAACACTGGAAGAAGTGCGGTTAGGTATCTTGATTATTTTTTCTTTCCGAAGCATCCGTTCAGTAAGGACCAGAAGACAGGTCAATTCATCTTTAGAACTGTACACGGTGTCCATTTCCCAGTGTCCAAAATACTGCCTATTAGATGCTTCTTTAGGTCTGTCCTCTATGCTTTTCTTTTTGTCTGTATATATCTTTTTGCCTTTCTGGACTTTCTTCTTTTTTCTCGGTTTCGCATATGGTAAATCTAATACACTAAGACCATATTTTTTATCATACGCATAATTATAGATAGTCCGCTGGCATACCTTATTTTTACCGATTACCTGCATGGCTGCATAGGGGGAATATTTCTTTTTCTGTATCAGTTCTCGTAAATTTATTATATACTCATCATCAAACACCAGCTTGCAGGGTCTGCCAGTTCCGGCCATAGCATCATCATGGACACGTTGCCCGGCATCCGATAAATAAACATGATAAGGTTTCAAATCTCTCCCTATCTGGGTAACAGTTCCTTTTTTGATCTCTGCATAAATAGCAACCCGGCTAAATCCTAAAGCTGCAGCTATATCTTTCACAGGTGTTTTTCTTTTCCGCTCTATTTCTATGTAGTAACGGTCTTTCTCTGTTAAATGTCGCATGTTTACCCCCATAAATCTAAATTGATAATGTGCTTTTTGTATATCTGCACTAAAGCAAAACGCTCCGCTCCGACATACAAAAGACTTTTGCTGTTTCAATTAGATTTTGCCTAAGGAAAAAGGCTCTTGTAAAACACCGTAAAAATTTTCGTAAGGATGAAATTTTTTACTTGCTGCGCATGTTTGACAAAATCCTTTTTCTTAGGCAATGAAGAAGTAGCAACACCAAAACAAATGTTAAAGGATTTCTTAGTATCTGCTGCTTACCCTTCTTATCATAATCAATAAAAAATGATGCTTGTTTTTTGTGTTCGCTGCGCTCTGCAATCCGTATTTTTCATTATGCTTTTGCTTTCTGTTCTAACTGCAATCGTTAGCCACGTATGTCCGTATGCACTTTAATTCCTGCTCCGCTTATGTCAAAACCGTATAAAAATTTTTTCAGAACGTAAAAAGCACTGAAAAATTTTTTATACTAATCTGCGATTTTTTGACAATGCTATGCAGTTCATTAAAAACAGTGCAGGACATACGCGAAGAACTAACGAGATGCAGTTAAAAAAACAGAAAGGAGCAAAAGAATATGAAAAATACTTCATAACATCAAAAATCGAGGACACCGCTCTAAATCTTCAAGATGCAATTAAAAGCTGACCTAACGACTTGACGGGGAGAAAGGAAAAAGCCTATAATATCCCTACAGAAAGGGGTGCAGGCTATGGAAGAGGAAATGACAAAGGAAGAAATGCAGAGATTTCTAAACATGGCAGCCGAAAAAGGCGCAACAGAGTATGAAGCATTAAAAGAACTGGCAAAAATACTGGGAATAGAGTTCCCGGAAGTGAAAACTAAATAGTAAAAAAGAAAGGCAGCCGTAAAGGTTGCCTTTTATAGTCCAAAAGTTTCTTGTATGTATTTTTCTTCTGCTGCCGATATGTTTACAAAAACATCACCGTCAATGTATTGTTGTGTAGGTATCTCCTGAGGAGCTTGTCCCACTGTGAATATCTTTACTGTATGTATTCTCCGTGTAAAAGCCTTAAATGTTTCAGGTTCATCTTTCTGCCATTGTAAATATTGATTTTTCAACGGTTTATTGCTGGTAAAAAACACTTTGGTATAGCAGGCAGTTTTGTTATTGTATCGGCAGGGAAGTTGTAGAGGGTATATATCCAACCATATCAACATTTTAGAGATTTCTATTTCTCCACGGAACTCTTCAAAAACAACTACATCCTGTCCGGAATAACCATCCCATGGATTTTTATAATCAGTTACACGGTATACATTTTCGAAACCATACAAGTTGTATATACCAGAAGTTTTACCAGTTCCGGAATCACCTTGCCAATATTCCACATGCATTGTATCACGGACCTTATTTTTATACTGTTCATATTTTAATGTTTCCCTTACTTGACCGACTATGTTAAGACGGTTCATAAAGTTAGGATTTTCTTCAATGATTTCAAAATCAGATTTTCCTTGTTTCACCAAGTCATAAAGTAGAGTAAGGTCATTCCGTTTCCCTTGCTTTTCTTCCGGACATTCTCCAAACTCTTCAAACGTTTCCGGAAGATTGGATTCCACTTTTCCATTAGCAACAAATTTGGCTCCCTCTTTACGGACATAAGCCCTATTTTCCAACGCAGAACCATTACAAGCCGTAAGAAAAGCCGGGGGAAAAAGTTTTTTGAGATACTCAAAAGAAATAGCAGTATCACGATATATAAAAATGTGTGTATGATATGTATGGTTCTGTAGTCCAATCTCATCACACATACACCAATACTTTACATTTTTAATATTCATGAGCAACTCACGGATTACATCATGAGAAAATCCATGCGTTTCAGGATTGTTTATAGTGATGCTCCATTTTCTACACGGCTTATACTCTTTCTTTATATCCTCTTCGGAATCAACAAAAAAATCCATACATTACCCCCAAAATTACAAAAGTCAGAAAAAGATTACAAAGATTACAAAAGTTAAAAAATAAAAGAAATGTAGTAAAATCAATACTTAAAGTAACCAAAATTACAGATTACAGAAGTTGCCTAAAGGGTAATATTTACCTTTAGGCAACCCTTGACGGTAGGAACCCATTGCCGGAAGGCCTGCCTGCAGGGGCGGCGCCCGCCTAAAGGCTGGGGCAGACCGCCCCCTTGGCTTAGGCTACTCCGGCAATCCCTACCGTAAAGGGCAAGCTCTACGAGTTGCCGGAATTATCACGATCTTTAACAAAACAACGAAAAAGAAAGAACAAAGCAATCAACAAAGACCAATTCATATTTATTTTCTCCTTTTCTTCATACTACGTATATACTTTCTGCTGGGTCTGTCTACGGCATCCATATTCACGGCTTCGTTACGTTGCAAGGACAGAATTTCTTCTTCTGTCAACATATCCCCTTCCTTGCAGGACTTAGAGAGATTGTCCACGCACGCAAGAGTATCATACCGGGCAAAGTCCTTATTTGTGATAAACCAGCCGAAGCGGTGCAAAGGACGAACAAGAGTAGGGTCTGTTGCATTTTCCAAGGTAAAGGCATCATATTGCCCATGAACAAGCACACGCCATACTTTATTGCAACTAACAACATACTGGGTTACCTGACGGAGCAAAGCATCAACATGATTAAATCGCTGGGATGTATAGATAAGGCTTATATGATGATGCCGACACGTAAGAAGTGTATTCAAAAATAAAGGGTCTATGTTATCCTTGAATTTCCTACTGTTAAGCTGCACTGAAAATTCATCACCCAAAACAAGAATACATGTCAAAGTATCGTTTTCTTCATCCAACTGCTTAAAACGTTCGGCAGCTTGAACCATCTGGGAAAGTCCAGTAAAGTGTTCATAAGGTACACCGATTAAATCTACGTTACTAATAATGTGGATTACCTGCGTAACCCACTTCTTACGGTTAGGGTCATATATCTTTTTACCGTTGTACTTGTTATATTTGCCTACTACATAATGAACCGCAGAAAGGGTTTTTCCCTGTCCGAACAGACCAATAAAACAAATTAGTTGACCCATTTTTATTTCACGCCATTTTTTAAACTTCATCCACTTAAGGCAATCCACAATAGCATTATAGACTGTCTTAAATGGATGAAACAAAAGCACACGGAAGACTACGGAGAATAGGCAAAGCAGCCCTATTCCAATCAGAATAATATATAACATGCTGCCTACCTCCGACTTACAAGGTTATCAAACACAGAATTTACTACGGAACCAATGCAGGAGAGCACCAGCACAAAGCACATGTACCTGATTAAGGTTTCCGGAGTAAACTCTGCAGAACCTGCCAATATAAAATCAATTAACTGCTGCATAGAATCACCTTCCTTTTTTCCACTGGGTAAATTTACCCACAACACCGGTTATTTTTCTTTCCGTCCATGTAAGCAGCAGAAAGATAAAAAGTAAAAATACCAATCCACTTAATGCGGTAAGTTCTTCCTTAATCGCCGCAAGGCTATCCGTGTAATCAACCGGGGCAGTAGTCTGAAAAGCTCCATCACCACCCGACACAGTAGGAGTACCAGGAATACAAGAGCCGTCACCGGAAGACACTGTATCAATTGGGGATTGTTCAGTTTCTCCATTGTTTCCACCGGACACATCAGAACCAGCATCCCCAGAAGAAACACCAGCAATGTTATAAACTCCGTCAGACAACAGAACAGAATTGACAGTAACCTGAATATTTTCTTTTTCATACATTTGACACACTCCTTTTTATTTTTTATAATTATCCCCATAGAAAAAGAAAGAGGGGATATTACCATGGAAGAAAATAAACAATACGTATACCTTAAAAATGAATATCAAAAACCACAAACAGAATATTTGCGAGAAAACAACAAAATGTTAAAATACATATGTACCCTACTAACAATAAACACAATAGGAATACTTATAATTTTGCTTCCCGTTCTTATGTGGTTAGCTAACATGATGAACTAAAAAATATCTTTGACAATCTTAAATAAAATAGATGCAAGAAAGACAAATACAACAACCTGCACAATAGATATGTTGTAACCCAACAAATAAATTTTATACCGCCACAAATAGGTACATATATAAAATATATTTTTTATATCAGCCATAATAAACACCTCACAAAAAAGCCTTGATAAGTCCAATAATAATAACCAAAACAATACCCAGATAAATCATGCTTATAAGTTCAGACGGAAGAAACAAAAATACAGACGCAAAAAGGCTGGGAAATGAACCTATAACTTGTATAAGTGAATTAACTAAACTAATAAAAAACTTACCTATAGAACCAATATCAGAAAAATCCAAATCACCAATTTTTAAACCACTATCACCGCCGGGCTTTTCAGGTAAAGTAATTTTTCCACCATCACCGCCAGATATATCACCATTATCAGGATCTGGATCAGTATCACCAATAACAACACGACCATCAGTTATATCTTGCTGATTGTTCTGATACCATTTTTTAGAATTAAAATCATATACAGACCAATTACCATATTTTTTTGACCCACTACTCACGTCTTCACGAACAGTACGCACATAAAGTTTATAAACCTCATTAATCTGGAAAGCGCCATGATTATCATTAAACAAAGTCTTAGATTTTATATAACCGTTAGAAATTAAAAAATCAGAAATATCTGCTGAACAAAAAGAATACTGTCCTAAAATAGTTTTAATATCTTTATACCCAGTAGGAAAACAAAAAGTATAATAATTACGTTTAACATCAGTATCAAAAGCTACAGAAACTTTTGCGTACAATTTTACCTCAAAAGTATCATGGATTTTTTCATCATAAGTACCTTCTGGAGTCCATGTTAATTTAAAACAACCAGACGTTAAAACATCACCATGACAAGATAAAGGTGGAACGGTAGCATACTGACAATTCTTTATATTAAATAAATCCCCATCATAACCACTAACAGCATCAGGATTATAAAAAATACTATCCACGCCAAGCCTTAATTTACCACTAACTACATCATCACCAGAATAATAAAACGGCGTCAAAGTTACAGAATAAAAAGAACCATCAGACAAAGAAGAAACATCAATAGAAAAACCATTATCAGATATCTTATAAACTTTACCCTCAATATCTTCTAAACCGTCAGCAGTTTTAAAAGTAAAAACAGAACGTACTCCAGTATTTTTATAATTAGAAATATCTACAACACGAGAAGAAACTCCATTCCAAGAAGTAATCAAGTTTGAACCATCCAAGGAACCGGAAAAAGTATTAAGCCCAAAAGAATTATCTTTAGAACCTTCGGACCAATCAGGCCTATTTATACTTCCTGAATCGTTACCCGTTTTCAAATACTCCAATGCCGAAGCCTTTCCGGCCTCATCAGCCTCATATATAGGAATATCAGTACTTACAGAAGAAGCATAAAAAGACTGCAACCCACGAGTACCATTTACTGTTTCCGCTTCATTATTACTCCGTCGTACACGACGCAACGTGTAAGAAACTGATACACCAGTTGAAGAAATAGAAGTTAATGAGCCATCATTCCCCAAACGATAAAAATTATAGTTTTTTGATACTACAACAACCTTGTCAGGGTCAGGTGAAGTAATCACATCAACATCCGCATCAGAGTGATGCAGGATAACAAGACGATAATTTAGGGAAAAACTTTCATAATCCCAAATTTGATTACCTATAAAGTTGGAAGTATAATTAGACGGGACTTCATATGATAAACTATAAGTAAATGTTTCTGTTTCTCCGTTTTCTGCTGCATTGGCTACTGCTCCGAAGCAGAAGAACAGTGCCATGATACTAAACAGGGCAACTATGCACATTGCGTTTCTAAACATCATTGTCTTTTTCATCTTCACACATCCTTTCCAAAGCACGAATTTTTAACTCTTGTATTTCAATATTTAGCTTACAAATAGAACAAAGTGACAATAAAATCTTATAGCAGTCTTCATCACTAATACCAGGTAAATAACCCATACCTACAACACTCCTTTCTCCTCAAAAAAATAAAGGCTTAATTTCTCAATATTCAATTAAGAACTTAAGCCTTTACTTTTTTAACTACAGCTACCCAGTACTACATTGCAGCAGACTTCGCACGACTGAACAGACCAAACGCTACAAAGCAGAGGGAAGCAATCAGAAGAACGTTAAGCGGGAATTCAGAGAAAAGACCCATTACATTCTTTACCAGATTAACCAGCTCGGTAACAATACCGGTATTGATTACGGAAGCACCAGCATCAGCAGCAACCACAGATAAAAGATGCATCATAAAAGACTCCTTTCCGATGTATAACTACCATCTATTTTTATTAACACCCTATAAGGGGGATGTCCAAGGGGAGACCGGGCGGAATATTAACTTCACCGCCCGGATGTAGGGAAAATATGTAAAGCTATTAGCTTAACAACTACTTAGCAGCCTTATCCTTATCAAAAGGAGTTGCCGGAGTAATCAGCTTATAATCATCCACCGGCTGGTATACCTTATCACCGTACTGGGTAGCTCTGGCATAAAAGAACTTAACAACGTCACCTACAGAAATAGGAAAATCTTCTGTTGTATTAACTTCCTCTACGGCTGCACCTTCCAATGATGCATTGGCATTTTCTTCTTCGGTCTTTAATTCATAATCAGACCACGGACGCAAACCATAATAGGTTGTATACGTTTTCTTTCCGTCCTTACTGGGTGTTTTCTTGATACCTACAATTTTTAATCCTTTTAATTCATTTACCATTTTCTTTTCCTCTTTTCTTTAATTTTTTATGCAAAGGAATCTTATCCTTTATCACCGTCTTCTATTAAACATCCATCACAAAAATCAAAAGCTTTCTGTAAATCCCTTGTTGAATACAATACGTGATATCCTCTAAATCCATACCGGACTACCACAAAATAATATATAGTATTGTTATTAAACCGTTTTACCTCTATAACTAATCCGTTTCTACTGAAAAATAAACCTTTATAACGATACATGTTTTCTCTCCGTTACCTTCTTTCTATCTGTTAAGATAGATATTACAACTTTAACGCCGGAGCCGGATGAAAGAAGCAGTTTGACACTTGGTTTGCTGGATGAATATGAGGATATTTCCTGTACGGAGAGCATTCTGGAATATTACAACCGCTATTATTATGTTCATTCTGAAGATATTCAGAAGTATGCCATGCATCGCTTTGCGGAAGATACACTTGGAAGTATGGATTTTCGGAGTATTCCTTTCAGGGAATACGCGGAGCAGTTTAAGATAGTGGAGTCGGAAAATACCGTATCGGTAGTGGTTCCGCAGGATGAAACATGCAGACAGATTATGGAAAGTATTAAACGAACAGGAAAAGGAAATGTCCGGGCAGTCCAGCGTTATGTATGTTCTGTCAGCAGAAAAGAATTTGAGGATTTATATAAACAGCATGTGGTGGAGGATTTCGGCACCGGAATCTGGTTTCTGACCAATACAGACTATTACAACAGGGAAACGGGAATAACGTTTGAAGCAAAGGATTACATTCTGTAGTAAATAAAATGCATGAACTATGAAATAGAGGACAGTGTGCAAAATACACGCAAATCAGCAGATTACGGAAAGGCAAGGTGAATTAATATGAGTTACGGTTTTAAGATTATGGTAGAAGGCGATTATGCATGCTTTACCCGTCCGGAATTCAAGACGGAAAGAGTAAGCTATGATGTGCCTACCCCGGGAGCCCTGGAAGGCATGCTGAAAAGCATCTACTGGAAGCCGGCAATAAGGTATGTTATCGACAAGATTGTGGTATTTCATCCGATTGAATTTGCCAATATTCGCCGCAACGAGGTGAAGGATAAGGTATTATACAGTGCCGTGAAAAATCAGATGAATGGAAAAGAGGCAGACCCCTGTATTTATACCGTGGCCAGAAGAAGCCAGAGGGCGTCCATGGTTCTGAAAAATGTAAAATACGGTATAGAATTTCATTTTGAACTGACCGGCATAAAAAATGAGAGAGAGGACGATGCGGAAAACAAGCATTATAACATAATCAAAAGGCGTTTGGAAAATGGACAGTATTTTCGTACCCCTTGCCTTGGCTGCAGCGAATTTTCCGTAAAAAGGCTGGAGCCAGTGGATGAATTCGATACAAATCTTATCAGCAATGCCATTCTTGATATGGGTGATACAGATTTGGGATTTATGGTCTACCGGGTTAATTTTAAGGATGGCGGGATACCTCAGAACGGCGACTGGGACAGCCCTAAATTTTCAGACAAAGCCACAACGGAGTATTATCGTCCGCATATGGTTTCCGGTGTCATTGATGTGAATAAATACCTGACAATGACAAAGGCATAAGATTAACAATCAGGAAAGGAGAAAAACAATGTTGATACAGGCACTATGTGAATACTTTGATATGTTAGCGGCAGCCGGAAAAGTCACACCCGAAGGATACAGCAAGGTAAAAATACATTATCTGGTGCACCTGACGCAGGATGGGAAAATTGATACGATTTCCAGCTATCAGAAGATAGAAAAAGTTCCGGCCGGTAAGGACAAAATAAAAGAAAAAGCGGTTCCAAGAGAAGAACTGATGCCGGAGCGAACGGAGAAGCCTGGCATTGAAGCCAATGTGGTAGAACATAGACCATTGTATCTGTTCGGCTTAAATTATGCCGACGATGCACTGTCACCGGCGGACAAAACGGATAAAGCAAAAAAATCCCATATGGAACTGGTAAAAAGTAATCTGGAATTTATAAAGGATATTGATTCACCGGTGGTGAATGCCTACCGATGTTTTTTGGAAAACTGGGTACCGGAACAGGAAATACATAATGAAAGCTTACTGAGGCTCGGAAAAGATTATTCTAAATCAAATTATATTTTCTGTCTAAAGGGAAGACCGGATTTACTGCTGCATCAGGATACGGCACTGAAGGAGAAATGGGAGAGAACAGACAAATCAGAAGAGGGGGAAAAACCCTGGATAGCCCAGTGCAGCATTACCGGTGAAACAACAGAAATAGAAAGAGTTCATAAAAAGATAAAGGGAATAGCCGGTGGGGCGGCAACAGGCTCTGTGTTAATAGGGTTCAATAATGCGTCGGAAAGCTCTTATGGGACGGAACAGGCATATAACAGCAATATTTCCAAAACTGCCATGAAAAAGTATACCGAGGCATTGAATTATCTGTTAAGTTCTCAAAGGCATAAAGCCCTTATTGATGATATGACGGTTGTTTTCTGGGCTATGAATGCCAGCGAAAACAGTGAGGATATTCTGAATGCCATGCTGTTTGGAGAGAAGCAGGGTACCGATGGGGTTTCGGCAGAACAGACAAATTTACTGCTGCGGCAGGTTTTAGAAGATGCCGGAAATGCAGCTGTTACAGATAAGACCCTGCTGTCTTTTGAAAATATTGACCCAAATGTGGATTTTTACATGGTAGGTTTGAAGCCGAATTCTTCAAGAGTGGCTGTTAAATTTATTTATCGAAAGAAGTATGGAGAAATTCTTGGAAATATTGCAAAATTTCAGCGGGATATGCAGGTCGCGGAGCATGGCGAACGAGTGTATATGTACAAAATAAAGAAAGAACTTGTATCACCGAAGAGTTCCGATAAAAAAGTAGACTCTGCCATGATGGCAAAATTATTTGAATCTATTTTATACAATACCGATTGCCCTTATACACTGCTGGATACCATAGTTAGAAGAATAAGAACGGATTTGTATATTGGAGAGGTAAGAGCAGGTATTCTGAAAACCTGTATCAATAGAAATAACAAAAATAAGGAGGAACAAATCACAATGGCATTAAATGAAGAAAGCACCAATCAGGCGTATTTGTGTGGAAGGCTTTTTGCAGTTCTGGAAGCTCTGCAGCAGGATGCCTTGGGGAAATTAAATCGAACTATCAAGGATACCTATTTTTCATCGGCATCCATGACTCCGGAACTGATATTTCCCAAATTAATCAGGTTATCACAGAACCATCTGAAAAAAGCAAAACATCCGGTTTTTTACAATAAGCAGATTGGAGAAATAACGGACAAGTTGCAGGAAGAATTTCCTAAGAGATTATCCTTACAGGAGCAGGGAAGATTCGAAATTGGCTACTACCAGCAATGGCAAAGTTATTATAAGAAAAACACAGACAAAGTAGAGGAGGAAAAATAGTATGGCACTGGAAAACAGATATGATTTTGTAATGATTTTTGATGTGGAAAACGGAAATCCCAACGGAGACCCTGATGCGGGAAATGCTCCCAGAATAGATGCGGAGTCCGGATTGGGATATGTAACGGATGTATGCTTAAAGCGTAAAATCAGAAATTACGTTGAATTATGCAAGGAAGGGGAGCCGGGTTACAATATTCTGGTAAAACCGGATAAATCCCTGAATGCAAAGTTTGCCGCAGCCTATGATGCAGAGGGCATTGCCCACAACAAGGACAAAAACAAAAACGCAGATGACGTGAAGAAGGCAAGAGATTATATGTGCCGTACCTATTTTGACGTAAGGGCATTCGGTGCGGTAATGTCAACCGGCGATGACCCTTGCGGTATCGTCAGAGGACCGGTGCAGATTAATTTTGCCAGAAGTATTTCTCCTATCAATATTCAGGAGGTTACTATTACCAGACAGGCAAGAACTACGGAGGAAAGAAGCGAAACAGGTGATACGGAAATGGGAAAGAAGAGCGTTGTTCCGTATGCATTATACAAAGCAGAAGGATATGTTTCGGCGGCTTTGGCAAACAAGGTAACCAATCTTTCAGAGGAAGATTTGAATTTGTTATGGGATGCCATTGTCAATATGTTTGAAAATGACCATAGCGCAGCCCGCGGAAAAATGTGTATGAGAAAGCTTTATGTGTTTAAGCACAGTAATGTATTGGGAAATTGTCCTTCTCATATTTTGTTCGATAAAATCAGAATTACGGAACATTTTGATTTAGCTCCGAGAAGCTTTTCCGATTACGAAATATGCGTAGATAAGGAGATGCCGGACGGAGTAACGTTACTGGAGAAAATTTAAATGACGGACAGGGAAATAGCTATCAGGTCCGTTCAGCATTTTTTATACTGTCCACATCGCTGGGGTCTTCTGGAAATTGATTGTGCGTGGAGTGAAAATGTTTTTGTTACAAAGGCTAATTTACTGCATGAACGGGTACATAATCCGGATAAGCATTATACGGCGAACGGAAAGAAGGTATTTACTTCTGTGAAGGTGTTCAACAATCTTCCCAAGTATAATTTATATGGGGTAACAGATTGTATAGAGCTGACGGAAAGCAAGAACGGAGTACCGATTTCCGGGCTCCCCGGTAAATATAATCTGTGTATTGTAGAATATAAACCAACAAAACCGAAAAATAAGGATTACCATGAAGAGGACTTTATGCAGATCTTTACACAGAAGCTGTGTGTGGATTATGTATTTGGCTGTGATAGTGATGCAGTTTTATACTATGCAGATGTGAAAAAACGGGTGAAACTTCCGGTAAAAGAACAATTTCAGGAGTGTAATAAAAGGCTGTTGCAGGTTTTGGAGGAAATGCGGGAGCGGCTTGATAGCGGAGCAATACCGGAAATACGTGTAGGACAAAACTGCAATGGCTGTTCCCTGAAAGAAGTATGCATGCCTATGAAGAAAAAGCCGGTAAGTTTTCTGGACTCCTTAAATAAAATTCGTCTTCAAGAGAATGATGAGGATGTGTTATACGAAACAGAGGAAAATAAATGAGAAAGCTGTTGAATACTCTTTATATTACAAATGAACATGCTTATCTTGCCCTGGACGGAGAAAATTTCGTCTGCAGAATAGACGGAGAAGAAAAACTGCGGATACCTTTTGATAATATAGAGGGCATTGTCTGTTTTAATTATGTGGGATGTTCTCCGGCTCTTATGGGAAAATGTGTGCAAAATACAGTTGCGCTCAGTTTTCTTTCCCCACAGGGAAAATTCCTGGCGAAGGTATGTGGGGAAACGAAAGGTAATGTTTTTCTGAGAGTTGCGCAGATTGATAAATTCCGGGAAGACGGAATTACTCTGGCAAGAAATACCATGGCTGCCAAATTCAGCAACACCATTCAGTTAATCCGCAGGTCATTACATGATAATCCTTCCCTGAGAGAAAAGGAAGAAATACGTCAGGCAATGGTAATGTTAGATACGGGAATAGAAAATGTTCTTCAGGCGGAAAGCATAGAGTCCATACTCGGTATTGAGGGAAATTGTGCACAGGCATACTTTTCTGTTTTTGATAACCTTATTACGAGTAAACAGACGTCTCTTATGTTTTCTGTCAGGACAAAACATCCGCCGTTAGATGAAGTGAATGCTTTATTGTCGTTCGTGTATACGCTGCTGACAAATGAATATGCATCTGCTCTGGAAACTGTAGGTCTGGACAGCTATATTGGATTTTGTCATGCACTCCGGAGCGGAAGAAGTTCTCTGGCATGTGATTTGGTGGAGGAAGCACGGTGTATAGCGGAACGCTTTGTTTTAACACTCATCAATTTACAGATAGTGGATACGGATGACTTTGACAAACAGATATCCGGTGCAGTCTGGCTGAACGAAGATGGCAGAAGAAAAGTTTTGACCAAATGGCAGGAGAAAAAACGAACTGACTTTTTGCATCCGTACATAAAGCAGAAAATTCCCTTGGGGTTACTGCCATATGTGCAGTGCAATCTGCTTGCAAAGTATGTGCGCGGTGACATTCCCGAGTATCCTGCACTTTTAATCAAATAGGTGAATTGCGATGATGGTTTTAGTGAGTTACGATGTAAGCACGATGGATGCAGCCGGTAAAAATCGGCTGCGAAAGGTGGCGAAAGAATGCCAAAATCATGGTCAGAGAGTTCAGAATTCTGTATTCGAGATGAATTTGGATTATTCGACCTTCTTAAAAACAAAAGACCGTCTGCTGAAATTGATTGATGAAAAGCAGGACAGTCTGCGCTTTTATTATTTAGGCAATAATTGGGAGCACCGGGTTGAGCATATCGGTGCAAAGCCAACCTATAACCCAGAAGGCGTAATCATTATCTGATTAGTGCATGCGAACCTCAGGTGATTAAAAAACAATATCAGGTTCGCCCCTAGGCAGAGAAACTTTGTCAGAAAAAAACAGAAATATATATTTGTTAAAAAGTCTGTCTCTTGTATATGGTGGCATGATTGCAAAGAAAACACAAAATATTGCGGTCATGCCTCGCAAGAGGCATGTGAGTAGAAATTCCAAACTGTGTTAGAGCGCCCGCAAGGTTGCGTCATGCCTCGCAAGAGGCATGTGAGTAGAAATGCCATAAAGTTTTTTGGCGTCCTCTGCCTGCTTCCGTCATGCCTCGCAAGAGGCATGTGAGTAGAAATAGCGGTAATTGCCGCGTTAATCTACCCTACGGCAGGTCATGCCTCGCAAGAGGCATGTGAGTAGAAATGAACACGTTGGAAGTATTATAAGCAGGCTCCGCGTCATGCCTCGCAAGAGGCATGTGAGTAGAAATTTTTAAGGTATTCATCATGAAAAGCCGAATAGTGTCATGCCTCGCAAGAGGCATGTGAGTAGAAATGAGGATAAGGACGATAAATTCACGCCCCTTTGCACGTCATGCCTCGCAAGAGGCATGTGAGTAGAAATCGTATTAGCTTCTTTCAAGTCCTCGCGGTAGTTGTCATGCCTCGCAAGAGGCATGTGAGTAGAAATTATCCACAGATAGCGGCTTCAACTTCCACATAGTGTCATGCCTCGCAAGAGGCATGTGAGTAGAAATCTGTCTGCGCGACGCGGGTAGAAAGTCCCGCAATGTCATGCCTCGCAAGAGGCATGTGAGTAGAAATAGAAATTGCGTCATATCTTCCCGTCACGGGATTGGTCATGCCTCGCAAGAGGCATGTGAGTAGAAATCCCGCGCTCTCTGCGTTTAACGCCGCTTCTTTCGTCATGCCTCGCAAGAGGCATGTGAGTAGAAATTCTAATAAATAGAGCTTAAAAGCTCTCCGCTGTGTCATGCCTCGCAAGAGGCATGTGAGTAGAAATTATCGTCGTTTACCATTGTAATCGCTACCGGATAGGTCATGCCTCGCAAGAGGCATGTGAGTAGAAATTCACGCCTACGTCAGTTGTTTGTGCGTCAAATTTGTCATGCCTCGCAAGAGGCATGTGAGTAGAAATTGTAGAAGTCACTGTTTTATAAATGTTTCACGTGGTCATGCCTCGCAAGAGGCATGTGAGTAGAAATCTGTTGAAGTGAAGTTATTCACAAAAGCCTGCATGTCATGCCTCGCAAGAGGCATGTGAGTAGAAATTCGGTGCGCATATGCAGGGGACGACGCCGAGCGGCGTCATGCCTCGCAAGAGGCATGTGAGTAGAAATACACTCGCGTCCTGCGTCTGTATAAATCCGCTGTGTCATGCCTCGCAAGAGGCATGTGAGTAGAAATTACAAAGTCGCACTGTATGGCGTCGCCCTTGTCGTCATGCCTCGCAAGAGGCATGTGAGTAGAAATTAATATGTCCCTTGAAAAGTTTTGTTCATCCTCGTCATGCCTCGCAAGAGGCATGTGAGTAGAAATCATAGTAGGCATGAAGCAATCATGCAAACAGTCGTCATGCCTCGCAAGAGGCATGTGAGTAGAAATTATACGCGGGTGGCATATATCCGTCAGCATCATGTCATGCCTCGCAAGAGGCATGTGAGTAGAAATGTCGTAAAACGGTTAGAACCGTACTCGGACGCAAGTCATGCCTCGCAAGAGGCATGTGAGTAGAAATCGTACGGTAATATACATAAGCGATTATCCTGTGGTCATGCCTCGCAAGAGGCATGTGAGTAGAAATGTTTTTCCGCGGCGCTGTCATACGCACCCGCTAAGTCATGCCTCGCAAGAGGCATGTGAGTAGAAATTCGATAGTTCCGAGCGCTATACCCGTTAAGGTGGTCATGCCTCGCAAGAGGCATGTGAGTAGAAATTTTCTCGCTAATAGTATTACACTTAAAAGTCCGGTCATGCCTCGCAAGAGGCATGTGAGTAGAAATTTTTACGCGCGGAAACGTCCACCATATCGGGACGTCATGCCTCGCAAGAGGCATGTGAGTAGAAATTGCATCAACATAGTTGTATAAATCATCAACTTTTGTCATGCCTCGCAAGAGGCATGTGAGTAGAAATCAACTTATTCTGTACTTCGCCATACACGGCAGGTCATGCCTCGCAAGAGGCATGTGAGTAGAAATGAGAAACCACTCCGTCGCGTTCAATTCGGTTAAGTCATGCCTCGCAAGAGGCATGTGAGTAGAAATAGTGACAAACGAGCGCGGGGAACGGGAAAAGAGTCATGCCTCGCAAGAGGCATGTGAGTAGAAATGTTGTGATGTTACTTATGATTTACTAAAAGAAGTCATGCCTCGCAAGAGGCATGTGAGTAGAAATTGTTCGACAATGGCAGAATAATCCGCGCAAGTGCGTCATGCCTCGCAAGAGGCATGTGAGTAGAAATTTTTACGCGCGGAAACGTCGACCATATCGGGACAGTCATGCCTCGCAAGAGGCATGTGAGTAGAAATGTCGCTGTTTAGCTTCTTGAACGGGTTACTTTCGTCATGCCTCGCAAGAGGCATGTGAGTAGAAATTAGGTATTCGGCGCCGCTTTCCTTATTAAGTCCGTCATGCCTCGCAAGAGGCATGTGAGTAGAAATTTTTACGCGCGGAAACGTCCACCATATCGGGACGTCATGCCTCGCAAGAGGCATGTGAGTAGAAATTTTTGTTTAACGCTTCGACGCTTGCTAAAATGCGTCATGCCTCGCAAGAGGCATGTGAGTAGAAATGCCCAAAGAGTTCCGCGAGTGTGTCCGCGCTATGGTCATGCCTCGCAAGAGGCATGTGAGTAGAAATTCGTTGTCGCGCCATATATGCCCGAAGCCTAAGCGGTCATGCCTCGCAAGAGGCATGTGAGTAGAAATTTGGCACTGACATTATGCAGGAAACGGGCGAGGAGTCATGCCTCGCAAGAGGCATGTGAGTAGAAATTTCAGATTGAAAAGGTAATGTTCTTACGGCGTTCGTCATGCCTCGCAAGAGGCATGTGAGTAGAAATTTTTTAATATACCTGTAAACATGATAACACCGGCGTCATGCCTCGCAAGAGGCATGTGAGTAGAAATCTCTGCTATCGCGTCATTTATCCACTTGCTGGCGTCATGCCTCGCAAGAGGCATGTGAGTAGAAATGCAAAGCGCGCTAATACCCGTATGGCGGCGCTTGAAAGTCATGCCTCGCAAGAGGCATGTGAGTAGAAATGTGCCTATGAATTTTTAAACTATCCCGAAGCTAGTCATGCCTCGCAAGAGGCATGTGAGTAGAAATGCTAAAATCTCAATACCGTTTTGCCGTAAAAAACGTCATGCCTCGCAAGAGGCATGTGAGTAGAAATCATATACAGTTTTGTTTGAATTGATAATTACAAGTCATGCCTCGCAAGAGGCATGTGAGTAGAAATTCATCCAGCATACAAAGGGCAAGCTCAATATCTGTCATGCCTCGCAAGAGGCATGTGAGTAGAAATGAGCAATTAAAAGAAAATGTACCCTTGAAGGCTTGTCATGCCTCGCAAGAGGCATGTGAGTAGAAATATCAGTTTCACAGTATGATTTTAACGGCGTATAGCGTCATGCCTCGCAAGAGGCATGTGAGTAGAAATTTCCGCGGAGTTGCTGAACTTGTGGGAGTACGTGGTCATGCCTCGCAAGAGGCATGTGAGTAGAAATAATGAGGATGAGCTTGCCGGGACAATAGAATATGGTCATGCCTCGCAAGAGGCATGTGAGTAGAAATATTCCGGCAATACGGAAGTTGTAACCATTCTGCGTCATGCCTCGCAAGAGGCATGTGAGTAGAAATGCGATAATCTCGCGCAACTCTTTATTGGACATGGTCATGCCTCGCAAGAGGCATGTGAGTAGAAATGGCACAGACAAGGCAGAATGGTTAGACAACAACGTCATGCCTCGCAAGAGGCATGTGAGTAGAAATTCCAGTCGTACAATTCCCGCATTTGTGAGATTGGTCATGCCTCGCAAGAGGCATGTGAGTAGAAATCCATTAAAGGCGGTAGCAGTTGCTGCATAACTGGTCATGCCTCGCAAGAGGCATGTGAGTAGAAATGAAAACACCATGTATTATTATTTGTTGATTGGCGTCATGCCTCGCAAGAGGCATGTGAGTAGAAATATAAAAGTTGTTGCTTTCGGTCAGTCCCGTTTCGGTCATGCCTCGCAAGAGGCATGTGAGTAGAAATAAAAAACCGGTTGACGGCGCGCACGCGGTAAAAGTCATGCCTCGCAAGAGGCATGTGAGTAGAAATATCATAAATTAGTTGAAAAAGGCGTTTGGGATAGGTCATGCCTCGCAAGAGGCATGTGAGTAGAAATATTTTTATACACCATATAAAAAAATATATGGTGTCATGCCTCGCAAGAGGCATGTGAGTAGAAATGCTAAAATCTCCAGCCCGTTCTGCCTTAAAAACGTCATGCCTCGCAAGAGGCATGTGAGTAGAAATTCGCCGATACCGGCAAAGTTATGGTTGCGTTAGGTCATGCCTCGCAAGAGGCATGTGAGTAGAAATACATGACGCGGATTTTTTGCGCTACCTTGCAATGGTCATGCCTCGCAAGAGGCATGTGAGTAGAAATTCTGTTGCGTCAACGCAACAATTTGTGTTGATGTCATGCCTCGCAAGAGGCATGTGAGTAGAAATCGGCTAAATAGAACACGATGCCATTTTCCATTAAGTCATGCCTCGCAAGAGGCATGTGAGTAGAAATTTCAATGACAGGTCTATCGCGCGTCACACACCGAGTCATGCCTCGCAAGAGGCATGTGAGTAGAAATCTGTCAATCAATGGTATAACTCATTAGTTGACGTCATGCCTCGCAAGAGGCATGTGAGTAGAAATTTTTGTGAAGAAGTTGACAATTTGTTGAGGGTTGTCATGCCTCGCAAGAGGCATGTGAGTAGAAATTTCAGATGCATGGTTTAAGAGAAACGCGGACACGGTCATGCCTCGCAAGAGGCATGTGAGTAGAAATTTGCATGCGCAGGTGGAAAGAGGACAGCAAAAAGTCATGCCTCGCAAGAGGCATGTGAGTAGAAATGACGATTATCAGTACACTATCAAAGAAGTTTAAGAGTCATGCCTCGCAAGAGGCATGTGAGTAGAAATATGCTTACGGCGACAGAGTACGCAGTGCAAGGGGTCATGCCTCGCAAGAGGCATGTGAGTAGAAATTAAACACGGTAGGGCGTAAAAGTGCTATATCGGGGTCATGCCTCGCAAGAGGCATGTGAGTAGAAATTGCCTTATCAGTGCCGAGATACTGCGGCAAGTTGGTCATGCCTCGCAAGAGGCATGTGAGTAGAAATTGCCTGCCAGTAAGGTATTTCCAAGTTGACAACGTCATGCCTCGCAAGAGGCATGTGAGTAGAAATGCGGAAAATGCGCGCCTTGCAAAGCGCGCTAATGTCATGCCTCGCAAGAGGCATGTGAGTAGAAATACGTGTAACTGTGAGCCACTGGCGAGAGTAACGCGTCATGCCTCGCAAGAGGCATGTGAGTAGAAATTGACTTCTGATGCGTGGTTTAAGAGAAACGCAGACACGTCATGCCTCGCAAGAGGCATGTGAGTAGAAATTATATTCTAACGAGGTGATAGAGGACGTAAAAGTCATGCCTCGCAAGAGGCATGTGAGTAGAAATTCGCACGGCGTCAAGCGCTGAATAGGTCTTCCCTGTCATGCCTCGCAAGAGGCATGTGAGTAGAAATTCACCGCGCCGTTATCGGTAGCAGTTTCTACCAGTCATGCCTCGCAAGAGGCATGTGAGTAGAAATTGTGTTATGAGTGGACATTAGGCATAAACGATGTGTCATGCCTCGCAAGAGGCATGTGAGTAGAAATGCCGTCGTCGTTCCGGTGCGTTCGCCGCTATTCGGTCATGCCTCGCAAGAGGCATGTGAGTAGAAATATGCGCTTGTATCTGAAAAATACCCTATGTCTAAGTCATGCCTCGCAAGAGGCATGTGAGTAGAAATGCCGGATATTGCGTCGATACATTGCGCAATCCCTGTCATGCCTCGCAAGAGGCATGTGAGTAGAAATGTCAAATTGCCGTTATATAATGAAGTCGACTAGTCATGCCTCGCAAGAGGCATGTGAGTAGAAATTCTGCTTCGCTGTCCTCAAGAGCGGGCGCGCTGTGTCATGCCTCGCAAGAGGCATGTGAGTAGAAATGCTTTGTGTTGTTTTGTGTGAACCGCTGTTCCTGTCATGCCTCGCAAGAGGCATGTGAGTAGAAATTCAAGTCGCTCGCACAATACTTCTTCCACTGCTCGTCATGCCTCGCAAGAGGCATGTGAGTAGAAATTCATCTCCCAGTCAAGCGCAAGCAGACACCTGCGTCATGCCTCGCAAGAGGCATGTGAGTAGAAATGCAATGATAATAGACTTGTATACCGGCAGAGTTGGTCATGCCTCGCAAGAGGCATGTGAGTAGAAATGAAAAGGCGGGGCTTGCTTACTACGCTTACGAGGTCATGCCTCGCAAGAGGCATGTGAGTAGAAATTACTGCCTGCGCGCCGCTAATCGTACAACTACCGTCATGCCTCGCAAGAGGCATGTGAGTAGAAATACATGTAACTGCGAGTCGCTACCGAGTGTAACGCCGTCATGCCTCGCAAGAGGCATGTGAGTAGAAATGCCGTTGTTTGCGTTGAACACGTCTTTCTTTGTGTCATGCCTCGCAAGAGGCATGTGAGTAGAAATTTTCAGCGCTATGGCAACGCGGAGCCTGCTTATGTCATGCCTCGCAAGAGGCATGTGAGTAGAAATGTTGACATTGAAGCAACGACCATACAAGGGAAAGAAGTCATGCCTCGCAAGAGGCATGTGAGTAGAAATGAGCGCATCATACTGCGACTGTGTTAATGCCACGTCATGCCTCGCAAGAGGCATGTGAGTAGAAATGCGATAATCTCGCGCAACTCTTTATTGGACATGTCGTCATGCCTCGCAAGAGGCATGTGAGTAGAAATCTAAAAACGTGTTCATCATTCTGTCTTTCCAGGTCATGCCTCGCAAGAGGCATGTGAGTAGAAATTCAAGTTGACAAGATAGGCAACCACAGCGGTTTGTCATGCCTCGCAAGAGGCATGTGAGTAGAAATCGCAAATACACAAGCGCGCCGTCAATGCCGAGCGGTCATGCCTCGCAAGAGGCATGTGAGTAGAAATTTCTTGCAGATGAAGCAATAAGGGGGAGGGTTAGTCATGCCTCGCAAGAGGCATGTGAGTAGAAATTTCGGGGATGAATTCGTCAAATATTATCAGATGTCATGCCTCGCAAGAGGCATGTGAGTAGAAATTTCGTTTTCAAACTCTTGAAAGTGTAGGGGCGCTGGTCATGCCTCGCAAGAGGCATGTGAGTAGAAATTTGAGGACAGCGAAGCAGAAAGCGAAGCAGACAGGTCATGCCTCGCAAGAGGCATGTGAGTAGAAATATTAAGTCCCGCCACCGTGATATGTAAGCCCTCGTCATGCCTCGCAAGAGGCATGTGAGTAGAAATTTAAGATTGAAAAGGTAATGTTCTTACGGCGTTGTCATGCCTCGCAAGAGGCATGTGAGTAGAAATAAAAGTCGTTCCGTCCGCGTCCTTAAAGCTACCGTCATGCCTCGCAAGAGGCATGTGAGTAGAAATTGAAAAAAGAACGTGTTTGTGGTTAAAAAATTTAGTCATGCCTCGCAAGAGGCATGTGAGTAGAAATGATAACCGGGGCTGTAGGAATTGCGGGAAATGCGTCATGCCTCGCAAGAGGCATGTGAGTAGAAATTCCGGATATTACCGGGGGTCTGCTACCATATCGGTCATGCCTCGCAAGAGGCATGTGAGTAGAAATTGTGCTGTGCGTTTGCTTCTTTCATGTCATTTCGTCATGCCTCGCAAGAGGCATGTGAGTAGAAATATTAAAATAAGGGTGGTGTTTGTCAATGGTGTTGTCATGCCTCGCAAGAGGCATGTGAGTAGAAATCATTGTTTCGGGGCATAGATATGCTTCCATTCAGTCATGCCTCGCAAGAGGCATGTGAGTAGAAATTTTCCCAGTCAATAGAACCCTGGTGATGCGATGTCATGCCTCGCAAGAGGCATGTGAGTAGAAATTGCTGATATAGAAATGGACAGCCGCTTGCAAAGTCATGCCTCGCAAGAGGCATGTGAGTAGAAATATGACGCTATCGACGGCGAAAGCGTAACACATGGTCATGCCTCGCAAGAGGCATGTGAGTAGAAATTTGAATTTATATCAATGGGCTGCGGTTATGTTGTCATGCCTCGCAAGAGGCATGTGAGTAGAAATTTTCCCAGTCAATAGAACCCTGGTGATGCGATGTCATGCCTCGCAAGAGGCATGTCATGCCTCGCAAGAGGCATGTGAGTAGAAATACCTCACACATCAAATATTTTCTTGATAAAATGTCATGCCTCGCAAGAGGCATGTGAGTAGAAATAAGCATTGCAGAATAACACATTAGCACTACAGAAGTCATGCCTCGCAAGAGGCATGTGAGTAGAAATAATAAACGCTCAAGGATTGCGCAATATATCGACGTCATGCCTCGCAAGAGGCATGTGAGTAGAAATTTCAATTTCTGCCGCTGTTTCCGTCTCTTCCGGGTCATGCCTCGCAAGAGGCATGTGAGTAGAAATTTACAGTGCCTATATCGGTTTCCAATGCAACCGGTGTCATGCCTCGCAAGAGGCATGTGAGTAGAAATTCTGTTGCGTCAACGCAACATTTTTTCAACCGCCGTCATGCCTCGCAAGAGGCATGTGAGTAGAAATTCGCAAAATAATTTGTAAATTCGTCCCGTTCATTGGTCATGCCTCGCAAGAGGCATGTGAGTAGAAATTTACAAAACCGCCGAAACCGTTAAAAATATTGATGTCATGCCTCGCAAGAGGCATGTGAGTAGAAATGCAGAGTAACACATATCATGAAAACCTTGTAAAGTCATGCCTCGCAAGAGGCATGTGAGTAGAAATCGGTGAATCAATGGTATAACTCATTAGTCGACGGAAGTCATGCCTCGCAAGAGGCATGTGAGTAGAAATATAATGTATCATCTCAATACCTCCTTTTTTCTGGTCATGCCTCGCAAGAGGCATGTGAGTAGAAATTGAAAAAAGAACGTGTTTATGGTTGAAAAATTTAGTCATGCCTCGCAAGAGGCATGTGAGTAGAAATAAAAGAAAATGTTTGTATAAATACAAATGATGTAGTCATGCCTCGCAAGAGGCATGTGAGTAGAAATGGGAATGGGGTCCGAGGTGTCGCTCTGGTCCCCGGTCATGCCTCGCAAGAGGCATGTGAGTAGAAATCTGATGAGAAAACGGCGGCTTCCGTTAATCAGGTCATGCCTCGCAAGAGGCATGTGAGTAGAAATATCTGCCACATGGTGGACAGAATGACCCGCCGTGTCATGCCTCGCAAGAGGCATGTGAGTAGAAATCCTTTAACGGCAGATATTATTTTGTTGATAATAGTCATGCCTCGCAAGAGGCATGTGAGTAGAAATCAGGATGTCCCCGAATATGATTGCATTTCTCACGTCATGCCTCGCAAGAGGCATGTGAGTAGAAATAATAACCGGAGCGGTAGGAATTGCGGGAAATGCAGGTCATGCCTCGCAAGAGGCATGTGAGTAGAAATATTTCTACATGGTTCCAAAACATTGTACCACAGGTCATGCCTCGCAAGAGGCATGTGAGTAGAAATGATGACTGTGGAGAAGAGCAAGTTTTATTTTTTGTCATGCCTCGCAAGAGGCATGTGAGTAGAAATTTCAGTCGTACAACAGCCGTATTTGTGAGATTAAGTCATGCCTCGCAAGAGGCATGTGAGTAGAAATATGAGTTTTTGAACTATCCCGAATCTACACGAAAGTCATGCCTCGCAAGAGGCATGTGAGTAGAAATATATAAATATGTCTAATAAATCGGACTTTACCACGTCATGCCTCGCAAGAGGCATGTGAGTAGAAATGACGGACTAAAAAAAATAATAATAATATAAATAGTCATGCCTCGCAAGAGGCATGTGAGTAGAAATGCAGTCTGTCACCGCCTGCGCTGTTGTGATTTTGGTCATGCCTCGCAAGAGGCATGTGAGTAGAAATCGAAGCCTACACTTACAAGTGGCGAAAACTGATGTCATGCCTCGCAAGAGGCATGTGAGTAGAAATGTTGTGTTCGGGTGGTGTGTTTGATATTGTGATAGTCATGCCTCGCAAGAGGCATGTGAGTAGAAATTACATTGGCACAGAAGATTTCACACCGGCAGAGGTCATGCCTCGCAAGAGGCATGTGAGTAGAAATTCCTTGCCATATGTCATATGGATGTTCTTTTAAGTCATGCCTCGCAAGAGGCATGTGAGTAGAAATGGTATGTATCCCACCCAAGAACACTATTAAGGCTGTCATGCCTCGCAAGAGGCATGTGAGTAGAAATTGTTTAATGACGGTATTTTCACATAATTGCATTGGTCATGCCTCGCAAGAGGCATGTGAGTAGAAATGTAAAAAATTTCTGTTTCACCATGGACGGGAATGTCATGCCTCGCAAGAGGCATGTGAGTAGAAATATTTGAGGACAGAGAGAAGGGCGATTTAGACGAGTCATGCCTCGCAAGAGGCATGTGAGTAGAAATTTGCTTGTCTTTGTCGCCTGCGTCGGGATTGTCGTCATGCCTCGCAAGAGGCATGTGAGTAGAAATCTGCCATATGGCTATTAATGTTTATGTTTCACGTCATGCCTCGCAAGAGGCATGTGAGTAGAAATAAATGAAGAAGCTATGGGAGCTTTTATTACCGGCGTCATGCCTCGCAAGAGGCATGTGAGTAGAAATATTCTGATGACCTTACCGGCACAGAATTTCAAAGTCATGCCTCGCAAGAGGCATGTGAGTAGAAATAACAGTTTTTACTATGGATTTAAGTGGTGGGGTGTCATGCCTCGCAAGAGGCATGTGAGTAGAAATTATATTGTCTTCTTCTACATCGTTTTCAATGCAGTCATGCCTCGCAAGAGGCATGTGAGTAGAAATTCAAAATGTTTTTTTTGTTTCTATATATAATATGTCATGCCTCGCAAGAGGCATGTGAGTAGAAATCCGGCTGGAACCGGAGCGGTTAATTAAATTTGCTGTCATGCCTCGCAAGAGGCATGTGAGTAGAAATGGTTTTTACATCGGCTTAATAGCGCAGTTTGACCGTCATGCCTCGCAAGAGGCATGTGAGTAGAAATTTAACTGATTCAGACGGCTACAACTCCGGCTTTTGTCATGCCTCGCAAGAGGCATGTGAGTAGAAATTTCCAGATGCCGGAAGTCTGCCATATTCGTTACGTCATGCCTCGCAAGAGGCATGTGAGTAGAAATTTCTGCGTTACGGAGTGGTAGTCGATTTTGACATGTCATGCCTCGCAAGAGGCATGTGAGTAGAAATGTCAAAATGCCGTTATACAACGAGATTGATTATTGTCATGCCTCGCAAGAGGCATGTGAGTAGAAATTCTGTTGCGTCAACGCAACATCAACCGCCAATCGTCATGCCTCGCAAGAGGCATGTGAGTAGAAATTAAGTGCAATTGTATCAAGCGAAGTTGTTGGGTTGTCATGCCTCGCAAGAGGCATGTGAGTAGAAATGTAGCTGCCGAATGCCGGCTGCTCTACGGGCTGCGACGTCATGCCTCGCAAGAGGCATGTGAGTAGAAATACGGAACCTATCACCATCGAACCTGGGCAGAGTGTCATGCCTCGCAAGAGGCATGTGAGTAGAAATTTATGCCAGAGCTACCCAGTACGGTGATAAGGTCGTCATGCCTCGCAAGAGGCATGTGAGTAGAAACTGTCGTATACCTGGAATAGTCACCCATCATTTTGTCATGCCTCGCAAGAGGCATGTGAGTAGAAACCGCTATTTCCGCGGAATGAATTTCCGTTCTGGATGTCATGCCTCGCAAGAGGCATGTGAGTAGAAACACTCGTCCACAGCCAAAGCGCCCAAGTCCGCCAAGGTCATGCCTCGCAAGAGGCATGTGAGTAGAAACGCCCCTATCATTGACGAGGACGGAAAGGCAACCGTCATGCCTCGCAAGAGGCATGTGAGTAGAAACTAAGCATATCTATCGTGTCCTTGTGGTACTTTGGTCATGCCTCGCAAGAGGCATGTGAGTAGAAACCCCTGCCGATACAATAATAAAACTGCCTGTTATGTCATGCCTCGCAAGAGGCATGTGAGTAGAAAATTTATACACATAAAAATATGGTATCCAATGAGTATGATTCTCTGAGTATAGCAGCATATTTCAAGATGTTCTTGAGAAAAATGTGTCAATCAATCCTGACAACATCAGTACGATAAATAAAGATGCAACAGTGCTGGTAAACAAATATGTAGAGGTTTAAAAAAATGATAAAAATTCCTGTGTGCTTTTCGTGCATACATTATAGCTTTGAAAATAAAACTTGTCCGGCTCATCCAGAGGGAGTACCATGGAATGAGAGATATCATATTTACACACATTAAAAAGCAGATTCTCAAGCCCTGATACATGTCAATTATGACCCGCAGGAAACGTCTGAAAACGTAGTTGAGCAATCTGCTTCTTAAGATAATAAACGGTTTTAAATCTGATGTCAATATACAGTTGCAATTATGATATTTTGAAGGATAAACAAAAATTAAGTAAACACACCCCACTCCTTTACATTAAAAGAATAACTGATGTATAATGCCAACATAACAAAAAGAGAATATTCTGAAGTAGAGATTGCGGTGGATGTTAATATGATTATTCAAATCCCGGGGATAACATAACCGTTTTCGGGCACAAGGGCGGATAGTCGCCTGGATGAAATAAAAGTTCGCGGGACATGCACTTCAAACACGGACAGAAAGGAGTCCCTATGCAGTTACCTTATTCAGAAGAACTGAATATCGGATATTTAAGCAGGCTGTTTGACAACACTACCAACTGTTATAAGTTTTTTTGGTTTCAGGCAATTCTGCGGAAAGTAGACGATGCTCATTGCAGGTTTACCTTTGACGAACTGATCAATGAAATGATTGCGGATGCCTGGTATATGGTAACAGAGTGCCACCTGAGACTGGGACCGCTTGGCATCACGGACAACCTGGAAGAAGTCGTGAAATACATATATGAAAAGTATGGGTTTCCGTCATCGGAAAAAAGAGAGAAAATACTGGAATTTCTGCAAACAACGGATGACAGGAAAATTGCTAAGTATAAATCGGATTTAACTCTGAATGTGCCTTACAGGCTGCAGGTTCCCTTTTATGATGAAATTAATATTGAGAAAAATATGTGGAACGGTTCCAAACAGATCTTAACCCGGGAAATCAACCGGCAAAAAAGACTGATGTATTATTTTTCCTTAATCTCCGGGCTGGGCACGGTAATTGAAGTAGACAGTCTATGGGCAGAATATCTTTGCCGGCACAAAGAGATTTTGAAGGCATGGACGCAGCTCAAACTGATTCAGTATCTTCAAAATAAGAATCCCAGTGTGCCGGGGATTGCGGACAAATTAGAGGCTCCTGAGTCAAGAAATATAGAGCGCGTGAGAAAATACTGGAAGCTGATCATAGAAATCGAGCCCTCTTTGAAAGACATATACGGAGAGGTAACTTTAGGGGAGGAGAACATTTCTGTGGATCATTTTGTTCCATGGCAGTATGTGGCGCATGATGAGTTGTGGAATCTGCATCCCACGACAAAGTCCATAAACAGCAGTAAGAGCAATTCGCTGCCGTCATGGACGCTGTACTTCCGGCCTCTCGGGGAATTGGAGTATGAGGCATACGAATTGAAAAGCCGGAACGAGACGGTGGCACAGGAGTTTCAAAAAATAGCACCGTATCATCTGAATAATCAGGAAATAAGAAACCGGTTGTATGCAGACGGACTGGACAGGCAGACTTTTATAGAAAGATTGGAGCATGTGGTAAAACCGGTTTATGAATCGGCGCAAATGGCAGGATTTAAGGAGTGGGTTTACGATGGCGGTAAAAGTATATAACAAGCTGGTAAGAGATAAAATTCCGGAGATTATTGAGGCGGACGGAAGAAGCTGCAAAACGGAAATTCTTTCAAAAGAAGAGTATCTGAAAATGGTGGATGCGAAGCTGGATGAAGAGTTGGCAGAGTATCACAAGGATCAGAACATAGAAGAACTGGCAGATTTACTGGAAGTACTTTTCGCTGCTGCCGAGGCAAGAGGATATTCGGCAGAAGAGCTGGAAAGGGTGAGGACAATAAAAGCCGAAGAACGGGGAGCCTTCAAAAAGAGAATTTTACTGAAGGAAGTAGAGTGAAAAGGGTAGAGTAAAAAAATAATTTTTTTCTTAAAAGGTATTGACATTTTGCCAGTCTTTATGTAAAATACCCATTGTTGTGACGCAAAGATTTGATTTGCCCAGATAGCTCAGTTGGTAGAGCAGAGGACTGAAAATCCTCGTGTCACTGGTTCGATTCCGGTTCTGGGCACTTTAAATGTGCGGGTGTAGTTCAATGGTAGAACACCAGCCTTCCAAGCTGGATACGTGGGTTCGATTCCCATCACCCGCTTGAAATTCTTAATACATGAGAATTTCATAACAATTAATTTCATACCTTCTTGTAATGCAGGAATTTTCCTGTATTTCATATGCGCGAGTGGCTCAGCGGTGGAGCACCTCCTTGCCAAGGAGGGGGTCGCGGGTTCGATTCCCGTCTCGCGCTTCCTCTGTTATCTATCCGACTTGCTTAGTCGGTTTTTTTATTTCAAACTCTAATTATTCAAAGCATATCACTTATCTGTTTTCCGGTCAACAAATTTCCGACATGTTAAAAAGCTATATTAAAAAGCCAGACCAATGATTCTACACCCCAAAAGTTCCTTGATAAAGTAAAAGCAACGCCGCAGAAACCAGGATATTCTTGCATATATTGTTATTTTTTGGTAGTATATAGGAGCACATTTGACAAATAACATTATGCCAAATGATAACAAAAATAATATTATGTAAAAGGAGATTCGATTATGGAAGCAAGCTCATTGGAAGGTTTTTTAATTTATTTAATTCAGCAGGGAGATTATTCGGAAGGAACGGTCACCATCTTTACATTGCTGATATTCCTGATTAAGATTTTACTGTTCTATGTGATTGTGAAATTAGCGGTATATCATGGTATGACGAAAGCCATTAAACAGAACTTAAATCCGCGAATGAGTGCAGTGATTGAAAATCAGGATAAAATTTTCAAGTCCATGAACGGGTATGGTGCGGTTAATTATCATAACGATGCGAACAACAATGTTCCGAGAGGACAGTTTCCGTACAATAACATCAATAACGGTGTAAATTCTACCGGTGTCAATGGAAATAACATGGGTTAAAAACAGGAAATGCCACATTCCCTACACATCCATCCCATACTTTTTCAAATCCACTTTCCCGTCCACCACTTCGATGCCGTCGGCCTCTAAAAGCTGTGCCTGTCTGCCTGCGCCGCCGAAAGCAAATTCGCCGGACAGCTCTCCCTTGGAATTGACTACCCGGTAGCAGGGGATGTTGGCGGGGTCCGGGTTGTGGTGCAGGGCATTGCCGACAGCGCGCGCTATTCGGCTGTTTCCGGCCAATGCGGCAACCTGACCATAGGTGGCAACCTTACCCCTGGGGATTTTCTTTACTGCTTCATAGATGCGTGTTGCGGCCGTGCTGACAGTTAGGTCGTAGCTCTCCGCAATCATGCGGCGGATTTCTTCATCGGGAACGGTACCGTCCAGAATAACGGTATTCCAATGCTCCTTGTTCTGATGCCAGCCGGGCACGACGGAGGCGTAGGCGCTTCGCCAGAAATCCCGCCATTCCGGGGAAACCTTTACATTCAGATTGATAAAACCGTTTCTTTCATATGTCCAGAGAAATACCTTCCTGCTGCCTTCTATCCGCACCAGCTGCCAGTTGGGGTCATGAAAGGGGGCATCCTGGTAGGCGCCCGGAAAGGACAGCCCATAGCTTAAAGCTTCTTCTCTTGTTGTCATATTCTTATTACTCCTTTCCCAACCAATAGAAAAGCATCCTTATATAAAAAAGAATTCCTTAGAATAACACCATTATATTACATACGGTAAAAGGGTTCCAGTATTTTAACGAAACCGTTATTATGGTATAATCAGAATTACATGAGCGCGAGAGAACCGGAAGGAATATATTTAAGCGGGAAAGGCGGCAGAACATGAAAATAGCACTGGTTTCGGATACCCACGGCGTATGCCGGGAGGAGCTTCTGACACAGATTAAGAAATGTGATTACCTCATTCATGTGGGGGATTTTGACAGGGAACATGTATATAACACTCTGCAGGAACTGGGCGTACCCATGTATGCGGTGCGTGGAAACTGTGACAGGGGCGATTGGGCAGCTTACCTGCATGAATTTTTAGCGGTGCCCATAGGCGGAAAAATGTTTTATCTGGTGCACAACCAGATGGATCTGCCCTATGATTTAACGGATGCGGATTTTATTGTTTACGGGCACACACATGTGTTTGCGCATATGGAAAGGCACGGCAAGGTCTATATCAATCCCGGAACGGCGGGGCAGGACAGGGGCGATGGAAAAAGCATGGCAATCCTGACGCTGGAGGACGGAAAGTACCGTCTGGAGCGGATTTACCTATAGGAATGCCCTGAAAATGGCGGATTGCTGGAGGCAGGTCATGAGGGAAAGACTGCAGATTTCCGCAGGTTTATCCTTGACAGAATTCCCTTGGTATTATACTGTTAAGGCAATATATCGTTTTGTATACAAAAGCAGTAGGACGGTGGCTGCGTTAGAGGGAAACGGAAGGGCAGCGGACTGCTTTCAGACAGAAAAAAGGGAAAGGTTAAAATAAAAATATGGGTATCAAAATAGGAATCGATATCGGCAGCAGCACGACCAAAATTGTGGCATTTGAGCAGGAAAAAATGCTGGCTCCCATGGTGGTCAGGGCGGACAGCCAGGTGGCTTCCCTGTACGGCGCGTTCGGACGGTATCTTTATGAGAATAATCTGGAGCTTTCCGACGTGGACGGTGTATATATCACCGGTGTGGGAAGCAAGTATGTGGATAAACCGGTGTACGGACGCCCGACCTACAAGGTGGACGAATTTGAAGCCACCGGCACGGGCGGCTATTACCTGACGGATAAAAAGGAAGTTATCGTGGTCAGCATGGGCACCGGCAGCTTTTTTGTAAAAGTAACGGAAACGGAAATGAAGCATTTAGGCGGTGTGGGCTTAGGCGGCGGTACCATCTGCGGCCTTTCCGCCATCACCCTCGGTACTTCTGATATTCATGAAATTTCTGCCCTGTCCCGTAAGGGTGATGTGGCAAAAATCGACTTGCGCGTAGGCGACCTGTCCAAGGAAAAGCTGCCGGGATTGAATCTGGATGTTACGGCGTCCAACTTCGGCAAGGCGGACTCCCAGTCGAGACCTGAGGACGTGGCAGCCGGAATTGTACACATGGTAATTGAAAATATCTGCCAGACAGGTATCTTAGCCTCCGCCAACACCGGCATTAAAGAGTACATACTCATAGGCGGTCTGACGAAATTCTTTGAATGCCGCCAGATTATAGAGGCGTTTAAAAATCTCTGGGATGTGGAAATCACTATCCCTGAGTATTCAGATTACGCCACGGCAATAGGAGCGGTCATCGCGGACAACGAGGCGCAGAAAATCGAGTAAAGATGCTGATAGCAGGCGTTGCAGGAAATGCAGTAAAAACCACCGACAGCAGGCATTGCGGAAAATGCAGCGTAAAAAGACGGCGGAAAAAGTAGGGGGAAGCTTTGAAAAGACGTTACAGAGTATTGACAGCACTTCTGTTGGTTTTCATCATGGGAAGCGCAGTAAGCGGATGCGGTGCGGATATGGATACAGAGACGGGTGTGCCGCCTTATCAGATCTGGGAGCCGCTTGAGCCGAAGGACAATGCGGCAGCCGGGGAGACGGATGATAATTCCCCGGAGCAGGCAGACGGCGCTCAGGACGAAAATGCAGGGCAGGATGCGGCCGGCAAGGATGATAAGGGACAACCGGGAGAAACTGTTTCTGACGGAAATGTCACAATAACGATTTCCGCAGCCGGTGATGTAACCCTCGGAAATCACCAGAATCAGGAATATGCCTATTCCTTCCGGCAGAAGTATGATGAAGAGGGAGATGCATACTTCCTGGAAAATGTGAAGGATATCTTCGAGGATGATGACATGACTGTCGTAAATTTTGAAGGTACCTTAACATATGCCGAAGAGAGAAGAGAAACTACTTATAATATGAAGGGAGACCCTTCTTATATTCAGATTCTGAATGACGGCAGTGTGGAGGCTGTGGGCTTCGCCAACAACCACTGCATGGATTATCTGCAGAAGGGGCATGACGATACGGTGGACTGCTTCAAGGAAGCGGGGCTTACCTATGCTTACGATGCGGTTACCGGCATTTATGAAACCAAGGGCATTAAAATCGGGCTGATTGCCGTCAATGAGGTGGAACAGGGCGCCGCCGTGGAAAAAATTATCCAGAGCGACATAGACTCTTTAAAGGAACAGGACGCGGACCTTATTATTGTCTGTTGTCACTGGGGCGTCGAAAGTGAAACGCAGCCGGAGGATTACCAGATGGTTCTTGGCAGGAAATGCGTGGACTGGGGAGCGGATTTGGTGCTCGGCAGTCATCCCCATGTCCTGCAGGGTATAGAGCTGTATCAGGGAAAATTCATTGTCTACAGTCTGGCAAATTTCTGCTTCGGCGGTAACCGCAATCCCAAGGATAAGGACACCATGATTTTCCAACAGCAGTTTACTTTTGTGGACGGCGTGAAGCAGGAAGATATTGCGGGAAGGGTCATTCCCTGTTCGGTTTCATCGGTGAAGGGGCTCAACGATTTCCGTCCCACACCGGCGGAGGGCGACGAATATACCCGTATTTTACAGAAAATACAGGACTACAGCAGCCCGTTCGGCACGTATTTTGACGCGGACGGCTGGTATGTGGCGCAGTGACAGGAATTTGGATGAAAACAGTATAGAATGAAAAGGCAGCAGAACAGCAAGAGCCTGCATGTGAAGGAAAGGAAGAGGGTTACGATGAAGGAAACGGTTTTGGCAAAATTTGCAGAGGTATTTGGCGGTGCGGAGGGCGCAAGAGTCTTTTTCGCACCGGGACGTGTGAATTTAATCGGGGAGCATACAGACTATAACGGCGGTCACGTTTTCCCGTGTGCGCTGACCATCGGTACTTACGGCGTTGTCCGCAGAAGAGAGGACAGAAAGCTCCGTTTTTATTCCATGAATTTTGAAAATCTGGGGGTTATCGAGTCTTCTCTGGATGATTTGAAGCCTTATAAGGAGGCGGACTGGACGAACTATCCCAAGGGTGTGATGTGGGCATTTGAAGAAAAAGGCATGAAAATTCCCGCAGGTATGGACATTTTACTGAACGGCAACATCCCCAACGGCTCCGGCCTTTCTTCTTCCGCTTCCGTGGAAGTGCTGACGGGCGCCATTCTGCGTGCATTGTTTGGCTTTGAAGTAAGCAATCAGGATCTGGCTTTAATCGGTCAGTTCTCCGAAAATAAGTTCAATGGTGTCAACTGCGGCATCATGGACCAGTTTGCCATTGCCATGGGTAAAAAAGGTCATGCCATTTTCTTGGACACGGCGGATTTATCCTATGAATATGCGCCGGTTGCACTTAAGAATGCCAAAATTGTCATTGCGTGCTCCAACAAGAAGCGTGGTCTGGGCGACTCCAAGTACAACGAAAGAAGAAGCGAGTGCGAAGAAGCGCTGGCAGATATCCGGAGGCATATGGACATTAAATCCCTCGGCGATTTGACCGAAGAGCAGTTTGAGGAAGCGAAGAAGTACATTACCCGTGAGGTCTGCGTCAGACGCGCCAGACATGCGGTTACGGAAAACCGGCGTACCATGAAAGCGGTTGCGGCTCTGAAGGCAAATGACATTGTTCTTTTCGGCAAACTGATGAATGCTTCCCATGACTCTCTGCGCGATGATTACGAAGTGACCGGAATCGAGCTGGACACTCTGGTGGAAGAAGCCAGAAAAATAGACGGTGTTGTCGGTTCCCGTATGACGGGCGCCGGTTTCGGTGGCTGTACGGTCAGCATTGTGAAGAACGATGCCATTGTTAAATTTAAGGAAGAAGTCGGCAGGGCATATGCGGACAAAATTGGTTATGCGGCAGACTTTTATGTAGTGGAAATCGGCGACGGTCCGGTGGAACTGTAAGGAAGGTGCGGATTTTACATGATACAGAATGCAATCAGACGGCTGGTGAGGTATGGACTGCAGACCGGTCTTGTAGAAAAAGAGGACGAAATTTATACAACCAACAGACTTATTGAACTGTTCGGACTGGACAGCCCGGAGGTTCAGGAAGAGCAGGCAGGCGGAGCCGCACAGAACGGGGCGGAAGTTGCCGTAAAACAGATTGACGGAGCCGCAGAGGAAGTGTCTGTGGACGCAGCCGATGAGACCGGCAACTTAGAAGGCATCTTAAAAGAGATGCTGGACTATGCGGCGGAAAAAGGAATGCTTGCGGCAGACAGTGTGGTTTACCGGGATTTGTTCGATACGAAAATCATGGGGCTTCTGATGCCCCGTCCCAGCGAAGTCATCCGGAAGTTCTACGATTTATACAAAGAGGTTTCTCCCGAAGCGGCTACGGATTACTACTATGATTTAAGCAGAAATTCGGATTACATCCGCCGCTACCGGATTGCACGGGATAAAAAGTGGGTGGCGCCTACCGAATACGGTGATCTGGATATTACCATCAATTTATCCAAACCGGAAAAAGACCCCAAGGCCATTGCGGCGGCGAAAAATGCGCCCCAGTCCGGCTATCCGAAGTGCCTGCTCTGCAAGGAAAACGAAGGCTATGCAGGCAGGGTAAATCATCCCGCACGCCAGAACCACCGTATTATTCCGGTGACCATCAACGGTTCCCGGTGGGGCTTCCAGTATTCTCCTTATGTATATTACAATGAGCATTGCATCGTTTTTAATTCGGAGCATGTTCCTATGAAAATCGAGCATGCCACGTTTTGCAAGCTCTTTGATTTTGTAAAGCAGTTCCCGCATTATTTTGTGGGTTCCAATGCGGATCTGCCGATTGTGGGCGGTTCCATTTTAAGCCACGACCATTTCCAGGGTGGTCACTACGAATTTGCCATGGCGAAAGCACCGGTGGAGGAAACCTTCCGGGCAGCAGGCTTTGAAGATGTGGAAGCAGGCATTGTGAAGTGGCCCATGTCCGTTATCCGTCTGAGCGGTACCGATACGGACAGAATTATTGCGCTGGCGGATAAAATTCTGGCAAACTGGAGGGGCTATACGGACGAGGAAGCCTTTATTTATGCGGAAACGGACGGCGAACCTCACAACACCATTACCCCCATTGCCAGAAAGCGTGGGGACAAATACGAATTGGATCTGGTTCTGCGCAACAACATCACAACGGCGGAGCATCCGCTGGGTGTATATCATCCCCATGCGAAGCTGCACCATATCAAGAAAGAAAACATCGGTCTGATTGAGGTTATGGGTCTGGCGGTTTTGCCTGCCCGGTTGAAGCAGGAGCTGGCGGACTTAAAGGATGCCATTCTTGCCGGTAAGGATTTGCGGGCATCGGAAGAGCTTTGCAAGCATGCGGACTGGGTGGAGGAATTCTTGCCCAGATACACCGTGACGGCGGACAATATCGAGGGCATTTTAGAAAAAGAAGTGGGTCTTGTGTTTGCGGAAGTCCTTACGGATGCCGGCGTTTACAAGCGCACGCCCGAGGGCAGAAGGGCATTCCACAGATTTCTTGCTACATTGGAGTAATTATGTTAAAACAATTTACAAAATATGTTCTGCAAAGTGTTGCCGTAATGGTGGGCATTTCTGTCTACATTCTGGCAGACACTTTCTTTATCTCCCTGTATTCCGGCGCGGACGGGCTGGCCGTCTTAAATCTGATTTTGCCGGTATTCGGTCTGGTGTATGCCATTGGCGCCATGATCGGCATCGGCTCGGCTACCCGGTACCGTATCAGCAAGGCGAAGGGGGAACCGGTAAATTTTTATTTTACACAATCCGTTTTGTGCAGTGTGCTGTGCAGCATTCCATTTATCCTTATCGGTATTTTTCTGCCGGAAAAGCTGCTGCAGCTTCTGGGCGGCGATGCGGCGCTGACGGCACTGGGTAAGGATTATCTGCGTATCATTCTGATAGCCTCTCCTTTTTTCATGACGAATTACACATTTACGGCTTTCACGCGCAACGACCATGCACCGGCAACTGCCATGCTGGGTTCCATTGCGGGAAGTCTGTTTAACATTGTGTTTGACTATGTGTTTATGTTTCCCATGGGTTGGGGGATGAACGGTGCGGCGCTGGCAACGGCAGTGTGTCCGGCGGTCACTATGTCTGTATGCTGCATGCATCTTTTCGGTAAGAACAATCATGTGGAATTTGGATTCCACAGGCTTTCCCCCCGGCATCTGTTTTCCTGCTGCCAGCTTGGAATATCGGCTTTTGTGGGGGAGATTTCTTCTGCTGTAACCACAATTGTGTTTAATATGCTGATTTTGTCCCTTGCAGGTAATATCGGCGTGGCAGCGTATGGTGTAATTGCCAATATTTCCATTGTGGCAATGTCTATCTTTAACGGTCTGGCGCAGGGCGCCCAGCCGTTAATCAGTGAATATTACGGGAAAGGCGATACAGCGCATGTGAAAAAGCTTCTGAGGTGGAGCCTGCTTACCGGCCTGGCTACGGAAATCATTATAGTGGGCATCGTTTTTCTGGCTACCGGTCCGCTGATTTCCATTTTTAACAGCGAACAGAGTGCAGAGCTTGCCCGTTATGCCGATGACGGAATACGGTTGTATTTTCTCGGCTATCTGGTTGCCGGCATCAATATCGTGCTGGTGGCTTATTTTTCTGCTGTGGACAAGCCCGGACCCGCAATCACGGGTTCCCTGCTCAGAGGGGTTGTGGCGATTATCTTTTTTGCTATTCTGCTTTCCGCTTTATTTGGCATGACAGGCATCTGGCTTTCCTTCCCATGTGCCGAGGTACTGACATTTGCAGTGGTACTCGTACTGTCGCGGGTGAAGTGACGGCGTACGCCCGGATTGCTGCATGTGAAGAGTCTACGGGCATTCTGATTGCTTTGCGTGAAGTGGCAGTGTGTGTTTGACTGTTACCCGGTGATATGAAACTTCTGTCATAGCGCTGCATATAGTAGAATAACTTATCCTTTGGAGTGTACGATGGCTTTTTGCAGAACAGTAATTCATATCATACAGCCGGGCGACTCTTTTTATAAATTAGCGCAGAAGTACCGGACGACGGTGCCGGATATTATGATGCGCAATCCCGGCGTCAATCCTTATAATCTGCAGGTGGGAGGAAAACTGTATATCTGTTCCGGCGTAGGACAGAACGACATGCAGGAAGAAGAACTGAAGCTGAACAACGAAATGCGGGAGAGCTGGATGCAGCATATTTACTGGGAGCTTATATTCCAGTCGGCATTTTTGAATGACCTTCCCGGTAAGAGTGCTGTGGAAGAAAGACTGCTGCAGACCGCAGAGGATATTGCCTCGGTATTTGCTCCTTTTTATTCGGAAAATAAGATTTCCGCATTAACGGATCTTTTGGAAGAGCATATAGAAATTGCAGGAAAAATCCTGCAGGCGATGAAGGACGGCGATATAGCGGAAGAAGAAAAGCAGGATGCTTTGTGGCGGGACAATGCCGCCGGGCTGGCTAAATTCTGGTCGGACAATAATTCCGAGTATGATTACGGCGAGCTGACCATGTACCTGAACCGTCACCTCGATATGATCAAGAATATCATGGAAGCGGAGCTGTCCGGCGATTATAATGAAGTTATCCGGTTGTTTGCCGAGCAGGAAAACCAGATTATGGAGTTAGCGGATTATCTGACAGAGGGTCTGATACAGAAGTTTTTGTAGGGGAAGAATGCTACAATCATGGAAAGAACGGAAGAAGTGAGAAAATGAAATTTTTACTGGTGGCAGTAAATGCCAAATATATTCATTCCAATCCGGCGGTTTACAGCCTGAAAAGGTTTGCCGGGGAATATACCGATGCGGTAGAGATTGCCGAATACACCATCAACAACCGCATGGAGGACATTTTAGAGGATATCTACAGGAGAAAGCCGGATGTTATCGGCTTTTCCTGCTATATCTGGAACATCGGCATGGTCGAAAAGCTGATGGGCGAACTGCACAAGCTTCTGCCCAAGCTGCCGGTGTTTTTAGGTGGACCGGAGGTCACGTATGATGCGGATAAGCTTTTGCGGAAATATCCGTATCTCACCGGCATTTTTATCGGCGAAGGTGAAGCGACCTTTGCCCAGGTGGTGAAGTATTATGTGAAGAAAAATCCGGAGTCCCTTGAGGATATTCCGGGTCTGATGTTAAGAAGCGGTATGACACCGGCAAGAAAACCCCTTAATCTGACGGAGGTACCGTTTTTATATGATGATATGGCGCCCTTTACCAACCGGATTATTTACTATGAAACCCAGCGCGGCTGTCCGTTCCGTTGCAGCTACTGTCTGTCATCCATTGATAAAACCGTGCGTTTCCGGGATATTGAGGTGGTAAAGAAGGAGCTTGCTTTTTTCCTGGAGAAAAAGGTAAAGCAGGTTAAATTTGTAGACAGGACCTTTAACTGCAATCACGACCATGCCATGGCTGTCTGGCAGTATCTGTATGACCATGACAATGGTGTCACTAACTTCCATTTTGAGATTGCGGGAGATATTCTCCAGGAGGATGAGATTGCACTGGTGGCAAAGATGCGTCCCGGTCTGGTACAGTTTGAAATCGGCGTGCAGTCCACAAACATCGATACGCTGCGGGAAATCCGCCGTGTGATGGACATTGAAAAGCTGAAACAGGTGGTGGCTGCCTTAAAAGCGGCACACAATGTGCATATTCATCTGGATTTGATAGCGGGTCTTCCTTATGAAGATTATGACAGCTTTGCCCGTTCCTTTGATGACGTATATGCCATGGAGCCGGAACAGCTCCAGCTTGGCTTCTTAAAGGTGCTGAAGGGCTCCTATATGGCAGAAATGGCGGAAAGCTATGGTCTTGTTTATACCGATTACGCACCGTATGAGGTGTTGTATACCAACTGGCTCTCTTTCACGGAAATCTGCCGACTGAAACGGATAGAAGAAATGGTGGAAATCTACTACAACAGCGGGCAGTTTGCACACAGCCTGCCGGTAATGATAGCGGATTTTGGGCAGGGAGCCTTTGCTTTTTACGAAGCACTGGCAGATTTCTACGAAGAACAGGGCTTCTTTGTGGAAACCCCCTCCCGGATTTACCGGTATCAGGCGCTGCTTTCCTTTGCGAAAAGCATCCATCCGGAGCGCCAAGAACTGTATAAGGAGCTGCTTCTCTTTGATTTGTATGTGCGGGAAAATCTAAAGAGCCGGCCGGACTTCGCTCCTGATTTACATGATCTGCAGCCTGTAATACATGCATTTTATAAAAAGGAAGAATCGGAAAGAAGGTATCTGCCGCATCTGTCGGAAATACCGGCGCCCCAGTTGTCACGTATGACACATTTAGAGCCGTTTTCCTATTCTGTGTGGGCGACAGATGTGTCAGGAGTGAAGAGATTGCCGGAACAGGCGTTCCTTTTATTTGATTATGACCACAGAGATCCGCTGACAAGGGAGGCAAAAGTACTATGGCCGGAAAACGTATAACAGAAATTTTAGAGAGAATGGATGCCCATTACGGCACGGACTTCAGGTGCTCTTTAGACCATGAAAATGCGTGGCAGCTTTTGATTGCCACCATGTTAAGCGCCCAGTGTACGGATGCCAGGGTGAATATTGTTACGAAGGATCTGTTTGTGAAATATCCTTCCGTGGAGGCATTTGCGGCAGCAGACCTAAAGGAGCTGGAGCAGGATATCCATTCCACCGGCTTTTACCATAACAAGGCGAAAAACATCATTGCCTGCTGCAGGGATCTGATGGAGAAATACAACGGAGAAGTGCCCTCCGGTATCGACGAACTGACATCCCTGGCAGGTGTGGGGCGAAAGACTGCCAATGTGATCCGGGGAAACATTTTCCATGAGCCCAGCATCGTGGTGGATACCCATGTGAAGCGGATTTCCTTAAAGCTTGGCATTACGAAATCGGACGACCCCGTTAAGGCGGAGCAGGAGCTGATGAAGGTGCTGCCCAAGGATCACTGGATTTTATACAACATCCAGCTTATCACCTTCGGCAGGGAAATCTGTAAGGCGCCGACGCCTAAGTGCGACGAGTGCTTCCTTACGGATTTATGTCCTTCCTATAAACAAAAGAAAGCTGCCGGCAAGAAAAATGGATAAAATAAGTGATTACCTGTGTGTGGATTTGGAAACCACAGGCTTAAACCCGAAAACAGACAAAATCATAGAAATCGGCGCCGTGAAGGTGCGTGGCGGGAAAATAGCGGACACCTTCCAGACGCTGGTTAACCCCTGCAGGCCTTTGGAGGAACGGATTACGGGGATTACAGGCATTACGGATGACATGCTTTTTGACAAGCCTGTCATAAACGAGGTGCTGCCGGATTTCCTGCACTTTGCGGGAGAGGATATTCTGCTGGGACACAGTGTGCTTTTTGATTATTCTTTCTTAAAAAAAGCGGTGGTGAACGGAAAGGGAAGCTTTGAACGGGAAGGGCTGGATACCCTGAAAATTGCCAGAGTATATCTGACGGAGCTGCCCCACCGGAGCCTGCCTTATCTGTGTGAGCATTTTGGAATTTCGCATAAGGCGCACAGGGCGCTGGGGGATGCCATGGCAACGGTCGCTCTGTACGATAAGCTATGGGAGCTTTTTTCCGGAAAAGAGGGCGCTGAGAAATATTTTCAGCCGCATAAACTCAATTATCAGGTGAAAAAAGATGCGCCGGCAACGGCGGCGCAAAAAGAAAGGTTATATAAACTGCTGGAGCTGCATAAAATTACGGTAGAGTATTCGATTGAGCATCTGACCCGGAGCGAAGCCAGCCGCTATACGGACCAGATCCTTGCAAAGTACGGACGATGACCTTGCTGCTTAAGGAGGAAAGCCCGGAAGCTTTTTCGATAAGGCTGTATTTCAGGTCATTTTCGCCCTCCTCGTCATACAGATCCGCTAAAAGAAAGTAGGTGTGGCTCACATCGGTGCCGATGGAAACGGCATATTCCAAAACCTGCCGGCATTCCTTTTCTGCCCCGCCCCGGTACAGGACTTCCGCCCATTTCTGCAGGGTGGAGACAAGCAGGGTGTAGTTCTGGTCGTACTCGGTAAGGCATGTGATGTTGGCGGTGCCGTAGGAAAGCTTTAAGTCCGTGTTGGTGTATCCGGTCAAATTGACGATTTTCCGGGTGGACAGGCTCCTTAAGATTTCCTTGCATTCCTCGGAGGTGGTTTCATTTGCTGCGGCATCGCCGGTATTTCGGACGGCTGCGGCATCGCCGGTATTTCGGACGGCTGCGGCATCGCCGGTGATGTGGCAGGCAAGCGGCAGCTCCTCCAGAGGAATGGTAATATAAGGAAGATTGTCGAGCGATTTGCGTCTGGTGTGGTTGGCCTCTTCTTCCCGTTTCCAGAAGGCTTCCTTCATGCTCTTTTCCATTTTGGAATGGCGCTTGTTCAAAAGGAAGATTAGCAGACAAAAACTGATTAAACTGGACAAAAATAATGTTTTCATATATAATATCCTTTCAGTAGAAAATAGTGCCTGCAGGGGTCTGCAGGTTGTGGAAAGGCATGGTAGCGTTATGTTTAATATCTACAGCAGGAAAACAAAAAAGATAATTTCCGCCGTGATTATTATTTTCTTAATCATAGCGATGGTGCTTCCCATGGCACTTGGTATGTAGGCTGCCGCAGGAGCAGGCAGTGTGGTTGGCCGCCATGTGCAGCATGTTCCGCAGCATTATGGTAGCATATTTTCCCGCGGATGACAATTGCGGGAAGGTTTTGAGGAGTAGAGGATATGAAAAAAATGGTTTCAAAAGCAATGCTGCTTTTGGGTACTGTCTTTTGCGCTTTTTCCCTCCTTACGGTAAACGTGGAGGCAAAGGGCGATGACACTCTGAAAAAGGGCGTCTATGCGGAAGAGATTTCTCTTGCCGGCATGACAGAAGAAGAAGCAGCGGAAGCAATCAATGCGTATGTGGATTCTTTGAAAGAAGCGGAAATCACACTTCTTGCAGCAGGCGATAATGAAGTGACGGTAACGGCGGGTGAGCTGGGGCTTTCCTGGAAAAATACCGACATTATCGAAGAGGCAAAGGAGCTCGGCATGCACGGCAATGTGGTGCAGCGATACAAGGAGCTGAAGGATTTAGAGAATGAAAATAAGGTCTATCCCATTGAATTGGGATTTGATGTAACTGCCATCAATAATGTGCTGGTAGAGAAGTGCAGCGTTTTTGACCGGGAGGCCATTGACTATACACTGACCCGCGAAAACGGTGCGTTTAAGATTACGGACGGACAGACAGGGTATCGTCTGGATGTGGAAACTTCCATTGATGAAGTGTACGATTACATGACAAACAAGTGGGCAAGAGGAAACGAAACCATTGCCCTGACGGTGGAAGAGGAGCAGCCCCGGGGAAATGAGGAAGAGCTTTCCTTAGTAAAAGATGTGCTGGGTACTTATACCACAACCTACAAGAGTTCCAATTCCAACAGAAGCGGCAACATAGCCAACGGCTGCCGACTGATTGACGGCACTACCCTTTATCCCGGAGACGAATTTTCCACCTACCAGACAGTTTCTCCTTTCTCCGAGAAAAACGGATACTATATGGCGGGTTCTTATCTGAACGGCAAGGTTGTTGACTCCCTCGGCGGCGGTATCTGCCAGGTTTCTACCACTCTTTACAATGCCGTTCTGTTATCCGAGCTGGATGTGACGGAGCGTTACAATCACTCCATGATTGTCAGCTATGTAAGTCCCTCCGCGGATGCGGCGATTGCCGAGTCTTCCGGTAAGGATTTCAAATTTGTAAACAATACAGAGCATCCTGTTTACATAGAAGGACATACAGAGGATAAAAAGATTACCTTCACCATCTATGGTGTGGAAACAAGACCGGCGAACCGTACGGTGGAATATGAAAGCGAAATACTGGAAACCATTAACCCCACATCTGACGCCCTTTATCCGGATGCTGCTTATCCGCTGGGTTACATCAGTGTGACAGGCGCCCACATCGGCTACAAGGCAAGACTCTGGAAGGTGGTAAAAGAGGACGGCGTGCAGGTAAGCAGGGAAGTGGTAAACAGCAGCAGCTACAAAATGGTTCCCAGAAGCGCAGTCGTTGGTGTTTCAACCGCAGACGCCAATGCGTATAATGAGATTATGGCAGCGTGCGGCACCGGCAGCATTGACCATGTGAAAAACGTGATTGCCATTCTTAACGCACAGCAGGCAGCGGCAGCGGCGGCGCCTGCAGCACCCACTGAATAAGGAATGAACCGGATAAGAAAATAAGCGGATGAACCCAATAAGCAGAACAGACAAATAGACAGAGCAAACATAAGAAGGTATTGTGTATGAAGGTCGGTAAAGTATCGGAAAGTGTTTTGAAACGTTCCGTCTTAAAGCAGATTACCAATCAGAATAAGGAAGTTAAAAATGGCGCAGGCATAGGGGAAGACTGCGCTGTTTTTGCGCAGAAAAACGGATACACGGTACAGTCCGTCCAGACCTTTTTTGTGACATCTCCGTCAGAAGTATATGTGCCCATTATGAAGGCGGTGAACGGCATAGCCGTAAGAGGAGCCCATCCCGTGGCGGTGCTTCTGACACTTCTGCTTCCGGCGGATACGGAGGAAAGCTTCTTAAGGGAGCTGATGAAAAAAGCCAACGAAGCGGCGGGCATTTTACATATTCAGATTGCGGGAGGTCACACGGAGGTGTCGGAAAATTGCAGTGTTCCGTATGTGACGGCAACCGCCATTGGCAGCGTGGAAGGAGAAGCCCTTTTTGAAAATCACATCCGGCCAGGTCAGGACATTGTTCTTACGGGGCAGGTGGGATGCGAAGGGGCGGGACTCTTAGCCACCCGTTACGAAGAACGGTTAGCGGAACGTTATCCGCTTCATATGATAGAAAAAGCGCAGGCTTTCCTGCAGGAATTGTCCATCCTTCCGGAGGCCGCCACCGCCATAAAGTCCAATGCGGGCGCCATGCATGATGTATCCGGCGGAGGCATTTTTGCTTCCCTCTGGGAACTGGCAGAGAGCGCCGGTGTTGGACTGGCCGTAGACCTGAAAGCAATACCCATCAGACAGGAGTGCGTGGAAGTATGCGAGTTTTTCGGCATAAGTCCCTATGAAATGCTCTCCGGCGGAAGCCTCCTCATTACCACTGACAACGGCGAACACTTGGTCAGGGATTTGAAGGAAGCGGGAATTTTGGCAGCGGTAATCGGAAAGATAACGGATAACAACGACAGAGTTGTCATAAACCAGGAGGAAAAGCGTTTCTTAGACCGTCCTGTCTCAGATGAATTCAGCAAGATAAAAGGAGAAAACCTATGAGAGAAGAATTATTGCGTATTATAGAGAAAAACAGCCGTATGGATTTGAAGGAACTGGCAGTCATCTTAGGTGTGGAAGAAGTGGATGTGGTAAATGAACTGGCTGCGCTTGAAGCAGAAGGCATTATCTGCGGTTATCACACCATGATCAACTGGGAAAATACCAACATTGAAAAGGTAAATGCACTGATTGAGGTGCGTATTACCCCCCAGAGAGGACAGGGCTTTGACAGCTTTGCCGAAAGAATTTACAAATATGCAGAAGTAAATTCCGTATATCTGATTTCCGGTGGGTATGACCTTCTGGTATCTCTGGAGGGAAAGTCTCTGAGAGAGGTTTCCAATTTTGTTTCCGACAAGCTTGCCACATTGGACGGCGTGCTGAGCACCGCTACCCATTTTGTCTTAAAGAAATACAAGGACCACGGCACCATTTTAACCAGCAAATACGAAGATGAAAGAGAGTTGATTACGCCATGAGAGATCCATTATCCAGACAGGTCGTAGAGTTAAAACCCTCCGGAATCCGTAAATTTTTCGATATTGTCAGCGAAATGAAGGATGCTATTTCTTTAGGTGTGGGCGAGCCCGACTTTGCCACCCCCTGGCATATCCGCGATGAGGGTATTTATTCTCTGGAACAGGGACATACCAAATATACTTCCAACGCTGGTCTTATGAAGCTGCGTGAGGAAATCTGTCATTATCTTTATCGGACACAGGGCATTCATTACCATCCGACCAGAGAAGTGCTGATTACCGTGGGCGGTTCCGAGGCCATTGATATCGGTATTCGTGCCATGATAAATCCGGGCGAAGGAGAGGAAGTGCTGATTCCCCAGCCTTCTTATGTTTCCTATGAGCCTTGCACAATTTTGGCGGGCGGCAAGCCGGTCATTATCGATTTGAAGGCAGAAAACGAATTCCGCCTGACACCGGAGGAGCTGAAAGCAGCCATTACTCCCAAGACAAAGCTGTTAATTCTTCCTTTCCCCAACAACCCGACCGGGGCCATTATGGAAAAGAAGGACTTAGAGGCGATTGCAGATATTATTATTGAAAACGACATATATGTCATGTCTGACGAAATCTACGGAGAACTGACCTACAAGGACAAGCATGTGTCCATTGCCAGTCTGCCCGGAATGAAGGAGAGAACCCTTCTGATCAACGGTTTCTCCAAGGCGTATGCCATGACCGGCTGGAGACTCGGCTATGTGTGCGGACCGCAGAATATTATCGAGCAGATGACGAAAATTCACCAGTTTGCAATTATGTGCGCGCCCACCACGGCACAGTATGCCGCTATCGAAGCTCTGAAAAACGGCGACGAGGATATCGTGGAAATGCGTACTGCCTACAACCAGAGAAGACGTTTCCTGATGCATGCTTTCCGGGAAATGGGTCTGGAATGCTTTGAGCCTTACGGCGCTTTCTATGTATTTCCCTGTATCAAGGAGTTCGGCATGACCAGCGAAGAATTTGCCACCCGTTTCCTGGAGGAAGAAAAAGTGGCAGCGGTTCCCGGCGATGCGTTCGGCGCAAGCGGCGAGGGCTACCTGCGTATTTCCTACGCTTATTCACTGGAGAAGCTGAAAATGGCGATGGAACGCCTGGCGCATTTTATTACGAAGCTGCGCGAGGAGAAGGGAAAATAGAAAATGCACATTGTACTTCATCAGCCGGAAATCCCGGCGAATACAGGAAACATCGGCAGAACCTGTGTTGCAACAGGCACATCCCTGCATCTGATTGAGCCGCTCGGTTTTCATCTGGATGAGAAATCCATAAAAAGAGCGGGCATGGACTACTGGGAGCATCTGGATGTAACCCGCTATATGAATTATGAGGAGTTTCTGGCAAAGCATCCCGGTGCAAAAATCTGGATGGCTACCACCAAGGCAAAACATGTCTATACCGATGTGCAGTTTGGACCGGATGATTTTATCATGTTCGGCAAGGAGAGTGCCGGTATACCCGAAGAAATCCTTGTGGACAACGAGGAAACCTGCATCCGTATTCCCATGCTGCCGGATATCCGTTCCCTGAATTTATCTAATTCTGTGGCGATTGTGCTGTACGAAGCCCTGCGCCAGAACCAATTTGCTGGCATGCAGACCGAAGGGGAGCTTCACCGCCTGCACTGGAATTCCTGATAACGTAAAAGTTGGCAATTTATTGTTTTCCATTCATAAAAAATTAAGAAAAAGCTTTCCGGTTCTTTAAGAATTAGCAGTGGAAATCTGCTATACTGAACAACCGGAGGCTTTTTTTATGTTGGATGAGGGAAATGAAAGAGAAGAATTAAATTTAGATATGGCATTTGCACCGAGGACGCAGCCGGAGAAAGAGTGCTATGCCAGAAGAGAGCAATCTGGGAAGGTGCAGCGGACTGGAAGAGCAAAATCGGAGACGGCGCATTATGTCAGAAGAGTGACGGCGGTACAAGCAAAAAAGAATTCCCGTGAGAAGCGAAAGCAGGCAGAACAGGAATACCGAGCCAGAAGAGAACGGTCAGAAGACAAGTACAACATAGACGGAATGAGGATTGAAAGACAGCATCGCGCTGGAAAGGTGCAGCCGGAGAACGAGCAGTATACAAAGACCGGGCACCGCAGGGCGCACCGTGAAAAGCCGGGAAAAAGATTTCTCAGGCTCCTGTTTGCTGAAGTATTTTTTGTTCTACTGGCGGCGGTTCTTATCATTTCGGTAATCCGCCTGCTTTCCGACGGAAAAGCTGCGCAGGCTGTGAAAAATCTGCAGAGACAGATTTCCGTTCTGGATTATAAGAACGTAGAAAAGCCGGAATGGGAGGAAGCTTTTCTGACGCCAAACGATTACTCCCGACCCGGAGAACGACTGCAGGAGGTCAACAGTATTTTTGTACATTATACAGCAAATCGCAATACCAGCGCTGCGCAGAACCGAAGCTATTTTGAGTCCCTGAAAGACACACACGAAAGGTCAGCAAGCGCACATTTTATCATTGGTTATGACGGGGAAATTATTCAATGTATTCCGTTTGAGGAAATTGCCTATGCGGTGAAAACCAGAAACTACGACTCCATTTCCATTGAGTGCTGTTACAAAAGTGCGGACGGCAGTTTTACTAAAGAAACCTACGACTCCCTAATACATCTGCTGGCATATCTGGTGAAAAAATACGGACTTTCCACGGATGATATTCTGCGGCATTATGACTGCGGCGGCAAAAAATGCCCGCTTTATTATGTGGAACATGAGGACGATTGGGAGCAGTTAAAAAGGGATGTGGAAAAACTCCTGAAATGATGTATAATAGAAAGGAAAATGCTTGCGGCATTTTATGCGGGAGCAGAAAATAAACCTATTTGTCATTTATGAGGAGCACACACATGAAAAATATTTTATCCCCTTCTATTTTATCCGCAGATTTTGCAAAATTAGGTGAGCAGCTTGCCCTGGTGGACAAGGCAGGCGCCCAGTATATACACATAGATGTAATGGATGGACTTTTTGTGCCATCCATTTCTTATGGTATGCCGGTGATTAAATCCATCCGTAAAACTACCGACAAGGTTTTTGATGTCCATCTGATGATTGTGGAACCGGAGCGGTACATTCAGGAGTTTATCGATTGCGGTGCGGACCTGATTACTTTTCATCTGGAGGCAACCGAAAAGGCAGCGGAAATCATTGACGAAATTCATCGTCAGGGCAAGAAAGCCGGTATCTCCATTAAACCGGGCACGGATGTGGAAGCGGTTAGACCTTATCTCGGAACAGTGGATATGATTTTGGTTATGACCGTGGAGCCGGGCTTTGGCGGTCAGTCCTATATTGACTACTGCACGGACAAGGTGAAAGCAGTCCGCAAAATGGTGCAGGAAAGCGGCAGGGACATTGATATTGAAGTGGACGGCGGCATCAATTTAGACAATATCTCCATGGTGCTTGCAGCAGGCGCCAATGTGGCAGTGGCAGGCTCCGCCGTGTTTAAGGGCGACATCGCTGGCAATGTAGAGGCTTTCTTGGCGAAGATGCAGTAGGAAACCCAGTTTGAATCTGACGGTTTGACTTTGTGCGAAGATAGGCTTGTCAGAGTCAAGGAGGAAAGCGGGAAGCCGGACTTAAATTTGACTCCAAGAGGGGAAGAACCTTCCTGGGTCAAAGGGAAAAGTGGAAAATGTGACTGGGGTTTGACTCTGCGAAAGGAAAAGCCTACTTGAGTCAAAGGAAAGGGCAGGAAGCCCGGAGTGGGATTTGACTCTATGAGGGAAGGAGCTTGTCAGAGTCAAAGAGGAAAGCGGGAAGCCGGACTTGAGTTTGACCCTGCGAGGGAAGGAGCCTGTCAGAGTCAAAGAGGAAAGAGGGAAGCCGGACTTAAATTTGACTCCAAGAGGGGAAGAATCTTCCTGGGTCAAAGGGAAAAGTGGAAAATGTGACTGGGGTTTGACTTTGCGAAAGGAAAAGCCTACTTGAGTCAAAGGAAAGGGCAGAAAACAGAGAATGAGCCGTGAAGTAAAAAGAGCAGGAAACAGAGAATGAACCACGAAGTAAACGGAGAAGAAAATAGTAGAAAAACAGGGAGAAAAAATGATACGGATTACGGTCTGGAACGAATACAAACACGAAAGAGAATATGAGGGCGTCCGAAAGGTTTATCCGCAGGGTATTCACGGCTGCATTGCTTCTTTTTTAGGGAAGCAAGAGGATTTTCAGGTGCGGACGGCGACTTTTGATATGCCGGAGCACGGTCTGACGGAAGAGGTGCTTGCGGATACGGATGTGCTGATTTTCTGGAGCCATGCCCTGCAGGATGCCTTTTCGGATGAAGTGGCAGAAAGGGTGCAGAAGCACGTGCTCGCGGGAATGGGACTGATTGCCCTGCATTCTGCACATTTTTCCAAAATAATGAAGCGGCTTCTGGGCACTTCCATGACCTTAAAATGGAAGCACGGAGAGCAGGAAAATCTCTGGTGTCTTGCACCCACCCACCCCATAGCAGCGGGTATTCCGGAGAAAATTTTCCTGCCCAAAGAAGAAATGTACGGGGAATATTTTGATATTCCCAAGCCAGACGATGTGATTTTTGCGGGTTGGTTTTCCGGCGGACAGGTATTCCGCAGCGGCTGTACGTTTACAAGAGGAATGGGAAAGATTTTTTATTTTCAGCCGGGTCATGAAGAATATCCGATTTACTATGTACCGGAAATTCAACAGATCATTATAAATGCGGTGCGGTTTTGTACGCCTATGGGAGCACGGAAGGAACTTGCATGCGAGGAAGTGAAGTAATCAGACTTTCGGTCTTTTTTGACCATATTTTACAGGCGGAGGAGCAGACCGGTAAACATATTCCGGAGCTGCTTGCAGAGGTGAAGAAAGCGGGCATTTCTGCTGTAGAAATTAACTGTACCTACCTCCTGGAACACCCGGCAACGCTGGAAATGCTTGAGACTGCAGGCTTACAGGTGAGCTGCATTTATGAATTTTATGCGTTGGAGCGGGGCAGGGAAACAGAAAAAGCCCGCAGACATATTGAAATTGCAAGAAAAACGAAAGCCGGAAAAATACTGATTGTGCCCGGCTTTTTTTCAGTGGAAACGGAAGAGTTTGTGAATTGTGTGCCGGACAGGGAGAAAGTGTGGGACTACCTTTCCCACAGTGAAAAGGCACAGCGCATGGCGGATGGACTGCGGGAAATCGTAGAAATGGCAGGCAGCCGGAATATTGCCGACACCCCCATCACCGTTGTGATAGAGGATTTTGATGACAGGAATTCGCCCATTGCCTGCGTGAGCGGCATGCAGTGGTTTGCAGAGCAGGTTCCGGGGCTTTGTTTTACTTTTGACACGGGCAATTTTATCATCCATGGGGAGAATATTTTTGCAGCGTGGGAGGAACTCAAAGATAAGGTTGTGCATGTGCACTGCAAGGATAGGAAAATAAGCTCCGATAAACCTTTGCAAACACAGAAAAATGCAACCCCGGACATAAAGGAATGCTACCTGCCCGCGGCGGTGGGGGAAGGCTGCATCCCCATAAAGGAACTGGTATACAAGATGAAAGAGTACGGCTACCGGGGCTATCTTGCCATTGAACATTTTGATGCGGCGGACCAGGAAGCGTACATGCAGAAATCCGCTGCAAACCTGCAGGAATATTGTAGCTAAACCAGTGGAAACATTGCAGTTAAACCAGTGGAAACATTACAGCTAAACCAGTGAGGATTCAGCAGATAAACCTACGGAGATATTGCAGTCAGACCGGTATGGGAATCTATACAAAATAGTACATTATATCTGCAATTTAATCGGTTGCGGATTTACGGTTATCCACTTAAAATAAAATATCATAGCAACATAGAAGCCTTTTTCTGCGGCGGTGCCGGAAAGATTGCGGAAAATCGGATGACAGGACCAGATGGTAGGAACGGACGGCATAATCGAATGGCAGGACCAGATGACAGAACCGGACGACGGTGCGGGCTTCGGAACGGAGAAGATATGGAATTATTTACAAATCAATGGGAATTTGCAAAGACACCTTTGGGGACGGGGCTTGAGGAACTCTCTGCTTATGAGGATAAGTTTGAAAAAGTGGACCTTCCACACGACTGGCTGATTTACGACACCTTAAATCTGTATGAAACATCCACCGGCTGGTACCGGAAGAAGTTTACCGTGAAAAAGGATGCGGAAAAGGTATACAGCATCCGTTTTGACGGCGTGTATATGGACTCTAAGGTTTACATAAACGGAACCCTTTTAGGGGAGTGGAAATATGGTTATTCCACCTTTGAATTCGATATGACAAATCTTTTGAAGGATGGGGAAAATACGATGATGGTGCGCATTGACCATCATGAGCCCAACTCCCGCTGGTATTCCGGCGCGGGTATTTTCCGCAACGTATGGTTCAAGGAAGCGCCCGTGGTGCACCTGACTTCCGACGGTGTTTACATTGCCACAAAAAAATGCGGGGACGACTTCAAACTGGAAATTGAGGCAGAGATTTCCGGTTTGACAAAAACGGACAGTGATGCAGAGGCGGCCGGCATGACAAAAACGGACAGTGATGCAGAGGTGTCCGGCATGACAAAAGCAGGCAATGGCGCAGAGGCTTCCGGTATTGCAAAAGCAGACAGTGACGCAGAGGCTGCTTTGCAGGGAGCAGGAAACGGCAGCGGCAAGGCTTCCGACCTGACCGCCAAGGTGGTTCTTTCTCAGGGCAAAATGATTGTGAAAACCTTTACCCTTACCTGGAATGCGGAAAAACAGCTTCTTATGGGAGAAGCCATGATTGAAAAGCCCGCACTGTGGGATGCCGAACATCCGGTACTTTACCATGTCAGCGTGGCTCTGGAGAACGGAGATAAGGCAGAATATAACATCGGCTTCCGTGATTTTGTATTTGACCCGGAACAGGGCTTTGTGGCAAACGGTAAACGGGTAAAGCTGCACGGTGTCTGCGAACATCACGATTTGGGCTGTCTGGGTGCGGCATTCCATAAAAAAGCCATGGCGCGTAAGATTGCAACCTTAAAGAAAATGGGTGTCAACGCCATCCGTACTTCCCACAACATGCCGGCACCGGAGCTGATGGATTTAGCGGATACCCTGGGTATGTATATTGTTTCGGAAGCATTCGATATGTGGATGGAGCCCAAGACCGAATACGACTACGCCAGATTTTTCGATGAATGGGCAGAAAAGGACGTGGCAAGCTGGATTCGCAGGGACAGAAACCATCCCTCCGTTATCATGTGGAGTATCGGTAATGAAATTCACGATACCCATGAAGCAGAAGGCGTGGGTCTGACGAAAAGACTGATGGGAGATGTGCTTGTCCATGACCCCAAGAAAAATGCAAGAGTTACCATCGGTTCCAATTATATGCCCTGGCAGGGTGCGCAGAATTGTGCGGATATTGTAAAGCTGGCTGGCTACAACTACGGCGACAACCATTACGATGCACACCATAAAGAACATCCCGACTGGGTGATTTACGGAAGTGAAACTTCCTCCATCGTACAGAGCAGAGGCGTTTATCATTTCCCGCTTTCCCAGCCGATTTTAACGGAAGAAGACGAGCAGTGTTCTTCCCTTGGCAACAGCCGTCCGAGCTGGGCAGCCAAGACAGTGGAGCATTGTATTTCCGTAGACAGAGACAGGGATTTTGCGGCAGGACAGTTTTTGTGGACGGGCTTTGACTATATCGGCGAGCCTACCCCTTACAAGACAAAGAATTCTTATTTCGGTCTGATTGACACGGCAGGCTTCCCGAAGGATGTCTTCTATATGTATCAGGCAGAATGGACGGATTATAAAAAGCGTCCCATGGTGCATGTGCTTCCTTACTGGGACTTCAACGAGGGTCAGATGGTGGACGTACGGGTATGCAGCAACGCGCCTAAGGTGGAGGTATTTGTCAATGAGAAATCTCTCGGCGTAAAAGAAATCGACCATGCGCACGGACAGGAGCTGTTCCCCAGCTTCCGGGTGCCTTTCCACAAGGGAAGCCTGCGTGCGGTGGCTTATGATGAAAACGGCAACGTGGTGGCAGAGGATGTGCATAAATCCTTTGGCAATACTGCAGCAATCGAGGTAACACCGGAATTTGACCATATTGTGGCAGACGGTAAGGACCTTGCTTTCGTGGAAATTTCCGCCCGCGACGAGGACGGCAACCCGGTAGAAAACGCCATGGACTACGTGGAAGTGGAAGTTACCGGCGCCGGACGTCTGATTGGTCTGGACAACGGCGACAGCACAGACTACGACTCCTACAAGGGCACCCGGAGAAAGCTGTTTAACGGCAAGCTTTTAGCCGTGATTGCAGCAAAGAACGAGCCCGGTGAAATTTTTGTTACCGTAAAGCATTTGGGCGAGGCGGGCAAAATTGCACCTGCCATGATTACCCTTTATGCGGACGAGGCAGCGGAAAAAGCAGAAGCTCCTGTTTTGGAAAATAAGAAGGTTCCTCTCATTACCGGCAGCATGCTGGCAGCAGAGGGAGAGCCTCTTGTGCCCGTAAGAAAGATTGAAATTGTAGCAGAAGAGGGTCAGACCTTTGATGAAAATAAAACGGAAATGGTAGTGAAGGCTTATCTGTATCCAGCGGATGTTTCCCGCAAGGAAGTAAGTTTTACGGCAACCAACGATGCGGGCATTGTTTCCAATCTGGCAGAACTGGAAGAAATTCCTGTAAGTGAGGCGGAGCGTCTGACTGAGTCCAATACTCACAGAGTTCTGGCTGCAAAATGTTGCATCAGGGCAAAGGGCGACGGCGCATTCCGTCTGCGTGCCACTGTGAAAAACGGTACGGAAAACGTAAAGCTTTTGTCCCAGCTGGAATTCTCCATCAGCGGACTGGGTGAGGCTTACTTAAATCCCTATGAACTGATTGCCGGAGCTCTTTATGCCGATTCTAAGGGTGATATCGGCGGATTTTCCGAAAAGAGCGTGGCAACCGCACAGGAAGGGGAAAGTGTTATTGTATACAAGGGACTGGACTTCGGCGAATTCGGTTCCGACGAAATTACGCTTCCTATTTTTGCCCAGAGCGGTGACCCTCATTACTTAAAGATTTACGAAGGCGTGCCTGGAGAAGAGGGCTGCGAATTAGTGGGCGACCTGGTATACCAGAAGCCCAGCACCTGGGATGTATACAAGCCGGAGACCTACAAGCTGAACCGCCGGTTAAAGGGCATCACCACCCTGAGTCTCGTGGCAAACAACCAGCGCTACTTTATCAAGGGCTTCGTTTTCACCAAGCTTCAGAAAGCATTTGAAAAAATAGGAGCATTGGAATACAATAACTTGTACGGAGATACCTACATGGAGACCGCGGATGCCGTGGAAGGCATAGGCAACAATGTTTCCATGGAATATGAAAATATGGATTTCGGAGAAGAAGGCGTAAAAGCAGTGACTGTTTGCGGCCGTACCCCTCTTTCATCCAATACTATTCATATCCGTTTCTTCAAGGAAGACGGCAGCTCCGTAAATCAGATTGTGGAGTTCCCGCACAGTGAGGAATATACGGAAGTAACATTCCCGCTTGAAAAGGTTACGGGCATGACCAAGGTAGGATTTATTTTCCTGCCCGGTTGCCAGTTTGACTTTAAGTGGTTCCGTTTTTCCTAAAGGTAAATTTGCAGAAAAAGGCAGATGACAGGTTTTGCCTACGGATGCTGCAATCCGGGGCTTCAGGAAAGGCACGGACATGAAGTTATTTGTATATAGTTTAAGAGAGTTTGACGAAAAACGATTTTTTGAAAAATGGAGCAGGGAAATGCAGGTTGAGTATGCTTCGGTGGGGGACAAACCCACACCGGAGAATGCAAGACTGGCAGAAGGCTACGATGCCGTCAGCATTATTACCACCCCTGTGGACGAAGAAATTCTGACTATCTGGAAGGAATGCGGCGTAAAATGCGTTTCCACCCGTACCGTTGGTTTTGACCATGTGGACAGAAGGGCAGCGGGCAAATTGGGTATTACCGTTTGCAATGCCACCTATCCGCCCAACGGTGTAGCCAATTACACCATCATGCTGATGCTGATGTGCTGCCGGAAAATGAAACCCATTATGATGCGCGCGGATGTACAGGATTACACACTGCCCGGTAAAATCGGCGTGGAAATTTCCAATTCCACCGTGGGAGTTATCGGTACCGGCAAAATCGGCCGCACCGTGCTGGAGCATCTGAAAGGCTTTGGCTGCAGGCTGCTTGCGTTTGATTTGTATCCTTCCAAGGAAGTGGCAGAATACGCAGAGTACGTGGATTTGGACACTCTTTATAAGGAAAGCGACATTATTTCCCTGCATATGCCTTCCACGGCGGAAAACTTCCATATGATAAATGCGGACACCATTGCGAAAATGAAGGACGGCGTTATCATCATCAACACAGCCAGAGGCAACCTGATTGACTCAGAAGCCTTGATTAAGGGACTGGAGAGTGAGAAAATCGGGGCAGCGGGTCTGGATGTTATCGAAAATGAGTCCAACCTTTACTATTACGATTTGGTGGGCAAGCCCATGCACAACGAGGAACTGGCGGTGCTGCGTTCCTTCCCCAATGTCATCGTAACGCCCCACACGGCATTTTACACCGAAGAAGCCATTGACTACATGGTGAAAAACAGCATTTTAGGCTGCCGGTACGCACTGGAAGGCAAAGAAAATCCCTTTGATGTGTCCGATGCGGCATTTTAACAATCGCATAAGAAATATTCATGTAAAGCAAGGTAACTTATCCTTGCTTTTTCATGTCAATAAAAATATAATAAAATAGTATTTTATTAAAAAAGAGGGAGGTACTTATGTTAGAAAAATTCTTTAAACTCAAAGAAAACAAAACCACCGTCCGTACCGAGGTTGTGGCAGGTATTACCACTTTCATGACCATGGCGTACATCCTGGCGGTAAACCCCAGCATTCTTTCCGCATCCGGCATGGACGCACAGGCAGTTTTAATCGCTACCGCTCTGGCTTCCTTTATCGGAACCATTGCCATGGCGCTGCTTGCCAATTACCCGTTTGCACTGGCACCCGGACTGGGACTCAATGCTTATTTTGCCTACACGGTATGCGGCTCCATGGGATATTCCTGGCAGATTGCACTGTTTGCCGTATTTGTGGAAGGTATCATTTTCATTGTACTGTCACTTACCAATGTGCGTGAGGCTATTTTTAATGCCATTCCTCTTCAGCTTAAGAAGGGCGTTTCCGTTGGTATCGGTTTATTCGTAGCTTTCATCGGTCTGCAGAACGGTAAAATCGTTGTGGACTCTACTACACTGGTTTCCCTGGTCGATTTCAGACAGGATTTCCACACTGTCGGTATTTCCGCACTGCTTGCGATTATCGGTACTTTTATCATCGCAATTTTATATGTAAAGAAGGTTCGCGGCGCTATCCTGATCGGTATCTTCGCAACCTGGATTTTAGGTATTATCTGCCAGTTTACCGGTATTTACACCGTGGTTCCCGAAGCAGGTTACTACTCTTTAATTCCTGCATGGAGCAGCTTTAATTTAGGTGCGATTTCTTCCACCTTCGGTCAGTGCTTTAAGGCTGACTTCAACGGACTCAAGATTTTTGACTTTATTGCCATTGTATTTTCTTTCCTGTTTGTAGATATTTTTGATACTCTCGGAACCTTGATCGGCTGTGCAAACAAGGCAGATATGCTTGACAAGGATGGCAAGCTGCCCCGCATCAAAGAGGCTCTTTTGGCAGATGCTATTGCAACCAGTGCAGGTGCCGTACTCGGTACTTCCACCACCACTACCTTCGTAGAAAGCTCTGCAGGTGTGGCAGAAGGCGGCAGAACCGGTCTTTCTTCCATCGTAACCGGTTTATTATTCCTGGTAGCTATCTTCTTATCCCCGATTTTCATTGCCATTCCGGGATTTGCAACAGCTCCCGCACTTCTGTTCGTCGGTTTCTTAATGATTTCCGCAGTAGTGGACATCGATTTCTCCGACTTCACAGAAGCAGTTCCCGCTTACCTGGCACTGATTTTCATGCCTTTAACCTACAGTATTTCCGAAGGTATCGCAGCAGGCGTTATCTCCTATGTGGTTATCAACCTCGTATGCGGCAAGGCTAAGAAGATTACACCGCTTATGTACATTTTAGCAATTCTGTTCGTAGCGAAATTCATCTTCCTGTAAGTGAACGATGGAGGAAGCAGCGCGGCTGCCTGCCTGACCTGCTTTCGTGATGTTAATTCAGAAGTGAATGAAAAATGGAATTTCAGACCGGCTCTCCATAGCCAGGCTTATTGCCTGACCGGGGAGCCGGTTTCTTATTGCGCATATTTCATGTATCAGGCAGTTTTTTCTCTTGACAATATTCCACAAAAGGAATATTGTATATATACGATATATACAATTAAATCATGTAAGAGGATAAACCATGGATATTATCATCAGCAACACAAGCGGTGCGCCGATTTACGAGCAGATTGAGGTGCAAATCCGCGAAATGATTTTACGCGGTGAGCTGAAGGCAGGGGACGCCCTTCCTTCCATGCGCACACTGGCGAAGGACCTTCGCATCAGTATGATTACCACCAAAAGAGCCTATGAGGAATTAGAGAGGGATGGCTTCATTGAGTCCTTTACCGGCAGAGGCAGTTTTGTGAAAGCCCAGAACGAGGAGCTTTTGCGGGAACGCGTGCTGGCGGAAACGGAAGAATATTTTGCCAAGGGTATTCAGAAAGCACTGGATGCCGGCCTTACAAAGGAAGAAATGGTGGAAACATTCCGGATGCTGCTGGAGGAAATGTAAAAATTCAGATACATCCGGAAAAGGTATGCGAGGGAATGACTGCGGAGGAAGAAATGCAGAATATTGGGAGGTGCAGAAAGTGGGTAGTGAGAAGGAAGTAAATGTTATAGAAATTCACAATCTGAATAAAAGTTATGATGGGTTTGCCCTGCAAAATGTGGATTTGCAGGTAACCGCAGGCAGAATACACGGTTTTATCGGGCAGAACGGCGCCGGTAAAACTACGACCATTAAGGCTATGCTGAATATGATGCCGTTAAATGCGGGAGAGATTAAAATTTTTGGGAAGGATTTTCAAAAGGACGAACAGACGATAAAAGAAGACATAGGTGTCGTTTTTGATGAAATGGGATTTCACGAGTTTATGACGCCGAAGCAGATTGCAACGATGATGTCCTATGTATATGCAAACTGGGATGGTGAAGCCTTCCAAAAGTATCTGACAAGGTTCGGGCTTCCCTTAAAGAAGCCCTGCGGAAAGTTCTCAAGAGGTATGCGCATGAAACTGCAGATTGCGGTGGCGCTTTCCCATCATGCGAAGCTTCTGATTTTGGATGAACCTACCAGCGGATTAGACCCTGTGGTGCGGAATGAAATTCTTGATATTTTCCAGGAATTCATAGTGGATGAAGAGCATTCCATTTTTCTGTCCTCCCACATCATATCCGATTTGGAACGGATTGCGGACGAGATTACCTTTATAGATAAGGGCAGAATTCTTCTTTCCGGGGAAAAAGATTCCATTTTAGAGGAGCATGCCATTATCCGATGCGGAAAAAAAGAGGCGGAGAATATAAATGACGATTGCGTCATATTCAAAAGAATGGAAGCCTATGGCTGTGAGATTTTGGTAAATGACGCCGATGCAGCCCGTAAAAAATGGGGTGATGCGCTGGTAGAACCGGCAACCCTCGAAGAAATCATGCTGTTTTATGTGGCAAGGGAAAATGCCAGAGCAGGCGGGAGAGCAGCATCCGATGAAGCAGAGAGCATAAAGCCTGCAGAGGCAGGAAAGGCGCGCTTATGAGAGGTTTGTATTATAAGGACATGTGCTGTCTGAAAAAGCTTCTGCACACCATGATACCGGTCTGCATCGCGACACTCATTTTCGCACTTTTGGTTGTACTGAGTATCCGGTACGGAAATATGGGACGGATGCTTTCCAGGGAAGGTGAAGAGGCAATCGCAATCAATGAAGAAAATGCGCCGGTGATTCTTTTTTATATCATCGGCATCTGCCTGCTTATTCCGATGGGATTCTTTGTGGATGCCCTGCGATGCTTTGAAATGGATGAACAGGCGGGTTTTGAAAAGGTTGTGAGAACCCTGCCGGTAAAAGCTGCGGATGCGGTTACGGCAAGATATCTGATTTATCTGACATTTGGCGCCATCAGCATGGGAAGCTCTTTTTTGTCGGCAGCCATTGTGGCAGCCAGCGCCGGGGCAGTGGGAATAGAAGAACTGTCCATGAAAAATCTGACGCAGTTGATTTTGGTGATAGCAGCCGTATTACTGTTGTTCTGTGGCATACAAATTCCGCTTTTTTATGCGCTTGGAAAGAAAAAAGGAACTATAGCCAGCCTGATTTTGTTTCTGGTGCCGGTCGGTCTTCTTTACCTGAAGTTCATAACCCTGCTGGATGCTCTGCCGGGCATGGAACTGTTCCGGTATCTGATGGAAAAATTCCGGGAAGGCAGGAACATAGTAAGCAGGTATCTGTGGGCAGAGGTCGTGGGAATGGTGCTTTTTTATGTGATTTCTTACGGACTCAGCGTGCGGTTTTACCGGAAAGGAGGCAGAAAATGACAGGTCTTCTTTATCAGGATTTTTACACGGCAAAAGGGAAATGGATGCTGCGGATACTGGCGGCTTGTGTGCTGATTTTAATCGGTATGGTCATCTGGGGGGACCCGGATGGAATGGACGGAGCCCTTTTCCTGGCAATTTTAGGTCTTATAGCTGTCTGTTACGGCATCAGTATTCCGGAAAAGATTTTTGCCTCCGATGAAAAAAATTCCATCCGGACATTTTTGTTAAGCCTTCCCACAGGAGGCAGGAAATATGTGCAGGAAAAGTATGCATTTATGGGGATTTATTATTATACACTGGCAAATCTTCTGGTGGTTTTGCAGAGATTTGTTCTGGGGGGAATAAGGAAAGAAGAGCTGGCGGAGAATATGGTTTTGTACATATCCATGCTCGGTACCATGTTGTTTTTACTGGTTGTTTCCGCACTTTTTATTGCTGCGGTAGAATTTCCGTTTCTGTTTGCCTTTGGGAGCAGGGCAGCACGGTATGTCAAAACGGCACTGATGGTATTTCTTTTCTTTGCGGCGATGGTCTGGCTGCTCTTTGAACCGGCGGCGATGGAGGACGGAGCAGGTATGATGCCCCTATTGGAATGGATGACCCGGCATACGGAGGCGGTGCAGCTGCTTGAGGTCTGCATGCCGGCAATCATAATTCTCCTGTATTTTATATCCTATAAGGGTAGTGTGCTTTTATTCCGGAAAAGGGGGGAAATGTATGAATAAAAAAAGGTTTTGGATGTATATCGGCATTTCCTTCGGACTTACCTGGGGATTGGGTGCGGCAGCTTATGCAATGGGTGTCCGGTTCGAAGACATGGCGATGCAGTTTGTTCTTATTTTATCCATGTTTGTGCCTTTTGTGGCAATGCTTCTGACAAGGCTGCGGACCAGGGAAGGATTTCATGGAATGGAGCCTGCGATAGGCTTTGCCGGCAAAAAGAAATATTATGTACTCGCTGTGATTATTCCGGTTTTATACATAGAAGCAGGATGGGGATTGCTCTGGCTGCGGCACCCGGAGGCTTTTTCGGCGAAGCAGATGACTGTGGTGTTGCCGGCAGCCTGTCTGGTCAGTGCGCTTGTTTATTCCGCAGCGGCTTTTGGGGAAGAAGCGGGCTGGCGCGGCTATATGTACCCGAAGTTAGAGGAAAAGTTTGGGGATGTGGGTGCCTGTCTTATCGGCGGTACGGTCTGGGCTGTATGGCATTTTCCCATGATTGCCCAGGGACATACCTTCGGACTCGATTATCCGGGAGCCCCGTATCTGGGCTTTCTGGTGTTCATTCCCTATTGTATAGGTGTGGGATCCATTCAATGGTACCTGACGAAAAAATCCGGTTCTGTCTGGCCGGCAACATTTCTTCATGCGGTCAACAATGCCTACATAAGCGGTTCGTTTCTCATGACAGCGGCAACGGATGCGGGCGGAGTTTTAGACAACGGCAACCGGCTTGCGGAAATGACGGTGCTTATGCTGCCGTCCATGCTGGTGGGCGTTGTGTGCATGATGGGGATGAGAAAGAAAAAAGAGAGCTGAAAAAACGGCATAGTCTGGTTAACAGCAGACTATGCCGTTGTATTATTCACAGCAACGTTTTCTTAAAACTTCAGGAAGGTGCTTAACAATCCGCGTCCTAAGGAGGCGCCTACGTTTCCGCCTAACTTTTTGCCGAATTTGCCACCGACAGAGGAACCGAGGGAGTTGCCAAGTTCCCTGCCAATGGTACCGGCAGCCGAGCTGGCTACGCTTTTTACTGCTCTGTTGCGGGCAGCGGTCTGTTTCTGGGCTGCTTTTTCGGCCGCTTTCTGTGCGGCAAGAGCCTGTCTTTCGGCGGCCTTCTGTTCTGCAAGAGCCTGCTTTTCGGCGGCTTTCTGCTCCGCCAATGCCTGCTTTTCAGCAGCTTTCTTTGCAGCAGCTTCTTCAGCCGCTTTCTGGGCAGCCTCCGCATCGGCGGCGGACTGTCTCTGCAGAAATTCATAAGCGGAATCTCGGTCAAAGAAATCCTTATAACGGATGTATAAAAGATTGTCTGTAATTTCTTTCTGGCGTTCACTGTCATCCAAAGCGCCCATTTTACTCTGGGGAGGCAAAATCTGACAGCGTTCTACTATGGTAGGAACACCACCTTCGTCCAGAACGGAAACAAGTGCCTCTCCGATGCCCAATTCCAACAGGGTATCATAGGTGTTAAAGGCGGGATTTTCACGGAAGGACTGGGCTGCAGCCTTGGCGCCCTTCTGCTCTGCGGGGGTATATGCATGAAGAGCATGCTGGATTTTGTTGCCAAGCTGGCTTAACACACCGCCGGGAATATCCTTGGGATTCTGGGTAACGAAGTAAATGCCGACGCCCTTTGAGCGGATTAATTTTACCACCTGCTCAATCTTGGTGAGCAGTGCCTTGGAGGCAGAATCGAAAAGCATATGGGCCTCATCGAAGAAGAACACCATTTTAGGCTTTTCCAGATCGCCTGCTTCCGGCAGGAGTTCAAACAGCTCGGAGAGCATCCACAGCAGGAAGGTAGCATACATGGTAGGATTGTTAATCAATCTTTGGCAATCCAGTATCTGGATGCAGCCCTTTCCGTCACAGTCTCTGGAGAACCAGTCGGCAATATTCAGGGCGGGTTCGCCGAAGAACTGTTCTCCGCCTTCTCCTTCAAGTGCTACCACGGAACGGATAATGGCGGCTAAGCTGGCAGAAGACATGTTGCCGTACTGCATGCTGTATTCCTTGGTATTTTCACTGACATACTGCAGCATGGCGCGCAGGTCCTTGGTGTCGATTAAGAGCAGTCCTTCATCATCGGCAATCTTAAAGATGATGGATAAAATATCGGACTGGGTATCGTTCAGGTCTAAAATACGGCTGAGCAGCAGGGGACCCATTTCCGAAACAGTCGTTCTTAAAGGCATGCCTTTTTCTCCGTATACATCCCAGAAATTGACCGGATATTTCTGAAAGGAAAAGCCCTCCTTGTCAAGTCCCATTTTAGCGGCACGTTCCGCTACGGAGCCGTTTGCTTCACCCTGACGGCACATGGCGGCGAGGTCGCCCTTTACATCGGCTAAAAATACAGGTACGCCACAGTCGCTGAAAGACTCGGCAAGCACCTTTAAGGTCACTGTTTTACCGGTACCGGTTGCACCGGCAATAAGCCCATGACGGTTTGCCATTTTCGGGTAGATGTACACTTTTTTATCACCGGCACATCCCACCCAGATTTTTTTATCCTGATACATAAATTTCCCTCCCGGATAGGTCTGTTATTTTTTACACATACCTTTATTTTACAATGCCGGTTCCTAAATTACAAGTCAGTGGTAAATCTAAAAAAAGTAATTTACATATTGAAAAAACGTAATTATTATGTTACACTACATGTAAGCAGAAAGTTCACAATCTAATATTCTAATTTTTCTAAAAGATACATTCTATTTATTCATCAAACTTCACTGCTTAAATTTCTTATTCAACTAAAAAGCAGGGAGGTTTGTGTAAGCTTCATGCGGAAGTCATACAGGGGAAGGGGTTCTTTCAAAGTGGCAGCGCTTTTGGAACAGGTTTCTTTCAAAAGTGTGCAGACTGCATGAGTGAGCGCATGGAAGCATCGGGGACCTCCCTGAAAGGAGGACCCATGACAAACAAATTTACAGTAACAAGGGAGCAGATGGCGGAAATCCTGCGGAAACAGACCGACTTTTCCAAAATTGGCATCTTCAATGACGTAATGTTCTGCTCCGTGTTCCGGAACCCGGAGGATTGCAAAGAGCTTTTACAACGGATAACGGGGCTTCAGATTGCAGAGCTGTACATCGTGCAGGAGCAGAAAAGCATAAAAACCGGTTACCTGGGAAAAGGTGTCCGGCTGGACGTGTATGCAAAGGATGTGGACGGCAATTCCTATGACATTGAGATGCAGGTGATGAATACCGGGGAACTGTCTTTGCGGAGCCGCTACTATCACAGCCAGATGGATAACTACCAGATACAGACAGGTCAGATGTATACAAATTTGCAGAAATCCATGGTGATATTTATCTGCGGATTTGATTTATTCGGACAGAACAGGAGCATTTATATCTTTGAAACGGTCTGCCGGGGAAAATCGGACATCGTACTGGATGACAAAAGAAAGACAATTTTTGTGAACATTGGCGGCGACAGAACGGAAATCGAAAAGGAAGCGGCGGACCTGCTGGATTATTTCCGGACGGGCAATCCCACGGATACATTTACTAAGGGACTGCAGACGGAAGTGGAGAAAATCCGGCAGGATACGGAATGGAGAGAAAACTATATGACGTATGAAATGAAAATCGAACTCCAGAGCCGGATAGGCAGGGAAAAGGCGGAAGCCGAGGCAAGAGCAGCCGGCATGGCGGAAGGCAAAGCGCAAGGCATGGCGGAAGGTTTAGCGCAAGGCATGGCGGAAGGCTTAGCGGAAGGCGAAAAATCCCGTGACAGGGAACTGATTTTAAAATGGCTGCAAAAAGGCAGAACCATGCAGAAGATAGCGGAAGACCTGGACAGACCGGAAAAGTATGTCCGGAAACTGGCGGCTGAAAAAAATTAGTTTTCAGAAAATAAATTTTTAAAAGAAATCCTTACACAAAATAGTATTTTCTGTTATAATGAGTTCTGCAAAATAAAAATAATAGATGTAAATCCAGCAAATGCGTGTAATCTATAGGAAACTATGGGTTGCACGTTTTTTTGTTGTGACAACGAGGGAAAAGGAGAAGAAATGGAAAACGTAAAACAAAACAAGATGGCAGAAATGCCGGTTAACAAGCTTATGCTGAACATGGGAATTCCTATGATTTTATCCATGATGCTGCAGGCTGCTTATAATATTGTGGACAGTGCCTTTGTGGCCAATATGCAGGAAAACGGAGAGGCTGCCATCAATGCGCTGACACTGGTGTTTCCGGTACAGATGTTTATGGTGGCAATCGGAATAGGAACCGGCGTCGGCGCCAATGCATTAATTGCCAAATGCCTGGGCGCAAAGGACAGTAAAAGGGCGGGGCTGGCTGCCGGCAACACGTTATTTTTAGCAACTGTGATCTATGCAGTATTTCTGCTGTTCGGAATTTTTGGCTGCCGCAGTTATATTGCATCACAGACGAAAAATCCGCTTATTTTGGAAATGGGTGTGGATTACCTGAGAATATGCTGCGTCTTTTCTTTTGGTATTTCTTACTTCTCGGTATTGGAAAAAATGCTGCAGGCAACCGGGAAATCCTTATATTCTACCATCGCACAGGTAACAGGCGCGGTATGTAATATTATTTTTGACCCCATCCTGATTTATGGGCTTTTAGGCTTTCCCAGGCTGGGTGTACGGGGGGCAGCATACGCCACCGTACTCGGACAGATTGTATCTTTTCTGGTGGCGCTTTTTGCCCACCTGAAATGGAATAAAGAAATTGAAAAGAAGAAGGAATATTTTAAGCCTTCGGGGGATGTCATAAAAAGTATTTATGCCATTGGCGTGCCGGCCATTATTGCCCAGGCGCTTATGTCCGTCATGACCTATCTTCTGAATATTATTCTGGTAAAGGTCAGCGAAAATATGGTAACGGCATATGGGCTTTATTATAAAATCCAGCAGTTTATTCTGTTTGCGGCTTTCGGACTCCGGGATGCGATTACCCCTATTGTTGCTTTTAATTATGGTATGGGAGATAAAGAGCGGGTGCAAAAAGCCATTCGTTGCGGACTCCGGTATACCTTATATATTATGCTGGCTGGGTTTGTTATTCTGGAGGTCTTTGCAACACCGTTCTCGGCTTTATTTGACCTTTCGGGTGAAACACAAAGTCTGTGCATCAGCGCCATCCGTATTATTTCGTTAAGCTTTGTATTTGCCGGATGCAATATTGCTTTTCAGGGAGTGTTCCAGGCGCTGGACAGCGGTCTGCCGTCCCTGATTGTTTCTGTATGCAGACAGTTTTTATTTGTAGTGCCGGTAGCTTATGGGTTTACCATGCTTGTGCTGCACGGTAACGGTGTACCGTCCTATATTATCTGGTTTACCTTTTTGATTGCGGAAGGGGGTTCGACAATCATAGCCCTGGTTTTCTATAAAAGGGTTTCCTCACGCCGCCTTCCGTGAAGACGGTAGTCGGAGGGAGTCATGCCGGTCTTTTTCTTAAAGGTACCGGAAAAATAGCTTTGGCTGGGAAAGGCTAAAATAGCGGCTATTTCTGCGGAAGAATACGAGGAAAACAGCAACATGTTCCTGGCAGTATTGATCTTCTGTTCACAGATATAGGAACTGATACTCTGACCGGTTTCTTTCTGAAACAGCCGTGACAGGTAAGAAGGGCTTAAACCGGCTATTTCTGACAACTGTGTCAGAGTAATGCGGGTGTGCAGATGGTCGTAGATATAATCGATACATTTTACTACCGGCTGTGAGCAGACGTTCTGTTTTATGAGCTCCTTCATGCGTCGGGTGTAGTCCAGACACAGAGGGGTATGGAGGGAAGCAATTTCCTCCGGGGTATGGCATCTGTCCGCAGCAGAGATGTAATAATCACTTAAATTATAGGCTACATGCAGATCCATGCCGGCGTTGATACAATAACGGGCAATAACGGCTGCGGTAATGGCAAAATGGTACTTTACATTCTGGACCGGATTTGCAGACAGGGTACCCCAGCCTTCTTTTTTGGCAAGAAAGCTTTCTTTTGTCATTTCTTTTATCTTTTTCAGGTTACCGGATACGACGGCTTGATAAAATTCCAGCTCCGGATTATAGGGCGCTCTCACAAAGCGCTCTTCTCTTTGCACAAAATCCCGGTAGGCAAGAGCCTGTCCGGAGGTGTCTGACCGGAAAATACTCATTTTAGATTTCCTCCCTGTAAAAAATGTAAGGAACATAACGCCTTATATCAAGTATATGATAGCATAAAAACATAAATAAAAGCAATAAAACGATATTCATTCCATAGAATTTCAGACATACTGAAAACAGAAATGAAAGAGCCACCGGATTTGTATAGGGAAGATACAAATCCAAAACAGGGATTGCAAGGAGGAAAATCAGGATGAACTTAAAACGTGGAATTAACTTGGGCGGGTACTTGTCACAGTGTGATTACAGTAAAGAACATCTGGCATCTTTTATCCATAAAGAGGATCTGGACAGAATTGCGGAAATGGGTTTTGACCATGTCCGGGTGCCGGTCGATTACAATATTCTGGAAACGGAAGATGGAACTCCCATCGAAAGCGGCTATGAATTACTTGACCGGGTGACAGACTGGTGCAGGGAAAACAAGCTGAATATGATTTTGGATATGCATAAAGTTTACGGCTATGATTTTAACGATGCAGGTACCATGGAAAACAGTCTGTTTAGGAGCCCTGCGCTGATGGACCGTTTTCTTGCGCTGTGGAGAAGGCTTGCAAAACGCTACGGAAATAAAGATTTCATGGCTTTTGAGCTTTTGAATGAAATTGTGGAGGAGGATGTGGCAGAAGCCTGGAATGATTTAATCATCCGTGCGGTGAGAGAAATCCGCCGGTATGCACCCACAACTCCGATTATCTACGGCGGCATCCAGTGGAACAGCGCCAGAACCGTCAGATTTTTAAGAAAACCGGAAGATGAAAATATTATTTTTACCTTCCATTTCTATGAGCCGCTTCTGTTTACCCATCAGAAAGCATACTGGGTGGCGGCAATGGACCCCAATAAGGAAATTTCCTATCCGGCAACCATGGAATATTACAGGGAAAATTCCAAAGTGCTGGGGTATCAGGGAAATGTAGCGGTCAATGCACATTCCGGTGAGATGGGACCCAAATTCATGGAAGAGCTGATTGCGGATGCCGTAGATGCGGCAAAAAAAGCAGGTGTACCTTTATATTGCGGTGAATTTGGAGTCATCGACAGAGCACCGGTTATGGATACGCTTCGCTGGTTCAGGGATGCGAATGAGGTATTCCGCAAATTTGACGTCGGATTTGCGGCATGGACTTATAAGGAAATGGATTTTGGTATTACCGGGGAACATTATAAACCGATTTTACAGGAACTCATAAATATCTGGAACCGATAAAACAGTATAACCACGGGAGGGTACGGAATGAAAAGAAAAACAGCAAAATGGCTGACGGCTGTTCTGGCATTTACAATGGTAATGACAGCGGGCTGCGGCAAGGAAAAGGGAGCAGAGAAACAGACAGAGAATACGGAGACCGTACAGGAAACGGTAATCCGGGAAACAGAACCGGTGCAGGGAAATGACCTTGACATGACGGGGTACAACCTGGTATGGGAGGATGATTTTGAAGACGGAATTTCAGAGGATGACTGGAATTATGAGCTTCATGAACCGGGCTGGGTGAACAATGAACTGCAGTCCTATGTGAAATCGGAAGAAAATGTGTATACAAAGGACGGAAAGCTTGTCATAAAGCCGGTGGAAACGAAGGATGAGAACGGTAACACTGCCTACACATCCGGACGTGTGAATACCCAGGGCAAGCATGATTTTACTTACGGTCTCTTTGAAGCAAGCATTAAAATGCCGAAAGGCCAGGGCTTTTTACCGGCATTCTGGATGATGCCCACGGATGAAAATTTATACGGTCAGTGGCCGAGATGCGGGGAAATTGATATTGCAGAAGTGTTGGGTAATGATACGGGAACCACCTACGGAACCATCCACTATGGAAACCCGCACAAAGAAAGCCAGGGCAGCTATGTACTTTCCGAGGGGGATTTCGCAGAAGAATTCCATACCTATGCCTGTGAATGGAACCCGGGGGAAATCAAGTGGTATGTGGATGGCAATCTGATACACACAGCAAATGACTGGTACTCAGCAACGGAGGGTTTAGGGGAAATTACTTTTCCGGCACCTTTTGACCAGCCCTATTATATCATCTTTAATCTGGCGGTGGGCGGAAACTGGCCCGGTAATCCGGATGCAACTACGGATATAGCCGGTGCAACCTATGAAATTGATTATGTAAGAGTATACCAGAAAGATGAATATGACGAAAATGTCACAAAACCGGAAAAGGAAATCACCTACAGAGAGCCGGATGAAAACGGCAACTATGTCATCAACGGAGATTTTTCTGCGTCAGAGGATTTGACGGATAATGCAGACTGGAAGTTCATGGCGCAGAACGGCGGAGAAGGCAATGCGGAAATTAAGAATAATGAAATTGTTATCTCCACAGCGAATGCCGGCAGTGAGGAATACAGCATCCAGCTAGTACAGCCGGATATTCCTATCCTGAAGGGAAGCGAATACCGGGTAACCTTTGATGCCTGTGCCGATGAAGAACGCACCATGAAGGTAGCGGTTACGGCGCCCAATGCCGGATGGATCCGTTATCTGGAGGATACAGAGCTTACTCTTACGAAGGAAAAACAGAGCTACGCATTTGATTTCACGGTGACGGCGGAAAACGACCCCACCGGACGACTGGAATTCAATATGGGTAAAACAGATAGTACTGCAACGATTTCTATATCCAATGTGCGTCTGGAGATGACAACGGAAGGTTCTGGCAGCGCAGGCGGTAAGACTGTTCTTTCCGATGGCAATTACGTTTACAATGCAAATTTCCAGGAAGGTACCGACAGAGTCGGAAGCTGGGATTTTACGGAAAATGATGCGGTGACATATGAGGTTACACCGTTAAGCGACGGCAGAAGACTTCATGTAAATATGTCAAAGGATTCAGATACCCCGTTCCATGTTACGCAGAAAGACCTGGCATTGACGGAGAACGCGGAATATCTCTTAAGCTTTGAAATGCAGGCGGAAGCGGGAAGCCATATGAAAGTCCTTCTGAATGGGGAAGAACATGACATAGCTTTGTCCGAAAAGCAGGATACCTACAGCTTAAAGTTTGTATATTCCGGAAAAGAAGGAGCCAATACACTTCAATTTGGTTTTAGCAGTGCCGGGGATTATTATCTGGACAAGGTGCGTGTGGAAGAGAATGTGATGATTAAGAACGGCAGCTTCAATGCGGGGACGAGCGGATACGAGATTTTTGTGGATACTTCTGCAGATGCGAATTACGTGGTGGATTCCCTGTCAGAAGACAATGCCATGGATTTTACCATTCTTGACACCGGAGCCAGTGACTGGAACGTCCAGCTCAAGCAGAATAATATCACTCTTGAAAAGGGAAAAACGTATACCTTAACCTTTGAAGCCAAATCCGATATGAAAAGAGACATTCGTGTCATTATACAGGGCAGGGAAGACAAGGGCTGGCCGGTCTATTCCGGAGAAAACATTGTGACGCTTTCTTCTGACTATCAGACCTTCAGCACCACCTTTACCATGGAAAGCGATACGGATCCGGATGCTTTCTTAAGCGTATGCTTAGGCGCTGTCAGCGAGAGAATTGACAGCCGGCACAGAGTGTGCATAGATAATATTTCCCTGGAGGAAGTTAACTGATTTTATCCGGCTGTAGGAAACCTGAGTGGATTTCTTCATATAATATACTATACCTTAACTAAGAGAGGAAATAGTATATGGCACGATTTACCAATCAGGCACAGCTGCGATATGGCAACGCAGTAGCCAATTCCAATATTGCTGTCGGTGAAATTATGGAAGTTTTATCGGCAACAAAAACAGCGGTAAACAATACCTACGGACAAAATGATAATGTAACATATGTCATCAGTATTGTAAATTCGGGAGCTGTCCCTTTCAGCGGCATAACTGTTACAGATAATCTCGGTGAATATAATTTTGGCACGGAAACACTGACACCGTTAACGTATATTCCCGGAACGGTTAAATTTTACGCAAACGGTGTTTTGCAGCCTGCCCCTACGGTGGCGGCGGTTTCTCCGCTTACGGTTACCGGGCTGACGGTGCCGGCAGGTGGAAATGCAACCGTTATTTATGAGGCAGAGGTGAATTCTTTTGCACCCATGGAAACAGGTTCCAGGATTACCAATACGGCGGTTGTATCCGCAACCGGTATTACACCGGTTACGGTCAGTGAAACCATCCTTGTAGAGGAAGCACCTATCCTGTCCATCACCAAATCGGTAAGCCCGGTTCCTGTTACGGAAAACGGAACTCTTACCTACACTTTCTTAATTCAGAACATGGGAAATACAGCTGCAGATGCTACTGCCGGTGTAGTGGTTCTGGATACTTTTTCCCCGATTCTCAGCAATCTCTCCGTTACCTTTAACGGAGCCGGCTGGGCAGAAGGGGCACAGTATACGTATGATGAAACAAGCGGTACCTTCAGCAGCGTAGCAGGCCGGATTACGGTTCCTGCAGCCACCTATACCCAGGATCCGGCAAGCGGTGCATGGGTAGTCAGCCCCGGTGTCAGCACTCTTATTATTTCCGGTATCGTATAAAAGGCTCCTGCTAACTGCAGGTATATCAGTAACCGGCATAGTCTTAATCGGCTATGCTGGTTTTTTTATAGAAAAGACCGGGGGCATGAAATTAAGCAGAAACACCGCCGAATTGGTTAACAAAGCAAAAGATAAAGAATAAATTGATTTTGTTGGGGACGGACAAGAGTTTGTTCCCCTTCTTTTTTATTCCTTCCATAGCGGATTATATAAATGTGCATAGACATAAAAGGGCATCCTATTGCGTTTGAAATGAAGCAAAAAATCAACATAGAGGAAAATGCTTTAAAGCATAGCGGGAAAGATAAAGCAAATTGCGAAAAAAGTCTGAAATGCTTTTCGGGAAGGAAAAATCAGGAAAGCAAATTCTCCAATAAGTGAAAAATGCTTCTAATTTAATGGAAATTCAAGAAGCAAAAAGGGGATTAGTGAATAAATGCTTTAAGACCAATCTTATTTGAAACAGCAAAAAAAGAAATTTTAAAATCATGCTTTAAAAAATTTGTAAAAAGAGGAAGCAAAATGGAAGAATTGTTATATTTGCTTTAAAATGCCGGCAAGTGCGGAAAAAGGGGGGTGAGTCCTGGCAATTTCAGGCTGCGCCATGCACCATTCGGGAGCTGCGGGGCAGCCCCTCATGGACGGCTGTCGCCGTATAAGTCTAAAAAGAAAAGCTGATTGGAAAGTGAATACATTCCCTTCAGGACGGCTGCGCCATGCGCCATTCGGGAGCTGCGGGGCAGCCCCTCATGGACAGCTGTCGCCGTATAATAAAAAAGAAGAGACTACATCTTAGTGAGCAAGCTGCGCCGAGCCATTCATAGCCCTGACGGGCTATTTCATGATGGGCTGTCGCCCAATAAATATAAAAAGAAAAGCTGACTGGAAAGTGAATATATTCCCTTCCAATCAGCTTTCTTTTTATACTTGCTCGGCTTGTAGCTTAGCCAAAGTATCTATTCAGTAATCCTTCAAATGCTTTGCCGTGTCTTGCTTCATCGCGTGCCATTTCATGGACGGTATCATGGATAGCGTCTAAGTTTAATTCTTTTGCACGTTTTGCAAGGTCTACTTTGCCGGCGGTTGCGCCGTTTTCAGCATCAACTCTCATCTGTAAGTTCTTCTTGGTGGAGTCGGTTACCACTTCACCTAAGAGTTCTGCAAATTTTGCAGCATGTTCTGCTTCTTCGTAAGCTGCTTTTTCATAGTACATACCGATTTCAGGATAGCCTTCTCTGTGAGCTACACGTGCCATTGCCAGGTACATGCCGACTTCGGAGCATTCTCCTTCAAAGTTAGCACGAAGGTCCTTGATGATATCTTCGGGTGCACCCTGTGCAACGCCTACAACATGCTCTGCAGCCCATACCTTATCGGCAGACTGTACAGTGAACTTGGAAGCAGGTGCGTGGCAGATAGGGCACTCTGCAGGTGCTTCAGTTCCTTCATAAACATAACCGCATACTTGACATACAAATTTCATAATTCATTTCTCCTTTTCTTGTAAATAAAATGGTTTTATTGGTTATTGTTTCCCGAAAGGGCTTAAACTTTCAGGAAATAAATTACAAACAATTTCACGGAAATTCCAAAGCTCTTGCAAACAATTCCAAAGGAAAATTCAGAACTTTTGCAAACAAATTTAAGAAAAATCCACTTACTCTCGGCACGCTTCGCAGGTGCCGTAAAAATAAATATCGTAGCCTTCGATGGTACCGTTGAAGCCCAGGGCTGCGGTTTCCATTACCGAATCAATACTTGGCATGGCGAGATCTATGACAGCACCGCATTTTTTGCAGACAAAGTGGTGATGCGGGGAAGTATCGTAATCGAAATGATCCGTTTTGTCCCCTACCTGCAGCCGCAGGATTTCGCCGGTGTCTGCTAAGAGATTTAAGTTCCGGTAAACGGTCCCAAGGCTGATATTTGGTATCTTGGTGCGCATGGCGGTGTAAACCTGGTCAGCTGTCGGATGATCCTTCCGGGTAGAAAGATATGCTTTTATTTCTTCTCGTTGCTTACTGTATTTTACTGCCATAGAGTTCCTTTCTGAAAGTAGTAACTGTTACTGTTATCAATATAATACAGATAATTTAGAAAGTCAACTGTTTTTTATAATTTTTTTAGGATATTCTTCGAATCAGTTCATTTCTTTTTATAAGAAAAGATGATATAATTTCCATAAATTCGGTAATAGCCGCATAAACGGCGGAATGAGAGGGAATATGAAATTCAAGACAAGATTGCGCATAGCATTTGCGTCCATTGTTTTTTTGCCCCTGATACTGACCGCATTAGCTTTTTTGGCCATCAGTGTGTACCTGGTGCAGAATGACCAGCCGCATTTCTTCGGACAGGTAAATTATGCGGAAATGGTGGACAGTGTGCAGTCTGTGGGCGAACAGGTACAGATGCTTTATCAGAAACTGGCGGATACGGCGGTGAGCGAACCGCAGAAATTTGAAGACACCGCTTATCTGCAGTCCTTAAACAAAAGCATTAACCGTAAAAATTCCTACATTTTGGTCAGAAAAAACGATTCTATTTATTATGCGGGAAATATGGAAGCGGCAGAACTTATTTTTGATAAATTGCCCGAATACGGTTACGAATACGGGGATGCTGCCGCCATGTATTTTAACGATCTGCAGAAATATGTCAAACAGGTGGATTTCCGATTTACGGACGGGTCAGAGGGCAGTGTATTTATAGTAACAAGAATCAGCGGCATTATCTCCAAACGGCTTTTAATAGATATGTTTATTGCCATCTGCCTGATTCTGTTGTTTACCAGCCTGATGCTGACGCAGTGGATTCACAAGGGAGTGTTTACACCGATAAACGAGCTGAACGTAGCCATGCAGAAGGTAAAGGAAGGCAATTTTGATTACCGGCTTTCCACGGATGCGTCCGGTGAAATAGGTGATCTGTATCGTAACTATGAGGACATGCGTCTGCGGCTTAAGGAAACGACGGAAGAACAGCTGCAGCAGGAGAAGCAGAACAAAGAGCTTATCAGCAACATTTCCCATGATTTGAAAACGCCTATTACCGCTATCAAGGGGTACATGGAGGGTATCATGGACGGCGTTGCCGATACACCGGAAAAAATGGATAAATACATCAAAACGGTGTATAACAAGGCAAATGACATGGACAGGCTTATCAATGAGCTGACAATTTATTCAGGTATTGATAATAACCGGATACCTTACCATTTTCACCGCATAAACGTTGCCGAATATTTCGGAGACTGCGTGGAAGAGGTGGGATTGGAGCTGGATTCCCGCAATATTAAACTGAATTATTCTAATTTAGTGGATCCCGCCACACTGATCATTGCCGATCCGGAGCAGCTTAAGCGCGTTATCAATAATATTATCAGTAATAGTGTAAAATATATTGATAAGGAGCAGGGCATTATTGATATCCGTATACTGGATGAGGTAGACTCCATCCGGGTGGAAATCGAGGATAACGGCAAGGGAATTGCCGCCAAAGACCTGCCCAAGATTTTTGAACGGTTTTACCGGACGGATGCTTCCCGCAACTCCACAAAGGGTGGAAGCGGCATCGGACTTTCCATTGTAAAGAAAATTATTGAAGATCACGGCGGTTACATCTGGGCCACCAGTAAGGAAGACGAAGGCACCTGCATGCATTTTGTCCTCCGTAAATATAAAGAGCAGAAAGGAAATGAAAAGGTATGAGCAGCAGAATACTGATTATTGAAGATGAAGAAGCGATTGCAGATTTGGAAAAGGACTACCTCGAGCTCAGTGATTTTGAGGTAGAAATACAGAATACCGGAGACGGCGGCTTAAAGGCTGCTTTGGAAAAGGATTTTAACCTGATTATACTGGACCTGATGCTTCCCGGTGTGGATGGCTTTGAGGTGTGCAAGCATATTCGGGAAAAGAAGGATATCCCCATCCTCATGGTTTCCGCTAAAAAGGATGATATTGATAAAATCAGAGGTCTGGGTCTGGGCGCGGACGATTACATGACAAAGCCTTTCAGCCCCAGCGAACTCGTAGCAAGGGTAAAAGCGCATCTTGCCAGATACGAAAGACTGGTTGGCACCAATGCAAAGCCCCAGAACGACATTGTGGAAATCAGGGGACTGCGCATCGATAAAACTGCGAGAAGAGTGTATGTGGACGGTGTGGAAAAGACCTTTACCACCAAGGAATTCGATTTGCTGACCTTCCTTGCGGAGCATCCCAATCATGTATATACCAAGGAAGAGCTGTTCCGCCAGATTTGGGACATGGATTCCATCGGTGACATTGCCACCGTTACGGTCCACATCAAGAAAATCCGTGAAAAAATCGAGTACGATACCGCGAAACCCCAGTACATCGAAACCATCTGGGGTGTGGGCTACCGCTTCAAGGTATAAATTATGCAGACACAGATTGTATACGAGGACGAGGCGGTTCTGGTTATCCGGAAACCTGCCGGTCTGGCAACGGAGAGCGCCGGCATCGGCCGGAAGGACGTAGTCAGTGAACTGAAAAATTATGTGGCAAAGAAAAATCCGGGGAAAATGCCGTATCTGGGCATTGTTCACCGGCTTGACCAGCCTGTGGAAGGACTTTTGGTATTTGCCAAAACGAAAAAAGCCGCCGAAAATTTAACGGCGCAGCTTGGAAAAGGTACGCTTAAGAAGGAATATCTGGCGGTGGTATGTGGAAAAGTACCGGAAAATACCGGCGGGCTGGTGGATTATCTGATAAAGGTAAATGGCATGGCGGTGGTAAAGGACGCTGCGGATGCGCAGGCAAAGAAAGCGGTTCTTACTTACACGAAAAAAGCGGAAACCGAAAAGTTTACATTGCTTGCGGTGCAGATAGAAACCGGGCGTTTTCATCAGATAAGGGCGCAGCTTTCCCACGCGGGCTTTCCCATTCTGGGAGATGAAAAATACGGTTCGGAGGAAAGTAAGGAACTTTCCCGGGAAAAGAAAATCCGTTTCACGGCGCTTTGTGCCGCTTCCTTAAGTTTCAGGCATCCCGTGACCGGCAAGTTCATGGCGTTTACCCAGGCACCGCAAAATCCGGCATTTGCGGATTTTGTGATAGAATAAAAGCTTATGAAAGACTGAGAACCTTTGTCAGAGCATTTGGACAGATAAGTGCAGAAGCTTTTGTCAGTGTATTTCTTACAGATATATAAGAATAGAAACAGAAACATGTCATATACTAAACCCTATCAACAGGACGGGCGCGATGGATGGGCGCCGCAAAAGATTGCGGGGAGGGATTGGCATGCAGAAGAAATGGTATGAACAAAAAGGAATGGTACTGCTCCTCTTAACCGGAGCAGTCTATTTTTTTTTACGGTATCTTTCTCCGCTGCTGACGCCCATTTTAGTGGCAGGAATTCTGCTCACCCTGTGCTATCCGGCATTTGACGACATCCAGAAAAAAACGAAAATAAAGAAGCAGTACATGGCAAGCGCCATGCTGGTGCTCATTGGGGCGGTGCTCATGGGGCTTCTGTGGTGGGCAAGTGTGTATTTGTTCCGGAAAATTCCCCAGTGGGCAGCAGGTATGGACGGGCTGCAGGAAACCCTGCGTATTTTTATCGGGGACTGCTGCGGCAAAATGGAAAGTTTTCTTGGGATAGAAGCCGACGATCTGAGCCATTCCCTCACCGGTCAGATGGATGCTGCGTTTGAAAACCTGAAAATCTCCATTTTGCCGGAACTTTTGCAGAACAGCTGGACCTATGTAAAAGCGGTAGGCTCCGTTTTTGCAGTGCTGGCGGTCACCATGATTGCCACGGTGCTGCTTGCCAAGGACTACGACGATCTGCTTGCCATGGTGGGAAAGCAGAAATGGAGTGTTATTCTTTTGGAGGTGGCGCTTAAGGTTATCCGTTATCTGGCGACCTATGTGAAAGCGCAGCTTCTTATCCTGCTTGGGATTTCTCTTATCTGTGTGACACTCCTGTCGGTTGCAGGTGTGGGAAAAAGTGTATTCTGGGGGATTTTAGCGGGAATTTTGGATGCCCTTCCTTTTATCGGCACCAGCATCGTGCTGCTTCCGCTGGCATTGTGGGAGTTTTTCTCCGGGGCATATCTGAAAGCCTTTTTCTGTCTGCTTGCATACGGCGTCAGCGCTCTGTTTCGGGAGCTGGCGGAGCCGAAGCTCATCGGCAAAAGAGTGGGCGTTTATCCATTTATTATTCTGATTTCCGTGTATGCGGGGATGAAGCTGTTCGGACTGTGGGGCATTATCAAGGGACCGGTGGGGCTGGTTATGATTGAGCAGTCCTATGTCTGTATCTGCCGCTATATTGACAATAAAAAGGCGGATGGATTATGATGGAGGAAACGTGTGTAAAAAGAAGGGACAAAACACATGAAAAAGAAACAGGTTAAAAAGAAGCAGCGTTCGCTTGCGGCGGATATACAGACGGTTTTGCTATGGGCTCTGCGGGGCATAAGCTTCTTTTATCTTATTATGATGGGCGTGGTGCTGCCGTTTTATTACCACCCCGAAACATCGTATATGACAATCGGCTCCGGAAAGGCGGAATTTTACAATAAATGGGCATTCAGCACGGCAAAAGCAGCGGGAGTGTTTCTTCTTCTTTATCTGTTGACGGCGTCAGTAAGACAATTCCTGCTGTGGAAAAAGGACAGTAGCCGGAAAACAGGGGGAGCTTCCCTGTGGATGGCAATGAAGATGGGATGTCAAAATTTCTGGCAGAGCCTTACCGGCACGGAACTGTTTGCCGTCTGTTACATAGCTGCCCTGTGCATTTCTTACCTGCTGACAGACTACCCGGAATTCGCAAAAATGGGAGCCGACGGCTGGAACATGGGCTTCTGGCCCCAGATTTTGTTTTTGTTTTTCTTTTTATTATTGGAAAGAACCCTCACAACCGGGATGGCAAAGGCAGGCATCGGGATGATGCTTTCGGCATCCACGGTGGTATTTCTTTTAGGACTCTTAAACCGTTACGGGGTCAATCCCCTGCACATGGAAAGCAGCGGGCCGGGGTTTATCTCCACCATCGGCAATATTAACTGGTACTGCGGTTACTGGTCGGTGCTGTTCCCGGTATGCTGCGGTATTTTCCTGTTCCGGGAGAAAGTCCTGCCGGGCAGCAGGTCCGCGCAGCAGGCTCCGGTGTCCGTTTTGTATCGTGTTCTGCCGGTGCTTAGCGGTATTGCGGTTGTTATCGGCTTTGCCACGGGCATATCCCAGGGCAGCGACAGCGGTCTTTTGGTGCTGGCAGCCATGACGCTCATTCTGGGCTGCTTTGCCGGAAAAGAAAAGGAAGGCTTGCGTCATTTTATCGAGCTTCTGCTGTTGTTCTGTGTTTCCCTTACGGGACTTTTTGCCTTGCAGCATCTGTTCCCGGAACGGAACAAATACCAGACTGCCGGTTATCTTTTCCTGACTGAGAAGCCGTGGGGGCTGATTTTTGGCGTGCTGCTTTTGTGTTTGTATTTCTTCTTGTTTATAAGAAAGAATAACTGTGCCAATGGATGGACAAAAACGGTGGAAAATCACTGTGACAATAAATTGACGGGAACAGCGGACAGGGGCATTGTCTGGACCTACAGAGCCTGGCAGATACTGACGGGACTTTCCGCTGCGGCGCTGGTTCTTTACATCGGTCTTTTGACTTTCAATACGACACACCCGGGCGTAATACCGGCGCTTGACGGCAACGCCCTGTTTACCTTCAATACTTCATGGGGAAGCTCCCGCGGGGCAACCTGGAGCATCGGTATCCATACATTTCTGGCACAGAATTTCGGACACCGGCTCTTTGGTGTGGGACCGGACTCCATGGCGGCATACCTGTACCAGAGCGACAATTCCACACTGCTTGCGGAAGTCAGGGCGACTTTTGGGGATAAAAGACTTACCAATGCCCATGGAGAGTGGATAACTGTCCTGGTAAATACCGGACTCATGGGGCTGTTGAGCTTTGCTGCCATGATTATTTCTGCCGTGGGGACTTTGTTTTCCCGGAAGCAGAAAACACTGGCAAAAGCCTGCGGGCTTGCCGTTTTATGTTATACCCTGCACAATATTTTCAGTTTTGAGCAGATGATGAACATCAGCCAGATGTACCTTGTCATGGGCATCGGCATGGCTATGGCGCAAAAGGAAGAAAGGGACTGATATGTTATTTAACTCCACAATATTCATAGCGCTCTTCCTGCCGCTTTGTCTGATTGGCTGGTACGGGCTGCAACAATTCAAAAATCCTGCCTGGGCAAAGCTGTTTCTGGTGGGTATGTCCCTGTGGTTTTACGGCTATTATAACCCATGGTATCTGCTTATTTTAGTGGGCAGCCTGCTTGTCAATCAGGGCATCAGCGCGGCCATGGAGCATGGAAGAAGCCGGAAGCTTCTTCTAACTCTGGGACTTATTGCCAATATCGGCCTGCTGTTTTATTTTAAGTATTTTAATTTTTTCGTGGACAACTGCAATTTCTTCTTCCATACAGACTGGCAGATAGAAAAAATTGCACTGCCGCTGGGTATCAGCTTTTTCACATTCCAGCAGATTTCCTATGTGGTGGACCGTTACAAGGGAGAAGCGCCCTGCTACAGTCTGCTGGACTATGCCTGCTTTGTGACATTTTTTCCCCAGTTGATTGCGGGCCCCATCGTACTGCACAGTGAATTTATTCCGACGCTGCAGGCAAGGAAAAACAGGAAGCCGGACTGGGAAATGTTTTATGACGGCGTGGCGTTGTTTGTACTGGGCTTTGGAAAAAAAGTACTTTTGGCTGACGTGCTGGCGCTGCTTGTGAACTCTGTGTTTGATGTGGTGGGCGTGGTGCAGTATTATCTGGATTTCTGGACGGGACTTATTACGATTTTGTGCTACGGTTTCCAGCTTTATTTTGATTTCAGCGGCTACTGCGATATGGCGCGCGGCTTCGGCAGAATGTTTGGCTTTGAACTGCCGGTGAATTTCCGTTCCCCCTTCAAGGCGGATTCCGTCCGGGATATCTGGAAACGCTGGCATGTCACACTGGGACGTTTTTTAACCGCTTATGTATACATTCCTCTCGGCGGCAACCGGAAGGGCAAGGCAAGAAAGTGTCTGAATCTGTTTCTGGTATTCTTGGTCAGCGGCATCTGGCACGGCGCCAACTGGACATATATTCTGTGGGGCGTAATGCACGGGGTTGCCATTGTGTGGGAAAATCTGTTCCCGAAGCTTCGGTTCAGGAGCCGGAAGCTCAATGTCTTTTTTACCCAGATATTCTGGTTCCTGACCCTGATTATGTTCCGCAGCAATACCCTTTTGCAGGCGGGATATTTTTACCGTAATCTGTTCACGGCGCCGAAGCCCTTCCTAAACGGCATCGGTGCGGCGCTGCAGGTACCGGAGAACTTTATTATCATAAAGGCGCTTACCCTGAAAGCACCGCAGTATCTGCCTGTTTTTTACTTTGTTATGATTGGTCTTATGCTTGCCGTCAGCTTCTTTTTTGCTTACGGAAAAGAGGCGGGAGAATGGATAAAAGCGAAGGCACGCACGAAAAAGGGCGCATTTCTGCTGGCGGTTGTTTTTCTCTGGGGCTTTGTGTCCCTCTCCCAGGTCAGCACGTTTTTGTATTTTAACTTTTAACCGTATCAGTAAAGGAAGAATAAAATGCTTACCGGTAAAAAAGCTTTGAAGAACTTCATATTGTGGGTTGCGGCAGGGCTCCTTCTTGTTGCGGGAATTACTGTTTTGTTTGACCCCTTTTACCAGTACCACGGACCTCTGCCCGGCATGAAGGAGGTGCTGTTTGAAAGGGAAAGCCAGGTTATCGGCTCCATCCGGCATTTTTCCTATGACAGTGTGCTTTTGGGTTCTTCCGTGGTGGAAAACTGCGACAGCAGCTATCTGGACAATGCCTACGGCATCAAAACCCTGAAGGTGGTGAAAGGCTCCGGCTCCACGGCGGACCTTATGTATTATCTGGAAAAAGCACATGAAAAGCAGGACATTAAGAGAGTTTTTTACGGACTGGATTTGTTTGCCCTGAAAATGCCATGTGAAGTGACGGTGGTGTCACAATATAGCCCGAATTACCTGTATACGGAAACAATTCTGGATGACGGCGCGTATCTTTTTAATAAGGACGTGCTCTTAAAGAAAATTCCGCTGATGCTGGCGTATTCTTTTGCGGATAAAAATACGGGAGGACATGCCTACGACTGGTCGGAGGACAAAACCTTCGGTCCGGCAAAAGCCATGGAAGCCTACGAGGGACCTTATGTACAGAGCGAGGAAAGCGCGCCTGACAAGGAAACCATTGCAGCCAATATAGCTTTGATAGCAGAAGAAATTAAGTCCCACCCGGATACCCTTTATACGGTTTTCTTCCCGCCGTACTCGCTGCTCATGTGGGACGATACCTGCAGACAGGGCGAACTTTCCGAGTACTGCTATATGCTGGATGAGGCTCTGCGGACACTTCTTTCCTATGACAATGTGGAGATTTATTATTTCCAGACGGACACGGACATTGTGTGCAATCTGAACCTTTACATGGACAAGGTGCATTATTCCCCGGACATCAACCAGTACATGTTGACCTGCATGGCACAGGGGGATGAGTCATATCGTGTAGATAAGGATAACCGGCAGGATGTGGTACCTTCTTTGCGACAGATGTGTCAGTATATAACGGAAGAGGCTATCTATAACTATTACCCGAGGGAGCAATAACCGCGTCCGGAAGATGCATAACTGTATCGGAAAAGAAATGCTTTCGGGAGAAGAAACCGGCAGGCGGCTATGAACACCGCCCGGCAATCTGCATATCATAAGAGAAAAGGGACCGGAAGTGTCAGATATGGACTTTTCCAACCGAATTTTGCCTTTTTACATGGCATACCCACAGCCCTGCCTGATGAAGGAGGACAGCACCGTCCTGCGTGATTTGGAATACCTGCAGCAGATGTATCCCGGGCAGGCGAAGATGCTGCAGAAGAGGATTGCCGAGGTCCTGGATAAAGTGGATTATGAGGGCAGCCTGCTTTATGATGAATACCCCGACAAGTGGCAGCTTTACCGTCTGGGAGACAGCATTGTCGCTATTTTGAAGCGGGAGGAAGAGGAAAAAGGAGAAGATGTGAATACTTCCCCGGAAAAATGGGAATGGATAAAGGATATGGTACTGCTTATCCTGTATTATGAGATTTACAAACGGCGCCACAGCGGACGAAAAGGATTTATAAAATTTTAGTTGAGGTTTTCAGGCAAAATCATTAGAATATAGTCATAGTGGGTACTTCGGCCAAAGGGGATGAGGGAACACTATGACTATTGTTTTGTGAGGATACATCCATGAAGGAATTTTTGGATTTGATAAAGGATATAGAAAAAGCCGGACTGCAGAATGCTGTATTCAGCAATCCCATTGACAAGGAAAAGGGCAGCAAAATCACCGTACATCCCATTCTTTTAAAAGGAGAGGCGGTGTATCAGCGCACCAGCTTTATCGGGACCAAGGTGTTCCATGAAAATCTGGTGCCGGACAGGCTGGCGGAGCAGCTCACACAGGATATGCAGGCATTCAAACAGGTGGAGTTTACCACGCCGGACTTTTCCGCCTACGTGCTGGTGAGCAAAAAAGGAAAAATGACAATCAAGAAGAAAATGACGCCGGGAGTGGGCAAAAAGAACGCGAACGAAAACCTGCCGGCAGGTCTGGAGATTGCGGAGCACAACCGAAAGAAGCATTATATATTGGAAGAAGGCAAGCCCGTGGACTTTTTAGTGGGACTCGGCGTGCAGACCCCGGAGGGCAAAATCGTAAAGGCGAAGTACGATAAGTTCCGCCAGATTAACCGTTATCTGGAATTTATCGAGGACATTGTGCGTAAGCTTCCCACAGACAGACCGGTGCGCATCATTGACTTCGGATGCGGAAAATCGTACCTTACCTTTGCCATGTATTATTACCTGCATGTGCTTCGGAAATACGAAGTGGAGATTACGGGGCTGGATTTGAAGGAGGATGTGATTGCCCTTTGCAACAGGCTGGCAGAGCAGTACGGCTACGGGCACCTGCATTTTGAGAGGGGCGACATCAGCTCCTACGAAGGCGAGGATAAGGTGGACATGGTGGTGACGCTCCATGCCTGCGACACGGCAACCGATTACGCCATAGAAAAAGCGGTAAAATGGAATGCAGGCGTCATTATGGTGGTGCCCTGCTGTCAGCATGAGCTGAACCGGCAGATTTCCTGCAAGGAGCTTCAGCCCGTTTTGAAATACGGACTAATACGGGAGCGCATGGCTGCCCTTATGACGGACGCCCTGCGCGCGGATATGCTGGAGGAAATGGGCTACGAGGTACAGATTCTGGAGTTCATCGATATGGAGCATACCCCGAAAAACATTTTAATCAGAGCGGTGAAGAAAAAAGGCATCCGTAAAAAATCGGAGGATGTGGAAAAAGTAACCGCATTTCTGCATGTGCAGCCGACACTGCAGAAGCTTTTGGGAAAGGAACAGGCTGAATGAAAAAAGGAATTATCAAGTGGGCGGTCTTCGTGGTTGTGTTTGTGGTGTCACTGTTTATATTTTCCCGGTTGTTAAATACGGGAACCAACGATATGACCATGGATATGGAGGAGCCAAAGTTCCCGGTGGTCTACATGGGCATGGGCGACATCCGCTACAACGAAATGCACGGCTATGTAAATGCCATGGATACCACGTTCATGCGGGACACCATTACCGTGCTGGACGAGAACCGCAGCACACAGTTTTTTGTGGACACTTACGGCGACAAGGTGCAGAAATTTGTGTTTGAAGTGCGCAGTGTGGATGGGGAACGGCTGATTGAAAGCACCGAGGTTACGGGGTATGAGACTACGGCGGCAGGCATTTCCGGTACGCTGACCGCCAAGGACCTGCTGGAAACAGGCAAGGAATACGAAATGGTGCTGCTTCTGACGCTGGACACGGGCAACACGGTGTATTATTATACCAGACTGGCGTGGGGGACGGACTACCATGCCTACGACAAATTAAGCTTTGCCAGGGATTTTAACAACAAGACCTTTGACAAAGAGCTGGCACAGGACCTTGCCAAATATATGGAAACCAATTCCACCGGGGACAACAGTACCCTGCATAAGGTGGATATCCATTGCAGCTTAAATCAGGTAACCTGGGGCAATCTGGAAGTGAAGAAGGTCACTTCCCCGGTTTTCCAGATTACGGAAATTGCCTCCCAGACGGCGGTTGTTACCGCTCACTATGTGGTAAGCACCGGCACCGGCAAGCAGACCTCCTACTTCTATGTGGAAGAGTACTACCGGCTCCGTTATACCACAGACCGTATTTACCTGCTCGATTATAACCGCACCATGAACAGTATTCTGCAGGAGGAGTCGGATATTTATGTAAACGACAAGATTGTCATCGGCATTGCGGATGAGAACCTGCCGATTTATGAAAGCGAGGACGGTAATATTTTTGCCTTTGTAGTGCAGGACAGACTGTATTCCTATAACGTTACCACCAATAAAATGACGGTGGTATTCGGTTTTTACAAGGATGAATACACGGATGCCCGCAAGATGGACACCAATCATGACATTCGTGTCTTAAATATTGACGAGGGTGGTAACATTCAGTTCGCGGTGGCCGGTTACATGGACAGAGGCAGCCACGAAGGTGAAGTGGGCGTACAGGTCTACAATTACGACAGCAGCTACAACACGGTGGAAGAAAAGCTGTATATTCCCTATAACGGCAACTACCGTATCCTGAAAGCGGAACTGGATGAGCTTCTTTACCTGAACAGAGAAGGCTATCTGTATACCAGGCTCGACAATGCGGTTCTGGAAATCAATCTGGAGGAAATGACCTGCAGCTATCTGCTGGCGGATGTGGAACAGGGCAGCATGTGGGTATCGAACAGCGGACGGATTGCGGTATGGCAGACCGGTGGCAGCCTGTATGAGGCAACCGGGCTGACCCTTATGGATTTCGGCACCCGAAAAAAAATAACCGTCAATGCCGGAACGGATGAGTATATCCAGCCGCTTGGTTTCATGGAAGAGGATTTGATTTACGGTATCGCCCGCAGGGAGGACATCATAAAGGATAATGCCGGAAGAGTCACTTTCCCCATGTATACCGTTTCCATCTGCAACGCCAAGGGCATTGTCTTAAAGAAGTATAGCCAGGACAATATTTATGTGACGGCGTGCAGCATAAACGGCGGACAGATTACCCTCGACAGAGTGTTGAAAACGGAGAGCGGCAGCTTTGCGGAAACCACGCAGGAGCACATCATGAGCAGCACCAAAGAAACGGTGGGCAAAAACACCGTCAGCACCGTTGTTACGGAAAATTACGGAAAATATGTGCAGATTGCGGTGAAAAAGGAAATCGACAGGAAAGCGCTGCAGGTAAGAAGCACCAAGGAAATCATGTACGAGGGCTCCCGGGATTTACTGCTTCCCGAGACAGAGGAAAAGGATGCGTTTTATGTGTATGAGCCGGACGGCAGCGCCGGTGTATATAAGGATGCGGCGGCAGCCGTGAAAGCAGCCGAAGAACTGAGCGGGGTGGTAATAAACAAGGCGGGGGATTATGTCTGGATGCGGGGCAACCGTGCCGTGAAAAACCAGATTATGTCCATCAAGGCAGAAAACAGCACAGAAGAGACCTCAAGTCTGGCTGTCTGCCTGAATGTCATGTTAAAGAAGGAAGGCATTACCCGGAATACGGAATACTGGCTTGACCGGGGAGAAAATATTTACTCCCTGCTGGAGGAAAACTTAAGCGGCGCCCAGATTTTAGACTTAAAGGGCTGCTCTTTGGACTCCGTGCTGTATTATGTAAACCGGGATATTCCGGTGCTGGCATGCTTAAATGACGGCAATGCTGTGCTGATTACCGGCTTTAACCAGTACAATGTGGTCATTATGGACCCTTCCAAGGGAACCCTTGCCAAGATGGGCATGAACGATGCCACCGACTGGTTTGCCGAAAACGGAAACGCCTTTATCACCTATATGAAATATGAACAGTAACAGCGTGGCTTTTATGCCGTCCGGAAAATGCGGGCGGCATATTTTTTTAACGCAAACAGTAAAATCATGCCGAATACACCGCCGGCAATGATTTCGCCGATGCCGACCGTGAGAGCAAGATACCAGAAGGCATCCTCCAGATGGTAGCCGAACATTAAAACAAGGGGAACGATAATGGTGTTGGAAATAATATTGGGAATGGGTACCAGCCATTTATTTTTGCGCACCAGATAAGCACCCACAGCGCCGATTAAAGTGGCAAAGCTTCCTAAAACAATATCCAACAGGCATGCACCCGTGAGAAAATTGGAAAGAAAGCATCCGACAAAGAGACCGGGAATGGCGGCGGGGGTAAAAAAGGGAAGGACGGAAAGCATTTCCGAAAGACGAATCTGGATGGCGCCGGAATCTAAGCCGAAAGCATGGGCAATCATGGTGAGCACCACATAAAGAGCTGCAATCATGGCAGCCTGGACAAGATAGAGTGTTTTTTTGTTTTTCATTGATTTTCTCCTTTAGTTTTGTTTTACGTGTGGAAGGTCTCGAACACACGGTAATGCAATTAGATACTATAACATGTATGCACAAAAAATGCAACACACAAAATCATGTGTAAGAAGTATAGAATTTGTTAAGATTTTACAATTAAACACATAAAAACGGCAAAATACTATACAAAATAATTAAAAAATGGTATAATCGGTACATCACTTGAAAGGAGAATTTTGGATATGGGGAAGAAAAAAAAGAAAATTCATTCCATTAAAACCAAAATCACGGCATTGACCATCGGAATTGTAGTCTGCGTAGCGGCATTGCTCTTAGTGGTACTGATTTCCAATGGCAGAAAGCAAATCGTAAACGTTACACAGAATTATTTGCTGGATATCGCAGAGGCCTACGGCAAAGAGCTGGAAGGTCAGGAGGACAAGCTCTCCGACCCGGGATATCTTGCAAATTTACTGAATGGGGTAGGCTTACAGGGCATCTCTTCCAGCTATGCATACTTAGTGGACGCAGAAGGAACCATGTTATACCATCCCACTGCAGATAAAATCGGTAAATCCGTCGAGAACAGCGTAGTAAAGTCATTGGTACAGGATTTAAAAGCCGGTAAAAAGGTAGCAGCCAATGTAGTTACCTATGACTTTAAGGGAGCTGTCAAATATGCTTCCTATTATGTAAGCAGTACCAATGCCTATATTCTGGTTATTTCCGCGGATGAAGCAGAAGTATTGAAGCCTATCCGGAACATGGCAATCCAGGGTATTATCATTACCTGCATCATTGAAGTACTGGCTATTGTAATTGGTCTTCTCTATGCACAGAGAGTGACCGGTCCCATCAAGACTATTACCGGCATGGTAAACCGCTTTGCCGACATGGATTTTACCAAAGACGAAAAAGAAGATATTTTTAGCAGGCGCAATGATGAAACCGGCGACATGAGCCGCTCCATCAGAAAACTGCGGGAGCAGATGGAAAAGATGATACTGGATATCCGGAAAAGAAGCGAAGAGCTGTTTGCCGCATCCGATGTGCTGAGCAAGGACTCGGAGGAAACTTACGGAATGGTTATCCAGGTAGAAAAAGCGGTTTCGGAAATCGCAGAGGGCGCTACATCCCAGGCGGGAGAAACCCAGAAGGCAACCGAAAGTGTTATCACCATCGGCAATATGGTAGAAGAAACCGCCTCTGAGGCAGGCAGACTGCATGACAATACAGATGTGATTAAAAATCTGGGTTCTGAGGCCAACTCCACACTGGCGGGTCTGACGGAAATCAACCGCAAGACCAAAGAGGCGATTGAGATTATTTCCAGACAGACCAATACCACAAATGAGTCCGCACTCAAAATCAGAGAAGCAACCGCACTCATTACTTCCATTGCAACCGAAACCAATCTGCTTTCCCTGAATGCTTCCATCGAAGCGGCAAGGGCTGGGGAGCAGGGACGCGGCTTTGCCGTTGTCGCAAGCCAGATTCAGAAGCTGGCGGAGCAGTCCAATGAGTCAGCCAAGACCATTGAGCACATTGTCAGCGCCCTGATAAATGACTCCGAAAAAGCCGTACATACCATGGAAGAAGTCAAAGACGTCATGGAAGAGCAGAATACCAAGGTGGACAAGGCAGGAGAAATCTTTGAAGATGTACTCCGTGGCATTGAAGTAACCATCAAGGGTATCACCACCATTTCTGATTATACGACAAAGATGGATACCGCCCGTGTCAATGTGGTGGATGTGGTACAGAACCTGACCGCCATTGCCGAAGAAAACGCAGCCGCTACGGAAGAAACCTCCGCATCCGCTACCGAAGTCAACAACATCATCGGCAACATTTCCGACAAGGCGAAGGATGTCCGGAGCATTGCGGAAAACCTGCATGATACCGTAGAGGTATTTAAGATTTAAGGAAAATTCCACCGACGCAGAGTCGATAACAGAAAAAACCACCGGATAAACCGGTGGTTTTTTTGTTGTCTGTTTTATGCTTTTGGTGTGATTTCAAAAAGTCTTGCCATAACGGGTTGTTCATACTGAACGGTAAGTACATCCCCATTAAAGGTAAATGCCGTCGGTTCCTTTGCCGGATAGAGGCAGGAAACCTGCAAGCCATCTTTTGCAAAAGGAAGACCGCTTAACGGTATGGATAAGGTAGTGTCCGTGCAGGAAATGCCGGCTTTACGGTATTTGTCCGTATTCTTTCCTTCCATCTGCCGTTTCCATACAGCAAGGTAAGCTTTACCGTTTACCTGCAGTCCGCCGCATACCCATAAATCCTCATTGTCTGCAATGTCAAGAGGCCAGAAAGGGACTGCCCGGCGGATATCCTGACGGATGTTCTTGTAGCAGGCAATTCCTTCTTTCACCAGGGCAAGACGCTCAGGCGGAAGTTCTGCCAGATGACCGCTCTGATGAATACGAAGCAGCATGGCATTTATCATATTATAAATGACTTCTTCTTTATTTCCCAGGCGCATCGGATAGGACCAGACGGCAGCCTGTTCGGGAGTAATACCTGCCGCAGCGTTGGCGGCGATGGTGGCATAATTTCGGTAATCTTCCTGGTCGGAGGTGGACTGGATGCTGTAGCGGGAGAGCAGCGCATAGTCAATACGCAGACCGCCGCTGGAGCAGTTCTCAATGACCAAATCGGGATATCTGGCAAAGACGTCGTCGAGCCAGTGTAAATATGCCTTTTCATGTTCCAGAAGACCCTGACCGACACTTTCGGCGCCGAGCTCCGTTCCGATACCCGGTTCAATGTTGTAGTCCATTTTAATGTAGCCGACACCGTAGTCCTTTACCACTCTGTCAATGACTTCGTTGACATGGGCAATGACAGCGGGATTTCGGAAGTCAAGCTGATAACGGCTGCGGTCGTACACACGCTTTCTGTGACGCACGAAAAACCAGTCATCGGGTACATTTTTTGCTTTTTCACAATGAATACCCATGACTTCCAGCTCCAGCCACACACCGGGAACCATGCCCTTTTGGCGGATGTAGTCGGTGACTTCTTTGATGCCGTTAGGAAAACGCTCCCGGCATTCCTGCCATTCGCCGACACTGTCCCACCATTCGCCCGGAGCATACCAGCCCGCATCGATAACATAGTATTCACAGCCGCATTCGGCAGCGGCATCGATGAGAGGCAGTTCCTTTGCGGTGGTCGGGTCACCGAACAGACAGTTCATATAGTCGTTGAAAATAACCGGTAAGTTTTCGTCGTCCTTATTCGGTCTGCGGATAAGGCGGCGGTATTTGGTGAGTTCGCCGACGGCTTTTTCAAAGCTGTCATCCGTTACACCTACGGCAACCGGTACGGACTCAAAGGACTCCCCCGGTGCAAGATTTTTGAACCAATGGGACTGTACTTCCGTGGGACCGCTTACGCATACATAAAAGTGGTTGTTCTGGTCGCTGATTTCGTAGTGCCAGGAACCGTTATGCTCAATCTGCCAGAACAGGCCGGTGTGTGCTTCCGTATTTGCCACATAGCCTAACGGCAGGTATTTTTTCGTAGACCAGTTTCCGGTATTGGTGACTTCCAATACCTGTGAGGTACGCTGGTACACACCCGGCTGCGTCTGGGCAAGACCCACTTCACCGAAGGTGTATTCCTTTATGCTCATTTCTTTCTGCCAGCCGTTGTAAGGGATACGCACCCTCATTTTTGCATCGGAATTGCTCTTACCTTCCTTTTCAATGCCGGTGTAGCAGAAGGAAGATAAATATTCCAGACACTGTGTGCTGGTGCCTTCGTTGGTTACCTTGTTTACAATACGGACAACGGAAGTACCCTTGTAAAACTGCATACGGGTTTCCACACGGACATGGGTTACCTCGGTATCTTCCTGATAAACGGTAAGCAGACGCCCGGTTTCGTTGACACAGTCATCCATACCGGCATAGGTCAGCAAATAGCCCGGAGCGGTACAGATATGCTTATTGCCGTGCTTTTCGTAAGGACGGTTGTAACCGGACAGATTGACCTGCACCAGTTGGAAAGCTTCCTCAATAAACTGATTTTTTCTGACTAAATCCTCTGCTTTGCATTCCGAGCCGTATTTGCAGATATCGTCTTCGCAAAATTCCACCTTGGAAAAATGAAGCAGTTTAAGCTGGTTTTTGTCGGTAATACCGAAAACGATATGAATACCGTTTTCGGTGATATTGATATATTTCATATTTTCTGATTACAGTTCGCCGGTACGATAGCGTGCTACGATGTTCTGAATTCTTTCATTGGGATTTAATAAATCGCTGATGGAAGAATCGTGGTTTAAGGTATCGATGATGTAAGCGATGTACTTGCTCATATCACAACTGATGTACCAGTCTTTGGAAAGCAGCTCCGGTGTCTGGTAAACCAAATTGGTGGTTAAAATTTTGGTAATGATGCCTTCTTCGTAAGCCTTGTCGAATTTGTCCAGACCGTTGGTGAACAGACCGAAGGTAGAGAATACGAAGATGTTTCTTGCCTTGCGTTCCTTTAATTCGGCGGCAACCTCCAGTACGCTTTCGCCGGAAGAAATCATATCATCGATGATAATCATGTCCTTGCCTTCTACGCTGGTGCCTAAGAACTCATGGGCAACGATGGGGTTGCGTCCGTTTACAATCTTTGTGTAGTCACGGCGCTTGTAGAACATACCCATATCCAGTCCAAGAACGTTTGCAATGTAAATAGCACGGCTCATACCGCCTTCATCCGGGCTGATAACCATCATATGGTCGGCATCAATCTGCAAATCCTTTACATTTCTTAACAGACCCTTGATAAACTGGTAAGCGGGCTGAACGGTTTCAAAACCGTGCAGGGGAATTGCGTTCTGCACACGGGGGTCATGGGCATCAAAGGTGATGATGTTGTCAACACCCATGCGGACCAGCTCCTGCAGAGCCAGGGCACAGTCAAGGGATTCACGGGAAGTACGCTTATGCTGTCTGCTTTCATATAAGAAAGGCATGATAACGGTAATTCTTCTTGCCTTACCTCCGACAGCGGCGATGATACGCTTTAAGTCCTGATAATGGTCATCGGGAGACATATGATTTTCATGACCGCAAAGAGAATATGTCAGGCTGTAGTTTGCTACATCCACTAACAGATATAAGTCGTCGCCTCTGACAGACTCTAAAATGGTACCCTTGGCTTCGCCGGAACCAAAACGGGGTACGTTGGTTTTGATAAGATAGGAAGGACGCTGATAGCCGGAAAAAGCAAGGCTTTCCTTGTGCTCGCTTTCGCGTTCTCCTCTCCACTTTACCAGATATTTGTCAATTTTTTCACCTAAAGGCTGGCAGCTCTTTAAGGCAATGATGCCCAGACTTCCAACGGGAATGGTTTCCAAATTGCGCTTTTCTTCTCGGTTTGGCATGAAAATAATCCTCTCTTTCTTGAATACATTTATGAATTTGTAAATTTCTTACGGATACGGATGTCTGAGCCGGATAATTTGCGGAAGGTAAAGGCATTGGTCAGACGGGAGAAAATACGCTCCGAATAACGCTCCTTCAAGCCCTCCAGACTCAGGTTGGTGGAGATGATAACAGGCTTTTTACGAAGATTTCTTTCGTTCAGAATAGAGAAAAGATGTGTGTTCGTAAAAGCATTGGTAAGCTCGGTGCCTAAATCATCGATAATCACCAAGTCACAATTGTACAAGTCTTCCTGGGTCTTGTAAAGTACTTCTTTCTCATTGGAAGCAAATGCCTGCCTGGAAAGCAGGTCGAACAGACCGGAAGCGGAAAAATAAATCACGGAGTAACCGTGCTGCAAAAGCTCGTAAGCGATGCAGTTGGAAAGAAATGTCTTGCCGGTGCCCACGGCGCCGAAAAACAGAAGGTTCTGGTATTCCGTGTCAAAATTGCGGATAAAGGAAAGGCTGTTTTCCACTGCTTTTTTGAAATTCTGTAAATCCTCTCCCTCGTAGTAATCATAGGAAAGAACGGAAAAATTTTCAGCCTGAAGCACTTCTTTAAGATTGCTGCGGGAGTAGAGCATGTTGACGATGCGACTCTGCAGACAGTGGCATTTTTCACCGTTTACAAAACCGGTGTCCTTACAGTCCGGACAGTCATAGATGGGAGAAAGGTAATCTTCCGGGTACCCGTTTGCAAGCAGAAGCTCTCTTTTTTTACGGGAAATGTCCTGCATTTTTTCATGATATTCCGACATACTGCCCTGACCGTCCAAAAGCATCTTTTTTCCGTAGGAAACGGAAAGGGAAGCGGCAGCGCTCGTCAGCTCCTCATAGGCGGGAAGCCTGTCCGCAATTTCTGCCTTTCTTTCGGATAAAAGGCGTTCGTTTTTTAACTGTATGGCGTCGTATTCGCGCAAAATAGCGTCGTATTGGGAATTCGTGAGGCTCACGGCGTTCTCCTTATCTGCGGTTTATGGGGTAGTTATTTACTGCTTAACAGTCGCGCTTCCAGTTCGTCGTAGTCGTAACTTCTCTGAGCAAACTGGTTGAAACGGTTGGAAGAAACCTGGGAAGAGGAAGCAGCGGAAGAGGTGCTTCTGTTCTGGCGGCTCTTCTGGTACTGGGCATCAATGCGCTGAATGTCGGACTTGTGATGCACATCCTCTTTTTTCCAGTTGCTTAAAATGCCCTCGGCATATTCAAAACGGTGGTTGTCCGTAGCAAGCACGGTACGCTCGCAGGCAATGGCAATGATGTCCTGGGAGAAGCCGTATTCCTTTGTCCAGCGTATGATGTATTCTAATTCTTTCTTGGTGGGAGTATTGTTTTTACCTAACTCCTTCATAATGGTATAAACGGATTTGTCGTATTTGGCGGCAAATTTTTCCGCCTGCTTGGGGGTCGTCACACCGGACTGCGCCCAGTTTAAGGCAACCGCCTCTATGTATTTGAAATCCTTTTTGCCGCGGTCCACGCAGTACTGCAGCAGATAATCAATCAGGTCATCGGAGAAGTGCAGGCAGTCCGACAGGTACAGAATGGACTTCATATCGGACACACTGAGCTGTCTGCCCATGTAGGACTCCGCAATAAAAAAGAGCTGACGGATGTTTTCTTTATTTTTAAACGCAGAAAGCTGGTCTGCGGAGTAGGACGGCTTCTTGTAAGGGTCGGTCTTTTCAGCAGGCGTTTCTTCAGCTTTTTCGGTAATAGCCGTAGCTGAAACAACAGCCGTAGCCGCAGCAACAGCGGGAGCTGCAACGGTAACAGGCTCGTCCGTTCCTTTTAAAAAGCGGATGCCGGATACATTCTTGCTCTCGTCATATTCGATGGCTAAAAGCTTTAACTTTTCCCAGTACTTCAAAGAACGCAGCACTTCACGCTCCGTGTGGTTAAAGAAGTCCGCAATTTCAGACACACTGGCAGCCTGACCGGAGCCCAGCCTGCGAAGCAGATAAAGATAAATCTTAAGCTGTGCATCATTTGCATCCTTCATGTAATTGTCAATAAAAGAGTTGGAAAGAAGCGTTACACCCGGTACGTCTTCCCTGTAAATAGTAAACTGACCCATTTTCTCACCTGTCCTGATTTCCTCATTTCGCATGTCAAAGTATAACATATCTTTTTCAAAAAGGAAATAGCCCCATTTCCGCAAACCCTTGTAAATACTGGGTTTTCCGGACATTGTGGATACTGTGGATATTGTGGATAGAAAAATAAAAGTGCCAATTTTACACGGTTTTTACAGGGTAATTTATCCACAGGAAACACAAAAATATCCACAATGCCGAATCCTTTTTCGAAGGAACAGCATTGTGGATAATGTGGACAACTATTCTCCGAGGAGGTTTTCCCCGATTTTCAGTACATCTCCGGCCCCCATAGTTATCAACAGGTCACCGTTGATACAATTTTGCAGTAAAAAATTTTCAATTTCATCAAATGACGGGAAATAGTAGCAGTCGCAGCCTAAGTTTTTCAGTTCGCGGAGTAAATCTTTGGAGCTGATGCCAAGGGTATCCGTCTCACGGGAGGCATAGATGTCTGCCAGCACCACTTTATCCGCCAGGGAAAGAGCTTTTGCAAAATCCTTCAAAAATGCCTTGGTGCGGGAATAGGTATGGGGCTGGAATACGCACCAGAGGGTATTGTGGGGATATTTTGCGGCGGCTTTTAAGGTTGCGGTAATTTCTGTGGGATGATGTGCATAATCATCTATTATGGTAACGCCGCCAATCTTTCCTTTGTATTCAAAACGGCGGTCCGTTCCATGGAAAGAGGAAAGTGCCTTTGCGGAAAGCTCTGCAGGCAGCTTCAGTATGTCGGACAAGGCTAAGGAAGCCAGTGCATTCAGCACATTATGTTCACCCGGTACGCTTAAGTGCACGGGCAGGGTGCTTCCGTCCGGGAAATGCGCCGTAAACAGCGGACAACCCATTTCGTCGTAGGATATGTTCGTGGCAAAATAATCGGCATCGTCCGTAAGGCCGAAGGTAAGTACCTTACAGGGCAGCCCTTCCGTAATTTCTGTAAGATTGCTGATTTTACGATTGATAATCAGGGAGCCGTCTGCGGGCAGAAGCTCGGCAAAACGGCGGAAGGAAGCCCGGATGTCGTTGATATCCTTAAAGAAATCAAGATGGTCTTCTTCTATATTAAGGATAATACCGACTTTCGGGAAAAAGCTTAAAAAGCTGTTGGTGTATTCGCATGCCTCGGTCACAAAGAAGCCGGAGTGGCCCACACGGATATTGCCGCCGATGGATTTGTAAATGCCGCCGATGGATAAGGTGGGATCCATGTTCTGGGAAAGCAGGATTTCCGAGATCATGGAGGTTGTGGTGGTCTTGCCGTGGGTACCGCTTACGGCGATAGGGGTTTCATAGTTTTTCATCATCTGTCCCAAAAGCTCCGCACGGGAAAGACAGGGGATGCCCAGCTGGTGAACAGCTATATACTCCGGGTTGTCAGGATGAATGGCGCTGGTAAATACCGCGCAGTCGATATCGGGAGTAATGTTGGCTGCACGTTGACCGTAAAATACGGTGATGCCCTTCTCCTCCAGGGATTTGGTAAGGGGAGAAGTCTGTCTGTCGGAACCGGAAACCTGAAAGCCTTTTTCACGTAAGATTTCCGCCAGTCCGCTCATACTGATGCCGCCGATTCCCACAAAGTAAATATGGATCGGATGATTAAAATCAATTTGATACATAGTCGCACTTCCTATTTTAATTTTGAACAGTCTTATACGAATGTTCAATGAGATATTTATATTATACGCACATACGGCTGAAAAAACAAATGGTAAATGCTATCTATCAAAAATTAACGAAGGATTTTACATATGTAAAATATATAATGGTTAAAGTACACAAAAAAAGAAGAAAATGGAAATAAAAATGTAAAATTTACATAGAAAATTGTTTCCATTCCGGTGCAAACGTGCTATAATGCTTTTAACATGTAATGGGAGAGCAGCATTTTAATCTGTTTAGACTAGTTGTATGAGGTGATGATATGATTAAAAAAGAAATGATAGCCATGTTATTGGCTGGCGGACAGGGAAGCCGCCTGGGTGTTCTGACATCCAAAGTAGCAAAGCCCGCAGTTGCTTTCGGCGGAAAGTACCGTATTATCGATTTCCCCTTAAGTAACTGTATTAACTCCGGTGTAGATACGGTCGGTGTCCTGACCCAGTATCAGCCGCTCAGACTGAATACCCATATCGGCATCGGTATTCCCTGGGATCTTGATAGAAATATCGGTGGTGTTACCGTTCTTCCTCCTTATGAGAAGAGCAGCAACAGCGAATGGTATACCGGTACCGCAAATGCCATCTACCAGAACATCGATTATATGGAAAGCTTCAATCCGGAATATGTCCTGATTTTATCGGGTGACCATATTTATAAGATGGATTACGAAGTAATGCTCGACTTCCATAAGGCAAACAATGCAGAAGTTACCATCGCGGTTATGCCCGTACCCATGGAAGAAGCAAGCCGTTTCGGTATCATGATTGCGGATGAAAACCACAAGATTAACGAATTTGAAGAAAAACCCGCAAACCCCAGAAGTAATCTGGCAAGTATGGGTATTTACATATTCAACTGGAAGACCTTAAAAGAGGCGCTCATTGCCATGGCTGACCAGCCCGCACTTGACTTTGGTAAACATATCATTCCTTATTGCCACGAAAGACAGCTTCCTTTATATGCTTACGAATTCCACGGCTACTGGAAGGATGTAGGTACCTTAAATTCCTACTGGGAAGCAAATATGGAGCTGATTGATATTGTTCCCGAATTTAACCTTTACGAAGAATATTGGAAGATTTACACCAAGAGTGAAATCCTGCCTCCCCAGTACCTGTCCAAGGACAGTGTGGTAGAGCGCAGCATCATCGGTGAAGGCTCCAATATTTACGGACAGGTTTACAACTCCGTAATCGGCTGCGGTGTTACCATCGGTGAAGGCACGGTTGTAAGGGATTCCATCATCATGAACAACAGTGTCATCAAGAAGAACTGTGAACTGAATAAGGCGATTATAGCAGAACAGACTGTTATCGGAGATAATGTAAAGCTGGGTGTAGGCGAAGAAGCCGAAAACGATACGGCTCCTCACATCTACAACCACGGCATTGTAACTGTTGGCGAAAAGAGCGTGGTGCCTGATGGCATTACAGTGGGCAAGAACAGCGTAATCTTTGGTGTTACCACAGCAGATGATTACGAGAATTCCAGTCTCGCAAGCGGAAAAACATTGATTAAGGCAGGTGAATAACAGTGAGAGCAATCGGAATTATTTTAGCAGGTGGCAACAACCATCGTATGAAAGAGTTAACCCAGAAACGTGCAAGCAGTGCGATGCCCGTAGCAGGCAGCTACCGTAGCATTGACTTTGCATTGAGCAGCATGTCCAATTCCCATATCCAGAAGGTTGCCGTACTGACACAGTACAACTCCCGCAGCTTAAACGAGCATTTAAGCTCCTCCAAATGGTGGGACTTCGGACGTAAGCAGGGCGGTTTATATGTACTGACCCCCGCTGTGACGGCGGACAACAGCAACTGGTACAGAGGCACCGCAGATGCCATTTACCAGAACATCCACTTCTTAAAGAACAGTCATGAGCCTTATGTTATTATTGCGTCAGGCGACGGCGTATACAAGATGGATTTCGGAAAGCTTCTGGAATACCACATCAACAAGAAAGCGGATATTACCGTTGTATGCCGCGACATGGAAGAGGATATCAATGTAGAGCGCTTCGGCACCATCAAGATGAACGAAGAATGCCGTATTGAAGAATTTGAAGAAAAGCCTCTGATGGCAAAGACCAATACCGTATCCTGCGGTATCTATGTCATCCGCCGTCGTCAGCTCATCGAAATGCTGGAGAAATGTGCGGAAGAAGACAGATATGACTTTGTAAGAGACATTCTTATCCGTTACAAGGACATCAAGAAGATATACGGTTATAAAATTCATGATTACTGGAGAAATATCGCATCCGTGGATGATTATTTCAGCACCAACATGGATTTCTTAAAGCCAGAAGTAAGAGATTATTTCTTTAACCAGTACCCGGATGTATATTCCAAGGTGGATGACCTTCCTCCCGCAAAATACAACGTGGGTGCACAGGTAAAGAACAGTCTGATATCCAGCGGCTGTATCGTAAACGGTGTGGTAGAGGATTCTGTAGTGTTCAAGAAGAGTTATATCGGAAATAACTGCTACATCAAGAATTCCATTATCTTAAACGACGTATATATTGGGGACAATACACACATTGAAAACTGCATTGTGGAAAGCCATGATACCATTCGTGCAAATTCCTGCTATAAGGGTGAGGACGAAATCAAGATTGTTATTGAGCGCGACAACAGATATGTAGTTTAAACCCGTAAAAGGGACATGCAAAGGGGGTTACTAAGACAAATGCAGATTACAGACGTAAGGGTTCGCAAAATAACCAAAGAAGGAAAAATGAAAGCCATTGTTTCCATTACCATTGACGATGAATTTGTAGTTCATGATATCAAGGTGATTGAAGGAGAAAAGGGACTGTTCATCGCAATGCCCAGCAAAAAAGCCGCAGACGGCGAGTACCGTGACATTGCACATCCCATCAATTCCGGAACAAGGGATTTCATCCAGAAGATTATTTTGGAGAGCTACGAAAAAGCACTTGCCGAACCGACAGAGGACTGATTTTAGAGAAGACATATTGGGGTAAAACTGCTGCGTGAAAACGCGGCAGTTTTTTCTTGCAACTTTTTTCCCTACGGTGCTATACTAAAAATACTTATGAGCAAAAAAGGAGGCGTCCCATGTATTTAATCGTAGGGCTGGGAAATCCCGGAAAAGAATATGAGAATACCCGTCATAATATCGGGTTTGATGTCATAGAAACATTAGCAGCACAGGAAAAAATAGATATTCTGGAAAAAAAGCACAAGGGTCTTGTGGGAAAGGGTTACATTGACGGTGAAAAGGTGATTCTGGCAAAGCCCCTTACCTACATGAACTTAAGCGGCGAGTGTGTGAAAGAAATTCTGGACTATTACAAAATAGATGCGAAAACGAATCTCATTGTCATTTCCGATGATATCAGTCTGGCGCCCGGCCACATCCGCATCCGCAAAAAAGGTAGTGCGGGCGGGCACAACGGCTTAAAGAATATCATTGCCCATTTGGGACATGATGAGTTTATACGCATTAAAATGGGCGTTGGCGAAAAGCCCGCCGGTTACGACCTGGCAGACTATGTACTGGGACATTTTACCGGCATGGAGCGGAAGGTGATGGACGAGGCGGCAGCAGAGGCTGCGGATGCCATCCGTGTCATCATGAAAGAAGGCGCAGAAAGCGCCATGAACCGCTTCAATGGAAAGAAATAAAGGGTATGGAGAAGTAAAATGCAGGCATTATTGGCACCGCTGCGGGAATTAGCGGAATACGAGGAAATCAGGAATATCCTTTACAAGGATAAAAAATCCATTGCGCTGACAGGCTGCGTGGAGTCACAGAAACTGCATATGATATACGGTCTGGGCGATGGCTTTCCCTGTAAAGTCATCGTTACTTACAGTGACTTAAAAGTCCGGGAAATTTATGAGGACTATAAGTTTTACGACCGCAATGTATATCTGTATCCTGCCAAGGATCTGATTTTCTTTCAGGCGGATATTCACGGCAATAAGCTGACCGCAGAGCGTGTCAAGGTACTTAGGAGACTGGCGGAAAAAAAACCCATTACGATTGTGACAACCTTTTCGGCACTCATGACACCTCAGGCAAGGTGGGAAATTGACAGGGATACTGTTTCTATCAGCAAGCACGGCACCCTAGATATGACAGAAGTGTCAAAAAGACTGGTAAACATGGGCTATGAAAAGACTTACCAGGTAGAAGCACCGGGACAGTTTGCTGTAAGAGGCGGCATCCTGGATGTCTTCGATTTAACGGAGGAGAACCCGTACCGTATTGAACTCTGGGGGGATGAGGTGGACTCCGTCCGCAGCTTTGATATTTTAAGCCAGCGTTCCGTGGAGCAGCTGTCCAGCATCCGCATTTTCCCGGCGGCGGAGTTTGTCCTGACGGAAGAAATGCAGCGGGACGGCATTGCCAAAATCGAAAAAGAAGCAAAAAAACAGGTCAAAATCTTCCGCGACCACATGCAGTCGGAGGAGGCGCACCGCATTGAAGTACAGGTGAAGGAGCTTCGGGAGCAGGTACTGGAATTTAAGAACCTTTCCGTACTCGAGGGCTATATCCGCTACTTTTACAAGGAAGAGGAGCTTTCCAATCTGCTGGGACTTCTGCCGGAAAAGCACTGCCTTTTCCTGGACGAACCGGCGCGTATCCGGGAGCAGGCGGAAGCGGTGGAGCTGGAATTTCAGGAAAGCATGAGCCACCGTGCGGAAAAGGGCTATATCCTGCCGGGGCAGATGGACGTACTTTCCGGCTGGGAAAAGGTGGCAGCCGGTATCCGGAAGGCTCCGTTTATGACACTTGCGTCAATCGAAATGAAAAAGACTCTGGTAAAGCCGGAAAAAACATTCAGTATTTCTGCCCAGAGTGTCACTTCTTATAATAACAGCTTTGAAATGCTGGTGAAGGACTTAAAGCAGTACAAAAAAGAAAAGTACCGGGTATTGCTTCTGTCAAGCTCCCGTACCCGTGCGGAGCGGTTGGCGGCGGATTTACGGGAAGAAGGACTTTCCGCCGTATTTACCGGCAACCCCGAACGGGAAGTGCAGGAGGGCGAGATTTTAACCTGCTACGGACATGCCGGAAAAGGCTTTGCCTATCCGCTGCTTAAGTTTGTGGTGATTTCCGAAAGCGATATTTTCGGAAACGGACAGAAGAAAAAGAAACGGAAACCTAAGTACGAGGGGCAGAAAATCAAGGACTTTTCCGAGCTTAAGGTGGGCGACTACGTGGTGCATGAGAGCCACGGACTGGGCATTTACCGGGGCATTGAAAAGGTAGAAGTGGACAAAGTCGTTAAAGACTACTTAAAGATAGAATACCGCGACGGCGGCAATCTTTACATTCTGGCAACGGGTCTGGATGTGATCCAGAAATATGCTTCCGCTGACGCCAAGACGCCGAAGCTCAATAAATTGGGCACCCAGGAATGGACAAAAACCAAAACGAGGGTGCGTACCGCTGTGGAAACGGTGGCAAAGGATCTGGTGGAGCTTTACGCCAAAAGGCAGCAGTCCGAGGGCTATCAGTACGGAAAAGATACCGTCTGGCAGCGGGAATTTGAGGAAATGTTCCCCTATGAGGAAACGGACGACCAGCTTACCGCCATTGCGGACACCAAGGCGGACATGGAGAGCAGAAAAATCATGGACCGTTTAATCTGCGGGGACGTGGGCTACGGCAAAACGGAAATCGCCATCCGCGCGGCATTCAAGGCGGTGCAGGAGGGAAAACAGGTGGCATATCTGGTGCCCACCACCATTTTAGCCCAGCAGCATTACAACACCTTCGTCCAGAGGATGAAGGATTTCCCGGTGCGGGTGGACATGATGTCCCGCTTCCGTACGGCTGCCGAACAGAAAAAGACCATTACCGATTTGAAAAAGGGCATGGTGGACATTGTCATCGGCACTCACCGGATTTTGTCGGCGGATGTGCAGTTCAAGGATTTAGGACTGCTTATCATCGACGAGGAACAGCGTTTCGGTGTGGCACACAAAGAGAAAATCAAGCAGATGAAGGAAAATGTGGATGTGCTGACACTGACGGCAACGCCCATTCCCCGTACCCTTCACATGAGTTTAATCGGCATACGCGACATGAGTGTCTTGGAGGAGGCGCCCAACGAGCGTCTGCCCATCCAGACCTATGTCTGCGAATACAACGAAGAAATGGTGCGGGAAGCCATTGTCCGGGAAATGGCAAGAGGCGGCCAGGTTTATTATGTGTATAACCGCGTCAACAACATTGCGGACATTGCCGCCGCTATCCAGCAGCTTGTGCCGGAAGCAAATGTTTCCTTTGCCCATGGACAGATGAAGGAGCATGAGCTGGAAAAAATCATGTACGATTTCATCAACGGGGAAATTGACGTGCTGGTTTCCACAACGATTATTGAAACGGGTCTGGACATTTCCAATGTCAACACGATTATCATTCATGACTCCGACAATATGGGACTTTCCCAGCTTTACCAGCTCCGCGGCCGTGTGGGACGCTCCAACCGGACGGCGTATGCCTTCCTTATGTACAAGAGAGACAAGATGTTAAAGGAAGAGGCGGAAAAAAGACTGGCAGCCATCAAGGAATTCACGGAGCTGGGCAGCGGCTTTAAGATTGCCATGCGGGATTTGGAAATCCGGGGCGCCGGCAACCTACTTGGCAAGGTGCAGCATGGCCACATGGAAGCCGTGGGTTACGATTTGTACTGCAAGATGCTAAACGAAGCCGTGAAGAACTTAAAGGGTATTCCTACCATCGAGGATTTTGCCACCACCGTGGATCTGGATGTAGACGCCTTTATTTCACCGGAATACATCGTAAACGAAACCCAGAAATTAGATATTTACAAGCGGATTGCAAGCATTGAGAATGAAAAAGAACGGGATGACATGAAGGATGAACTGTTGGACCGCTTCGGCAACATTCCGAAATCCGTGGACAATCTGCTGCGCATCGCGTTAATCCGGGTAAGGGCGCACGCCATGTATATCACGGAAATCAAGGGCAAAAACGAGAGAATACTGTTCACGTTCCGCCCGGATGCACCCATAGACCCCACCGGCATACCGGCATTCTTAAAGAGCCACAAGGACCGACTGTTCTTTACTTCCTACGGAAGCCCGTTCTTCACCTGGAAGTACGAAAAGACGGGACTGGTGGAAAAAGATGCGGAGCTTTTGCTCGGGGACACCGAAAAACTGCTCACCGAGATGGAAGAAGTCATCCGCGTCAGCAGATTAATTATTTGATGCAATAGATGGTGATTTTTTTGAAGAAGGAAATTCTTATTTAATGAAATTGACAAATCTTGCTAATGTTTGTCAAGCAGATTTTTGAAGATTTCGAGAACCTTGAGAA
>OLGB01000112.1_pt1 | contig 115801 bp, 88 predicted proteins | sample 1605691 | NCBI WGS metagenome assembly OLGB01 (sample SAMEA3888925, study PRJEB22519) | human gut metagenome | biome: human gut; feature: human-associated habitat; material: faeces | place: Denmark | collected 2010 | reverse complement strand
TCATCGTCAATTGCTTCTTCACCTCTTTATTATACCTCTTTCCCGACATTTTGGCGGTTCTTTCTTTGTGCGGGATTGCCTTAATATGTTTGCACAATCAAGTTTCAGTAAAAAATTTTCATGGTTTGTGATTCACTTCCTGTTCCAGCATAAGGAAACGGTCAAAATCACTTTCGTACAGTCGATCCTGAATAATCCGATACTTTTCATATTCCGTCTCCGCATGGAGCTTAGCCTGCTCCGCACTGATCTTGCCGGGCCCTGTCAGCAGCTCGTTTCCGTTAAAGTCCAAAAAGCCGTCCAGACGCTTCGCCCAGTCCTCCATGCTCATGGGAATCTTGCGCTCCGCCTGCAATTCCGCATAATCCAGATAAAGAGAGACGATGCGCTCCAGATAGTGCATTTCCTGTTCGCTCAAATAGTTTTTGGCTACCGTCACGTCCGTTTTCAAAATCTTGCCATTCGGCGCATTCTCCCATGTAGTCAGCCCCATATGCTCCTTGCTGGCATCCGCGCGCTCCACGATGAGCTCCGCAGCCGTGTATCTGTGGACGGCAAAGTGCATCTTATTCTGCACTGTCTGAAAGAACAGGCGTGTCGTCTTGGCGTCCTTATCGTAATCAAACGCCGTTGCGTACAGGTCTGTGACCTTCTGATAGAACTTCCGCTCACTCAGCCGTATTTCCCGAATCTGCTCAAGCTGGCGCTCGAAGTATTCGTCCGTGAACATATGCCCCTTTTTCAGGCGCTCCACGTCCATTGTCCAGCCCTGAATGGTATGGTCTTTCACGATTTGACCCGCCCATTTGCGGAACTGCACGGCACGCTGATTATTGACCTTGAAGCCGACGGCAATGATCATTTGCAGATTAAAGTGAGCCACCTCGCGGCTGACCTGCCGCGAACCCTCTGTTTGAACTATTCGGAATTTCCGGATAGTTGCCGCTTCGGTCAATTCTCCGTCCGCATATATCTTTTTGATATGCTCATTGATGGTGGAAAGCCCTGCGTCATACAATGTTGCCATCATCTTCTGTGTCAACCATATGTTTTCATCCTCATAGCGCATCTCGAAGCTGACGTCGCTCTCGCCGGTGGCGGCGACAAAGGTCAGATATTCTGCAGCAGAACTGCGCAGGGCAAGCTCCTTTTTCTTCTGCACCGCCATATCACAGCACCTTCCTTACGGTCGAAGGCGAATAAGTCTCGAAAATCTGGTCAAAGCTGTCGTCCGCTTCATGGAAGCACCGAAATTGCTTTTCAATCTTTCTTGCAAGCATCCGAAATCCTCCTTGCCCCGTTTTCCATGATGATTGTATCATATTTCATCCGTTTTTTCAATATTTCTTCTGCATCGGCTGTCCGTTTCTCCAATGAGTGAGTGCCGAATATATACGTTTTTCCACAACAGCAATTATAATCCACCCCAAACGGCAGCAGGAACTCCCACGTCCCTGCTGCCGTTCCTTTCTTCTTCTATTATCCCATCAATTCCCCTCGCACAATCTCCTCCGCCCTTCCGCAAATCATCTCCATCCTCCGCACCCACTCCATCTGCTCATTTTCCTTCATCTCCTCATCCACGCCTTCCACCTCCGCCATCTCCCGAACAAGCACCTCCACCCGCTCTTCGCACTCCTTCTGCACGGATTCCAGCAGCGCCGCCAGTTCATCCGCCCAAATCAGCCTGACATACTCGTGTGGATGCTTCTCCTGCAAATAGCGCTCATACAGGGATGCCCACTTGCCATTGGGCGACCTGTCCGCCAGCATACAAGTAGGAAAGTAGTAGTCGCCCACAAGGGTGTAGTGAATGCCGTTCTCCATGATTTCGGCAGGCAGTTCGTTCGTCATCATCATTTTCATCAAGCAAACCTCCTGTGCTTATTGTCGCCTTGACATTGAACCGCATACACAGCACAGGGGCTAAAATCGTTCCGTTCATGAGTTCGGGGTTATTTCGGGGTTATTAGGCACTTGTGAAAGTGCCGCAAAGCCTTGTGGTGCAAGGGTTTGCGGCTCGTCGAATGCTTTTCATGGGGTTCAAGAGGTGAAGGTGCTAATCTCCTCAACAAGTTTCCACCTTTTGTGTATCAAAATATCAAATTCGCACTTTTTAGAGGACGAAATGAGGATATAGAAATGCCCTCCGCGGTTGTGAGTAACCGGCGGAGGGCATCTTTTACACTTTTCTGCCAACCATTTCGTTGAATTGCGCCTCGGTGATGCGCGAAATTCCCAGCGATTCGGCCTCCCGATTCTTCGCCGTGCCCGAATCCGGCGTGTTCGTGATGAGGTAATTCACGTCGCGCGAAAGCCTCTCCGTCAGCGTTGCACCGCACGCTTCCAAGCAGGCTTGCAGCTCGTTGCGGTTGGCGAACGTCTTGAGCCTGCCTGTGACAGCGAACGTTATCCCGCTGATTTGCTCAATTTGTTCCGCATCAAACAGGAAATTCGTCACATTCGTGTCGTCGGGCTGCTGCAGTTACTGAACGCCTCTTTCCCGATGGACGTAACGCTGTCCGGAATGTTTATACTCGTCAGTCTGTGGCAATCATAGAACGCCCTATCCCCGATGGATGTAACCGAATCTGGAATCACCACATCCCCACCCTTCCCGTATACTCCACCAGCTCACCATTTTCAATCTAAAAGTCACTCATTTTCTTTGCGCTCCTTTTCTTTTCGCTCCTTCTCCATCCAATCGTAAAATCGATGAATATTGGCGTAATAATCGTGCCCAAAACGGCTCTTCTTCTCAATCATCGGCTCAATTCGGCTCTTTATCGTGCCGTCCAAGTACCCCTGCGCTAGTTCGTAAACCACGTTTCGATCATAAATCTTCTGGTTGACACCAACGCAGAAATGCTCGATTCGCGCAACATAGGCGCTTATCTGCTTGTACTCTTCGGAACGTGTGTTCTTCGCAATCTCCGCAATTTGTTTGGGCATGTACACGTTCAAATGATCCAGCACCTGCTCTTGCAGCCGATTGTATGCTTCCAGCGTCGCCTGTTTTCGGTCTCGGACTTTCGTCCAGATGAACATATACAGCGTGAACCCCGCCGAAAACAAGGATACTACAAGCGCGGCAACGGATAAGGCTGTATCCATCTGCTTTTCCTCCTCGTCATTTATTGGTGCTTTCAGCCATCTCCTCCACCTCTTCCCTCGTCAGCACCAGCTTCATCGCCCACACCGGCACTTCGGGAATTTCGCAGCCATCCTCCACAAACACAAACGCGGTCTTGTAGGCGGGCATCCGCTCTGGGAATACGCCGTAGCCATCCGTGAAGTAAATCAACCCCTTCAGGTTGGCAAACTCCCCTTCCCGAATCATCTTATCCACCCGCTGGAATACCGGGCGGAAGTCCGTTCCGCCAAGCCCCTCGATGGCCATCGTTTGCAGATAGTGGTCAAACTCCTCCCGCAAGGTGATTTTGATGTCCTCCTGAATGTCCTCGTCGCACTGATGTTGATGTGGCTGAAAAAGCTCTCCGTGCTTTGCAGAATGTTGTACGTCTTCTGCAAAAACGCCTGCACCTGTTCTCCCATCACCGACCCAGACGTGTCAATCGCGATGACGAACTCGCGGATGCGCTTCACGTCCTTGTATTCCAGCGGCTCAATGAGCGGCATCCGCTTTTCGGGGAAAAGCTGCATCCCGTAGCTGTAAAACACATAGTCGAACTCATCGTCATTGATGCGCATGGCCTCGCCCATCACGGCGAATTTCTTCAGGAACGCCGTGTAGTCGTACTTTTCCCGGTTGACGGCGCGGAGATTCTGCATCATGCCGCCTGCCTCGTCGCCGCGTTGCTTGTTGAATGTCTCCAAGTCGGTCTGCATCTGCTCGGCAATGTGCTGCCAGTCCTGCAAGAGGGCGGATAGCGCCGCTTGTGCTTGCGCCGTGCTGGCATCCTCCTGCTGACCGTCGTTCGGCCGATCGTCGTCCTGCCGATCGCGCTGTGATGTACCTGATGTACCCCTCATAATTGAGTCCAACCCAGCTGCGTCATCCTTGCCGGGCAAAAATTCCGAGAAAAAGTGCAATTCAAGCGCATTGTTCGCACGAGAAATAAACCTCGTTACAGCAAGCTGTTTCTTTCTGCTTCCGCAATCATCTCGTCGGGCGATAGTCCTTCGATGCGCTTTAAGTCCGCATCTGCCTCCGGAAGAATGCGGCACGCTTCCGTGTAGTAATCTTGCAGCTGACTGCGTGCATACTGGGCGAGTTCTGCCTTGTCGGAATCAGCGGAGGCTTTCGGATTGCAGGTCAAATCGCGGTCGTTTATCTGCAAATACGGTGACTGTGCCGCTTCCTGTACGAAGCATGACACCGGCCGCGTTGCCGATGCATAGGACATGTACAGGTTTTGTTTTGCGCGGGTGACAGCAACATAGAAGAGTTTCCGCTCATCATCAAGTGTACTTTGATATTTATCTTTGTTTTCCGCAAATACGCCGCCCAGCACATGATAGTATTGCTTCCCGCCCAGCGTACGCGCGGGAAACTCATTTTTCGTAAGTTCAGGCAGAAAAACCGTGTGAAATTCCAGCCCTTTTGCCTTGTGAACCGTCATGATTTGCACGGCATCATTGTCGGGGGACTTCTCTTGAAAGCTGGTGTACCGATATTCCTGTGCCGCTCGTTTCGCAAGAAATTTCAGCAGCATATCGACGCGCGATGACAGCTGATAATCGCCATAGATTTCATCAAAGTCGTCTAAAATTCTTTTGATTCCATCCAAACTCATTCTGCGCACATCAAGTTCTTCCGCTGCATCATCCAAAAAGTTGATTTTCTCGCAAAATTCACACAGAATCTTGCTGAATGGCTGAAAACCACCCCGTATTCCTCGCAGGAACTTAAACCCCGTTTTGATTGCGGACGCATCCGCAAAATCCCGCCAGCATTCGTTGAGTTTTGCCCTATCGACATCGTTCAAAATCCGCAGCGTATCCACAAAGCGCTGGAAATAGTCGCCGATGAAGAAATTTTCCGCACTATCGGCTTCATATGGGATTCCCGCACGATTCAGTGGAAAAGGCGCAAGCCAATGGCGCAGTATTATACCGGGCGCACCAAAAATCCTCCCATGCGATTCTTCTACTCGCATAGGAGGTGGTTGGGTCAACTAAAAGACATTTCCTCTTTTGCCGTGTTCGTCGTCTTGGTGCTATGTTATTCCAAATAATTCTACTACGCGACGCAAGTGCGCGGGAGATGCTCGTGAATCCGTCCACTGCGTCCTCGCCGGAGAGGAGCGGAGACGTTGCTAACTCGTAGGAGCTTTCCATCGGGAACGCCTGTCGTTCATGTGTTGGCATCAAAAATATATCATTAAATAGAGGGGTCACACAGGCAGATTGGATGCCTTCATCATTGACACGCCGCCCATCCCCAGCGTCGTCTTGACACCAATCCCGGCATAAGGGGCAAAGCTGTACAGCGTTGTCCACAGCGCCATCATGGGCGCAGGCAGGCGCGTTTCGATGCTAATCCGCCCCTGAAATGCAGGAAGCCGCACTTGCTTCATTGGATAGCGTGTGGTGTGCAAATTGTAATCCACAATGTGAATGCTGCGCAGAAGTGCCTGAAACGCATCTTCGTCATCCATCGGAGCTTCAGGAAAACTGACATTCCAGCGGGAGATCAGGGACTGTAAAATCAACGATTCCTGCGGGAAAATCACATAACGCTTATCCTGCTTGAACGTTGTGGGCGTTAGAAAGTGGATTGGAAAAAGCTGAACGTTTGACAGCGATTCGCCGCACTTCAACAGATGCTGGAAATTTGGGACTTCCACGGTGCTTCCTGCGGTGGCAAGCAATGTGCCGCTTCGCAAGGCAATTACGGAAAGCGCATTCAAGATAGGCGAAAATATTTCGACCATCTCGTCGGTCATGAGGTTAACCACCCATTCGCCGCGATTGGCAGCAGCATTCCAAAGAATATACTGATTGATTGGACGGGTGGCTTGCTCGTGAAGCGCCGTACCAACTTCCGTCGGCACTTGTGACAACAGCCATGCGTAAAGCGGATAGGCAATCGACGCATTGAGCCCAGCTTGCTTGCTTTCCAAGCTGATTCGGTATTGTTTTATCATAGAATATCCACCTTGCATGGACCGAACGGGAATAACTCCTGATGATACAGTCCATATTTCATAGTATGCGGGGAGATGCCCAGTGCAGGGTCTTTTTCATGATGATGCGCACGGAAAGACTTGCACATGAACGCAGAAACATGCTGCAAAGCAAGCTGCTTTCCCTCATAGGGGTATGACAGCGTTTTGCTGAAAAAGCCGGCGCCGCCGCCAAGGAAGAGCGTTGACGCTGCAAGCTGATAATGCGCATGGTCAGGCACGGTAAAATGTTCAGCGTACGTTTTTTGATGGTATGCAGCAAAGGTTTGGATGACACGCAGCAAGGATTCCTTGGTAATTCTGCCGCGCAGGATGGACTGGTCCAACGTCAGCGTAGTATGAATCAGCTGCCCAGGTGCAATGCACTCACGGCAGACAGGCAGTTTGCGGACAGCGCCGCTGACGCTGGCATCGCACTTGCAGCTTAAACACATGGCACTGTCTGCGATGACTTGACTGTCGGAAACAGAAAGTCCGCGTAGAATGTCTTTCTGCGGTGTATCGCGCTCAATCTGCGGATACAATTGATGGAGATAACGTGCTTCAAAAGCGCCCCTTGGCTTCTGCCAATCAAGAGGGGCTTTTTTGCTGCCATCCTGCTGAATCATGGAAAAAAGCAGGGCTGTGCGCAGCGCGCCTTTGATACTGCTGCCGGGAACGTAAACCTGATTGGCCGTGTTGCGGATAAAAGGACGAATTTCCTTGCACGAGTGGTTTTCATCAAGTGCATCGGCACTGCGGAAGGTGCAGCGTACAAGCGCATGCTGCTCAGCGGGAGAAAGTGCAATGCTCTTGAAGAAGCGTCCTAAATCTGTGTCCGCACCAAGGCAATAGGCTTCAAAACGCTCCAGCTGATTTCGGCGGAGGAGGAGGGCAAACAGCCGTTCTTCATCAATGTAGGAGATGGTATTGCCGTTCAGCATGTAAAATTTTTTCGGGATGACTTTACCGTCCCCAACGTGGAGTAGCCCTTGCGTTGTCAGCGTCAAGTCAAAGCATTGGAGCGTTCCTGATTCAATCATGCCTTCACCCCCAGAAACATCGGCTTGGAATAGCGGTAAACGGGGTGATTGCCCGATTCGGCAACGGTGTACAAATCCCCGTGATAACGCTGCGTACAAGTTGCGCCGGCGGCAAGGTAATACTGCGTTTGCTTTTTGAATGGCTCTGCATTAAATGTGTTTGATTGGATGAAACCACTCCGGCGAATCAGCCGATACTGCGCGTGCTGCATGGTTTGTTCCAGCTCATCATCGCGCGGCAAACTGGTTGTCAGCAGCAATTGATAGGGCGCAGATGCGTCCGCCAGTGCATGTTGGAGGAATACCAGCTGGGAATCATCAGAATCGTCCAAACGAATCTGCTCTTCGACGGTAAAACGCCCGTAGCCGACGCTGGTTTTTCCGCCAATGCCGGACAAACCAAGCACCGTAAACAATTCGGCGCAATAATCCAGCTGACGCTGCTCCTTGCAGCCAATCAGCACATACAAACCGCAATCGGGAAAGAAGCGATATGCGCCCACCTGATAGGGAACGGCATCCGTTTCGTCGGACACGGCGGCCTGCGTTCTGCCTGCAAGTGTCCCGAAAGCATCCGGCTGCGGCTGATAAGAGGCTTCTCCGGCAATAGAACGCCAGAAATCAGAAAAGCTGCGAACGGGAATCCATGCAAGCTTTTTCATTGCTTTGCGGCTGCCCTGCGGCATGTCCTGTTTCTGCGGGAGACGAGAAAAAGTCCTGCAAGGCTTGGGCAGGTAGTAATCAACACCGTGCGCGGTACGATGCCACGGCATACTGTCACTGAGCAGCAATGAACCATCCGCAGCCTGCTGAAGGAGCGAATGGAGTCCATCAATGCCGTGGAGAGACAATGCAGTGTGGCAAAGTGCGGAAAAGAGCGTATCGGCATAGAAATGATCTTCTGATGTGAATAAGGAAAGCGCAGAATCGGAAGTGCCGAAGTGAGCAAGGCCATCAAATCGCAGACGAATTAGGGAATAATTCATAGTTCTCGGCCTCCTTGAAAATGTCCATCAACGTTTGGTCGGAGGTTTCATCCTGAAAATGCTGGAAAGAAAAATCGGAAAAGCCGACCCGCCCGCTGCCGCGCGAACCATGACCGCCCAGATAGTCCATCTGAAGCAGCTTCATGCCAAGCGCCAGCAGCTGCAAATCGGGGGTCAGCTCACTGGAATTTTCAATATCGTACACAATGGTGCAGTCAAACTGAACGCCTGCTGTAACGCGTTCAATTTGCCGCGGATTAGCTTGGCTGGTTTGACGGTTAATGGTGTTTTCCGCCTTTACTTCCGTCAAACCAATGCTTGCAAAATCGCTGGCATTGGATACAAAGCAGTCAGCGAACTGAAGCCGGGAACGTTTGACAGGCGCAGCGGAACCGAAAAGCCGCAGAATGGCGGAGTCGTCATCCTTGTGGTCGGGCATATGCTCAATATCCTTGCATTTGCTGCGAACAAGCAGCGTGCGGATTTTTCCCTTCAAACTGCTGCCGGGAATAATGGGCCGATTGGTGTAAGAGTCGCGAACAACCGGGCTGTCCACTGCGCCAATGGCAGAAAAGGCAGAGGAATCCCCAATATGTAATCCTGTTTTGACGGTCAAAACGCAGTGGATGATAATTTTTCCGTACATTGTTATGCTTCCCTCCCGCCGAAGTATTTATGATAAGCAACCAAAGCTTCCATGTACTGCGCAAAACGAATCATCTGCTCGCGGCTGCTGCCGATGCCTTTGATATACGAAAGCAAATTCGCGCTGGTGACAAAATCCTTAATCTTGGAATCCTTGCCGGCATCGTAGACAATGCGCACGCGCAAATTCAGCAGTTTTGTGCAGCTTTCCGGCTTCAGGCCGATTTCGCTGCTGCGGCTTTCTACATTATAGATATCGTTGGCAATGCTGAACCAGTTGCGCAGCTTGGATGTTGTGATGCTTTTTGAATTTGCGCTCATCAGCGTTTCTGCAAGATCAACATAGTTTGCCGGGATTGCCTTGGGTTCAACCGGAGCGGCAGGCGCAGGTGTGAAGCCGCCTCTGGATGGCTGCCGCTGATTGTTGTAGCTATTGTAGTTATTGTTGTAAGCCATTTGAATCTTCCACCTTTCTGTTCAAGTAGACATATAGGTAGATGGCAGTGATGAGCTGGTCGCGCTCTTGCGGAATGGCTGCCCAGCGGTACACCGCCTTGGAGAATGCGTCGTACTGTGCGCTTTTTTCCTTATCAAAGCTGCTTGGCTTCAGGCGTGCCAGCAGATAGGCCAGCCGTGCCAGATTCAGCTTGTCTGTGGATGCGAGACGAAGCAGCTGCGTGATGTTGTACAGGAAAGCCATCCTGCGCTCATCCTGCCCATCGAAAAAGGTTTTCAGCGCCTGATATTTTTCGCCCAAGACGGCGCTGGTAAAGACAGGCCACGAATAGGTGTGATGTTCCTGCGGATCAAACAAGGCAATCGCATTTTTGCCGGGCTCGTTTTTGGCGTGCTGCTCCAAGGCAGCCGTTTCTTCGGCAGCCATGCGGATGGGATATTTCGCATCGTACATCCCAATGCCTGCGCTGATGGTCAATGCGCCGGATGTATAAGCATGGAAAGCATCCGCAATCCGCGTTGCCGCGGTGATGACGTCATTCCACGCGCCCAGCAGAAACACATCGTCGCCGCCAGAATAAATGACGGCAATTTGCAGCGGCTTTTGTTCATTCTGCGTTAGCACAAGGTTCATATAGCGCTTGAAGAAGAGCGACATTTGCCGAGAAAACGCGGTCGTTCGGGAGAGTGTGACGAAATGATACCGTTCCTTCGGCAGCGGCTTGTCCTTCTGCTCAAAGCCGGAAATGAACGCTTCGCCCAGATTGTCCACATCCATGCGGCAGATGGCAAGGCGGCGAATCCCCTCGGACTGCGCCGCCAACGATGTGTTTAGATTGCTGGCATAATAATCGCACAAATCGAGCCGTGTGCAGATCTGCGCGCCGAGAATGGTGCGATTTTTGCCGTACAAGCGAATCATCTGCCGGTCTTGCGCAATTTGCTTGGCGGCTTCATCCTCCGTCAGCAAAAGCAGGGAAACATCCTGACCATTGCGGTCAGGCAGGGTCAAGTCGTATGCGGATGGATTGCGGGTGATGCAAAAAGCGGTATACTGCGGATTCTGCAATTTCCGCGAAATGTTCTCGAATGCGCGGCACCACGGGCAGCGATTCTCCTGCAAATTGTTCACGCGCCCGCAGACGGTGCATTCGCGCCCGGAAAGCGCATCGTCAAACTGATTCAAGCGCTTGATTTGCGCAACGGAATAACGCTGCAGCTTATGCTGACTGAGGACAGCGGAAGCCTTGGCGAAAGTCTCCTTGTAGGGGGATTCTTCCGCGGGGCGATTGCACAGCGCATCAGCACTGCACGGACACCATCCGTTGGCAAGGAAAAGCTGGATGCCGAACTGCGCAATCAGCCAGTCATTTGTCTTTCGGTTGACTTCACGCACTGTGGCTCTAACGACCTCTGTGTTGGGCAGCAGCAGATAACAATGCCCGCCGCCGCTGTAAAGCAGATTCGCACGGCTGAGACCACACGCATCCAGCACAAGGTCGATGTAATTCTCCATGAGCAGCTCCAGAAAGAAGGAACGGCTGCGGAGTGCGCGCTGTGCGCCGCGGGTGGCGACGGTGTAAATGAATTTCTGAATGCCGGAAATATCAGCGGTGTACAAAAGAAAAACGTTGGTTTTGCGGAAATCAGAGGTGGGAGACTGCAAATAGTCCCGCCAATTGCCAATCCCCTGTGCCAGCAGATATTCGCTGATGCAGGCGCTGACGGCAGCGGTAACTTTCAGATGGTCATACAGCGAAACATCCTCGCTTTGTGCGCGATAGGTGCTGGCAGGCACGGTGGACGTGCATTCTTCCAGCAAGGCAAGCAGCGCATTCAGCCATTCCGCGCCATAGCCGATGTGCGATAAGCCCTGCTCAAAATGGCGGAAGAGCTGCTCGTAGTCAGCCTTTGCGACGGATGCGGCGGAAACGGGGAACGGAACTCTGCCGCTTGGCTGAATAGAAGCGACAAACTGTTTGGGATGTTCGCCATTAAGATGCGAGAAAATGGACAGCAGCGGCTGTGAAGCATCATAATCCTGATTGCCCGATTCGATGCCGCGGCGGTCGATGGAGGCAGCAATCGAGTCGGCTGCACAGGTGATATAGGCGGGATGATTCGCCGGCAAGGAAGCCGCACGCAGCTCCTTCTCGTGATGATACTGCACGCAGGCGAGAAAATTCTGCGCTTTGGTATCGGCAAAATGTGCTTTCAAGTATTCCGCGCCTGCGAACGCGTGCGTGCGTTTCCCCAGTCCAGCGCGCCAGACAAGTTTGCCGATGTCATGCAGCAGACCGGCGAACGTTGCCTGTAAAGTTAATTCGTTCAAAAAACCACCTCCGTTAACAAGAAGGAAAAGTTCACCATGAAGTATAGCAGAGAATGTGCGAATTGTCAATAAAATGGCGGAAATTTGCCGGAGGAAACATATGGACGGAGTCCCCTCGCGGGGCTAAGCTGCATCGTCCATCTTCGGGAACCTGTTCAAGAATAAGACGTAACCGTCCCCTCGCGGGGATAAGCTGCATCGGGGAGTGACAGGTCGAAAAGACGGCGCAAGCGCGTAACCGTCCCCTCGCGGGGATAAGCTGTATCCGCAGAACATCTGCAAGCAGAATTTCGGCGAATAGTAACCGTCCCCTCGCGGGGATGAGCTGCATCTTCTCCATATAGGCGATTCTCGAAAGGTGAAAAATTGTAACCGTCCCCTCGCGGGGCTAAGCTGCATCGGGACGGTCGAAATCTATCCGAAGTTCATCATCAAGTAACCGTCCCCTCGCGGGGCTAAGTTGCATCCCAATGTTGGCGTGTACAATCTCACAAATGTGAGGTAACCGTCCCCTCGCGGGGATAAGCTGCATCAGCAAAGCCCCACAAAAGAAGCTGTGCTGATAATGGAAGAATAGCACAAACAGCAGAAAAAGTCAAGCGAAAGTTCGGCAAAGCAACACCCAAAACTGGTCAAAACAATCCCCAAAGCGGTGTGAACCTCTGAAAAAGTTGCCGATTTGGCGCACAAAAATTAGAGGTTCGCAGCGCCCAGCTGCAAATGCGCCTTGATGTAGTCGTTGCAGCGGTCGTAAATCCTGAAAAGCGACTTGTCGCACACATCCGGGTATGCCTGTGCCAGCAGTTCGCCTAATTTCTGCACAATTTCAGCAGAACCATAGTGCTTGATGCCGAAGAAGCAATCGTGCTTGATGTCCTCTTCCAGCACAGCATGAAGCTGATGCGCGGCTGTGTTGCGCTGCGCTGTGTTGAGCGCATTGCAGGCACGAAGGAAATTCCGATGCGCGTCGGAGAGTGTATCTGTGACAAGCAGCATAGAAATGCCAAGAAAGATGCTAAAATTTTTGTAATCAAGCAGCGTTCTCTGCGCTTCGGCTTGAAGCCTTTTCATCAGTTCCGGTTGCTTGCTGTTCAGCACATCCGTCGCGACATCAATTCGACCGTTGCTCTTTTTCAGATAGCCAGCAAATTCTGTCTGCACAAGCAGGGTATATAGCAGCTCCGTCAAAAACGGATTCAGCCGCAGCACAAATTCCGAATACCGCCCCAGTTTTTGCAGATTGCGCAGCAGCAGGTAGTACTCGCTTAAGTCGCGGTAATGCGAATCACTTTTCATCGCTGGATACAGCGGAAAGCCTAACTCCGTCAGCTCCTTTGACAGCTTGTAGGCTTCCTCGCTTTGCAAGTTGTTTCTTGCGTTCAAATGCTGGAGCAGCGTTTGCAGCTGTTTGGGTAAATTCTGCGACATGTCCAGCATGGCGTCATAGTCCTGCCGCTCCAGCAGCTTCAGCAGCTGATGGCGATGGCGCTGATGCTTGATGGCAAACATTTCCGGCTCGGACGTTCTGTTGCGCCGTTCGCCTTCCGGCAGACAATCCGGCTCATCATCAAAGTTTGTTGCCAATTCGTAGTCAACGTTATATGTTTCGTTGTCCGTGCGCGACTGATCTTTTTTGTTTTGCTGCGGGCCATCAACCTGAACCCCTAACACATGGTAAGGAGAATCAACCGCAAGGAACTGCATCAGCGTTTTCATTTGAGGCGTGCCAGAACTCAGGTTCAGCAGAATGCGGCAATTCGGATTTTCTGCGGCAACAGAGGTGAAATACTCCAGCAGCGGCTTTTCGACGAGGTCTATCTTGGAGGCGTCACACAGCTGGCTATTATGCATAAAAAGACTGGGCTGATAAACGATGCCTTGCGCTGCACAGACTTCCTGCATGTGCTGGAAAGTCTTTTCAAAGCGGTGATCTTGTGCTTCCAAGTCGGCGATTTGCTGGCTGAGGAAGAGATATACTCGCTTCGGGTGATAATAGCGCATGATATGCAGAATGCCGCCGTCGCGATTGTCGCGAACAGGGTCGCTCGTTCCTGCACAGGTAAACAGAATGTCATCCATTGTGATACCTCCTAACGGTGGTGGGGATCGTGGCATAACCGTCCCTTTGCGGAGATGCAAGGGGCTGCAGAAAAAGCAAACGCTACAATAGGAAGATAACACAGGCAGCAAGAAAAGTCAAGCATTTAGAAACCATGCGATACCAGATGTTTTCACTGCCGATTCAGGTATATGGTATTCAAACGGCTTCTCGAACTTTTTGGCGTTTGCTTTTCTCCGCACCATTTGGGACATTTCTTTGTTTTTCCCTTGTTCTTATTTTCCCTCTGTGCACTTCACTTTGCACATTTCATGTTTTTTCGTTCATCGCCCCTTTACTTTTTCTTGATGGTATGATTCGTCCATGAAATGCAAGTTTCGCGCGTCGTTCCTGCATTTCAAAATATAGAAAGGGTGAAACCCGGATGAAAAAGTGGCTGGGAGGCGCTGTTCAAGGCGGAAACCCTCGTCATGCAGGAAGCTGTCATTGCGCCGCTGTTCACCAAGGCAAATGCAAACCTGATTACTGAGGGCGTTGAAGGGATTGAATTCCATCCTGTCGCGCTGAACCGCGTGTATAAGAATGCCGTCATCAAGTAATCAGTCGTGTGCGCTTTTAGAAGAGGCTGAGCCAATCTAAAATCGTATCGAAATCTTCAGGCAGACCGCTCTGCCTCTTGCATCTGGAAACAAACGAATGAAACAGTTAGAAACCTGCCCGCCGGTGCAGGCAGCGGAATACGTCCCGGTCGCCGGGGACTTTGCGCAGTTGGAGCAGGCAGACATCGCGACTGACACTAACTATGCTTCCCAAGGCTACTGGAAGGGTGTCGCAACGCACTTTGTCCGCAACAAGCGCGCCATGATTGGGCTGATTCTGGTACTGCTGATGATTTTTCTGGCGTTCGTCGCGCCGCTTTTCAGCGGATATGCGTATGACGAAATCGTCACGGCGCTCAATGCCAAGGGACGCAAGAAGGCCGCCGTCGGCATCAGTCCGCGTGTACCTGCCATCCACGAGATGGTGACGGGCGAACCTTACGACGACATTTATGCCGATAAAACGTTTCTCTTCGACACGGACGACCTCGGCAGCGACCCCTGGACACGGACGTGGTACGGCGCGCGCGTGTCGCTGATGATTGCCTTCGTCACCATCATCATTGATATGCTCATTGGCATGAGCTACGGGCTGTTATCCGGTTACTTTGGTGGACGTGTGGACAGCATCATGCAGCGCTTCGTCGAAATCGCCAACAGTATTCCGCGGCTGGTGATCGTGTCCGTGCTGGCGATTTTTATGCCCAAAGGCATCGGTCTGGTGATTGTAACGCTGCTGCTGACCGAGTGGATTGGCATGAGCAAAATCGCCCGCGCAGAAATGCTGAAGATGAAGGAGCAGGAGTATGTTCTCGCCAGCCGCACACTGGGTGCAGGCAGCGGGCACATTATCTTCAAGGAGATTCTGCCCAACACCATCGGCCCGATTATCACGCAGGTGATGTTCTCCATCCCGACTGCCATCTTTACCGAGGCGTTTCTGAGCTTCGTGGGCGTCGGCATTGTGCTGCCGCAATGCTCCATCGGCACACTGATTGAGGACGGTTTCAACAACATTACTACCCTGCCGTATCAGATTATTCCGCCGATTCTGGTGCTGGCGCTGCTGATGCTGGGCTTCAACTTCATCGGCGACGGACTGCGCGAGGCGCTCGCGCCCAAGCTGGAAGACATGTGAAAGGAGAGGATTCAAGATGTCAGCAAAAACCATTCTGCAAATCAAGAATCTGGATATTTCCTTCCGCACGAACGCCGGCATGGTACATGCCATCCGCGGCATCAATCTGGATTTGCAAAAGGGCGAAACCGTCGCCATCGTGGGCGAATCCGGTTCGGGAAAATCCGTAACGATGAAAGCCGCCGTCGGCTTGCTGGACAGCAACGCCACCATCAACAGCGGCGAAATCCTGTATACATACGATGACGGGCACGGGCAGGACAAAACCGTTGATTTGCTGAAATTGAGCAAGAAGCAGCTGCGCACGGAATACAACGGTCAGCGCCTCGCGATGGTATTCCAAGACCCGATGACGAGCCTTGACCCCACGATGACCATCGGCAAGCAGATTATGGAGGGCATGCTGCTGCACAAGCACATGCCGAAGGACGAGGCGCGCACGAAAGCCCTGCAGCTGCTGGAACTGGTGGGCATCACCGATGCCGAAAAGCGCTTCCGCAACTATCCGCACCAGCTTTCCGGCGGTATGCGGCAGCGCGTCGTTATCGCCATTGCGCTCTCCGCCGAACCGGACATTCTTATCTGCGACGAACCCACCACCGCACTGGACGTGACAATCCAGAGCAAAATTCTCGACCTCATCAAACAGATTCAGCAGAAAATGCACCTGTCCGTCATTTACATCACGCATGACCTTGGCGTCGTCGCGAAGGTGGCGGATTATGTGAATGTGATGTACGCCGGGAAAATCGTCGAAGTGGGCAATGTGGAGGAAATCTTCTACGAGCCATGCCATCCCTACACATGGGGTCTTTTGTCCGCCATGCCGGATTTGGAGACGGCTGATGACCGCTTGTACTCCATTCCGGGCAGTCCGCCCAACCTCCTGCATGAACCGGTCGGCGATGCCTTTGCCGCGCGCAACCGCTTCGCCATGGTCATCGACAAGAAGGCAGAACCGCCGCTGTTCAAAGTTTCCGAAACCCATTACGCCGCCACATGGCTGCTCCACCCGGATGCACCCGCCTTTGAGATGCCGAAGGAATTGAAGGAGCGCCTTGAACGGGCGAAGAAGGAGGCTGCCAAGTATCTATGAGCGAGCCGCTATTGAAAGTAGAAAATCTTGTTCAGCACTTCCCCGTCTCCCGCACCTACACGGTCAAGGCCGTCAACGGCGTGTCCTTCAACATCTATCCGGGCGAAACCTACGGGCTGGTCGGCGAATCCGGCTCCGGCAAGACGACCATCGGACGCAGCATCATCCGCCTGTACACCCCGACGGACGGGCGCATCACCTTCAACGGCAAGGTGATTTCCGGCGCGCTTGACCGCGACACGCGCAGTATGCTCCGCTCGGACATGCAGATGATTTTCCAAGACCCGATGGCGAGCCTGAATCCGCGCAAGAAGGTCGGCGACATCATCAGCGAAGGCATGGATATCCACCACCGCTTCGCCAATCGGCAGGAGCGCGAGGAGAAAATCAGCGAAATGCTCAAGAAAGTCGGACTTTCGCCGGAGCACGCTGCCCGCTATCCGCACCAGTTTTCCGGCGGTCAGCGTCAGCGCGTCGGCATTGCCCGCGCCTTGATTATGAACCCCAAGCTGATTATCGCTGACGAGTGCATTTCCGCGCTGGATGTGTCGATTCAGGCGCAGGTGGTGAACCTGATGAAGGACATTCAGGAGGAAACGCAGTGCGCATACTTGTTTATCGCACATGATTTGAGCATGGTGAAGTACATTTCCGACCGCATCGGCGTGCTGCATTTTGGCTACATGGTGGAATCCGGCACGAAGGAGGAGATTTTCTCTCACCCGGTTCATCCGTACACCAAGAGCCTGCTGTCCGCCATCCCCCACCCCAATCCCGTGGTGGAAAAGCACCGCGTCGCCCTAACCTACAACTACGCCACCAGCGGCATTGATTACGCCAAAGGAACGGAACATTCCGTCGGCGGCTCACACACCGTGCTGGCAACAGATGAAGAGTTTGACGCGTGGACGAAATAAAGTGCTATCGCCTGAACATGCCATTTTGCCTTCACATAAACAGCAGCAGAGACGCTTGTCGCCCCTGCTGCTGTTTTAATTTTGACATTATTCTATCCCGTTCACCACATTCGCCGGCCGTTTTCCCGCCAGCGCATCCGCAATCTGCCGTGCGCACCCCTCCGCCATCCGCAGCCTTGTCTCCTGCGTGTTCGTGCCGATGTGCGGGGTCAGCACAACCTGCGGCAGCGCGATCAGCCGCGGCGGAATGTGCGGCTCATCCGGGTATACGTCCAGCCCTGCGCCGCGCAGGTGCCCCGATTCCAGCGCATCCGCCAGTGCGTCGCAGTCCACAATCGCCCCGCGCGCCGTGTTGATGAGGATGCTCCCCTGCTTCATCCGCGCCAGCGCAGAACAGTCAAGCAGTCGGCGCGTCTCCTGCGTCAGCGGGCAGTGCAGGGACAGCACGTCAGACTGCGCCAGCAGCTCCGGCAGGGTCACGCTTTCCACCTGCGGATGATTCACCCCGTGCCGGCTGTACCCAATGCAGCGCATTCCGAGCGCCACCGCGATTTCCGCTGTCCGCTTGCCGATTCGCCCACAGCCGAGGAGACCCAGCGTCTGCCCGCGCAGACTGCGCCCCATGTTTCTGCCCATGCCGAACAGGTTTTCCGGCGCTTCCGCCCGCGCGCGGAGGCTGTTTTCCCCAATTCTGCGCGAAACCGCGAGCATCAGCCCGATGGCGAGTTCCGCCGTGCTGTCTGTTACGGTGTCGGGCAGGTTCGTGACCGGTATGCCACATTCCGCCGCCGCGCGCACGTCCACGCCGTCATAGCCCGCGCCGTAGTTGGCGATGATGCGCAGCCTCTTCCCCTTGCGGATGATTTCACCCGGCAGCGCGCCGCACGCAACGACCGCATCCGCCGCCGGAATCAGCGCCGCGAGTTCGTCCTGTGAAAACTGCATGAGCGGCTTCGGAATCACGATTTTCTCTCCCGAAAGCAGCGAAAATCCCTCTGCCGGGATGCCGTGCGTCACCAGAATCGTCGCCATAAGCTGCTCCTTTCAAAAAAGCGCCCGTCGTGTGACGAGCGCCATTGCTTATTCTTCAAATACCGTTTCGGCTTCCGCGAAATCCGGGTCAGCCGCCGGCATGTGGTCGCAGACCATGATGAGCGCATCTTCGCCATTGTCGGCATAGTAGCGCTTGCGAACGCCAAGCTGCACAAAGCCGAGCGACTTATAGAGGTTTTGCGCGATTTCGTTGCTGCGGCGGACTTCCAGCGTCGCGTATGCCGCGCCGAGGTTGGAGAGGTATTGCAGCAGCCCGTGCGTCAGGCGTTTTCCCGTCCCTTTCCCGCGGTGTTCCTTCAGCACAGCGATGTTGGTGATGTGGCTCTCGTCAAGGATGACCCACGCACCCGCATAGCCGATGATTTTCCCCTCCTGCTCCGCCACGAGGTAGCGTGCAACAGGATTCTTCATGTCGCTGACGAACGCGTCGCGGCTCCACGCATCGACAAACGTGCCGATTTCCACGGCATACACGCCGTCCACGTCGTCCATCGTCATCCGGCGAATCGTGATTTCAGGCATGGAGACCCTCCGTCAGCTTCTTGTTGAGTGCGGCGTTCGGGGCACGCAGGTAAAGCGGCATCAGCGTCAGGTAATCAACCGTCTCTGTCTCCAGCGACGCGAGGTACGCCACTGCTGCCGGGCGAAGAAACGCCTGATGCGGCTGCGCGAACACGGCGGCATCCCCCAGCAGAGTTTGCAGCTTCTGCCGATGCACGGGCATACCGTCGCCAAGGAACAGGAAGCGGTCGCCGAGGCGGCTGATTTCCGCCGCATAGTCCTCAACCTTCATCGGCGTGTCAGCCATCAGCCGATTCGGGCGATTTTCTCCCGCGGAGAACGCTGCGCCGTACACCTGCCCAGCGCGCGCATCCTGAATCGGGCAGACGACACCGCTGAATCCGCTGATGCCCGCCGCCATTGCTTCCAGCGCGTTGACCGCGACGCAGGGCTTCCCCGCGCCATGCGCCAGCCCCTTCACCGTGCTGACGCCGAGCCGGACGCCCGTGAACGACCCCGGCCCGACCACGACAGCCAAGCGATCCATGTCCTGAATCGTCAGCCCCGTGGACTGAAAGGCGTTGTCAATCATGGGCAGCAGGTTGACCGAATGCGTCTTGTGGTTCATGACGGCGCACTCATGGCGAATGCCGTCCTCCGTCAAAATCGCCACGCCGCACACCGGCCCGGATGTATCCACAGCAAGCAGCTTCATTGTTCTTCCTCCAAGGATATTTCACGGAATCCGCCCATCGGAGTAATGGTCACATCGCGTGTCGTTTCGTCCACCGGGATCAGGCGGATGGCAAGGTGCGTTTCCGGGATGGCTTCAGGGCACTGGCTGGGCCACTCAACCACCGCCACGCCGTCGCCGCCGAGGAACTCCTCCATGCCCATTTCGTACAGTTCCTCGACGCTGTTCAGCCGATACCAGTCGAAGTGGTACAGGGGAATCCGCCCGTCGTCGTAGACGTTGAGGATGGTGAACGACGGGCTGGTGACGGTTGCCGTCACGCCGAGCCCCTGCGCCAGTCCGCGCGTAAACTCGCTCTTGCCCGCGCCCAAATCGCCCCACAAAAGAAGCACATCCCCCCTCCGAAGCTCTTTCGCCAGCCTTTTCGCCAGTTCGCGTGTTTCATTGGGAGAATGTGTTCTCATAGTTATGTTCCTTCCTATTATAAGGAGGCGCAAGGGGCGTTGCCCCTTGACCCCACCAGAGACGCTGTCTCTGGACTCTGCAAGGGAGTTCCTCCCTTGACCCTTTTTCGCGATTGAGTTGTGCGCGCTTTCAGGCTGTGTCCGCGTGTTTATTTTCTTTACTTCCGGACGTGCAGCATCGGCGACAGCCGCTTATACAGCACAAACGTCAGCAGGCTCAGCACAAAGCCCTTCAGCAGATTGAACGGTGCCGTCACATACAGCAACACCTTCCATTCCGTATCCACGAACGGCAGTGCCTTCTGCGCCATGCCGATAATCGCTTCCATGTCCATGTTGAACGCGGTCATGTAGAACGGAATCATCATCTTCCAGTTCACCAGCACCGACACCACAATCATGCACAGCGTGCCGACCGCCATGCCGACCAGCGCGGTTTTGCGCGTCTTGTGCTTGCGGTAAATCAGCGACGCGGGCAGGATGAACGCCGCGCTCATGATGAAATCCGCCAGCTCCCCAACATACATGCTCGACGAATACGCCAGACGTGACAAGTCCTTAATCAGCAGAATCGCCAGACCCGGCAGCGGACCCATCGAGAACGCGCCGAGCAGCGCCGGAAGCGTACTGAAGTCGAGCTTGTAGAACGCGACAATCGGGATTTCCAGCGGGAACAGGACGGCGGACAGTGCGCCCAGAATGGCGATGCGCGTCATGTACTGGACAGAGAGATTGGAACGGGTTTTCTGCTTTGTCATAGGACAAGCCTCCTTAAAAATATGCACGCCCCTGAAGCAGGTTCGCTTTTCAGGGGCGGAACATCACGGAACTTCGGCATACTCGCCAAATTCCGCGCATATTTCCAGCTTTCCTCTCTCATCCAGACTATACTGTTGGCGCCGGAATTGACTTTCGTCTCACCGGCTCAGCCTTCCTGCCCATTGCGGTGCGGAAGGGTCGCGGGCTGTACCGCCAGTAGGGAATTTCACCCTGCCCCGAAGAAGCTCCAAGTGGCTTGTGCAGTTGTTTCGCGCGTTTCAGCAAAATCTGCCGCCCGCGCCATCGTTATGATAGCACAGGCGGCAGTCCTTGTCAAGATTTTGCCGAAATTATTTCATTATTCCAGCCGCAGCACGGCAGCACCTTCCGGACGAATATCCAGCACATTGCAGCAATGCTCCCCAAACGTGCCCTCCATCGTCTCGATGAACTGACTCAGCAGCTTATCCGGCACGAAGTTCAGCGTCGTACCAGCAAATCCGCCGCCATGCACGCGCCACGCGCCGTCCTTGTCCAGCATCAGGTGTTCCGCCATCGCCAGCGCGAGCGACAGGCTCTGATCCTTCGGATTCGCATAGACGTTTTGCAAATACATATACGACGACCGACCGGAGCAGATGATTTCCCACAGGAACGCGAACAGGTCGTTGCGGTCAAGCGCCGCCACTTGACGAACCACGCGCTCGTCCTCTTCAAAGAAGTGCATGGCACGCAGCAGCGCCCGGTCGCTCACCTTACCACGCAGGGTCGGCAGCGCTTGATAGAACTCCTCCGGGCGCACACGGCGCAGGTACGGTTCATTGAACAGTGCCGCCACTTTCTTCATTTCCGCCGGAATCGCCGCGTAATCGTCCGTCAAATCAGCGTGATTGCCGCCCGTCGCCACCACGACCAGCGAATAACCGTACTTGGCAAAGTCGAAGTGCATCGGGCGCACATCGGGGTCATCGTGCTTGAAGTCCACCGTTACCAGACCGCCAGCAGAAGACGCCATCTGGTCAAGCAGACCGCTTGGCTTGCCGAAATACACGTTTTCAGCGTACTGGCTGATTTTCGCGCGCGTCTTGTAGTCGATGGTGAAGCCGTTGTAGAGCGCGTCGAAGATGGCGCACGTCATCACCTCGAACGCCGCCGAGCTGCTCAAGCCGCTGCCGGACATGACGTTCGACGTCACCGCCGCGTTGAAGCCGCCGATTTTGTAGCCCAGTTCCGCCATCCGCGCCGCCACGCCGCGCACCAGCGCATGGGTCTTCCCCTTCTCCTTTTCAACGACATCAAGGCTGCCCAAATCCACCTTGATGGCAGGATAGCCGTCGGAGTGGATTTCCACCATCATATCGTCGCGCGCGGAAACCGCCGAAAGCGTATCCAGGTTGATTGCCGCTGCCAGCACACGCCCGCGGTTGTGGTCGGTGTGGTTTCCGCCAATTTCCGTGCGTCCGGGGGCGCTGATCATCAGCACTTCGCGGTTCTCGTGAAACAGCTCTTCATGCCGTTTGAGCAAACCAATATAGCGTCCCGTCTGCTCCACCAGCATACCGCCGCGGCGGCCATACAGGTGCATCAGGCGTTCCATCACCTCAGGCGATTTTAGGTTGCGGATCATCGTGGCGTACTGATTCATGTTTGTTCCGTCCTTTCATTCAATGGATGGTTTCTTGAATGGTTTGCGTATGTATATACTATTTTCAAATGAGAATGCGCCAAGGCGCGAGCAGATGGTGCAGGTGAATGCAGGAAATAGTATTACTTGTCAAGATGCCATGCGTTGTCATAGGCGCTTTGCCAGATACTGACCATCTCGTCGATGCCAAGCGCCTTCACCTGCACGCAGAAATCTGCCCATGTTTCATCATTAAGTTCCACGTCACCCGCGACGAACCACGCCATGCGCGTTTCTGCATAGGTGCTGATGCCGCTTTGCAGCTCCGTGACACGGTTCATCTGCTCCTGCGTCAGGTAGAGCAGCGGCATTGCACGCTTTTCCCATTGCCGGACACGCGCCAATTCCGTTGCCAGTGCGTGCGTTGCGTCATCATCCATCTTCATCTGAATTTCCGCACTGGCATAGGAGGGCATCGAGGTTGTCCAAATGGTATTCGTGCCCTGCATGGCGACAACTTCCTCCGCCGTGCGGGCATATGCCCATGTGCCATCGTCGTTCCAGTCGTAGTCCTCGCCTTCCCGGCCAACCTGCGCCGCCAGGAAGCCCTCGTCCGTGTAGAGATAATCAACCCATTGCAGCAGCTTTTCCGGCTCTGCGCAGGTGGATGAAATCGCGAACGTGCCGCGGTAGAGGTCGCCGGTGAAATCACGGTAAACCTGCTGACCGTTGTACACCAGTGGATCAAGTGCGATATACTCCGACGCGAGATTCACGCCGACCACGTCCTGCGGCGTTGCACCGAAGAATACGCCATACTTCGCCGTTTCGCTGCTGCTGGAAGATGACGAGGACGTTGCCGCCTCCACCAGCCGCATGGCCATAAAGCCCTGCGAATCCAGCAGCCCCTCAGTGTACAGCTCGTGCAGCCACATCAGGAACGCGCGGTTTTCCTCTGTCGTCAGCACTTCGCTGATTTTTCCATTCTGCTCCGTCAGATAGTAATCATCCGCATTGATGCCGAATGCGTGCGCCAAGAAGCGCAAGTCCCACATGCTCACGAAGGACAGCGGGATTTCGTCGTTGCGGCTGCCATTCTGGTTCATGTCGCGGTCGCGGAATTGACGAAGCACCTCCGTCAGTTCCTCTGCCGTCGTCGGCACGCCCATTTTCAAGCGGTCAAGCCACGTCTTGTTAATCCACAGGGTATTGTTCGGCGTCAGTTCGTTGATGCTCGGCAGTGCGACAATCGCGCCATCGGGCAGCGAAACGGCTTCCATCCATTCCGGATTGGCTTCCAGCAGCGCCCAGGCGTGCGGCGCGTACTCCGCCAGATACGGGCGCAGGTCAATCAGCTTGCCCGCTTCATAAAACGCAAGCGTCTCCTGCGGGGTCAGTTCCGCCTTGAAGAACATATCCGGCATGGCAACCTCGCCCGCCAGCATTTCCGTTTTCGCCTCCGTCCATGCCTCTCGGCTGACGTATTCGGTAAAGGAGAAGGCAATCCCGGTTTTTTCCTGCATTGTTTGGAAGAATAAGTTCGTATCCCAGTCATGCTGCGCTTCCGTGCTGCTGGAGGACGACGCAGCTTCCAAGCCGGCAAGCATAATCGGCGCTTCGGCGGCGAAAGCTGTCGGCAGCGCCATTGCTGCCATCAGCACGAAGATTTGCAGAATCGCAAGAAGTTTCCGCACAGTTTTCCTCCTTCAATCAGACGGGCATCTGCCGCGTCTATCTGTCTGTGCTTTATTATAGACCAATTTCACCCGTTTGACCAGTCTTTTTTCACAAAAAAAAACGAAATATCTGCTTTTTTTCGTAAACCGTCTCTCTATTGAGTGATGAAAAATATTTCCATGCAGATTTTTTTCATTTTCGGGGCAGGATGGAAAGAGAAATATGGGAGGCGTGGCAGGCATGAAGAAAGAAAGGCATTGGGTGCTTCCGGCGATTTGGGCAATTTTGCTGATGCTGCTGCTCGGCGGCGCGGTTTGGGCGTATCAGGCGTTTTCCGTGGCGGATTGGCAGTCGCTTGACCCGTCCCGGCTTACGTCGCTTGCCCAGACCGGCGCCATTCACGATAAGAACGGCGATTACGTCACCTCGCTCGTCGGCAAGGAGAACCGCACGGTCATCGACACGTCGTGTCTGCCCGCGCACGTCGTAAATGCGTTCCTTGCTGCGGAGGATCTGCGCTTCTACAAGCATCCGGGCTTTGACATCACGCGCATCATCGGCGCCATGCTCACCAACGTCCGCGACGGCGCGTTCAGTCAGGGCGCATCCACCATTTCCCAGCAGCTGATTAAGCTCTCCCACTTGTCCAGCCAGAAGACGATTGCGCGCAAGCTGGAGGAAATTCACCTCGCGCTGCAATTGGAAAAGCAGTACACGAAGGCCGAAATTTTGGACATGTACCTGAATTTCATCTACTTCGGGCAGGGCGCATACGGCGTGCAGGCGGCAGCAGAAGTCACGTTCGGCGTCGATGCGGCGGAGTTGACCCCTGCGCAGGCTGCCTCCCTCGCTGCTGCCATCAAAGCGCCATCCGCGTACAGCCTGCAATCCGCGCCGGAGAGCAACCGCGAGCGCCGGGAGTATATTCTGTCCATCATGCTAGAGGAAAATATGCTGACACAGGCGGAATACGACGCGGCAATGGCGGAGGAACTGACCGCCCGCGGCGCGCCGCAGGTGCAGACAGATTACGGCTGGTTCGTCGATGCCGTGCTGGATGAGGCCGAATCCCGGCTGGACGTGAGCGCCGAAACGCTGCTCGCGGGCGGCTACCGCATCGACACGACGCTCGACCCGGACATGCAGCGCATCATGGACGAGCAGTACCTGACGGATGTCTTTCCCGCCGACAACAAGGACGGCACGCCCGTGCAGGCAGCATCCGCCGCGGTGGACACGAGCAGCGGAGCAGTGCGCGCCATTGTCGGCGGACGCAAATACGTCACCCGCCGCGGATTGAACCGCGCGACCCAGCTGCGCCGTCAGCCCGGCAGTGCGCTCAAGCCGCTGGCTGTCTACGCCCCCGCGATAGAATCCGCCGGATGGACGTGCGCCAGCGTGATTCTCGATGCGCCAACCGCTTTCGGCACTTACAAGCCGCGCAACGCGGGCAATGCTTACTACGGGAACGTGACCGTCCGCACGGCGCTCAAAAACAGCCTGAACATCCCCGCCGTGAAGGTGCTGCAAGCCATCGGCGTCCAGACTGCGCAGCGTTATCTGCGAAGCGTCGGCATTGAGCTGGATGAACGCGACGCGAATCTCTCCCTCGCCTTGGGCAGCATGACCTACGGCACATCCCCCGTGCAGATGGCGGCGGCGTACGCGCCCTTTGCCAACGGCGGAACATACTACGCGCCGTACTTCATCGAGCGCATCACCGACCGTGACGGCAATGTCATTTACGAGCGCGAAACGATCGGCACGCGCGTGCTTTCGGCGCAGTCCGCGTATCTGATGACGAGTCTGCTCAAAACCGTCATTTCTTCCGGCACGGGCACACGCCTCTCCAGCGCGGGGACACCTGTCGCGGGCAAAACCGGCACGGTCAATGAAAGCGGCGGCGGCAACCGTGACGTGTGGATGGCGGCGTACACCCCGGAATTGTCCACCGCCGTCTGGATGGGCTACGACGAGCCGGACGCGGCGCACCGCCTGCCCAACCGCGTCTCTGGCGGCACGAATCCCGCTTCGCTGGCGCGCAATTTTCTCCGCGCGTGGTACACAGGACGCAAGAAGCCCGATTTCACCAAGCCCAAGGGCATCGTCAGCGCTGATATCGACAAGAAGGCCATCGAGTGGCGCGGCGAACCGATGCTGGCCACGTCGCTCACGCCGAGCGCCTACCGCCTGAATGAGGTTTTCCTCGACGGCACACAGCCGAAGAAGAAGAGTGATGTGTGGAATGCGCCCGCGTCCGCAAAATCCTTCTCCGTCTCGCATTCTGACGACGGGCAGCCGCTGCTGGTCATTCAGGCCAGTGATGCCGCCGTCTACCGCGTTCAGCGCGACGCTGCCGGAGAGAGCTTCATCCTGACCGAGCTTCGCGCCGCCGCGGGCGAAACACTCTACTACACCGACAACCGCGCCCAGCCCGGTGTAACGTACACATATCGCGTAATTCCCGTGCACGCGGAGCTGCTGGACAATGGCATCCTATTGGAAGGAACGCAGAGCGTGCAGGTGGCGCGGGTGGAGAAGCCAAGTGCGCTGAGCCGGTGGTTCAGCGGGCTTTTCGCCCCAAAGCCGGAGGAAAAGCAGGAGGAAGAACTGCCTGCATCGATTTTTGCCCCATAACAAAATGCGCCGCCGCACCGTAATTTGCTTTCCGGTGCGGCGGTGTTTTGTTATGGATATTCTGCTTTGGGGCGCAGGGCTTTCCGTTCGCCCCCGACACTCCTTCGGTGCCGTCACTTTTAGGATTCGCCCAATCCTTGCGCGGCGTTTCTTTGCTTACTGCGCAGCTTCCGCCATGTCCGCTAAATCACCCTGCGGCAGGATTTCCGTCACTTCAAACGGGACATTGTTGCCGGTGAAGTAGAACATCAAGTCCGTTGTGTTCTGGCAGTTTTCCAACTGCGCCGTCGGGAAATAGCGCACATGCAGGCACGAAACGCCGTTCTCCATGCTCGACATCACCAGAATCGGCGCGCCTTCATCGTACAGCAGTACGTACATGGCATTGGTGCGTTCGTTCAAGTCAAGGTACAAGTGTTTCTGCGTGGCTTGGTTCATAATCAGCGAGTAGCGCGCGTCGATTTCTTGCGTCAGTTTCTGGAAATTCTCCGCTTCCGTCTTCAGGGATTCATCCGGCGTATCCGTCTCGCTCGTTTCGTCCGTGAAGAGGCTGTCGCTTTCCTCCTCGTCCTCTTCCTGCTGATACAACGTCCGCACGCCCGCGTTGTATTCGTCGTACATGGCAAAGAGTGTTACCATGTGATACATTTCCATTGCCCACGAGCAGGTTACCTCGTACAGCACCTGCGGCGCTTCTGAACGGTAAGTCAAACGGAGCATCTGCGCCATCGACGATTCCATCAGCTCAATACGGTAGATGCTGCGCGGCGACTGCCCCTCATGCGCGTATGCCGCCAGCTTCGCCACATCCTCGTCGCTGATGCCCCACGTTGTCTGCAAATAGCGGCTTTCAATCAGTTCATCCAGCGCATTGCCCGCTTCTGCCAGGCGCTCGAACGGCACAGGCTCGCCCTCGTCGCCGAACGGATCCTCCGCAAAGGGATACGCCGCAACGCCCGCCAAATCCACCGCCGTGCAGGCAAGTTCGGGCATTTGCTGCGCCGCAAACCACGCCGTCACTTCTTCAGCGGATTTGCACGCCGCCAATTCATCCGAGAGCACCGGCGTGCAGTACATGTCGTTCACCGTGCCATCGCTGATCCAAAAGCTCATCATCGGCAGCGCATCCGCGTACAGCGCGATATACATGCCCATTTCCGGCTCGCCGTCCGGCTTGGGATACTGCGTCGAGCGCGCCATCTGGTTCAGCATTTGCTTGCCATATGTATCCTGCTGCTCCATCAAAATGCGCTGCGGCATCAGCTGAATCACCCTGCGCTGCTCCGGCGTATCGGTGTAATCCGGGTTATCGCCGATGAAGCCTGTCAGCAGCGTTTCGCCCGTGACATAGTAGACGGCAGATGGCATCGTGCGGTTTCCCGCGCGCAGGCGATTGACAATCTTCTGTTCCTCGGTGATAGCGGCGTCCGTGTCGCCCACCAAATCGGTCACAACGCGGTCGCTGCGCAGGAGGATATCCACGCGCTGGCACAGTTCCAGCATATGGCTGATGTTCGTGTTGTTATCCGTCGTTTCTTCCGCTGTCGCCATACCGCTGAGCATCATCAGCAGGGCAAGCAGAATTGCAAGCATCTTCTTCATGGGGTTCTTCCTTTCTTTATTTCCCATTTCATTTCCCTTGCAGGATTATTCCAGCACAATTCCCGCCACCTGAGCATTCAGCAGCACCGCCAAGTCCTCGTTCGTTTCGCACGCGCGAAGCTGCTCCGACGGCATCCAGACAACATGCGCGCGCATCATGCCGTTCTGCACCCGCCACAGCATTTGAACCGGCGCACCCGTCTCCGGAATCAGCACAGTCATCCCCCAGCCTTCTTCCTCCGTCGTCACGCCTTCCGCAGTGCCATGCCGCCGCATGTACTCCATAATGTGTGCGCTAATCCACTGCTGACTTTTCTCTTCCTCCGGGTCAATGATTGCCAGCTGATTCATCGCCATCTCTGCCGGATAGTACAGCCACGAAGCCTGAATGCCCGCATCTGCATATTCCGGCGGAATTACCAGACTTTCGCACACTTCCGGCTTCAATCTCACTTGAAGCAGATATTCCTTGCCGTTCAGCAGGTCGCCGCCGTCCCCATCATACACAATGTAGTTCCGCAAAATTTTCTCCGCCGTGTCGCCAAATATGACATCCGAGCGAACCCAATCCAGCGTGTCCGGCAGATTCGCTGTATCCCACGAGTACGCTTTGTCTCCCCATTTGTGCAGAATATCTTCCTTCGTGTACCGCGGCACATGGGCAGAATAGTCGTTTTCCTCCGCGTCGCCCGAAATTTCCACGCAAATCAGCGCGTCCGGCGCAAAGCACAGCAGCAGTGACAGCGTATGCGGCTGATTCGTCACCGTCAGCATTTCATTGTTGCGAAGCGTCACAGCGCCCCATTCATTGCTCAACGTGTCAGGACAAATCCAGACTTCCGTCGGGCGCGAAACGTCAGCACTGCGAAGTCGGTCAATGTCGCTGATGGTGTCCTCTTTCCGCCACTGCTGCCAATTCACAAAAGCGTCGTTTGACACCATGTCCACCAGCTTCCGCGCCGTCATGATGCCATTGATGACCGCCGTCTGCTCCCACGTATCGTCCTCTTCATCCTGCGGCGCGTACACGCTGCGCATCACCACCGCGCCGTTCATTGCCTGCCACGCCACCACAATGGGCGTACCCGTCCTCGGTCGCAGATACAGCAAACCGCTCGCATCGTGCGCGTCGCAGGGGTACAGCGCAATCGCCAGGATGTCGAGGAACTTGGTCTCCGTCTTGCCGCACTGCTGCATCTGCGCTTCAAACGCCGTCATCTGCGACGCATCGTAGTCGAGTATGCTGATTTGCACCGCCGTCTCCGCTGTATTCCACGGGACAATGCCCTCCTGCTCGCCGCTCAGCGCCGCCCAGTGCTGCATCTCCTGCGCTGATTGCAGGACAAGCTGCCGGATGGTGTCCTCGTCCGGCTGATGCGGTTCCAATTCCGCCAATGCCACCGCGCAGGACAAGTCAACTTCCTCAAATTCGCCTGCGTAGAATTCGCTCAGCTTGTCCGTTGTCAGCTCGGTCGCCTGATGCGCCGCCGGAATCGCCGTCAGGCACACACAGCCGTTTTCCGCGAACCAGCGCACCAGCACCGCGCCATGCTCGCCGTAAGACAGCAGCAACAGTCCCATTTCCGGCGCATCCCCGGCGTAAAGCAAGTTCGCGGCGGCGCTCGTTTCCTGCGCGTCCATCCCGAATTCCGGGGATACCGCGAACGTGCGCTCTACAATCCGCAGATAGGCGTTTTCCGTCTCGTCCGTCGCATCCGTGTCCGCGCTGGCATCCATCATCATCAGCGCAAAAAACAGCACCGACGCCGACTTGTCCGTGCCGTTGACGCTGATGAACGCCTGCCGGGGCATTCCACGGTCAATCGGCTGCGGCGTTTCTGTACATGCCACCTCTGTAATATTGAGCGTGTCCTCAAACAGCCGCCCCCGCTCCTGCGCATCCAGCTGCCGCACAAGCTCTATGGCGCGCCCGACCAGCTCGTATTCCCAAGCATCATCCGCCGCATCCTCCGCCGTCGCCATGCCCAGCATCAGCAGCATCAGCGCCAGCAGCATAGAAATCCATCGTTTCATCATTCTACCTCCTATTTCGCTTAAACGCATCTTTCCTATCAACGTCATTTTGCCATATTTGCGCAAGTTTTGTCAAGCGAACAGGCCCTTTTCTAATGCAATTTTCATCCTAATATGCAAAAAGCCCTGCTTCCACGTCGGAAACAGGGCTGGTAGTGTATATTAGTTGCCGCGGCGCTTCATGAACGAAGGTACGCCGTTGGCGTCTGTCGTCGGGCGCTTGGGCTGCTGCGGCTGCACAGAGGGCATCGGGCCGGTTGCACCGCCCGCATACTGCTGCTGCACAGGCTGCATATTGCCAGTGTAGCCCTGCTGCGCGTAATCCAGCTGCTGGGGCTGATTGCCAAACAGCTGCGGCTGACCATACGCCGGCTGCTGCGGCTGCGCGGGCTGCTGGGGCGCATAATACGCGGGTTGTGCCGGCTGCTGCGTCATCGGCGCTTGCGGAACGCCCATGGTCGGATGGCTGTTGTAGCTGTCGCTGCTGGTGTAGGACGGCGTGTACCCGCCCGTCGCACCGTAGTTGCCGGGCGTATAGCTGCCGGTCGCACCGGTCGCACCGGTCGCACCGTAATTGCTGCCATAGAGGCGATCGCGGTTGATATCGCGCGCAGACTTGACCGGCTCACGCGGCGGGAACGGCGTTTTCTCAAAGCCCGTCGCAATCACGGTGATGCGCACCTTGTCGCCCATGGACTCGTCGATGCCCGCGCCGAAGATGATGTTCGCATCGGGATCGGCTTCCTCCATGACAAGGTTTGCCGCTTCGTTGATATCAATGATGGAAATATCCTTGCCGCCGGTGATGTTGATCAGCACCGCGCGCGCACCGCTGATGGACGTCTCTAGCATCGGGCTGGAGATGGCGTTCTTGGCGGCGTCAATCATCTTGTTCTCGCCCTCGCCGTAGCCGATGCCCATATGCGCCATGCCACCGGATTCCATGACGGTCTTGACGTCCGCGAAGTCAAGGTTGATCAGCGCAGGCACAGCAATCAGGTCGCTGATGCCCTGGATGCCCTGATGCAGCACCTCGTCCGCAATGCCGAACGCCTCGACCATGCTCGTCCCCTTGCTGACGACCTGCAAGAGCCGGTCATTCGGGATGACAACGAGCGTATCGACGCGCTGCTTGAGGTCAGAGATGCCCGCTTCCGCATTGCGCATCCGCTGCTTGCCCTCAAAGGCGAAAGGCTTGGTCACAACCGCGATGGTCAGCGCGCCCTGTTCGCGGGCAATTTCCGCCACGACCGGCGCGCAGCCCGTGCCCGTGCCGCCGCCCATGCCCGCGGTGACAAACACCAGGTCAGCGCCCTTGAGTGCACCCGCGATTTCCTCGCGGGATTCCTCTGCGCTGCGGCGGCCGACTTCCGGCACCGCGCCTGCGCCCAGACCCTTGGTGACTTTCTCACCAATCTGGATTTTCGTCTGCGCGCCGGACATCTGCAAAGCCTGCATGTCGGTATTGATGGCGATGAACTCCACGCCGCGCAAGCCGGATTCGACCATGCGGTTGACCGCGTTGCCGCCGCCGCCGCCGCATCCCACGACCTTGATGGAAGCATAATTGCTGGTCAATTGGTCATTCTGAATTTCAATCACGTTGCATCCCCCTGACTCATATGCTCATATGGTATCTTGCCCTGTATGCCGCGTTTTCTTGCAATCAGTAGCCCATCAGCCAGCGGAATGCACGGCTGAACAGCCCCTTTGCACCGCCTTCTGGTGCTTTCTGCTCTTCCTGCGTCGTCACGACGAGGATGGTCAGCCCGACGGCGCTGGAGAAAACATGGCTGGTCATTTTGTTGTTGGTGCGCTGGGCCTCCCGGATGATTCGGTGGAGTTTGCCCGCAAGGAAGTCCTTGCCTCCCTTGTTGAGAATCAAGCCGCCGCCGGTCAGATAGACGTTCGACCACTTGCCAAGCTTCACGCCGCCTTCTTCCAGCGATTTGTTGATGGCCTCCGCGATTTCCTCCACTTTCGCTTCGATAATCGGGGTCACTTCGTCGCGCCGGACAGTGCGGGCGGGTTCATCCTCCGTCGCAGGAATGACATACGTCTCATCCTGATTGGTGCTGTTGAAGCTGTACGTCTGCTTAATTTTTTCCTCCACGAACGGGAATGGAATATTCAGCTGCTCCGCAATGTCCGCCGAAATATGACCGCCGCCAATGTCGAGGCACTTGTGGAAAATCAGCGCGTCGCCCTCCATCACCATCACATCGGTGCACAGATAGCCAATATCGATGAGCATTGCCGTCTTGTCGCGCTCATCTTGGCTCAGGGCATATGTCGCTTCCCCGGCGACGGTGGAGTAGAACTCGCGGGGCTCAATATCCATATCGCGCAGGCGGTAGGTGATATCATCAATGAAATACTTGTCCGCCGTCACCAGCGCAATCATGGCGGACAGTTCGCGACCCTTGATACCCACGGGCGACAGCGTCTTTTTGCCGTCATCCACGCGGAACCACGCGGGCGCGGAATGAATGATGCGGTCGCCGCCGGATTCTTCCGCCAGCTTGAAGCACGCGCGGACATCCTGCGCTGTAACATGCGGATCAGGCCCGGTTAGCGACACATGCACTTCCTTGACAATCACGCGTGTAAACATGCCCGGCACACCGACATTCAGCTCATGAATGCGGCAGTTGCCGGTTTTCTGCGCCTGATCAATGGCAGTGCGAATCACATCCCGAATCTCATCGGGGTTGTTCCAGCCATCCTGCAAATATCCGCTGTACGGCACAGCGCCGGAGCCAACGATATCACAGCGTTCGCCATTGCTCTGCGCGACCATCGTGACGATTTTGCTGGTTCCAAAGTCAATCGTCGGTACCGTAATCTTCATGAACTCTCATACCCCCTGTTTCCCGGTCTGGCCGTTCTGCCGGACGGCTGAAGCCGGGAAAATTGCGGTTCTGACACCCCTGTACCTTGGTTTCTGCCAGCCTGTCAGCAGACGGCTTTTCCCCGCCAGACAGGTGCAGTCACCTATCCAATATACCATTTTTCATTATAAGCCTTTTTTCTCTGGAATGCAAGTGCTTTCGGGCGTTTTGAATGTTTTTCGCCGTCATTTTTATCCGATTTTCATGTTTTGCGGTGCTGATGATGATTGTATTACACCGTCGGCGGCGCATAAACCGGATTCACCGCGTCCGTCAGTGTCAGTGTGCCGCCCGTTTTGCCCATTGCCGAAAGCTCCGTGCGGACGATAAGGAACGCCCGCAGCTTCTCATGCAGCAGCGATGAATCCCCCAGCACAATTTCCATGCCGTCCATCGTCTGCATCCGTATTCTGTCCAGCGAGCTGACATCTAATACAGCAATCTGGTCAAGTCCGCCCATGACGGTCAGCTGCAGCAGCACCTCGGTCACAGCGTCCAGCTGCTTCTGCTGATTGGCAATCAGCTTCTGCCCGATGATCGTCTTTTTGACGCTTAAGCCCTGCACGCGCACCAGCTCCGGATGCGATTCGTTCGCGTTCTGCACCGTGCGCAGGACGTAACCATGCGCGTCGGTAATTACGCCGATGCCCGATGTAGTCAGGAACGTGACCTCCTGCCGCTCCTTAACCTCGATACAAATCGTGTCGAAGGATTCCAGAGACACCATCCGGCAAATCAGATACGGATTCTGTTCGATGCGATTGGAAATTTCCTTCTCGTTAATTAACGACGACTGCCCAAGTTTCAATTTGGACAGGCGGATGATTTCCTCCGCGCTGATGCGCGCGTTGCCCGTCACCCTGATGTTGCGGACAGTCAGCACACCCCCGAACAGGAACGCGACAAAGAGAATGGCAAGCGCAAGCGGCACGATTGCTTTCCACACCCGCCGCGTGCGGTGGTGGCGCTTCTGCGTTTCCTCCGAGTAGCTGTCTGTATCCAGTACAGGCGGATGGCTCCACACCGACGCTTCCGGCGGGGGACTCTGCGGCGGCTCACCCAAATCAGGGGGCGCAGAAGCTGATTCTGCGTCCCGAAACGGCTGATTCCAGAAGGGGTTTGTCGCCCGGTACAGATCCGGCGAGCGTTCCTGACGCAGTTCCGGCGACTGTTCCGGTTCCTCAAACGGGTTTTCTGCTGTCGGATGCTGTGTGCGCCGTCTGCCACCCGGCGGCGTGCCCGGCTGCCAGTTGTCCTGTGTCACGGGGGTCATTCCTCCTTCCGTGCTGTCCTGATTATGCGTTCGCGTGTACGCGGCGGATATCCGCGCCCAAACAGATCAGCTGTGTCTCAAAATGCTCATAGCCGCGGTCGATGAGCTCCGCGCCGTCCACCTGCGTTTCGCCTTGTGCCTTTAGTCCCGCCAGCGTCAACGCCGCGCCACCGCGCAGATCGCGCGCTGTCACCCGTGCGCCGTACAGTTCCGGGACACCGCGGACAACCGCCGTCCGCCCGCTGCATAGGATGCGCGCACCCATGCGGTTCAAGTCCCCCGCGTGGGTAAATCGGTTCTCAAACACGTTTTCCACAACCACGCCCGTCCCCTCGGACACGGACAGCAGCGCCAGCATCTGTACCTGCATATCCGTTGGAAATCCGGGATACGGCTGCGTCTGCAGCTGTGCAAACGCTGTCAAGCGCTCCGGCGCAGTCAGAATAACGCGTTTTTCTTCCTCGCGCACGTCGCAGCCCATTTCGCGCAGCTTCGCATTCACCGCCAGCAGCGCCTGAACCGGGGCGCGGGTCAGCTCAATGGTGCCGCCCGTAATTGCCCCCGCCGCCAGCAGCGTTCCGGCGACAATGCGGTCGGGCATGGGCGTCCATCGCGCGCCGTGCAGGCGCTTCACGCCCTCAATCGTCATAACCGCGCTGCCCGCGCCGCAGACGCTTCCACCCATTGCGTTGATGAAGTTCGCCAAATCGACGATTTCCGGTTCGCGCGCCGCGTTGTGGATAACAGAAATTCCCGGCAGCAGCACAGCCGCCATCAGGATATTCTCCGTTGCGCCGACGCTGGGGTAGTCCAGATGCACCTCGCCGCTGTGCATATTGCCGCCGTCGCAGTGAATCACGCCGCCTTCCTCGTGAATCGCCACGCCCAGACTGCGCAAGCCTGACAGGTGCAAGTCAATGGGGCGCAGTCCGATTTCGCAGCCGCCGGGATATGTAACCGTCGCCTGCCGGAAGCGCGAGAGAATCGGCCCGAGCAGGAAGATAGACGAGCGAATCTGCTTGGAGAGCGCGTCCGGCATTTCCGTGCGGTTCAACCCGCCCGCGTCAAGCGTCAGCGTGTGTCCGCCGCAGCGAATCCGGCAGCCCAGCATCGTCAGGATGTCCGTCATCTTCCGCACGTCGGAAATCATCGGCACGCCTTGCAGCACCACCGTTTCCTCCGTCAGCACCGAAGCCGCGAGAATGGGCAGCGCCGCGTTCTTCGCGCCATCGACGCGCATCGTACCCTCCAGCTTTCTTCCGCCCCGCACAACAAACGCTTCCATCCGCGTCCACCTCCTGTGCTTCAGCCTATGCCGGAAAACAGGCGCTGTGCCAATTTCACAGTTCAAATAGCTGATTCACGGGAAATATTGAGCAGGATGCCGATGGCTGCCATCGTGATGGAAATCGACGTACCGCCGGCGGAGAAGAACGGCAGGGGCAGCCCTGTCGTAGGCAGAATGCCCACAACCACGCCCATGTTGAGGAACGCCTGCACGCTGATGCTGCTGGTAATCCCCGCCGCCAGCAGCGTGCCGAACTTATCCGGGCAGCGCATGGCGATTCGCATCCCCCGCAGCATCAGCGCCACGAACAGCGCCACCACAATCAGGCAGCCCAGCAGCCCGAAATCCTCCCCCACGATGGCGAAAATGAAATCGCTCTCCGGGTACGGCAGATAGGCATACTTCTGCCGCCCCATGCCCAGCCCCATGCCGAAAATGCCGCCCGACCCGAACGCAATCAGCGACTGGCTGAGCTGGTAGCCCTCATCGCTCATCATGGAAAAGGGATTGCGAAAGGACAGCAGACGCCGCCGCCGATACGGCTCCGACCATGCGTAGAATGCGCCCACACCCAGCCCGCCGATGAGCATCAGCAGAATATGCCGCCACTTCGCGCCCGCCATGATGATGAGAATCAGGCTGACGATGAGGATTGACCCCGCGGTGGACAGGTTCGGCTGCTCCAGAATCAGCAGGAATACGACCCCCGGCACGACCAAGGCCGGCACAATGCCCGTGAAGAGACGGCGGATGCGCTCGCCGCGGTAGGTCAGTGTCGTCGCCATATACAGCACCACGGCGAATTTCGCGATTTCTGACGGCTGGAAGGACAATCCACCCAGCGACAGCCACCGCCGCGAACCGTTGATGTACACGCCAACGCCCGGTATGATGACCAGCACCAGCAGCACCGCGGACAACGCCAATCCGCCCACCACGACATACGGATGCTGCCAGCAGCGGTACGGAATGCGGCTGGTGACGATGCATGCCGCCGTGCCCAGCCCGATGCCCAGCAATTGCTTGAGCACCTCGCTGTACGGGCTGCGCGTGGAGGTGCCGGTATAGAACGTCGCGGAAAATAGAACCAGCAATCCCGCGAGCAGCAGCATGATGAGGATGATCACCAGCGTACCGTCCACGGGATTGCGTCTTTTCAGCGGTATTGCGGTCTGTCGCTTTTGTGCGCTTTTTGCCTGAAGCATGTCTGCTCCTTTCTCAGCGCACAGGGATAGGGATTATTTCAGTTCGCGCACAAGCTCCTTGAAGATGCGCCCGCGGCTCTCATAGTCCGAGAACATGTCAAACGACGCGCACGCCGGGGACAGCAGCACATTCCACCCGTCGGAAGAAAGCGCGCGGCACTGGTCGATGGCGTCTTTGAGCGTTCCCGCGCGGTGCAGGTGCGTGTAGCCGTTTCCGCGGCAGGTGCGCTCAATCTGGTCGGCAGTCGCGCCAATCAGCACGGCTTCCTTGATGTAGGGCGACGTCAGCATTTCCTGCACCATCGGGGTGAAGTCGCAGTGCTTGTCATAGCCGCCGAGGATGATGGCGGTCGGGCGCGTCATGGTCTGAATCGCCTTGATGGTGCTGTCCACGTTCGTGCCCTTGCTGTCATTGATGTAGCGAACGCCGTCCAGCTCGCGGACGAACTCGATGCGGTGCTCCACGCCTTGGAACGTCCGCAGGGTGTGGGCAATCACGTCCGGCTTCACGCCCATCGCGACCGCAATGCAGCACGCCGCCAGCGCGTTTTCGAGGTTGTGCGGGCCGGGAATGAACACGTCCTTCACCGGGCAAATCATCTCTTCCGCACCGTGGAAGCGCACGACGATTTCCCCATCCCGGACGAACGCGCCTTGATCCACTTCCCGCTTGCGGCTGAACAGCATCACCTGCGCCTTCACCTGCCCAATCAGCGGTGCAAGTGCCGGGTCGTCCGCGTTGAACACGGCGACGTCCTCTGCCGTCATGTTCTGGAACTGCCGCATCTTCATCGCCGTGTAGACTTCCATCGTGCCGTGGCGGTTGAGATGGTCTTCGGTGATGTTGAGCAGCGCCGCCGCCTTCGGGTGGAATGTCTCCGCCGTCTCCATTTGGAAGGAGGAGACTTCGCAGACGAACAGGTCGCCGTCCTGACTGTCGAGACCTGCCGCGCTGTACGGATAGCCGATGTTGCCCACGACATGCGTCGTGCGTCCTGCATTGCGGAAGATTTCGCCCAGCAGCGTGACGGTCGTCGTTTTGCCGTTCGTGCCGGTAATCGCCACCATTTCGCCAGAGGACAGCTGATACGCCATTTCCAGCTCGCCGGTGACGTATACGCCCATTTCCTTCGCCTTCAAGACGAACGGCGCGTTGTCCGGTACAACGGGACTGATGACCATTGCGTCGATGCCATTCAAGCATTCCATCGCCGGGCAGCCCAGTCGGCGTTCCAGCGGCAGATTTTCCAGCGGCTTCAGGCTGTCCCCCAGCTGCTCCGCCGCCTTGCTGTCATTGATGATAACGTGCGCGCCTGCCTTGCACAGCAGCTGTGCCGCCGCAATCCCGCTGCGCGCCATGCCAACCACCAGCACGCGCTTGCCCGCGTATTTTTCCGTATTGCGCATGATTTTTCGCTCTCCTTACACGATGACCGAAATAACCGCCAGCGCCGTCAGCACCAGCGTCACCACGGTATAGATCAGCACGATTTGCGTTTCCTTCATGCCGCACTTCTCAAAATGATGGTGCAGCGGCGACATTTTGAACAGCCGCCGGGGTGTCCCGTAGATTTTGCGGGTCGCCTTGTAATAGTAGCGCTGCAAAATGACGCTCACGCTGGACATGCAGCAGGTGAAGCCAATCAGCAGCAGCAGGAACGGCTGACGCAGCAGCATCGCCATGCCGACCACCGCGCCGCCGATGAACATCGACCCGGTGTCGCCCATGAACACCTTTGCCGGATAGCGGTTGTAGCGCAGGAAGCCGAGGCAGCCGCCGCACAGCGCCGCCGCGAAAATGGCAATCGCGCTGTAATTATCCTGCAAAGCGCGCGCCGCGTCGGGGTCGTCGGGAATCTTCACCATCGGAATGCCGAACGAGCCGCCATTCAGGTGCTGATAGACCGTCACGGCGCTGAGGCCCGCAATCACCGCCCAGCCCATGCAGCCGACACTCGTCACGCTGGACAGGATGCCGTCGATGCCGTCCTGCAGGTTCGCGCTGTTGGTCATAAACAGCACCGTCAGCGCCAGCAGCGGGATATACCACAGCCCTAAGTCCCATTCGGTATTCGCAAACGGCAGCAGCACTTTGCTCCCCTGCGTGAAGTAGCACCAAACCGAGAAGCCGAGGCACACCACGGACAAGCCGATGATCTTCTGCCACGGGGTCAGCCCTTCGGAACGATGCTTGACTGCCTTCGTCCAATCGTCCGCCAGACCGACTGCCATCGACCCCAGCGATACAAGCAGCAGCGGCAGAATCGTCGTCACCCACGCGCCGGTATACGCCGCGCACAGCACAAACGATACGATGCAGCCCAGCGCAATCATCAGCCCGCCCATAATCGGCGTGCCGCGCTTTTTCAGGTGCTCCTTCGGGCCGAGTTCGTTCTCGCTCGTTTTCATTTGGTGACCGCGCAGCCATTCAATCAGCTTCGGGCCGGTCGCCAGCGCAATCGCCGCGGACAGCACCAGCGCAAGCAGTACATTTGTCAGCATAGGTAATCCTTCCTTATTATCGGGTATTCAATGCGCAGCGGCTTACTCGCCGCGCAGTTCCGTCAGCAGCTCCTGCACGACAACTTTCTCGTCGAACGGCCGCTTGACGCCCATTGTCTCCTGATACGTCTCGTGACCCTTGCCGCACAGAACGATGATGTCGCCTTCCCGCCCGATTTCCAGCGCGTGGCGGATAGCGTCCCGACGGTTCTCGATGACGACGTACTCGCCCGTCGTCTCTTTGATGCCCTCCTCGATTTCGCGCAGGATTTCCATCGGGTCTTCCGTGCGCGGATTGTCACTGGTGAGGATGCACAAATCCGCCAGTTCGCCGCCGATGCGCCCCATGATCGGGCGCTTGCCCTTATCGCGGTCGCCGCCGCAGCCGAAGAGCGCAATCAACCGCTTCTTGGTGAACGTGCGGCAGGTGCGCAGGATGTTGCTCAGCGCATCCGGCGCATGGGCGTAGTCCAGAATCACGCGGTACGGCGTGTTCGTCGGCAGCATTTCAATGCGCCCCGGCACACTGTGGATGCTTTCCAGCCCCGCGCGGACATTCTCCGGCGACACGCCCAGAATCAGCGCGCACGCCGCCGCGGACAAGGCGTTGTAGACATTGAACATGCCCGTCATGCGCAGGTTGATTTGGATGTATTCCGCGTTGCGCAGCCGCAGCTCAAAGGACACGCCGTTTTCGGTAATCTCAATGTCGCGCGCGAACAAATCCGCCTCCGCCGCGATGCCGTAGGTCATATGCGGAATCGTCACGTCGCGCAGCAGCTCCGCCGCTCGCTCGTCATCGGCGTTAATGGCGGCATTCTTCGCCATGCCGGAGGTGAAGAACGCCTTTTTGCACTGGAAGTAGTTCTCCATCGTACCGAAGTAGTCCAGATGGTCTTGGCTGAGGTTGGTGTAGCAGCCGCACTCGAACGTCATGCCGTCCAGCCGGTGCATATCCAGCGCGTGCGCCGACACCTCCATGACGACCACCTGCACGCCTGCCTGCACCATCTCGTTCAAGTCGCGCATGAGGTCAATCGGATCGGGCGTGGTCTTGCTGGACGGGATGTGCTTCTCGCCGATCATGTTGCCCGTCGTGCCGACCAGCCCGCACTTGAAGCCCGCCTGTTCGCAGATAGACTTGACCATGTAGCTGGTCGTCGTCTTGCCCTTCGTGCCGGTGATGCCCACGAAGCGCATTTTCCGCTCCGGATGATTAAAGAACGCCTCGCAGATTCTCGCCATCGCCGCGCGGCCATTGCTTACCAGCACCTGCGGCACATTCACATCGTCCAGAAAGCGCTCCACCACCAGTGCCACGCAGCCATTTTGCACCGCCTGCGAGGCATACTGATGCGCATCAAAGTGTGCGCCGGCAAAGCAGAAGAAGATGCCGTTTTCGGTCTTTTCCCGGCTGTTGGAACACAGCGCCGCAATCTCCACGGACATATCGCCCCTGGTTTCCAGCAAGTACGGCACTTCCTTGACAAGCTGTCTCAGTTCCATCGTCAATTAGCTCCTTTATTCGTCATCCCCGGCCATCAGCAGAAAAATCGTTGTGCCGGGCTGTACATATTCTCCCGCTGCAGGGCTTTGCTCTGTGCACAGCCCCTGCCCCGTCATGGACATCATTAGTCCCCGCTGGCGCACAAGGCGCGCGCAATCTACATCGCCCAAGCCAGTCAGGTCAGGCACACAGACCAGCTCTTCCGGCGTCAGCTCCTCTGAACCGGCGGTGTAGAGCATCACATGCCCGCCTTTGACGAGCTTCGCGCCCGCCGGCGGCAATTGATCCAGCACGACGGTGTTCGCGCCGTCCGTCACGCTTTCCAATCCCACCTGTGACAGTTTACGCTTTGCATCGCCAATCGTCAAGCCTTTCAGCGCAGGAACTTCAATTTCTTCATCTTTTTCATCATTTTCCGGGTCAATTCCGAGGTACGGCAGCATTTCCTGCATGATTTGCCGGGCAAAAGGCGCCGCCGTCGTGCCGCCATAGTCAATCGGCACGTCCGCCTCCTTGACAATGACGAGAATGCTCACCTGCGGATCATTTACCGGCGCGAAGCCGTAGAACGACCCGATGTGCGTGTCGCGCACGACGCGTCCATTCTTGTAAACCTGTGCCGTGCCGGTTTTGCCGCCGATGCGGTAGCCAGCAATCGCCGCGTTCTTGCCGCCGCCTTCTGAGACGACCCTCTCCAGCAGCAGCCGCATCGTGTCGCTCGTTTCCGGGCGAATTGGCGCTGCCATCACCGTCGGGTGAAAGCGCTCCAGCGTCTCCCCATCCGGCGTTTGAATTTCGCTGACGATGTAGGGTTTCATCAGCTTTCCGCCGTTGATGACGGAGTTCGCCGCCATCATCATCTGAATCGGCGTGAGCGCGACGGACTGTCCGAAGCCGATGCGCGCCAAATCCACGCGTTTGACGTTCCGCGACGTAATGAGGATGCCCGGCGACTCCCCCGGCAGGTCAATGCCCGTCTTTTTGCCCAGCCCGAACGCCGTCAGGTAGCGGTAGAACGTATCCGTCCCCATCCGCAGCGCCAGCTCGACAAACACCGGGTTGCAGCTGTTTTTCAGCCCATCTGCCATCGTCTCCGCGCCGTGCGGCCGTCCCCAGCAGCGGATGGTATCGCCATCGACGGTGATTTTCGCCGAGCAGTAGAAAGAATCCTGCGGCGTTGTCACCCCGCTGTCCAACGCGGATGCCGCCGTGAGAATTTTGAACGTGCTGCCCGGCTCGTAAACGTCGGAAATCGCGGTCAGGCGCATCAGCTCCGTCAGCGTCTCCGCGTCGTTGCGCGGCGGATCGTTCGGGTCGTAGCATGGGTTCATGCACATCGCCAGAATCGCGCCCGTTTTCACGTCGCTGACAAGGCAGATGACCGACTGCGCCTGATTGACCTTGATGCACTCGCGCATCGCCTTTTCGACCATCTCCTGAATTTCCGCGTCAATCGTCAGCACCAAACCGCACCCCTGCTGCGACGGGATGTACCAGCCTTCCGTGCCGTCCAGCTGCCGATTGCGCGCGTCCACCTGCCGCAGATAGCTGCCCTCCGTGCCGCGCAGAACATCCTCATAGCGGCTTTCCAGCCCGGACTGCCCCTCGCTGTCCACCGTCGTCAAGCCCAGCACTTGGCTGAGCAGTGCTCCATACGGGTAGTAGCGGCAGATATCCTCGTCAAAGGACAGCGCCTTCAAGCCGCTGTCCTCCGGCGCCTCTGACCGCAGCTGACGCAGGGCATCGACCGTCTCGCGGCTGACCTGCCGCTTTAAGATAATCGACCCCTTCGTCTTGTCCTGCAATCGTTTTCGTGCCGTCTCTTTGTTGATGTTCAGCACCGGCTCGATGCTGTCGAGGAACTTCTCCGTGTCGCTGACAAGCCGCGGGTCAGCGGTGACGATGTACGCCGTCGCGGAGATGGCGAGCGTTCGTCCCTTGCGGTCAGTAATCGTGCCGCGCCGCGCCGTAACAATGCCGGCTTTCGTCCACTGACGAATGCCCCGCTCGGTCAGCGAGGCAGCCTCGGAGGTAGTGAGAACGGCAATGCGCGCCGCCGCCAGCAGGAACAAGCCCGTCAGCACCAGCGTCATCAGCCAGATTCGCTTGCGTACCAGCAGTTCCGGATGCATGTCCGTCCTCCTGATTCGCGTTTTTGCGGCTTATTGCTGTGGATTGCGGATTCGATTACTGCATGTGCATCAGCAGCGCCACGTCCGTGGTGGTCATGGTGTTCTGTGCGCCCTCCTGCAGGCCGCAGATAGCATCCGGCACGCCGGACAGTTCCACCACCTGCACGTTCTTGCCTTCCTTCATCCCCAGCTTCTGCGCCCGCTGCAAAAGCGACTGTTCCTTCGTCGCAACGCTGATTTGCGCCTGCAGGGTGTCATTCTCCTGCTGCTTCGCGTTGATGTTCGTCGTCCGGACACCAATCTGGGTGCTGACGTTCTGGATCTGCGACTGCAAGTTCAGCCAGAAAACACCCATCACGAACAGGCACACCGCCACTACCAGCACCGCCAGCCCCGAATGCAGCCCCTGCCGCGAAACGAGAATACTGTGCTGCCGTTCCTGCTGCTGCGGCACATCCGCCCGGCGGCGCGCGCCCGTGTTCTGCCAGCAGCCTGCACCGAAGCTGACCGTCGCCCGATAGTTATCCATATACGGCTGCTCACCCTTGAAGTCGATGTTGAAGTTGAAGCTATGGTCAATGCTCTTCCGCATTTCGCGGAGAGCGCGTTCCTCATCGCGCGGATCTGCGAAGGGGGCGGATTTGCGCTTGCTCCACAGCCGCGCCCTGTCGTTCATCATACTGTATGCCTCCTCTGCCTGAAAAATGCCATTGTTTCAGCGGATAGAACCGTTATTCTTTCTCGTCCTCGCCGTCTTCCAGCTCGTCAATCGCTGCCCACGTCGCATTCAGGTTATCCTTGAACAGCTCGAAGTTCGCCATGTTGTTGATTGTCGCCGCCACGCGCAGATGGTCGTCGTTGCCCATAATGTCAACGTCCTTCTCTTCGCCCAGCATCATGCTGCGCAGTTTTGCCGGCAGCAGCACACGTCCCTGCGCGTCACACTCCTGATCCGTATAGGACATGGAGTTGAACCACTGCATGTAGTTCATCAGCTGCGCATTTTTCTTCTTGCGGTTCAGCCGCTCATAATGCTCGCACAGGCGCATAAAGACCATTTCAGGGTAAATTGCAATGGACTTGAAGTCAAATTCCGGTGCAATCACAAACCGCTCGCCCAGCTCCTGCCGGAACGCCAGCGGAATCACCAGACGACCCTTGCCGTCCAGCGAATGATTATAGGTGCCGCGGAAACGCTTTCTCTGTTTTTCAAGAATCTGCTCATCAGAAAGGGGCACATTTGTACGCATGTTAGTGGGAGTCAGGCGTTCATTTTGCCCAACTTGGTTCTCATCCACACGCTCACCCCCACCAAATTCACAAAATAGGTCGTCAATCACACGAAATGGCACTCTTATCATACCGCCGCGATTCGGAAATTGCAAGTGTTTGCAGGCACTTTTTTCGATGAAATTTTTGCCCGCTTCCAGTTTTCTTTCATCTTTTCGTAATATTCGACAGGAGCGATGTGTCATCGTCGCCCAAAAACGGGAAACAGTCATCCTTTTTCGAGCGATTTTGTCCGTCACTTTTGGGAGCGCTTCTCCATTCGGGCGTATTTTTCGCTGAAAAAGTGGTTTCTACGCCCAAAAACAAAAAAAGACGGCATAAACCGTCTTTTGGGGATGTAACAAATATTTAAGAATTGCTTATTGTGGTCATCAGCGGCACTTCCGTCAGCCGGAAGCCCAGCGCGTCGCAGGAGGTCAGCCGATAATGGATGCCTTCATGCTCGCCGTTGAACCCCGCGCGGATTCCTGCCCCGTGCAGATGACCATAGACCACCGTATGCACCCTGTGCCGCGCAAGCACCTGCGTGAACGGCGTATCCAGCACGGTCAGCAGCAGCGGCGGATAGTGGAGCATGACGACAATCGGCTTCTGCCCCTGCGCCAGTTTTTCCGCCGCGCTGATCGCCATGTCCAGCCGCAGCAGTTCACGGTTCAGGATGCGCTCATCCTCCGGCGCAAGCGGCGCGTCGCCCGTGGGGAACATCCACCCGCGCGTGCCGCAGACGACAAAATCCCCCATATCCAGCGCGTCATGCTGCAAGGCGCTCATGCCTTCCGGCAGCACCCGCCGCAGTTTGGAGACACTGTTCCACCAGTAATCGTGATTGCCCTTGATGAGCACCTTGCGCCCCGGCAGCGCGCCAATCTTCTGCAAGTCCGGCACGGCGCGCTCCAGCTGCATGGCCCACGAGATATCGCCGGGAATCAGCACGACATCCCCGTCCTTAACACGCGCGCGCCAGTCCGCCGCGATATGCGCAAAGTGATTCTCCCAGTGGTCGCCGAAAATATCCATCGGCTTTTCCTCGCCGCCGGGCAAATGCAAATCACCGATGGCAAACAGCGTCATGTGTCCTCCTTGCGCGGCGCGGACAGGTCACATATCGTCGTCCGCGTCCTCGTCGTCATCCTCGTTGGCTTCGTCTTCCTGCATTCCTTCCAAAGAAGTCATTTCGCCCGCCATCTTCGTGTATTCGCCGTCGGTTTCTTCCGGCAGCATCTGAATTTCGTCCATCGAGCCGACGTCGTCCATGTCCGTCAGGCTGCGCGGCGTCACCTGTTCGCCGTCGCCATCGCCGGAATCGTCGGACGCAGCGCCCACGCTCTCCGCCGCCTGCGCGTTCATTTCCTTCAGACAGAACAGGCAGATATCGCGTCCCGGCAGCGCGGGATTCTCGTTGCATACGCTGCACATTTCCACGTCGTCCTGCCCGCCTTCGCCCTTCATCTCGCGCATACACACCTTGCAGTACTTGTCGCCGGGCGTCGTGATGTAGTTCAGTTCACACCGCGGGCATTGAACATACTTCTTCATAAGAAGATTCCCTCCTAAAATTCAGACCGCCGGGTGCTTTTTCCGTCCGGCACATTCTGTGGTAGTTATTTCCTTGGAAAGCTGCTGGGGATTTTCTTGCGTCTCCAAAAGTTATATGTTACAATCATGTTACGATTTTTGTTGGAAATCGTAATAACTTTCGGAGGAGCTTGCAATGAACAAGAAGTACGCGGCGCTTTTCACTGCGTCCGCCCTGCTGCTCACCAGTCTATCGGCTGCTGAGAACTTCCCGACGTCGCAGTTCGACCATGATGGATGGTATCGCCCGAACGGAACAGTCTGTCCCGCGCAGGATGCCGTCGCAACACCCCGTCCAACCGCCACACCTGCCAGTGCGCCGGTAAAAACGTCTGCACCTTCCACGGGGGATGATTATACTACACCATCGTCGCAAGTGCAAGAGGAAATTCTGCTGAATTTGCTCAATCAGGAACGAATTGCGCAGGGACTTTCGCCTTTGACGCTCGACGCGGAGCTTTCCCGCATTGCGCGCATCAAATCCGCCGACATGCGCGACAACCATTACTTTGCGCACGAGTCCCCCACCTACGGTCATGTCAGCGACATGCTGAAAACGTTCGGCTATTCCTTCTCTGGCGCGGGCGAGAACATTGCGCACCATGCCACCACGGAAAAGGCGCACGCCGCATTCATGTCCTCGGAGGGACACCGCCGCAACATTCTCTCCAGCGCTTGGCAGAAGGTCGGGCTTGGTATCGTCTACGACGCGAACGGTTACGTTTATGTGACGGAGATTTTCGTCCGCTGACCCTTTTTCGCCCCTTCCAGTCTCGGAAGGGGCATTTTGTCATGTACCAATCCTGATGGTCGGCTGCGCAACAGGGGGCAGCGGCGCTTCCGGTGTCTCCCTCGTTTCGGATGATTCCGCCGTGACGGACATCGCTTCCTTTGTCAGCGGCACGCCGTTTGTCACCTGCACCGGCCGATGGCAGCGGATGCCGCGGTTCATGCCCTCCACGCCGGGAAGCGACACGCCCCGTGCGTGCAGGATGGCGCGTCCGGCGGCGCTTCGGCGCGGATTCGGCGCATTGAGCGGGGCATCCAGCGACATTTGCACGGCATTTTCCACCGCGCGCGCCACTTCCGGCGTTACGGGCAGGTAGACCAGCTCAGCGCGGGGAAAAATCAGGTTGCGCGGCACATCAGCGTGGGCATTGGGTTTCTTTTTCATTGCTGCACTCCTCCATCCAGCCGGATTCTCCGGGCAGTTCCCATCGTATGCGGCGGATGAAAGATGCGTGTCAAGCTTCCGGCGCTTCTTCTTCCGGCGCAAGCACCTTTTCCAGAAGCGTCAGCAGCTGGTCGCGCCCCGTGCCGTCTTCTGACGACCAGCAGATGACCTCCCACGGCTGCACAAGCAGGGCGCGGCAGATAGGCGCAAGCTGCTTCTGGCGCGCACCGCGGCTGATCTTGTCCGCCTTGGTGGCAATCACGGTGAACGGGATGCCCATCTGTCGGAGGAAGAGGTTCATCTGCTTATCGTCCTCGGTCGGTTCGTGGCGGATATCCACAAGGCACAGGACGTGGCGCAGTTCATCGGACTGCTCGAAGTAATCCTGCATCATCTTGCCCCAGCGGAGTTTCTCCTGCTTATCAACCTTTGCGAAGCCGTAGCCGGGCAGGTCAATCAAATGAAAGCTGTCGTTGAGCAGGAAGGCGTTGATGAGCCGGGTTTTTCCGGGCGTTTGGGACGTGCGCGCAAGGGAGCGGCGGTTGCAGAGCTTATTGATGAGGCTGCTTTTGCCGACGTTGGATTTTCCGGCGACGGCAATCTGCGGCAGTCCGACGCCCTCAAATTGCCCGTACTGCGCCATAGAGGTAATAAATTCTGCTTTTTTGATTTCCAATTTCGTATCTCCTTTGGGTTTTGGGGATTTACTCGCGGGTATTGCGGATGGTTGCGTTATATGCGGCTGGTTTGGGGAATTGCTTGGGTGGGTATTGCGGCTTTGTGGTCGCGCCCATTTGGCGCGACACTGCACAGTTGGTGAAAAGAGCGGCTTGGAGGCGCGTCTGAGGACGCGCGAAGTTACTGGCAGGGACGCTTCGCTGCCTGCGCCTTGTTGGCGGCTTCCTTGGAGTTGAGCGTCCGAGGAACGTTTGGGGCGTTGCCCCAAACCCCACCAGAGGCGCTGCCCCTGGACTCCGCAAAGGGGGGATCCCCCCCTTGACCCCTCCGCGCGATTGAGTTGGTTTCACTCCCATACTTCTTCCGCGTGTTTATTTTTTCGGCGTCAAGCCCAGTTTCGCCGCGCATTCATCAATATCCAGCGTCGCAAAATAATCCTGTGCGGTCTCCGCGCGGCGAATCAGCTTATAGCCGCCATCCTGCGTGTACAGCACCTCTGCCGACCGCAGCCGCCCATTATAATTATACCCCATCGCATGACCGTGCGCGCCGGTGTCATGAATCACCAGCAGGTCACCGATCTTGATTTCCGGCAGGGCGCGGTCGATGGCGAACTTGTCGTTATTTTCGCACAGGCTGCCGACGACGTCATAGATGTGGTCGTGCGGCAGGCTTTCCTTTCCACAGACGGTGATGTGGTGGTATGCGCCGTACATGGCGGGGCGCATGAGGTTCGCGGCGCAGGCATCCACGCCAATGTAGTCCTTGTAGGTGTGCTTCTCGTGAATCACGCGCGTGACAAGCCAGCCCATGTTGCCGGTCATCCAGCGGCCGAGTTCGGTTTTCAGCGCGACGCCGCCGTTCGGGAAGATTTCCTCGTATACCTTGCGGACGCCTTCGCCGACAGCGAGTACATCCGTCGCGGGCTGGTCGGGGCGGTAGGGGATGCCGATGCCGCCGGAGAGGTTGATGAACGCCAGCTCCAAGCCGGTTTCGGCGGCGAGGTCGCGGCCGCAGGTGAAGAGAATCTTCGCCAGCGCGGGGTAGTAGTTGTCGTCCGTGTTGTTGGAGGACAGGAAAGCGTGCAGCCCGAAGCGCTTTGCGCCAAGTTCTTTCAGGCGCTTCAAGCCCTCCTGCAATTGGGCATAAGTGAAGCCGTACTTCGCGTCGCCCGGATTGCCCATGATTTCGTTGCCGATTTTGAAGTCTCCGCCGGGGTTATAGCGGCAGCAGATGGTTTCGGGAATGCCGCCGTGCTGACGGAGAATGTCAATATGGGTGATATCATCGAGGTTGACGAACGCGCCGAGACGGCGGGCATCGTCGAACTCATGGTAGGGCATGGCGTTGGCGGAGAACATGATGTCCCGCCCGGAGAATCCGCAGGCGTCCGCGAGCATCAATTCCGTGTCGCTGGAGCAGTCCACGCCGCAGCCCTCCTCCTTCAAAATGCGGAGGATAGCGGGGTTCGGCAGGGCCTTGATGGCGAAATACTCCTCAAAATCTTCGCACCACGCAAATGCCTGCTTCAGCGTGCGGGCATTGCGGCGGATTCCGGCTTCGTCGTAGAGGTGGAAGGGAGTCGGGTACTTGGCGGCGGCGTTTTCAAATACCGCGTCAGAAAGCGAAAAATTCGGCATGGCAGTTCACTCCGATTAACTTATTGGATTCCGCGTCAATATAGCACAGAATGCGGGGGAATGCAAGTTTTTCTGCTGTACAGGTGAAGAAAAGGAAAAAATGCGGCTGGGAAAAATCAAATTCAGGTATGATTCCGGCGAAACCCCAGCAAAATACTCGATTTTTTCCGCGAACCCTTGTAATTTCGGGGGAATGCCGTTATAATGGTGCAATGCCCGGTATCATATTTTCTCGGGTGATACTACTTCCGGATTCGTCAGCGCCGCCTGCTTGCGCCTTTTTGATTCTGGAAATGGTATAGAATGGAGAAGGAGGAAACGATTCTATGGAAGAAGCAACGACTCGCAGTAATTTTGTCTGGGAGGCCGTCGAACAGGATTTGAAGGATGGTCGCTACACGCAAGTGCATACGCGGTTTCCTCCCGAACCCAACGGCTATATGCACATTGGCCACTGCAAGGCGCTGATTACGGACTTCCTGACGGCGGAGAAATTCGGCGGCAAGTGCAACCTGCGCTTTGACGATACGAACCCCGCGAAGGAAGACACCGAGTTTGTCGAAGCCATCAAGAACGACATTCACTGGCTGGGTTTTGACTGGACGGGCGGCCTGTATTACGCTTCTGATTATTACGATAAGTGCTACGAAATCGCGGAGGACTGGATTCGGCGCGGTCTGGCGTATGTGGACGAGCTGAACAAGGAGCAGATGCGCGAATATCGCGGCACGCTGACCAAGCCCGGCAAGAATTCGCCGTGGCGCGACCGTCCCGCCGAAGAGAGCCTTGACCTGTTCCGCCGGATGCGCGCGGGCGAATTTGCCGAGGGACAGTACACCCTGCGTGCCAAGATTGACATGGCGTCGCCCAACATCGTTATGCGCGACCCCACCATGTACCGCATCCTCTACAAGGAGCACTGGCGCACGGGCAAGAAGTGGTGCATCTACCCGATGTACGACTTCGCGCACCCGATTGGCGATGCGCTGGAGGGCATCAGCCACTCCCTCTGCTCACTGGAATACGAAATTCACCGCCCGCTGTATGACTGGGTGGTGGAGCACAGCCAGTCCATGCTGCCGGCACGTCCTCGCCAGATTGAGTTTGCCCGCCTGAACATGACCCGCACCGTGATGAGCAAACGCAAGCTGCGCGCGCTGGTCATGGGCGGCTACGTCAAAGGCTGGGATGACCCGCGTATGCCCACGCTGTCGGGTCTGCGCCGCCGCGGCTGCACGGCCGCTGCGATTCGCGATTTCGTCAGCCGCATCGGCTTGAGCAAGGCGGATTCCACCGTGGATACCGCGCTGCTGGATGCCTGCATCCGCGACGATTTGGGTGAAAAAGCGGCGCGCGTGATGGCAGTGCTGCACCCGCTCAAGGTGGTGCTGACGAACTGGGACGCCGACAAGACGCTCACGCTGACGGTCGAAAATCACCCGAAGCACCCCGAAATGGGCAGCCACACAGTCACGTTCGGGCGCGAACTGTACATTGAGCAGGAGGACTTCATGGAAGTGCCTGCGAAGAAGTTCCAGCGCATGTACCCCGGCTTCGAGGTGCGCCTGAACGGGGCGTACATCGTCAAGTGCGAGGGCTGCAAGAAGGACGAGAACGGCAACGTCACCGAAGTGTACTGCACGGTGGACATGGACAGCCTGTCCGGCAGCGAGGGCGCTGACCGCAAGATTAAAGGCAAGACGCTGCATTGGGTGAGCGCGGCGGACGCTGTGCCGTTTGAGGCGCGCCTCTACGATCCGCTGCTGGCGGATGACAGCGCGCTGGAGGACGAAGCCGAACCGACCGCCGAGGATGCGGTGGATGCGGAAGAAACCGAAGAGGCAGAGGAAGCGGACGCGAATCTGTCCCGCGCGGATTATGACTTCCTGAAGAAGCTGAATCAGCATAGCCTGACGGTGGTGCGCGGCGTGATTGAGCCGTACGCGAAGGAATGCGCGCCGGGGACGGCACTGCAGTTCCTGCGCACGGGCTATTTCTGCAAAGACCCGGATTCCACGGCGGAGCTGCCGGTGTTCAACCGCACGGTTGGGCTGCGGGATGCCTTTGCGAAGGCGGCTAAGTAAGGGAATTGCTTTTCTGCGGGAAAGTGCTTTTGCGGAGCAGGGGGGGTCGCCTCTGCGGGAGCGAAATCCCCGCATAAACACGCGGACACAGCATGAAAGTGCGCTCAATCCAATCGCGAAAAAGGGTCAAGGGAGGAACTCCCTTGCAGGGTGCAGGGACAGCGTCCCTGCTGGGGTCAAGGGGCAACGCCCCTTGGTCTCCCCAAAATCAACACGCGGGCATAGTATGAGAGAGCGCTCAACTCAATCGCGCGAAAGGGTCAAGGGAGGAACTCCCTTGTGGGGTCAAGGGGCAACGCCCCTTGCGGTTTCCCTTTTATTATGGAACTAAGGAGAATCAGAAAATGAATCAGGAAGTGCGTACACGATTTGCGCCGTCGCCGACGGGCTTTATGCATCTGGGTGGACTGCGCGCGGCATTGTATGGGTATTTGTTTGCCCGGAAGAACGGGGGCAAATTCATCCTGCGCATTGAGGACACGGATCAGGTGCGCTTTGTGGAAGGCGCGACGGAGGTCATTTACGACACGCTGCGCCGCTGCGGCATGAACTGGGATGAAGGCCCGGACGTGGGCGGCCCGGTCGGCCCGTACATCCAGTCTCAGCGCAAGGATTTGTACTTGCCCTATGCACAGCAGCTGGTCAAGACGGGTCACGCCTACTACTGCTTCTGCACGAAGGAAGAGCTGGAAGAGCGCCGCGCGGCGTGCGAAGCGAAGGGCGAAGTGTTCAAGTACGACAAGCACTGCCTGCACCTGACGCAGGAGGAAATCCAGCGCAAGCTGGATGCGGGCGTGCCGTATGTCATCCGCCAAAACGCGCCGACGACGGGCGAAACCAGCTATGATGACCTCGTGTTCGGCCATATGACCTTCCCGAATGACACGCTCGACGACATGGTGCTGATTAAGCAGGACGGTATGCCGACCTACAACTTTGCCAATGTCATCGACGACCACTTGATGGGCATCACTCACGTCATGCGCGGCATGGAGTACCTGTCCTCGACGCCGAAGTATAACCTGCTCTATGAGGCGTTCGGCTGGGAGATTCCGCAGTACATCCACATGCCGCCGGTCATGCGCGATTCGCAGCACAAGCTGTCCAAGCGCGATGGCGACGCGTACTTCTCCGACTATGTGGACAAGGGCTATCTGGTCGAAGCCATCGTCAATTATCTGGCGCTGGTCGGCTGGAATCCCGGCGACGACCGCGAATTCTTCACCCTTGATGAACTGGTGGAGGCGTTCGACATCCACCGCATCAACAAAGCGCCCGGTATCTTCGACGTGAAGAAGCTGACGTGGTTCAATGCCGAGTACATCCGCCGCCTGACCCCGGAAAAGTATCTGGAAATGGTCACGCCGTGGTTCGACAAGGTGTTTGGCGACAGCAGCAAGATGGACTATAAGCGCCTTGCGGAGCTGATGCAGGGCCGCACGGAGGTATTCAACCTCGTGCCGGACATGGTGCGCTTCCTTGCGCAGCTGCCGGACTACGACAGCGCCATCTACATCAACAAGAAGGCGAAGACGAACAAGGAAGCCTGCTTGAAGGCGCTGAACCTGCTGCGTCCGGTGCTGGACGGCATCACCGAATGGACAGAGCCGGTCATCCACGATACCGTGATGGCGGCGATTGCCGAGGCGGGCATGAAGAACGCAACGGCGCTGTGGCCGCTGCGCATCGCCATCTCCGGTCAGCAGAGCACACCCGGCGGCGCGATTGAAATCGCTTACCTGCTGGGCAAGGAGGAAACCCTGCGCCGTGTGGACGACGGTATCCGCCGCGTGAGCGAAATGCCGGACGCGTGAAAAAACGCATAACGAAAGGACTGAATCCTCATGACGAAGGAATGGGAGAAGCCTGAGGATCTGCGCCGCCGCAAGCCGGTGCTGTGGCTGACAATGACCGCGCTGTTCATGGCGATGGTGGTTGTGCTGAGCATGAGCGCGCTGAGCATCCCCGTGCCAGGTGGACACCTGTACTTTAACGACGTCGTGATTGACACGGCGGCGATGCTCATGGATCCGCTGTCGGCGTTTATCGCGTGCGGCGTGGGTGCGTTTCTGGGCGACCTGCTGTTCTATCCCGCGCCGATGTTCGTGTCGCTTATTACGCACGGCTTGCAGGCACTCGTTATCTCCCTGCTCTGCCGGAAGCTGCGCATGAAGCAGCCACTTGCCTGCGCGATTGCGGTGCTGGCGGGCGCGATTGTCATGGTGGTGGGCTACACGCTGGGGCGTGCGTTTGTGTACAGCACGCCGGAATATGCCATCATGAAGCTGCCGTTCCAGTGCCTGCAGGCCGGCGTGGGCGCGGTGACCTCGTGGATTTTGTGCTGCCCGCTGGGGTTGACCCGGCGCTTCCGCAGCATCGTGAAATAAACCGCATAACTGCATAAAGGGGCAATCCGCCTATGAAGAAGTTGAATGTGCAAAAGCTGACGCTGTGCGGCGTGATGGCGGCGCTGGTGTTCGTGATGACCTACTTCCCGAAGATTCCCGTGCCGGTGACGGGCGGCTATGTCCACCTCGGCGACGGCGCCATCTTCCTCTCCGTGCTGCTGCTTGGCCCGCTGGGGATTCCGGCGGCGGCGGTCGGGTCGATGCTCTCTGACCTCATCGGCGGCTATATGGTCTATGTGCTGCCGACGTTCCTCATCAAGGGCTTGGTGGCGCTGGTGGCATGGAAGCTCTGCCGGAAGGATCAGCCGCTGCTGGCGCTGCTGTCGTTCCTGCTTGCAGAAGCGGTGATGGTGCTGGGGTACTTCCTGCTGGAATGGGCGCTGTACGGCGTTGCATCGGCAGCCGCGGCGATTGGCCCGAATGTGGTGCAGGGCATCGCGGGCGTGCTGATTGGGATGCTGTGCCTGCTGATTACGCCCCGGCTGGAGCGCGTGGCGAAGGTGTGACAAATAGGGATGCCAATGGTTTTCCACTATGGAAGACGTTGGCATCTTTTTTCAATGATGCAGAAAAATCTCCTGATGGGGGACAAATCCGGCGGGAAATGTGCTATAATAGTATATTGGAAAGGGATACCCTTTCCCCCGAAGCGGAGACCCGATGCAAGGAAACCTTGCGTGAAATCGTTAGATAGAGGGAAACTCTGATGGATTCAGTTGTCAGCGTTTCCGCCGAGAAACTGTCACACAAGGAGGTTTTTTGCCCATGAAACGAAGTGCACGAATGGCGGCGTTCCTGCTGGCGGCGGCGCTGTCCGCAGCGCCGTGTATGGCGGAATTTACGCCGGTGGAAGTCCCGCAGGCGACGAACGCCCCTGCTGCGCCAGAAGCAACGGAAAATGTACCGCAAATCACCGAAAAAGGGCTGACGCTGGGCAATAACAGCGTCAAATATCCGGAAATCACCGGGATGGCGGACGAAAGCATCCAGCAGCAGGTGAATGACGCGATTTTGCAAGCCGGGAAAATCGAGAACCGATTGAGCCGTATGGCAGTGCTGATGTCCTCGCCTGTGCCGCTGACGGTGACATATTCAGCGGCGCTGTCCGGTGATGTGCTGAGCGTCGCGATTCTCTCCAGCGGGGCGCTGGAAACGGAACGCGCGACGCAGGAATGGGCGGCGGTCAATATCGACCTGCGCACAGGGCAGGAAATCACCTTTGACGACCTGTTCATCGACGCGGACGAAGCGCGTGCGATGATGGAGGAGACCATCGCGGATGAGATTCTGCCGGACATGAGCGCGCACCTTGCGGCGGCGGAGCTGCTGCCCCTGGCGGATGTGTTTTCGCTGACGGAATACGGCTTGACGCTGCATTACCCGATTCGGCGGTTCGAGACGCTTTCGGAGCGCGCGGGGACGATTACGTTCCTGTGGAGCGAACTGGCGGACGTGCTGGACTTATCAGAGAACAGTGTGCTGACGCGCCTTGGCGTGGGCAAGCACCTGAAGCTGGCGGCGGATGCGAAGGAAACGTTGACGGCTGCGCTGTCCGGCGGTGCGTTTCCGAGCATTCCGGTAGCGCTGGGCGACAATGTGCAGGGGCTGATAGACACCTATCAGCTGCTGAACGACCCGGATTTGGCGGGCGATCAGCGGATGATTTCGCTGGAAGACGGCGCATTCCGAAATGTGTACATCCTGACGGACAACCTGACGCGGAAGCTGGACAGCAGCGTCGCGCAGAGCATCCGGGCGGACAGGCTGATGCTGTTAGGTCTGGTGACGGGCAGCACGACGCAGGACGAATGGCGGCAGGCACTGGGCGAACCGACGCGGACAGTATCGGTATCCGCGGAATCCGCGGAACTGCGGCGCTTATGCGCGGGGCAGACGGATTATTATGCGTGGTGGAGCAATGCAACGCTGTGCCTGCACGCTGATGAGGATGGTGTTCTGCGGACGGTGATGCTGATTCAGGCGGAGAATGGGGGAGAAAACTGACTTTTCTCCTAAAATGGCTTTTTGCTTGCAGGGGTTTCGCCTCTGCGGAGGCGACCAAAGGGCGATGAAAACAGGCGAAGTCTGCGATTGCCCTTTGGAAACCTTCGGCGCCGCCACTTTTGGGGTTTCATGTTTGTTGGTTGATAATGCTGCATAAGGAACGAAAGGCACACCAACTAAAAATGTTGCGATAGCGCGCAATAAACTTAGATGGGGACGCGAAGCAGTCCAGAGGGCGACCGCAAAGCCCTCTGGTCGCCACCGCAGTGGCGAACCCCTGTATAGACACGCGAAAGTAGTATGAAAGTGCGCACAATTCAATCGCGCGGAAGGGTCAAGGGAGGAACTCCCTTGCAGGGTCAGGGGCAGCGCCCCTTGCGTTCCCTCGTATTACAGATAGAGAAATGGTAGGAGGCCGAAATGGCGCAGAGTAAGAAGAATGGCAAGACGAACCGAACGGGGAGGACGGCGAAGCAGAAGCGAATGCCACGGTATGAGGCGGATTCGCTGGCGGCGTGCCTGATGGTGGGCATATTGCTGCTGGCGACGGGCATTCTGACGCTGCTTGGCGCGGGATTCGGCTTGCAGCATGAGGTGTTCCGGTATCTGCGGCAATTTTCGTCCTCCATGTTCGGGTCGATGACGCTGCTGATGACCTTCGCGCTGATTGCCGCTGGCGTGGCGCTGCTGATTTCCACGACGCGCAAAGTCAGCCGGCGATATGTGGCAAGCTATGCGATTCTCGTTGTGCTGCTCAGCGGCTTTGTGTCGCTGATGACGTTCGTAACATCGTCGGAAGGACAATTCCCCCTGCTGGACTATATCGCCCAAAAAACCGGGTCGGACGCGTTCAGCGGCATGATGTCCCGCAGCATGACGTACGGCATGAAGGGCTACGGCGGCGGCATGGTCGGTATGCTGCTTGCGTGGCCGCTGTGGAAGTTCTTTGGCGCAGGGCTGGGGGCAGTCATACTTGGTCTGCTGATGGCGGTGGATGTCCTCGTCGGCGGATGGTCGCTGTTCCGCCGCCTGTATGGCTGGACGGGCGAGAAGCTCGTGCAATTGCGCGAGAAGCAGGCGAAGCGCGCGGAAGAAGCAGCGGCTGAGGAAGCACACCGTCAGGAGCAGGAACGTCAGCGGCAGCTGGCGGAAGAACAGGAGCGGATTCGCCAAGGGAATGCGGCGAATGCGGCCTATACGCAGAATACCCCGTCGCCCTACGCCCGTCCCGGTACGGAGAAGGGGCGCGTCGTCAGCCCGTATACGCAGTATCCGAATGCCCCTGTGCAGCCCGTGATGCCGCAGAATCCGCCGGTGCGGAAGCAGCCGATGCCGCAGGGAAAGCCCGTTCAGCCCGTAACGAGCCGGAAGAACAACAAGATTGGTTTTGCGCCGTCGGCGGAGGAATTGGGACAGACCGGATTTGCAGATGATTGGACAACGCCGCGCCGGAAATCCGCATGGAGTGACTCGCAGCCGTTTACGCAGCCGATGTATTCGATGGGGCAGGATGCGGCAGAACCGCCGCAGATTCCGACCTATGAGCAGCCGAAGCAGCCTGCGCCCAGCGGCGTTGGGGAACCGGCGACATACAGCTGGAACGACATGCCCGCGCAGCCCGCGCCGATGCAGCAAACGGCGGACGCTGTGCCGGAGACGGAGCAGAATCCGCCGATGATGCAGTGGACGCAGCCCACAATGCCGACCCAGCCGACATTGGCGGTAGATGCGCCGCAGGAAACGCAGGAGATACAGGAGGAAATTCTGCCGGAAGCCCCGGAAGAAACGCCTGCGGATTTGCCCGAAGCCGTGTCCGCGGACGATGCGTTCGACGATGACGCGGATTTCCCGGCGGAACTGGATGACCGCCCGCCGTGGGAAGAGCCGGAGGATGCGCCGAAGAAGGTGCTTGCGCCCGTGCTGACGCAGGAACGCCCCGCAGGCGCGTGGCAGCCGGATTTGAACCTGCCCGCGCAGCCGGTCAGCGGCGGCACGACGAACGTTCCCGTCGCTTTGCAGCAGCCGGAGAACATCCCCGCAGCGGTTCAGCCGGGCATTCAGGTCGCAAAGGCAACGACGGAAGCACCGTCCGGCGGGCCGAGCGCGACGGGCGCATCCGCCACATCCACCTTCAATCCTGAAGTGCCGTACACCTATCCGCCGATGATGCTTCTGCGCGATCCTCTGGGTCAGCAGGGGGTCAACGCGGAGGAGGACGAACTGCGCACGCAGCGGCTGGAAGAGACGCTCAAGTCCTTCCGCATCCCCGCGAAGGTGCGCCACATCACCCACGGCCCGGCAATTTCGCGCTTTGAACTGGAAATCGCCCCCGGCATCAAGGTCAATAAGGTGACGAACCTAAACCACAATATCGCGATGAACATGGCAGTCAAGTCCGTGCGAATTGAAGCGCCGATTCCGGGCAAGGCGCTTGTCGGCGTGGAAGTGCCCAACAGCACGCGCACGACCGTCACGCTCAAGGAAGTGCTGCAATCTGACGTGATGCACAAAGCGAAAGGCCCGCTGACCGTCGCGCTGGGCAAGGACATCGCGGGCGCGCCAATCCTGTGCAACCTCGCGAAAATGCCGCACCTGCTGATTGCAGGCGCGACGGGTTCCGGTAAATCCGTGTGCATCAACACAATCATCAATTCGCTTTTGTACCGCTGCTCGCCCAAGGAAGTCCGCATGATTCTTGTTGACCCGAAGGTGGTTGAACTGCAGTGCTACAACGGCATTCCGCACCTGCTGATTCCGGTCGTGTCCGACCCGCACAAGGCGAGCGGCGCGCTGGCGTGGGCAGTTGGGGAAATGATGGACCGCTACAACAAGTTCCAGGAAAAAGGCGTCCGCGCCATCGACGGCTACAACGAAGCGCTGGATGAGGACGAAGAGCCGATGCCGCGCATTGTGATTGTTATCGACGAATTGGCGGATTTGATGATGACCTGCAAGAAGGAAGTCGAAGAGCGCATTTGCCGTCTGGCGCAGCTGGCGCGCGCGGCAGGCATTCATCTGGTCGTCGCGACGCAGCGCCCGTCGGTGGACGTCATTACGGGCTTGATTAAGGCGAACATCCCCAGCCGAATCGCCTTCAAGGTGTCCTCGAACGTGGACAGCCGAACGATTCTTGACCGCAACGGCGCGGAACAGCTGCTTGGCTACGGCGACATGCTGTATATGCCGATGGGCGAATTCACCCCCATCCGCGTGCAGGGTTGCTTCCTGACCGATGACGAAGTGAATGGCATTACGGACTTCATTCGCCAGTATTCGCCGGCGAACTACGACAGCGGCGTGCTGGATGAACTCGACCGCTTGGCGAACATGGGCAACGACGGCGACGAGGACGACCCAGATGCGAATTCGACGGTGGACGAATACTCCTCCGCTGACCGCGACCTCTTCTCGCAGTGCGTGGAAATGGCGGTGCGCGACCGTGAAGTCTCGACGAGCCTGATTCAGCGCCGCCTGAAACTGGGGTACGCGCGCGCTGGGCGCTTGGTAGACGAAATGGAGCAGCGCGGCATCATCTCCGCGAAGGACGGCGCGAAACCCCGCCGCTGTCTGATTTCGATGGAGCAATACGAAGCCATGAAAGCAAGTGGGGAGCTAAAGTAAGGGGAAGCGCCAGAGGCTCTGCCTCTGGACTCCGCAAGGGGCTTTGCCCCTTGACCCTTCCGCGCGATTCAGTTGGTGACACTATCATACTTCTTCCGCGTGTTTATCCAAAGAACCTTCGGTTCATATGGGAAAGCACGACCCCAAAAAGAAAACCTTCAATTACAAATCAAGTAGCATGGTGGAGGACTGCGAAGGGGTCAAGGGGGCGACCGCAGACTTCGTCTGTTTTCATTGCCCCCTTGTCCCCTCCGCAGAGGCGAAACCCTCTGCATGAAAAAGACCAGTTTCATAGAACCCCAAACGAAAGGAACAACAATACAGAAAAAACCCTCATCTGCTTTGGGAGGTGGCAAAGCAATGTCCTACTTGCCCGATTACATCACTTGGCGCGGCGATCTTCCCTTCGCCGCTGATCCCGCCAATGACCTTGATACCCTCGTGATGGCGGCACTGTCTTACATCGACCTGCCCGCGGAAACGCAAGTCTTCGCCCAGTGCGCGAAATCTGTTCCGCCCGATGACCCGGACGACCATTTCCGGGGCGAGTGCCGCCGACTGCTTCAGCAAATCGCGAAAAGCAGCCGCTTTGGGGCATTGACGGTGCGCGACGCAGTGTCCGTCCTCAATGACGAAATCCAGTTCGCCGCCATGACGGTGGACTTGCCCGACGGAACGCATATGATTGCCTTCCGCGGCACGGACGGCAGTCTGACTGGCTGGCGGGAGGATTTCGCTATGTCGTTTGAAAGCCCCGTTCCGGCACAGGCGGCGGCGCAAAAGTACCTCGAACACCACCTGATGCAGGATGCGGGCGATGTTATCGTGACGGGTCACAGCAAGGGCGGCAACCTCGCCGTCTACGCCGCCGCGCACACCAAGGCGGACTTGCAGGGGCGCATCCGCCGCGTCGTCAGCTTCGACGGGCCGGGTGTGGATGACGAAACCGCCGCGTCCGACGGATACGCCGCCGTGGCGAGCCGCATCATTGCCTATGTGCCGCAGTTTGCGGTCGTGGGGCTGTTGATGGCGGCGCACCCGGTGCATCGTGTCGTCATCTCGGACAACAACGGTATCATGCAGCACGACCCGTTCTCGTGGGAAGTGCGGGGCAAGGATTTCTGCTATGCCGAGGATCTGGACAAGGGCAGCGTTCTGGTCAACCAGACGGTGCACCAGTGGCTGGCACAGTGCACCCGCGAGCAGCGCCGCAAGTTCGTGGATGCTATCTTCGACCTGCTGGCATCGACGCAGCGCATCAATTGGAAGGAAATGCGCAAGGATGTCCACGCGGGAGTGACGGCGATTCGCGGCGTGCGGGAACAAATCGACATTGAAACGGCGCGGATGATTGCGAATCTGCTGGGGCGCTTGGCGGTTATCGGCGCAGGCAATGCGCTGGAAATGCTCCGCCAGAAGACCCCATTCCAGCAGGAATCAGCGCAGAAAGAACAGGGAGGGCTTGAACATGTTTGACGAGGCACAGAGGGAAACTTTACGCGCGGAAATCAACCGCATTTTGGATGAATCCGTTGGTGCGCTGATGGATGCAGGGCATTTGGAGAGCGGCAGCGTGATTGTGCTGGGCTGTTCGACGAGCGAGATTACGGGCGCGCGCATCGGCAAGGGCAGTGTGCCGGAATTAGGCGAGATTGTGGCGGAAGCGATGCTGGCGGCGTGCAAGGGGCACGGCGTTCATGCGGCGTTCCAGTGCTGCGAGCACCTGAACCGCGGAATTGTGGTGGAGAAGGCGATGCTGAAGGAACTGGGACTGACGCAGGTGCGCGCAATTCCGCAGCCGAAAGCGGGCGGCAGTGTACCGGCGGCGGCGTGGAAGAAGATGGAGAAACCCGCCTTGGCGGTGAGCATTCAGGCGGACGCGGCGATTGATATTGGCGATACGCTGGTGGGAATGCACATTCGTCCGGTGGCAGTGCCGCTGCGGATTTCGACGAGCCATGTGGGACATGCGAATTTGGTGATGGCGTATTCGCGGCTGCCGTATATTGGCGGTGCGCGTGCGGTTTACACGGAGTAAGGGCAAAAGAGGATAAACACGCGGGCAGAGCATGATAACGCGACCAGCTCAATCGCGCGGAGGGGTCAAGGGTGGGACTTCGTCCCGTTTCATTTCCCCTTGCAGGGGGTAGGGACAGCGCCTCTGGTGGGGGTTGGGGCAATGCCCCAACTGTTCCACGACCGACCAGCATGGGAGAAGGTTTTCTTTCGGTGCTGGTCTTTTTCATTGCAGAGGGATTCGTATCTATCCCCCCTCTTTTTCGGGAAAAAAGTTTCCGAAGTGTGCATTCTCTCCTTGCGCGAAGAGGAAAAGTATGCTACAATACGCACGGATAGATGCGTTTGAAAGGGGAGGAGGATTTCCGCCTGTCCGGGAAAACGTTTTCGGAGATAACCCTGACGATGAATTACGTAAGGAGGATTTCTCTTATGCAGTTCGGTTACTTTAGTGATGCTGCGCGCGAGTACGTCATCACCGACCCGCGTACGCCCATGCCGTGGGCGAACTACCTCGGCTCTCCGGAATACGGCGCGATTGTGACCCAGAACGCCGGCGGATACAGCTTCGTCAAGTCCGGCGCGGCGGGACGCATCCTGCGCTATACCTTCAACCAGTTCGATGAGCCAGGGCGCTATGTCTATCTGCGGGATGACGAAACGGGCGATTATTGGTCGGCAACGTGGCGGCCGGTGGAGAAGCCGCTGGAACAGTACAAGACCATCACCCGTCACGGCACGAGCTACACGGAGGTCGAAAGCACATACAGCGGCATCGAGAGCAAGACGCTGTACTATGTGCCGCTGGGCGCGACGCACGAGGTTTGGCGCATGGCGGTGACGAACAAGTCCGACAAGCCCCGCACCATCTCCGTTTTCTCTTACTGCGAGCTGACCACTGAGAGCAACTATGAGCAGGACTTGGTCAACCTCCAGTATACGCAGTTTATCACCACAACGACCTTCCACGGTGACCATATCATCGAGCATATCAACCAGTTCTGCGGCGTGAATGCGGATGGCGAAAACGGCCGCGAGCGCTTCTTCGGTCTGGCAGGCAGCCCGGTCAAGAGCTATACCGGCCGCCGCGAACGCTTCCTCGGTCAAGGGCGCTTCTCTAACCCCAAGGGCGTTGTGGATGGCGATTTGGGGAACACCCTCAACTTCAACGGCAACCCCTGCGGTTCGCTGCACACGGTGCTGACGCTCCAGCCCGGCGAGACGAAGACGATTGCGTTCCTGCTGGCGCAGAAGGGCGAAAAGGCGGCGCGTGCGCTGCTGGACAGCTATGCCAACGTCGCGGATAAGGTGCACGGCGAGCTGAAGGCACTTATCGACTACTGGCACGGCGAGCTCTCCGGCTTGACGGTCAACACGCCCGACGCGAATTTCAACAGCATGATCAACACTTGGAATGCCTTCCAGTGCTTCACGACGTTTGTCTGGAGCCGCGCGGCGTCCCTCATCTACTGCGGTCAGCGCAACGGTCTGGGCTACCGCGACACGGTGCAGGACATTCAGGGCATCATCCACCTTGACCCGAAGATGGCGAAGGAACGCCTTGTTTTCATGCTCAGCGCGCAGGTGCATCACGGCGGCGGTCTGCCGCTGGTGAAGTTCAACCACAACGCGGGTCACGAGGATTCCCCGGAGGACGACAGCTACGTCCGCGCCACGGGTCATCCGCATTATCGCGCGGACGATGCGCTGTGGCTGTTCCCGACCGTCTACAAGTACATCGCCGAAACGGGCGATACCGCGTTTATGGACGAGGTCATTCCGTATGCGACGCACGGCGAAGGCACGGTGCTTGACCACCTGAAGCGCGCGATTGACTTCTCCATGAATCATCTGGGCGCGCATGGTATGCCGGCGGGTCTGCACGCGGACTGGAACGACTGCCTGCGTCTGGGCGCTGCGGGCGAATCCTCCTTCGTCGCCATGCAGCTGTATCTCGCCCTGCGCCTGCTGGATGAACTGATGCCCAACAAGCCGGAGAACGACGAATACCGCGTCTACCTGCGCCAGAAGGCGGAGGAACAGAAGGCGCTCATCAACCAGCACTTCTGGGAGGATGACCGTTTCCGCCGCGGTTACAGCGAGCAAGGCAGCATCATCGGCAGCAAGAACGATCCCGAAGCGTCCATGTGGCTCAACCCGCAGTCTTGGGCGGTCATTTCCGGTCTGGCAACGCCTGAACAGGCGGAAAAGGCCATGCAGACCGCGTTCGAGCAGCTGAACACGCCCTTCGGTGTGGAAATCATGGCGCCCTGCTACAAGCAGCACGCCTTCGACGGCGCGAACATGCTGCTGTTCAACCCCACGACGAAGGAAAACGGCGGTATCTTCTGCCAGATTCAGGGCTGGGCGATTCTCGCGGAAGCCCTGCTGGGTCACGGCGACCGCGCGTTCCAGTACTTCACGGAGAGCTGCCCCGCCGCCTACAACGACCGCGCGGAGCTGCGTGAAGCGGAACCCTATGTCCACACGCAGTTCATCGAGGGTCACGAGACGCCCCAGCCGGGCCGCGCGCATGTGCACTGGCTGACCGGCACGGCATCGACGGTCATGGTCGGCTGCGTTGAGGGTATTCTGGGTCTGCGCCCGACGCCTGAAGGACTGGTCATCAGCCCGGCGATTCCCGCGTCATGGGATGGATTCACGATGGACAAGAGCTTCCGCGGCAAGCGGCTGCACATTGTGGTGGACAACACCGCCCACCACGAGAGCGGCGTGAAGCAGGTGCTGGTCAACGGCACGGAAGTTTCCGGCGTGCTGACGGACGCTGTGCTGACCGACGGTGCGGAAATCAAGGTTATCATGTAATCAGATACGCAAAAGCCTCCGGAAGTGGCAATTGTCAGCTGCTTCCGGGGGCTTTATCATCTCGCATCAAGAAAAAAGGGCACGACCTGCATTGCTGCAAGCCGTGTCCTTTGATGTTTCGGGATTATGCCCAGGGATTCTCCGTGGGATAGGGCAGGGACTTCGGCTGATTCCAAGCGATGTCCTGCACACCGAGGTACTTGAAAACCTCGAAGAGCTGCTTTGCGCAGTGGTCGAACGCCACAGCGCCGTGGTGCGGATAGCGCTTCTGTACCAGCACATGACGGTAGAAACGACCCATTTCGTTGATGGCGAACACGCCGATGCCGCCGAAGGAGCGGGTCGCGACGGGCAGCACTTCGCCCTCCGCGATGTAGGAGCGCACCACGCCGTCAGAATCGCACTGCAAGCGGTAGAACGTGATGGGGCTGGGCGCGATGTCGCCTTCCAGCGTGCCGCGGGTGAAGTCCGGATCGCTGCCGGCGGGCTCCAGCAGGCGGTGCTGAATCAGCTGGTACTTGACCGCGCGGTTGTCGCACATCTTGCAGGACGGCGTGTTGCCGCAGTGGAAGCCCATGAAGGTGTCCGTCAGCTTGTAATCGAACTTGCCCTTGATGTCTTCGTCGTAGATGTACTGCGGGACGGAGTTGTTGATGTCCAGCAGGGTGACAGCGTCACCAGTCACGCACGCGCCGATGTATTCGCTCAGTGCGCCGTAGATGTCCACTTCGCAGGCAACCGGGATGCCGCGGGAGGCCAGACGGGAGTTGACATAGCAGGGTTCAAAGCCAAACTGGGACGGGAACGCCGGCCAGCACTTGTCCGCAAAGACAACGTACTTGCGCGCGCCCTTGTGAGCCTCTGCCCAGTCCAGCAGCGTCAGCTCGAACTGCGCCATGCGCTCGCACAGCTCCGGATAATACTTGCCCTCGCCCATTTCCTTCGCCATGTCTTCGCAGACAGCGGGGATGCGGGCGTCGCCAGCATGTTCCTTGTAGGAGACGAGCAGATCCAGCTCGGAGTTCTCTTCGATTTCCACGCCCAGCTCATACAGACCCTTAATCGGGGCATTGCAGGCGAAGAAGTCCTGAGGACGCGGGCCGAAGGTGATGATCTTGAGGTTCTTCACGCCAATGATGGCGCGGGCAATCGGGATAAATTCCGCGATCTTGTCCGCCAGTTCATCCGCCGTGCCGATGGGGTATTCCGGGATGTAGCCCTTCAGGTGGCGCATACCCAGATTGTAGGAGCAGTTCAGCATACCGCAGTAAGCGTCGCCGCGACCGTTGATCATGTCGCCGTCGCCTTCCGCCGCTGCCACAAACATGCACGGGCCGTCGAAATTCTTTGCAATCAGCGTTTCGGGGGTTTCCGGGCCGAAGTTGCCGAGGAACACGACCGCCGCGTTGCACTCGTTCGCCTTCAGTTCCTCAACCGCCTTGAGCATGTCCTTCTCGTTCTCCACCGTCGTCTTGATTTCGACGATGTCGAGCTTCTTCTGGCCGCACTTTTCCGCAATCGCGGCACGGCGCTTTTCGCTCAGCGCAATCGGGAAGCAGTCGCGGGAAACCGCAACCAGACCCAGCTTCACAACGGGAATATTCTGCATCAGAAAAGCCTCCTCTTAATGACTCTGATTCAGGGTGTACCTACTCGTAGTATACCGCGTTCGCCGTGATTCGTCAAGAGATTGCAGGCGCAATTCTTGCAAGAAAACGTGCAGATTTTGCCCAATTCATACTATTTTCAATGAAAAAGCTCTGCTACCGTATTCCGGGGGCACATGTTGCAAGAATCGCGCCCGCAGGCGCGGAATCCTTTCTGCTGCGATAAAAGACCAGTAACATGGGTGTGCAATGCGAAGAGGTCAAGGGGGCGACCGCAGACTTCGTCTGTTTTCATTGCCCCCTTGTCGCGCCCGCAGGCGCGATTCCCCCGCAACGAAAAAGACCAGCTGCAAAAGAACATCCATGCCTGAAAAAGGGCAGAAAAATCCCCGTGCAGTCACCCGCACGGGGAAAGAGAATTACTTGCCGAGCTTCGCCGCGATCACTTCCGCAGCCTTCTTGCCCCAGACAAGGCAGTTGCCGTGGCCCATGCCGCCGATAGAGTTGCGACCGCCGACGTTCGCCATGCCGACGATTTCGCCAGCCATGTAAACGCCTTCAATCACCAGACCGTCGGAGTTCAGCACTTCGCAGTTCTTGGTCATCATCGGACCGCCGCAGGTGATCATGACATAAGGAACCGTCTTGACCGCATAGAACGGACCGTTCGCCATGGCGACTTCCTGCTTGGTGCGGCCGAAGGGATCGTTGCCGTTAGCGCAGCCGTCGTTGTAAGCCGCGATGGTCGCCTTGAAGGCATCCACCGGCAGACCAACCTTTTCCGCCAGCTCTTCGATGGTGTCGGCCTTCCAAGCCAGACCCTTTTCAATCAGGGATTCCACATAGGGATCGAACTCTTCCTTTACGCTGCCCCAAGCGCCGGTGGAGAACACCTTCGCGTCCGGAATCAGCATTTCGGAGGAGAAGACCGTGTAGACGATGTTGTGGGGAGCATTCGCCCACGTTTCGCTCTTCACATGGGAGTCCGCGCCGGTTTCGTCCGCCATACGCTCGCCGTTGGTGTTAATCCACAGCGCGCCGTTGGTGGCGTTGAAGTAGCCGAAGGAGCGGAAGTCATCGCTGGTCGGGATGCCGCCCGCATACGCGGTGCAGAAGTCCATGTTCGTCAGCGGCGCGCCCAGTTCTTCCAGCCAAGCATAGCCGTCGCCGGTCACGCACGCGGGAGAGGTGGACAGCACGTTTTCAAAGTTGTACTTGTTCAGCAGCTCTTCGTTGCCGGCATAGCCGCCCGTGCAGATCACCGTCGCGGGCGCCAGCAGGGTGGTTTCGGTGCCGTCCGCCAGACGAGCCTTCGCGCCGATAACCGCACCCTCGTCATTGGTCACAAGACCGGTGACGTAGGTGTTGAGCATCATGTAAGCGTTGGTGGAGAAATACTTTTCCAGTTCCGCGTACAGCGACACGACGAACGCACGAGCGCCGCCCTTGCCGGAGTAGTTGCGCGCCACGTTCAGCGGCTGATACACGCCGAAGTAGGGGACGCGGTCGCCGAAGTCGGTGCCCAGATCGTCCAGCCAGTCCACCGCTTCGCCGCTGATTTCAGCGAATTCGCGGGCAATTTCCTCGTTGAAGTTGCCAGCGCCGCCCAGACGCACGAAGTCCGCGAAGCACAGATCGGGGTCGTCCTCGATACCGGCTTCCTTCTGCATCCGCGTGCAGGTGCCCAGCAGCGTGCCGCCCGCAACGTTCGCAGAGCCGCCGTAGGTCGCAGCCTGATCGACAACCAGCACGTTCAGACCCAGCTCAGCCGCACGGGCAGCCGTCGCCAGACCTGCCATGCCTGCGCCGATGACCAGAATGTCCGGCTGCTCAAAGGGCATACCGGCTTCTTCCGCCGCATCGGGGTTCAGTGCGTTCTTCACCGCGTCGATGATGCCCTTGGAGGTAAAGGTCGCGCCGGAAACGATGTCCACGTCCGCAGACTGCGCTTCGACGATCGCCGCAGGAATCTTCTCAATCGCAGGATCGGAGATGCCCGCCGTCTCGGAATGCTCCAAGACCTTCACTTCGGTGATTTTGCCGCCGCTGACCGTTACAGAAACTTTAATCTGACCGTTCAGACCGGCGCCGGTGCCTTCATAGACGCCGTCTGCCGTCTCCGCCACAGCGGGGATGCAGCACAGCACCATGACCAGCGCAAGAAGCAGGGAAAGGAACTTACGCATGATAGAAATCCTCCTTTTTTTCTGGTGGTGCGCTCATCAAATTTGCTTGTGCAGCTTGAAAAGCGTATCACAATATCCGTATGAAAAGTATAACCTTCTGAATTGCGATTGTCAAGTAATTCACGAAAGTTTTCCCGCCATTTTCGCACTTTTTTTCGGCACGATTATTCCAAAACAGTCAATACAGCAAAAATGCCGCGAAAGCAGCATCTGTGTGCTTTCGTGGCAAAACGACTTTATAGGACTCACCAATTAGGCGGATTTTACCCCTTCCGCATGACTGCCTCAATGTCCTCGACCGTGCGCGGAATCGCTGCCGAGAGGTTTTCGCAGCCGTCCTCCGTTACCAGCAGGTTGTCCTCCAGGCGGAAGCCGATGCCCCATTCCTCGTGGTAGATGCCCACGTCGATGCAGAACACCATGCCCGGCTTGACCGTCAGCGGACGCTCGATAACATCATGCACGTCGTAGCCCACATGGTGTGCGCCGCCGTGCCACATATAGCGCCCGATGTTTTCCGGCTTGTCCAGCACGCCCGCGTCGCAGAGCAGCGCCGCGTTGTAGCGGCGAATCGTCGCATCCACCTCCGCCATCGAGAAGCCCGGCTTGACAATGGAGAACATGTGGTTCGACGTTTGCAGCGCACAGTTGAACAGCAGCTTCTGCTTGTCCGAGAAGCGCCCGTTGCACGGGAAACCGCGGCTGACGTCGGTCATCAGGCTGTCATGCTGCGCGCCGACGTCGTTGAGTACCATGTCGCCGTCATGCGCCTGTCCGCGGTAGGAATAATAGTGGATGCAGAAGTTGTTTTTCCCCGCGCTGATGATGGACGGGAACGCGGGCCCCTGCGGGCCGTGCTGGGTCAGCGCGTAGTCAAATTCCGCCTTGTACTGGTATTCGTACATCCCCGGGCGGCTCGCCTTCATCATCGCCATGATGCCCTCGCCCGTCACCTTTTCCGCTTGGCGGATGGCGTCGATTTCGCAGGGCTGCTTGATGAGCCGTAGACGGCGCAGGATGGCGTTCGCGTTCTCGACTTGCAGATAGGGGTAATTCGCCTGAATCTGCTTCAGCAGCCGATGCGCCGGGCGGTCAATGTCCTGCGGCGACACACGGAACAGGTCGAGATACACCTGCGCAATCTGCCCACTGGTCAGGGAGTAGTGTCCGCCTGCCGCCAGCGCGTGAAAATCCGTCTGGAACTGGTTGACAAAGCGAACGTCGGAAATGCCGGACAGCACCTCAACCTCGGCGGGCTTCAGGCGCGCACCCGTCCAGCGCTCTGCCATCAGGTCGGGCGGCAGAATGTAAATCTGTTCATGCACATTCCCGGATGGCTCTTTCACTGCCATCAGCACAAGCTCATGCTGGTCAAGCCCGGTCAGGTAGTAGAAATCGCGGTCGGTATAAAAAGGATAATATTCGTCATTGGTCTTGCGCACGTCTTCACCGGAGAACATGACCAGCAGCGACGCGGGCTTCATGGCTTCATAGAGCCGTTTGCGGTTTCCTGTGTGGAACGATGCGTTCATCGAAATTCCCTCCTTGACTGAATTTTGCTTCATCATACGCTTTCCCGCGCCAAAAGTCAACGGCAGACGCTATCGGAAAGAAAAAGCAATTGCAATACCGGGCAAAAACCTGTATAATAAACGATGAAAATGGGGGAACTGTTTCCCGCAAAGCCGAAAGGAGCCGAATGACCCACATGACGATCAAAAAAACGATGCTGGAAAGCATTTCGCGGTTCAAATCTGGCAAAGGTGACCTGCTCCGTGCGCAGGGGATGACGATGGCGGTCTGGGCGGCGTGCCTGTGCCCGCTGCTGTTCCTGCTGAACGCGTCGCTGCGGCCGCTGGCGCTGCTCTGCCCGCTGATGCTGATTTTTATTGCCCTGCCGATGCGCCAAAGCACGGCGGAAGCCATGCAGCTCTTCCTCGCCGGCGCGCCGATGGCGACGGTGGCGATGCTGCCGCTGAACGGCTACTGGAAGAAGGTTGCGCGTTCGCTGCGGATGACGGGACTGATGCTGCTGTGGCTGCTGCCGTTCGCGGCGCTGGTGGGGCTGATGCAGTATGAAAGAACAGAGCTGGATGTCGGGACGATTTGGGGGCATCTGAATGCGTTGGGCGGCGGTGCTTTCGATCAGGGCATCATCCGCTATGTCATTATCATGGTACTGATGCTGCTGTTCCCGCTGTTTGGATTGATGTTCCACAGCGGAACGCGCCATGCCTACGCACTGGGTGACCGCAAGCTGGTGAAAGGACACCGCTGGCAAATCGTTGGCTTGTGGCTGAGCGGGCTGCTGTTTGTGCTGCCGATGGCGGCTTGCATCGTTGCGCTGATTGCGCAGGTGAGCGTGTCTGCCGTGCAGTTTACGATGCAATGGTTTGAGAACCTGATGGACATGCCGAGCTTCTCGATGCTGATGCCCCCGAAGTGGCTGCTGGCGGTGACGGCGGTGTCCGCCGTGCTGATGCTGGTGACGAATCCCATGCGTTCGCTGCTGCCGGCGATTTTCCTGCGCGGCGTGAAGGACGAGAAGGAGCAGGAAGATGCTGCGGCTTGACCGAATGCTGGTAACGCTGGGCAAGGGCAGCCGGTCGGAGATGCAGAAGGCGATTCGCGGCGGGCGTGTCCGCGTGAATGGGGACGTGCAGCGCGACCCGTCCGTGCAGGTGGGGGAGGACGCGGAAATCCTGCTGAACGGCGAAAAGCTGGACACCCGCCTGACCCGCCATGTGATGCTGCATAAGCCCGCTGGACTGCTGACCGCCGCGCGCGACAAGAAGCAGCCGACGGTGATGGACTTGCTTCCGCCGGAATATGCCGCGATTGGCTGTATGCCCGTCGGGCGGCTGGACAAGGACACGACAGGGCTGCTGCTGCTGACGACGGACGGCGAATTGAATCACCGCCTGTTAGCCCCCGCGCGGCATGTGGACAAAACGTATCTGGCGACGCTGGACAAGCCGGTGGGCGACAAGGAAGTCGCAGTGTTCGCATCGGGGCTGTCCCTGAGCGATTTTGAAGCCGCACCCGCTGATTTGACGCCGCTGCCAGGCAATCAGGCGTGCGTGACCATCCACGAGGGGAAATTCCATCAGGTGAAGCGCATGTTCGCGGCGGTGGAGCGCGAAGTGCTGGCGCTGCACCGGGAGACATTCGGCTCATTGGTGCTGGACGAGGCGCTTCCCTGCGGGCAGTGGCGCGAACTGACGGAAGCGGAAGCATCCGCCCTCTACCGGGACGCGCAGATGGAGGAAAAGCATGGCTGAACAGTATTTTACCGCTGACCCGACCTGTGAATCGAAGCAGGTGCCGTGTTCGTTTGTGTATCGCGGGCATGGACTGAACTTCATGACAGACGCGGGTGTGTTTTCCAAGGGCGAACTGGACACCGGGACACGCCTGCTGCTGGATGCCCTGCCGGATGTGTACGGCGACGTGCTGGATTTGGGCTGCGGCTGGGGCGCAATTGGCGTGGCAGTGAAGAAAAAGTATCCCGCCGCGCATGTCACGATGGTGGATGTCAATCGCCGTGCGCTGGAACTGTGCCGCTTCAACGCGGTGCGCAACGGCATCACGGCGGAATGCCTTGAATCCGACGGCATGGCGGAGGTGATGGAGCGCACGTTCGACTTCATTATCACCAATCCGCCGATTCGCGCCAGCAAGCCGGTCATCTACCGCATGTTCGCCGACGCGGCATCGCGGCTCAATCCCGGCGGCGCACTGTATCTGGTCATCCGCAAGCAGCAGGGCGCGGAAAGCTGCATGAAGTACCTCAAAACGCTGTATGCCAAGGTGGACAAGGTGGACAAATCCGGCGGATTCTGGGTGCTTCGGGCGACAGAACCGCTGAAGAAAGAAAACGAAGCGCAGGAGGAAGCAGCTGATGCACACGTTTGACGAAAGCTATTTTGACGCAGGACTTGACCGCCGCGGCACACGCTGCGAAAAGTGGGACGGCACAGAGAAGGAAAGCGTGCTGCCGCTGTGGGTCGCGGATATGGATTTCCCCAGCCCGCCGGAGGTCGCGGAGGCAATTGCTGTCCGCGCACTGCATCCGACATACGGCTATACGCTGGTGCTGCCGGACGACACCCGTGCGCTGACCGGCTTCTGGCAGCGCCGGCACAATCTGACGATTCAGGACGAGTGGGTGATGATGATCCCCTGCGTTGTGACGGGGATTCGCCTTGCCCTGCTGGCGCTGACGAAGCCGGGCGACGGGGTGATGATTCAGTCGCCGGTGTATGGGCCGTTCCGCTTTTCGGTGGAGGCAACGGAGCGCAGGCTGATGGATGCGCCGCTCAAGCGCGACGATACGGGTCGCTACTCTATGGATTTGGATGCCGTGGAGAAGCAGCTGCAAGCGGGTGCAAAGGCGCTGGTGCTGTGCAATCCACACAACCCGGTGTCCCGCGCGTGGAAGCGGGAGGAACTGCAAGCGCTGATTGATTTGCTGGCGCGGTACGGTGCGTACCTGATTGCGGATGAGATTCACGCGGATTTCGTCTATGCGCCGGAGCAGTTCGTGCCGGTGCTGTCGCTTGCGCAGAAGAACGTACTGTCCCTGTGCGCCGCCAGCAAGACGTTCAACCTTGCGGGGCTGGAACAGGCAGCGATGCTCGTGCCGGACGAAGCGGCGCGGGCGAAAATCAACACCGAAATGGAACGCGCGGGCGTTCGCAGCGGCAACCTGTTCGCGCTGGAAGGGACGCGCGCGGCGTATGAATACGGCGACGCGTGGCTGGACGGCTTGATGCACTATCTGGATGGCAACCGGAAGCACCTGACGGCATTGGTCAAGCAGGAACTGCCCCAAGCCGTGCTGACCCCGATGGAGGCGACGTATCTGGGTTGGCTTGATCTGCGGGCATACGGCATGAACTGCGAGGAGCTGATGGCGCGGACGCTGAAGCATGGTGTGCAGTTCACGGAAGGCACGTTCTTCGGCGAGGGCGGCGAAGGCTTCCTGCGCGTGAATATTGGCTGTCCGCGCCGGAACATCACCGAGGGTATCCACCGCTTGAAAGAGGCGCTGGACGAAGCTGTGGAGGAGAAAGCACATGGCGTTGATTGAATCCGCAGGAGCCGTGCTGTACACTGAGGACGGCGGCGTTCGGCAATATGTGCTGGTGATGGAGAAGAACGGCAGCTTTGGGCTTCCCAAAGGGCATGTAGAACCCGGCGAAACGCTGGCGGAGACGGCGCTGCGCGAGGTTTGGGAGGAAACGGGCATCTGCGCGATTCTGCACACGATGCAGCCGGTGATGGTGGATGAATACCCGATTGCGGGCGGCGATGTGAAGCGGGTGAGCTGGTTTGTGGCGCACTACCACGACCAGACGCCGCTGGCTGACCCGACGCAGGTGCTGGATGTGCGGGTTTTGCCCCTGCGGGAGGCGCTGCGCCTATTGACCTACGGCAGCACAAGGGCGATTCTGCGCGAGGTGGATCGTCGGCTGGGGGATGTGCGTCCGCGTCCGAAGAATTTCTGAGGGAATGGCGATTTCCCTCGGAACTCCTTCGCAAATGGAACACTTCCATGCTTGACTTTTATCGCGGCAGGGGGAATCGCCTCTGCGGAGGCGACCAAAGGGCTTTCCGATCGCCCTTTGGAAACCTTCGGTTCGCACCCATGTTTATTGAGCTTTATTGGAAGTTTTTTAGTTAGTGTGCCTTTCGTCTCCTGAAATAAACACTACCCAACAGTAGCATGGGAGACGGAAGGCGAAGGGGTCAAGGGGGCGACCACAGACTTTGTCTGTTTCTATTGCCCCCTTGTCGCGCCCGCAGGCGCGAAATCCCTGCATAAACACGCGAAAACAGCATGAAAGAGAAACCAACTCAATCGCGCGAGAGGGTCAAGGGAGGGACTTCGTCCCGTTTCATTCTCCCTTGCGGAGTACAGAGGCAGCGCCTCTGGTTGCACAGAAAACAAGTTTGTGATATGATAAGAGAGAAATTTCTCCGATAGGGACATCGGGGAATCAGAAAGAAGGAAGACCAATGAACGTATTGACGACGCGCGAACTGAAAGAGCGCCTGAATGAATTGCAGGGACAGACGGTGATGATGCAGGGCTGGATTCGCAATCACCGCAAGCAGAAGAACATGGGCTTCATCGACTTTTTCGATGGCACCTGCTTCAAGAACCCGCAGGTGGTCTACGATAATACCATCGAAGACTATGCGGCGATTCAGGCCCTGCATGTCGGCGCGGCGATTACCGTGACGGGCAAGGTCGTGCCGTCTTACAAAGATCCGACGACCCCCGAAGTGCAGGCGATTGCCATCCACCTCGAAGGCGACTGCCCGGAGGATTACCCGCTTCAGCCGAAGCGCCACAGCGTGGAGTACCTGCGCGAAATCGCGTATCTGCGCCCGCGTACGCGCCTGTTTCAGGCGGTTTTCCGCGTCCGCAGCGTCGCAAGCATGGCCATTCATACCTACTTCCAAGACCGCGGCTACCTCTATGTGCATACGCCGCTGATTACTGCCAACGACGCCGAGGGCGCGGGCAACACCTTCACCGTGACTACCCTGCCGCCGTCGGAGCAGAAGGACGGCAGCAACGACTTCTTCGGCAAGCCCACCTCCCTCGCCGTGACGGGTCAGCTCGAAGCCGAGACGTTCGCGATGGCGTTCTCCAAGGTGTACACCTTCGGTCCGACTTTCCGCGCCGAAAACAGCAACACCAAGACCCACGCCGCTGAATTCTGGATGATTGAGCCGGAAATCGCGTTCTGCGATATTCATCAGCTGATGGACATTGAAGAGGACTTCCTGAAGTACCTCGTCAAGACGGTGCTGGAGAAGTGTTCGGATGAGCTGGAGTTCCTTGACAAGTTCACTGGCGGCGGACTGCTGGACAAGCTGAATCACCTCGCCGTGACGGGCGCGGCGCGCATCACCCACGAGGAAGCCATCACGATTCTGCGCAAGGTGAAGGATCGCTTCCAGTTCGAGCCGAAGTATGGCGAAGACACAGCCAAGGAGCATGAAAAGTACCTGACCGAGGAATACTTCCATAGCCCGGTGTTCGTCTATGACTGGCCTAAGGACATCAAGGCGTTCTATATGTACCAGAACGACGACGGCAAGACGGTCGCTGCGGTTGACCTGCTTGTGCCGGGCGCGGGCGAGCTGATGGGCGGTTCCCAGCGTGAAACCCGCTTGGACAAGCTGACGGAGCGCATGGACGCGCTGCACATCTCCAAGGACGCGATGTACTGGTATGTGAACCTGCGCAAGTTCGGCGGCTGCACGCACTCCGGCTTCGGCATGGGCTTCGAGCGTCTGCTGATTTACCTCACGGGCGTTGACAACATCCGCGATGTCATTCCGTATGCGCGCACGCCGATGAACTGCGAGTTCTGATTCCTATTTGCGCATTGGGGCAGCGGCTTTCATGCTGCTTGATTCAACTGCGCCAAAAGCATAAAAGCGCGTTTTTCCCAATGTATTTTCTCCGAAAAACTTTCCCTCCCAAAGGACGGTGATTCCCCATTTCCAAGGGCTTCTGGAAGCGCAGCGCCAAAAAGCTGCTGATGGCGCTGCTGTGCCTGCTGCTGATGGCGGCGTTCTACCTCGCGGTTATCATCGGGCAGCCACAGGAGGACGAAACGGCTTCCACCGTAACACCGCGTATGGATCAGCCGCTGCTGTCCGCCGGACAGGACGTTGTGACCATCACCAGCGCGGATGATTTGCCGCTGCTGCTGCGGATGTTCCCAGCGCCCGCATTGACGCCAACCACATCCGGGTGGCCGCTTGTCGTCGGCACATGCTATGATGTTGCGTTCGAGAATGGCATGGGACGTATCCTCACGCTGACGTATCAGGCGAGCGACACGATTCAAGTGACGCTGACGAGCATCTATCCCGCGCGGGCAATTGCGCTGCTGGAAAAGGGCGATTACCGTATCAGCGCATCGCTCGGTGCGACGCTGGCAGGTCTGCGTTCCATCCGTATGGAAAACGCGGAGAGCATCCGACTGCACGCGCAGGGTGAGGAAGCACTTTACGTCATGCTCACGCCGCTGCTGGAGGAAAACTCCCTCCGCAGCATCGCGGGGCAGATGACCCTGACAGAAGGGGAATAATCTCCAGATTCATCTGGTTCTTCACGGAAAGTTGGAGGAGCAAACAAGGGCTTAGGCGTAGCACCAAAAGCTGCACGCGGAAGGAGCATGAAAGCGCGACCAACCCAATCGCGCGGAGGGGTCAAGGGGCAATTGCCCCTTGCAGGGTCAAGGGACAGCGTCCCTTGTGGGGCTTGGGGCAACGCCCCAACTGTTCCGCGGACGACTGGTATGCCAAACGCGCTCAACAAAGGCGCAGGCAGCGAAGCGTCCCTGCCAGTAACTTTGCGCGTCCGCAGACGCGCCTCCAAGCTGCTCTTCCCCCAAGATTCCGTGAAGAACCATTCATCTACGCCACCTTGGCACTCTTATTTGAAAAATAAAAACGGGTACTGTGGAGGATTTCGTCCTCACACAGTACCCGTTTTTTTGATGCAATCGAGGGGGGATTACTCCGCAGCAGGCGCAAAGAAGGAAATCTGCGTCGCACCGGTCATGGCATCGGCGGACAGCATCGTGATGGGAGCCGTTTCGACGCTCAGCGTCGCGAAAGAGCCTTCATAGCCGCTCTCGGTCGTGAAAGCGAAGGTCAGCGCATTGTGACCTTCCAGCGCGCCGTCCATCGAGAAGACAATCACCTTCACCGCATCAGCCGGAACGTCCGTCGCCATGACAAACTTTTCGCCGGTCGCGTTGATGGTAATGCTGACTTCCTTCACGGTTTCGCCGGTCTTGTTGTAGACGGTGTAGTAGCCGGTCTGGTTGTTCGCAGCCTTGGCAGCGGCCAGCAGACCCTGCACATAGCCCAGCGTATCCACCAGCGTGCTGCTGGAGACGGCGTCCACCATTTCTTCCTTGGTCTTGCCTTCAATGGCAGCTTCCAGTTCGGCGATGGTCTTGCCGGTCACGAAAGCTTCGATGGCGTTGTAGCTCACGCCCAGCGGCGTGGTTGCGCCCGCCTTGGTCGTCATGTTGGTGCTGTACAGACCGTCGTTCACAACCTTAGAAGCCAGCACCTTGCCTTCGGGATAGTTCTGACCGAAGGAAGCGTCGGAGTTCGGAACGCCTTCCGCCGTGGCGGCATCCATGAACTGGAACTCGTCGATGTGCGCGGCAACGATGGTGTCGCCATCCATCGCGACGGTCAGCACAGCGAAGCAGGACGTGCCATGTGCGGCATACTCAACCTGACCGATTTTGACTTCAGCCAGCGCAGCCGTGGACAGCAGCATGATGGACAGGAGCAGTGCGAAAAACTTTTTCATAGGAGCCAACCTCTTTTTTGCGAAACTTGGCAGAATTTCTACCAGCAACACTATTATACGCGCAGCAATGCCGGTTTGTCCAGACAAACTTGTCAGAAAAATAGCAAAATCGTCGCTTGATGCAATCAGACGTTATTGCCGTATCGACCAGTCATTTGCGTCCGTACTTGCTCGATAACCTCATCCAGCACAAAATTACGGAACCAGTATTCCCCGTCATCAGGGAAATCAAGGTAGTCCGTGTAGAAGGGCATGACGCGCGTGTCCTGCTGGCGGAGCGTCCGAATCGCGCCTGTCCGGCAGTCCACTTCCGCGTTGAAGCTGCGCCCGTCGGGGTAATCCAGCGTCACTTTCCAGATGGGGTCGCCCTCGCCGGGGTCAATCAGCACACCGCCGCGCAGGGAGTAGTCATCGTCGCCCAGCGCGCGGGCAGCGTATTCCGCCGCGACTTCTTGAGAAATCGCGTAGTCAGGGACGTCGGGGTAAATCGTCTGACACAGGCAGGCAACAGACCAGTCGCCGACGTAGCTGCCGCTGATGCTTATCGCGGACTGGAAAGAACGGAGCGTCGCCTGATCCCAGCGCAGGATATTGGCACCGTACAAATCAACATAGCGCTGAACAATATGATTGGAGTACATGCCGTAGACGATGCCGGGCTGCGTGTTCGCGTCGCGGTAGAAGCTGGTGACGCGAAGGTCTTCCGCCAGCGTGTTCCAGACGCGCACGGGCAGCAGAATGCTGGTGCGCAGGGCACTGAAGCTCGGAATCTGTACGGAATCCACCACGGACAAGTCGCTGTCGCGCACGTCCATGAGGAAGTACCCCATGTCGGTGGATAACCAGAAGTGCCAAATCAGCTCACCATCCTCGCGATAAACAAGGAACGAGGAATTCTCATAGCACAGATGGGCGTTCAGCGATTTCAAGGCGGCAGCGGTCACATCATCGGCGGTGGATTTCGTGCTGGCATCAGGAACGACCTCCAGCGCCAGCAGGGCGTTGAACAGCGGCAGGGTGCCGTCCGTTTCCATCTGGCGCAGACCGGCTTCGTCCGTCTGGCTGCCGGTCAGCAGCGCTTGCAGCTGCTGGACGGTTTCGCGCTGGTAAATCGGGGGCAGATAGCCCTGCATCAGCAGCGTGAAGCGCGCTGCATCCAGCGGATTGCGGTTCCAGCCGACATCCAGCACTTCGCCGTACCAGTTCAGCGCTGCCCAGTAAATGTCACCCTGCGACGTGTTCTGCGCATCCTTGGTGAAAATCACGACACCGCCGCCCGTGTAGTAGGAGAATCCGCCTGCCGTGTCCTCAAAATCGCTTTCAATAAAGCAGGTGTACCCTTCTTCCGCCATATTCCGCTGATATTGGCGCTCAATGGCGGCACTGGCGGCAGATTGCGCCGTTTCGGCATCCACGGCGGGTACGCCATGGGAGAAGTCCGTGCGGTCAAGGGTGGACAGCAGCTGACTGGGGAAAAACTCCTGCGGCAAACCGTAGAGATTGCCGGAGTACGTCGTTGTCAGCAGCGTACCGGTCAGCCCGTTCAGCTCCAGATAGACGATGCTCTGCCCGCTGGGGGCATTCGGCTGGCGGATGGCAATCTTCCAGAAGTCGCCGGATGCGCCCGCAAGGTACTCTGCCGCCAGCACGTCGGACGATGAACCGCCCTGAATGGCGAGCGCGGCGTCAATGGCTTCTTCGCGGGTCAGCGCTTCCGCCGGAACATCCGGGAAGCCATCGCGCCCGACGCTCAGGAACAGCTCATGCACCGTCTGCATTGACGAGTGATCCGCCCGCGAAAGCGCCAGAATGTACACACGCAGCTGCATGGGCGTCCATGTGCGCATGTCATAGCCGAAAATGCGCCGGAAGCCGCGGGTCACTTCGTCCGCCGTGTGATTGCTGCCCGCACCGCGTTCCCGCCGCATTCGGCAAATGCTGCCGTCCTCCGCGTTTACCGCGACTTCGTACGTTGTGCCGAACGCATCCAGCGCGTCAAAATTTACGCAGTAATACGCTCCCTCACAGGTGCCGTCATAAACACCGGAAAGGAAGCGGATGCCCACACGATAGAAATCAAGATTGGTGAAATCCGCCTGCGGGTCGTCATTGGTGCGGATGTAGGCAACTGCGCGGGCAAGGGCGTCCTGCGCGGTGATTTCGGTGGAGAGCGGTTCGCGCGTCATGCCCGGCAGAATCCCCTGATAGCCGATTCTTTCAAGCGTCTGGTTGAGCGCCACCTGCGCGCGGATATCCCACTGCCCCAGCGACGACCCCACAGGGCAGAGAATTTCCAGCAGCGTGGAGAGCGAACAGCCACCGTCCTTTTCGACCTGCGTCATCAGCGCCGAAATCGCCTCTTCATCCACTGAAAACTGCAAATCCGCCGCGCTGGCCAGAAGCTTTTTCACCTGTGCCGCCGTCAGGAAATCGCCCTGACGGGTGACGTCGGCAGTGAGCTGCGGGGAATCGTCCGACAAAATCCCGGTTTGCAGCAGGACACCCGCGCCCAGTACCAGCACGAGCAGCACCGCCGCGATGGCCTGCCAGCGAATCACGCGCGGACGCTGTTCATCCTGCGAAACGCGGCGCAGGACGGCATTCACCTGCGCGTCGGTGACGTGCAGTCCAGCTAAATTCGTATCCAGCACCCGCTTGAGTTTATCAGACATAGCAGTCACCTCCTGTCAGCGAAAGTTTGAGCGCCTGTTCCGCTTTTTTGAGCCGCGTATGCACCGTCGACTTGCTGATGCCCAGTGCATCGGCGGTTTCCTGAAGGTTCATGTCCTGATAATAGTAAAGAATCAGCGGTTTTTTGAGGTCGTCGGGCAAGCGCAGGATGTCCAGCATCAATTCCCGATCCTCTGGCAGCACGGTCATCATGCCCTGCGGCAAGTCCTCCAGCGCGTGCCGCATGTCAATGTGCCGAAACCACCGTTTCCGCTGATAATCGCGGCAGACATTGATGGCAATGCGCATCAGCCACGTTTTGACGCTCGCGCCGTTGCGCTGCTCGAAGGTGTCCATGGCGCGCCAAGCGCGGAGGAAAGTGTCCTGCATGGCATCCTCGGCTTCACGCGCGTCGGAAAGGATGACGAAGCATGTGCGCAGGATGGCGGTGCCGTAGGTGCGCATCCAGTCTTCTAAGCGGCGTTCATTGGGGGATTGCTGCTCCATGCTTTGCCCTCCTTTCATTTTCATGGTGATTTCAATGGATTAGACGCATAAAGCGGTGCGTTTTTCCAGGGGTAAGGAAAAATTGCGGAGAAAAATAATACGATTTCCCAATTCATTTGCGCTATTTGCTTGCGCTGCGCATTTTCATCTGGAAATAGTATAAGAAATCCTTATAGCCCCCTTCCTGAATTGATGTTTGTGTTTTGGAGAGAAGTATGGTATATTTTTCACAAAGTTGCGAAGAGCAACCAGAGTGTCTTCCCTGCACGGGGACATTCAAAAAGGAAAGGGGTTTTTCATCATGAAGAAGCTGACGGCGCTGCTGCTCAGCCTGTGTATGGTGCTGACGATGGCCTGCGCGACGGCGCTGGCGGAGGTCAAGACAGCGAGTGCGACGGCGGAAGGGTTTGGCGGCGGAAACGTGACGGTCACGCTGAGCGTGGACGGTGACAAGCTGGTGAACGTGGAAATCGACGCGACATCGCAGACTGATTCCATCGGCGGAGCGGCGGCGAAGGTGCTGGCGGAGCAGATGCTGGCAAACAACTCCGTCGAGGTGGATGGCGTGACGGCGGCGACGGTGACATCCGACGCGGTGAAAGCGGCCGCGGCGGCTGCACTGGCGGAGCTGGGGCTGACGAACGCGGACTTGGCGAAGGTCGAGGCGGCGGAGAAGGAAACCTATACCGACCTGACCTGCGATGTGCTGGTCATCGGCACGGGCGCGGCTGGCGGAGCAGCGGCGATGGCGGCTGCGGAAGCCGGCGCAAAGGTCATTGCGATTGAGAAGCTGGCGACCATCGGCGGCACGTCTGCGATGGCGGGCGGCGGCATTGCGGCGCCGGAATCCTCCGAGCAGAAGAAGTACGGCATCGAGGATACCTGCGAAGCCTACGTCGATCTGTGGGTGGAATACAACCACAACGAATATTTCCGCGAAGACAGCGGCATGGATGAAGACCGCATCCGCTTCGTGGTGGGTCAGGCGGCGGGCCTGATTGACTGGCTGGAGGAGAACGGCTTCGAGTTCGGCCGTCCGATGAGCTTCGACCTGATTGAGGGTGTGGATCGCTTCCACTATGCCTCCAACGGCAAGCCCACCGACCTGCTCTATGCGAAGAATCAGGAGCTGGGCGTGGAATACTGGATGGAGACGAAGGCAACAGCGCTGCTGACCGACGAAAATGGCAACTGCATCGGCGCGACGGTCGAAAAGGACGGTCAGACCTTCAACATCTACGCCAAGGGCACGGTATTGGCGACTGGCGGCTTCGGCAACAATCAGGAAATGATGGAACGCTTCACGCCCGTTGACGCGGCGCAGGTGGCGTACTTCTACGGCTCCGCGGGTCAGACTGGCGAGGGCATTCTGATGGCGGAGGACATCGGCGCGGCGGTCTATGAGAAGGGCGCGCGTCTGGGCATGTCCTACGTTGTGGGCGACGGCACGAACGCGGAGCTGACCTCTCTGGGCGGCCCGTGGAGTCAGGCGCCGATTGTGGACAACACGGGTGTCCGCTTCGTCAATGAATACTGCCATTCTCTGAACTATCCGAGCCTGATTTACCGTCATGCGGCGCCGTACTACTGCATCTACGGCTCTGACCGTGAGGACTATGCGGCGATTTTGGCGAACAACGTTGATGATCCGGCAGTGACCTCTGCGGACACGCTTGAAGAACTGGCGGACAAGCTGGGCTTTGACAAGCAGGCGTTCCTTGACTGCATCGCGGTCTACAATGCGGCGAAGGAAACCGGCGTGGATGCGGCGTTTGGCGCGCGCGTGGATTTCATGAATTTCGCGACGGTTGGCCCGTTCTACGCGGTGCAGATTGCGCCTCAGTACACAGGCACGATTGGCGGCGTTGTGACGGACACCTCCGCGCAGGTGCTTCGTGCGGACGGCACGGTCATCGGTGGCTTGTACGCGGCGGGCGAAGCCTCCAATGGCGCGCTGTACGATCTGGTCTATATGTCCGGTTCGTCTTTCCTGAACGCGCTGTCGATGGGTCGCATTGCGGGCGAAAACGCGGCGAACCAGCAGTAATCGGTTGATAAAAATGGCACCAGACCGAAGCGGCAAATGCTGCGAAGGGCTGGTGCTTTTGTTTTTATGGAGATTTGAGGGCAAGAATGCTGTGTGAATAGTATATCTCGAGACTGCCAGAGACCGTTTTGAAATCAGGGAAACTGTTCTGCAAGGAATGCTAGAAAGGGATATGGATTGTGATACTTCGTTATTCTTTGCGCTTATTTTTCAGTTTCCAATAGCGAATATTTGATGGATCAAGGCTGTTTTCAAATTCCTGAATCAAAGAATCAAGTTCTTCATACTCTTCCTCTGACGGCTCGGGAATCGAACCAAGCGTATTATTGCACCACATGCAATACAATGCTTTTCTATCTCGCAGCCTTCCACAGAATGGGCAAGTAATTAGATCATCCTGTCCCGTCGCGGTTTGAGTGCGATGGCAGCATTTAGAGCAGTAGAAGGTATCGCCTTCATCAAACAGAGTCTTAGGATCTTCATTTCCACAATTAGCACAGCGCATTGCAAATCCCCTTTACTTACCTACGTCCAATCCCAAATTGACGCCCCAGAACACGTTCAAAAAAAGAAAGGTTCTGAAGCGCATAGTTTACGCCATATTGAAACCCTTCACGCTTTGATTCGGCTTGCAAGCGTTTTAGTCCAACTTCCATGCTGATTCCATGCCCATACTCTTTTAGCCTATGGGTAGTGCTAGCCGCACCTTTAAGATTTTTGTTACTCATATTCAACCTCCTAATCATCTTTGCTGCCTTTTAGTAGCGCAACCAAAGTGGCGGTAACAATAACCCCGCCAGCCAACAAAATCCCTTTCCAAGCAGAAGAAACTGTTTTGCGCTCTTCAGGTTCAGCAATGACTGCTGGGGCAACCAGCTTCATCTTTGCAAATATCTCTTCTCGTTCTTCTGCTTGATATCGTTCCGGATGATCGACAAGCACTTCCAGAATAATCGGTAGCATAGTCTTCTCTTCGCCGACAGCGGCTATTTCATCGTCAAGCACTCTTCGCAGTAAGAGATATTCCGTCTTTGAAAGCCCGCTCTTGCCAGATTCAATCTTATTAATACTCTGGCGACTGACACCGAGTTTGTCACCGAGCATGACAGCTGACCAACCCAGTATCCTTCGGATATAAAGAAGAATACTGCGCAATCTCTCGCTTCGTACCTCGATGACGGATCTTCGCTCGGACAAAATTTATCACCCCCTTCTACGATGATAGCACTTGACGCTATTGTTGTCAAGCGCTATTTAGGACTTTTTGCGAGAGTTTATGGCAGACAAAATTCGAGTTGGTCAATGGAGAACAGCTCTTTCTCGCAAGAAACTTTTATGGCAACTTCGTGTCCGGAGATGCGACGGGAATAGCAAACAAAACTATGTTTATTTTTAATAGCATTTTCTGCCCCGGATATTCGTGATGAATGCAAAAAAACAGCACCGAAAAGAAAAACGCGTTTTCCGATGCTGGTCGGTCGCGCCAATGGGCGCGACAATGTGCAAGTAGTGGGTAGAGCAAGTTGGGGGGGGCGCGTCTGCGGACGCGCAAAGTTACTGGCTGGGACACTTCGCTGCCTGCGCCTTTGTTGGCGACTTCCTTGGGATTGGTCGGACGAGGAACAGTTGGGGCGTTGCCCCAACCCCCACAAGGGACGCTGTCCCTTGACCCCTTTTCGCGATTGAGTTGAGCGCTTCGCCATACTCTTTCCGCGTGTTTAGCCCTTTTTCATTTCCTCTATCATGCAGTCCCGAATCATCCGAATCGCCGGTGTCAGCCGTCTGCACACCAGCACCGACCGATGATGTCCAATATCCTCCGTCAGCGGAATCAGCTTCACGCCCTTGAAATAGGCTGGCTTTCTCGCTGGAAAGAAGGAAATCCCCAGATTCAGCGAAACCATCAGAATTTGCATATCTGCCGAATCCGCATAAATAATCGATGGATGCGAAAATCCCAGATTCTGCGCCCAGTCGTGAATCGCGCCGCGCCCGCTGCGGGATTGGTCGAGGGCAAGCAGAATCAGCGGATATGCGCGTAAATCAGAAAGCGACACAACCGACTTTTCCGCTAATGGCGACACTTCGGAAACGGCGGCAATCATCGGCACATCGTAGAGTACCTCCTGATAGGTGTTCCGCTGGTCGATTTCGCCGGGAAGCGTCAGCACCATGTCGCATTGCCCGCGGTAGAGGGCGTCGGACATGGCCGTCAGCGAGAGGTACAGCGGGTGAATCACCAAATTGGGCAGGCGCGGATGCAGGGAAAGGTACGCATCGACAATCAGTTCTTTTTCCAGCGGCCCGTTGTAGCCGATGTGGATGGCGCTCACACGGTGTGCATCGGCGAAAGCGTCCTGCAATTCAAGCTGAATCCCCATCAGGCGCTCGGCGTAGGGGAGAAACTGCTCGCCTTGGTCGGTCAGCACCGCGCCGGTAGACAGACGGTGGAACAGTGCACAGCCCATTTCTTTTTCCAGCGACGCAATCTGCTGGCTGATGGCGGTCTGGGAGACGTACATGTTCTTCGCAGCGGCGGAAAAGCTGCCTTCGCGGACGACGGCGAGAAAATACGCGATTCGGTCGGTGTTCATGCGAAAAACCTCCAATGAGGGACAAAAAACTCCCTTCCGCGGTGCGCAGAAGGGAGCAAAGATGCGAGCGGTTAAGGGCGCTGACCCATGCCGCCTTCGAGGGTGATGGTCTCGCCGGACATGAATTTGAAGTCCGGGGAAGCCAGCTGGACGCACACATGGCCAATTTCTACCTCGGAATCGCCGTAGTGGCCCATCGGGGGCATCTTGACATTCGCCTTGAACGCCTCGGGATATGCCTTCTGGAAGTTCTCCAGCTGCGTCGTCCATGCCAGCGGGCAGACGACGTTGACGTTGATACCGTCCTTGCCCCATTCGGTGGCGGCAACGCGGGTCAGGCCGCGAATGCCTTCTTTTGCCGCGGCATACGCGCACTGCCCATAGTTGCCGAACAGGCCCGCGCCGGAGGCGAAGTTGATGACAGCACCCTTCGTTTCCTTCAGGTAGGGGTAGCACGCCTTCATATAATAGAATGTGGCGTACAGACCGGAATACAGCGCGAGATTGAACTGCTCGGTGGTATGGTCAGCCAGCGGAACGCCGGATGCGGAAGCCTGCGCGTTGTTAATCAGCACGTCGATGCGGCCGAAGGTGTCAATCGCCTGTTTGACGACATTGTTTACAACAGCCTCGTTGTCCGCGCTGTCATTCACGTCCGCCTGCACGCACACCACCTTCACGCCATAGAGGCGTTCCAGTTCTTCCTTCGCGTCGGTCAGCTTCTTCACGTTGCGGCCCGTGATGACCAGATTCGCGCCTTCCTTGGCGTAAGCAGTCGCAATGCCGTAGCCAATCGAACCGCAGCGGCCGTTGCTGAGCTTCGCATAGCCTGCGCCGGTAATAATCGCTGTCTTTCCTGCCAGAAAACCCATTATATATTTCCTCCTTCATGGTGAAGGGCTGAACAAGCAGCCTGTGCACTTATGGTATCACAGATGATGCGGAAAAGCAAGAGCGGACGGCACAAAATGGACAAAAATTGATGATTTTTTCACAATGTAGCCGGGCTCCAATCGGAAAAACGGAAAAGAAACAGCAAAAGTCTGATGAATTGTTTGACGCATCCCATTCATTGCACTATAATGGAGCCAGTAGCGTTCCGGGCGTACTGCGCGCCCGGCAAAGTGGGAGGAACGCGGAATGAAGGCAGAGAGCAAACGCTCAGTGCGCACCGTGCTTCGGTGGCTGCTGAGCGCGGCGACGGTGCTGATGGCGGCGCTGTTGATTTGGCAGTGCGTGACCATCTATCATGAGGGCATCGCGCCGGAAAACATGGGCGAAAACGGGCTGCGGATTCACGATATTTACAGCCGGGAAATTGTCACGGCGCACTTCGCTTCGATTGCGTGGAGCGTGTGGGTCTTTCTGGCGCTGCTGGCGGCGAACATCATCGCCGGAAAGCCGGAGCAGAAGGAATCGCTTCGCGCGCCGACGGAGAATCAGCTGCTGATGCTGCGCGCGCGGACGGAGGAGACGGACGAAATCCGCAAAGTGAAGAAACAGCGCATCGGCGTATGGTGCGGCGCAGCGATTCTGTGCCTAATTTGCGGGGGCATGGCGGGGCGATTCCTGCTGGACTGGTCGAATTTTGCCTCGCGTGATTTGGAAGTCGTCGTGCGCCAGATGGCGATTGAAACGTTCCCATGGATTGGGCTGGCGTTCATCTTCCTGATGGCGGCTGAGCAGTGGAATTTCCGCCTGTTGATGAAGGAATTGGAACTGCGCAGGAGCGCCCCGAAGCGCAAGCCGGATGCAGCCGCTCCGGAAAAGACGACGGGCAGGAACGTCATCCGCGTGATCATCGCGGCGGCGGCGGTGGCGCTGATTGTGCTGGGTGTGATGAACGGCGGCATGTTCGATGTGCTGGTGAAGGCAATCAATATTTGTACGGAGTGTATCGGCCTTGGCTAAGAAATTTGCGGCATGGTGGAGCGCCCATAAGCCCACCACCCGGCGGCTCATACAGGTCTACGCCGCCCTGCTCTACAACGCCTATGTGAAGGGATTCATCAAGGGCGACATCTACACCGGCGGCATCAAGAACTTTTGCGTGCCGGGGTTCAACTGCTACTCCTGTCCGGGCGCGATTGGCGCATGTCCGCTGGGAGCGCTGCAAAACGCGCTGGCGTCCTCGGATAAGCGCGCGCCGTACTACGTTCTGGGCATTCTGATGCTCTACGGGCTGATTTTGGGGCGCACCATCTGCGGCTGGCTCTGTCCGCTGGGGCTGATTCAGGAATTGTTCTACAAGATTCCGACGCCGAAGGTGAAGAAGAGCCGCTTCACCCATGCGCTGTCGTATCTCAAATACGTCCTGTTGGCGGTGTTTGTGGTCATCATCCCGCTGGCGTACAGCCTGCAGCAGTATCCCGTGCCGGGCTTCTGCAAGTACATCTGCCCGGCGGGGACGTTCGAGGGCGCAATGGGCTTGCTGGCGAACCCGGTCAATGCGGGCAAGTTCTCCATCCTCAACATCCTCTTTACGCGCAAATTCGTCATCATGGTGGCGATTCTGCTGGCGTGCGTGTTCTTCTACCGCGCGTTCTGCCGCTTTCTCTGCCCGCTGGGGGCGATTTACGGGCTGTTCGCGCGCGTGTCGATTCTCGGCGTGAAGGTCGAAAAGAGCAAATGCACGAACTGCGGGCGCTGCGTGGCGCACTGCAAGATGGATATTCGGCATGTGGGCGACCATGAGTGCATCCACTGCGCATCGTGCGTGGACGTTTGCCCGACGAAAGCCATCAGCATGAAAATGGGCAAAATTACGCTGAAAGCGAACGAAGTGCAGCCGATGAAGCCGGGCGAAGAACCGCAGCCGGAGGACAACAAAAAGCGCACGAACCGCCGCATTCGCGTGATGGCGGCGTGGACGGCGGCGCTGGTAGTGCTGGGCGTGGTGATGTGGCAGGTAAACAAGGCGGACACGGTGGAAGAACCGGTAAGTCAGCCCGCCGCGACGGAAACGCTTGCGCCCGAAGCCACAGCAGCGCCGGAAGACGACACGCCGGTTGGCTACGAAGTCGGGATGAAGTGCCCGGACTTCACGGTTCCGCTGTACGGGGAAGAGGGCGGCGAATTCACGCTGTCGGCGCAGAAGGGGAAAGTGACGGTCATCAACTTCTGGGCGACATGGTGTACGCCGTGCGTGGCGGAGCTGCCGTATTTCGCGGAACTGTATGCGGAGTACGGCGACGAAATCTCGCTGGTGGCGATTCACTCGAACCTCGTGACGGACGATGTAGACAAGTTCCTCGCGAAGGAGAACCTGAATATGCCGTTCGCGCTGGACAAGACGGGCGCGGTGATTAAATCGCTGGGCGGCTCGACGCAGCTGCCGATGACGGTGATTGTCGATGCGGACGGGAAAATCGTGTACAACAAAGTCGGGTCGGTGACGCTGGATGTCCTCGAAGGGCTGGTAAAGCCGCTGCTGCCCGAAAAGGAAGACGACACGCCCGTGGGCTGTGAAGTCGGCATGAAATGCCCTGACTTCACGGTTCCGCTGTACGGGGAAGAGGGCGGCGAATTCACGCTGTCAGCGCAGAAGGGAAAAGTGACGGTTATCAACTTCTGGGCGACATGGTGCACGCCGTGCGTGGCAGAGCTGCCGTATTTTGCGGAGCTGTACGCGGAGTACGGCGACGAAATCTCGCTGGTGGCGATTCACTCGAACCTCGTGACGGACGATGTAGACAAGTTCCTCGCGAAGGAGAACCTGAATATGCCGTTCGCGCTGGACAAGACGGGCGCGGTGATTAAATCGCTGGGCGGCTCGACGCAGCTGCCGATGACGGTCATTGTCGATGCGGACGGGAAAATCGTGTACAACAAGGTCGGGTCGGTGACGCTGACGGTGCTGGAAGGGCTTGTCGCGCCGCTGCTGGCGGAGTAACCAATCAATATGGGCAGGGGGATTCGTTCTCCCTGCCTTTTTCAATTGTAACAAATGCGTCGGAACGCTTGCGGAATAGCCTCTTTGCTGGTATCATGAAGGCAGAAATCACCATAGGAGGGAAAACGCATGAAGAAACTGTTGTGCGGGATACTGTGCCTGCTGATGCTGTTAGGCTGCGCGTCAGCGGAGGGGTATTGGTACAGCGCGAAGGGCGACAACGGCTTGTGGGGGCATATCGACGAGATGGGGAACTGGGTGATTCCGCCGAAATTCGACAGTGCGGGCGACTTCCGGGGCAATTATGCGTGGATTCAGCAGGGCGACCGGGAGGGGTTCGCGAACCGCGACGGCGAAATTGTGCTGCTACTGGATGAGAATGTAGTGACAGACAGCGGCTATGATGGCTTCTATTACGGCGGACGCGAAACGGGCATTTGGCTGCTATACAAGAAGGCGACGGGGAAAAACAGTCTCGGCACGGAATGGCTGGAAGGCTTCTTTGATGTGCAGAGCGGTGTTTACAGCGGCTTGAAGTGGCGGGGCGTGAATCATAGGGAGTCGAACAGCCGCTTGATTGCCGTGGCAGACGAAACCGGCAAGTGGGGCTATGTCAGCCGCGATACGGGCGAAATGGTGATTCCGGCAAAGTATGATTCGGACAACATGGGTTCCAATTTTTATGACGGGTATGCCGTTGTCACATTCTGGGACGATGATTACAACATTGTGCAGACGCTGCTGCTGGACGAAACGGGGAAGGAATATCCCCTGCCGGAGGGCATCAATGCGGCGAACTGCGATACCGTGATTAGCGGCGGGCTGTTTGAGGTGGTGGACGAGAACGGCTTATACGGCTATTGTAATACAAGCGGCGAAGTGGTGATTGAACCGCAGTTTGCGTATACCTTCGAGTTTGCAGACGGCTATGCGGAGGTTGAATTGACCGACGGCACTTATGGTGTCATCGACCAAACGGGGAAAGTTGTGATGCGCACGACGGATACGCACTATGCAGACGTCCGGCATGGCTGCTATGTGCTGCCGACGGGCGAACACAGCTTCACGATGTACAGCGTGGCGGGCGAGGAGTTGTTCACCCTGCAAGGCGAAAATATCGTGCGGCTGTGGACGCCGGAAGAAAACGGCTTGTGCATGTACGTTGTGGAGAAGGGCAGACAGCGCCGCTGCGGTTGGGTGAACATGCAGGGCGAAATCATCAGCGAAGCGAAGTGGACATTCCCGGAATACGACCAGCCGGACGTGTATTTCCCGTCGGGCTTGCAGGCAGTGTACGATATAGACGGCACGAGGCTGGCAGGGTATCTCGACGAAAGCGGCGAACTGGCGATTCCGCTGCAATTCAGCTTTGTGACGCAATTTTACGGCGAATTAGCGTATGTGGGAATGGTGCAGGACGACGGCACGACCCAATACGGCTACATCAACCAGCAGGGCGAATGGGTGTACAGCTGGACGGAATAAGGAGGGAAAACGCATGAAGAAATTGCTGTGCGGGCTGCTGTGCCTGCTGATGCTGCTGGGCTGCGCGTCGGCGGAGGGGTATTTGTACGCCGCGAAGGGCGACAACGGCTTGTGGGGGCATATCGACGAGACGGGAAATTGGGTGATTCCGCCGCAGTTTGATGAGACGTTGATTTTCTTCGCAGAAGAGGATTATGCGTGGATTCAGCAGGGCGACAAGCAGGGGTTTGTCAGCCGGACGGGTGAAATTCGACTGCTGGAGGATACGGAAGATCCGCTGGTTGATTATTTCAGCAATGTTTGGATTGTCATGGAGTATTACGGTGCGGAATCGGAAATAGACCAAAGAGCGGGCTTTTTTGACCCGACCAACGGGGTATACAGCGGGCTGCAATGGGCGCTCGTGCGCGAGATGGCTTCGGACAGCCGCCTGATTGCCGTGGCGAATGATGACTACTATGCCCAGTGGGGCTATGCCAGCCGCGACACGGGCGAGCTGGTGATTCCCTACCGCTATGGGGCTTATGATAGGGGTGCGAATTTCTGTGATGGCTACGCGGCGGTTTACACGGAGGATGAAAACTATGTCATTCAGGAATGCTATCTGCTGAATGAAGCCGGGGAGGAAACGCCGCTGCCGGACGGAATGCAGTTTGCAAATATATATGACCCCTGCGTCAGCGAAGGGCTGATTGCGGTGGCAGATGAAAACGGGCGGGTCGGCTACTGCAACACGGCTTGCGAAGTGGTGATTGCGCCGCAGTTTGCGGAGGCGGAGGATTTCAGCGGTGGCTATGCAGCAGTGAAATTTTCTGAAGAGGAATGGGGAATCATTGACCACGCAGGCAATGTACTGATGCGCACAAATGCGCCGTATGACCATTATATGCAGAACGGCTATTATGTGCTTCCGGCGGAAAACGACGGATTGACGATGTGCCACGTCGAGCAGGGCGAACTGTTCACGTTGCAAATTGAGAATCTCGTGGAGTTTTGGAAACCGGAGAGAAACGGCTTGTGCATCTATAAGACGCACACTGGGGACAACTATCGCTGCGGCGTGGTGAACATGCAGGGCGAAATCATCAGCGAAGCGAAATGGTGGCTGCCGCAGGCGCTGCCTATGGACGACCATTACTTCTCCGGCTTCCTGCTGGTGCAAGACCCAGATACCATACTGTATAATTACATCAATGAGCGCGGTGAGCCGCTGACGTCTTTGCCGATTTCGTATGCATTGGACTTTAACGGCGCACTGGCGTATGTTGTGGTCGAGCAGGACGACGGCACGACCCAATACGGCTACATCAACCAGCAGGGCGAATGGGTGTACAGCTGGACGGAATAATCCCTCGGCGGCGGTGGAAAATGACCATCGCCGCTTCTTTTGTGCCTTGACATGGAATGTCCTCAATGGTATAATAAAGATGATATTGTCCATCTATCTGCGCGGGCGCTGCGGGAAAAAGCGGCAGTGCCCGTTTGGAGGCGCGGAAAACACATGACGCAGGGGGATGAGCGCATGAAAGCTGCGAAAGCGTCGATTCGCCAGCGCCTGACCCACAGCAAACTGCCGATGCTGGTGCTGGTCGGCGTTGTTTTATTTGCGCTCATTTTCCTTGGGATGCGCTTTTTCACCCGCTATACGCGCGAAGAACTCTACCGAGAAAGCCAGAATCAGCTGACGGAAATTACGTCGCAAATGTACGAGAAGCTCTCCATCACGCTGGAACAGCAGTGGGATTTCTTGACCGTAATGGATAGTTCCGTAGCTTTCTACGCCCCGACGACACAGGAGGCACTCGTGCAGCTGCTTCAGGCGACACAGAATCAGCTGATGCCGCAGGACAGCGCCCTGCGATTCCTTGCGATTGACGAAAGCGGAAACCTGATTAACGCGGCGGGAGAGCGGATGCCCTGCGAATTTGCCGATACGCTTGCCATGACGGGGCGACAGTGCTTCCTTATTCGCGGCAAGGGCGGCGATGAAAATCAAATGGTCTTTTCCCTGCCCATCATGCAGCCGCTGACGGTTGCGATGGGGGAAAAGAGCATCCGCATCACGCATCTGGTGCTGCTCAAGGGCATGAGCAGCCTGACGCCGTTCTTCCGCAGCAGCGCATTTCACACGCAGAACAGCACCTATGTCGTCATCAGCGACGGCGTGAAGATGTATTCCGACGCGGCGGATGAGAACATCAACTTTCTGGGGCGGAACATTTATCCGGCGCTGCGGACGCTCCGTTACCCGCACGCGGGCAATTTTGATAACTGTCTGACGGAACTTGAAGCATCCGACAATCATTTCACCTGCACCGATGTGCTGGTGGACAAAACACAGTATTTCTTGTGCATGAAGCGCCTAACTGGATGCGACTGGACGATGCTGTTCCTTGTGCCGGGGGTGGAGGTTGCTGCCGGTGCGCGCGCAATGGTGGATTCGATTACGCTGATAGTCAACATTGCGTTCTTCGTCTTGCTGCTGCTGACGGTGGGGGCAATGTACTTCCTGTTGACGGCGATGCAGAACCGGGAGCGCTACGCCGTGGAGACGGAGAACGCGCAGGCGCTTGCACAGGCGAACGCGGAGCTGGATCAGGCACGTCAGGCAGCGGTGGATGCGCTGAAACTGGCGGAATCCGCCAACGTATCCAAGACGGCGTTCCTGACGAATATGAGCCATGACATCCGCACCCCCATGAACGCCATCATCGGCTTGACGAACCTGATGCAGCACGACCTGAACAATCCGGAGAAGCTGCAGGCGTATATCGACAAGCTGCACACATCCAGCGAGCATCTGTTAGGGCTGATCAATGACGTGCTGGACATGTCCAAAATCGAGAGCGGCGCGGTGACGCTGCGCATGGATGAAGTCAATCTTGCTGAGCAGATTGAGCAGATTGAAGCCATCATTCGCCCGCAGACGCGCCAGCGCGGGCAGCACTTTATCGTCCGCGCGAGCCAGATTCACCACGAGAATTTCATCGGCGATGCGACCCGTCTGCGGCAGGTGCTGCTGAACATCCTGTCCAACGCGGTCAAGTACACCCAGCAGGGCGGCGAAATCAGCCTTGACGTGCGCGAGGTGTCCCGCAGCGGGCATTCGTATGTGAAATATGCCTTTGTGGTCAAGGACAACGGCATCGGCATGACGGAGGAGTTCCAGAAGCACCTGTTCGACGTGTTCACCCGTGCGGAGGATTCCGTGACGAACAAGGTGCAGGGCACGGGGCTGGGCATGGCGATAAGCAAGAGCATTGTGGACATGATGGGCGGCGTGATTAACGTCGAGAGTGCGCCGGGCGAAGGCAGCCGCTTCGAAGTGCTGCTGGAGTTCAAGGTGGACGCACAAGCGGATGACCGCGCGCACACGGTGAAGGACTGCCGTCTGCTGCTGGTCGGCTATGCGCCGGGGCGCGTGGCGGACGTGCAGGATGCGCTGGAACACACACCCGTGACGGCGGAGGCGGTCGAGCGCCCTGAAGACGCGGTGAGCATCCTGCGGCAGGAGGATGTGGACGTAGTGCTTTTGTCCTGCCAGTACCGCGTGCCGGAGATGCTGCGCCCTCTGGTTCGCCAGATGCGCGAGGCCGCCGGGAAGCCGATTTTCGTATTCTGTATGCAGGCGGGGCAGCGCGAGGAAGTGCTGGATATCATCAGCGCCTGTGGGCTGGACGGCTTTGTGCCGCTGCCGTTCTTCCTCTCCAATCTGGAGAATGAGATGGCGAAACTGCGTACGGAATTCGGCAATATCGGGAACGTGGACGGCACATCGGTGCTGAACGGGATGCGGCTGCTCTGCGCGGAGGACAATCCGCTGAATGCGGAAATTCTGGAAGAACTGCTGCACATGCAGGGCGCGACCTGCACGATTTACAGCGACGGCAAGCAGCTGGTGGAGGCGTTCGACCACGTCCGCCCCAGCGACTACGACGTTATCCTGATGGACGTGCAGATGCCCGTAATGAACGGCTACGAAGCGACGCGCGCCCTCCGCGCCAGCGACAACCCCGTCGGCAGGACGATTCCGATTATCGCCATGACCGCGAACGCCTTTGCGGACGACATTCAGCAGAGCTTGGAAGCGGGCATGGATATGCACCTCTCCAAGCCGATTGACATTGCGGTGCTGGAAAAGACGCTGAGCCTCTTCCGCACGGACAAGAAGAACCACGGGCGGGCGGTGTTTAAGCGGAGGGTGATGGAGATGGAGAAGTGAGGGGGAAAGCCTCTGGCTATCTCTATAATGGTTTTCGCTGCGATATTGAGGATGCAATTCTCCTTGCAACGATAAAAACCAACTACGGTAGTGTGAACCGAAGGGGTCAAGGGGGCGATCGGAAAGCCCCCTTGTCGCGCCCGCAGGCGCGATTCCCCCTGCAACGAGAAAAATCAAGAAACATGGAAGTGCAGTGCGAAGGGGCGTCGGGGGCGACCGCAAAGCCCCCGACTCGCCTCCGCAGAGGCGAAACCTCTTGCAACAAAAAAGACCAGCATCGGGAAAACAAATCGTTTCCCATACTGGTTGGTCGCGCCCATCTGGCGCGACAATATGTGAGTGGTCGAATGTGCAGCTGGGGGCGCTCCTGCGGGAGCGCGAAGTTACTGGCAGGGACGCTTCGCTGCCTGCACCTTTGTTGAGCGCGTTTTGCATACTGGTCGCCCGCGGAACGGTTGGGGCGTTGCCCCAAACCCCACAAGGGACGCTGTCCCTTGACCCTGCAAGGGGGATCCCCCCTTGACCCCTCCGCGCGATTCAGTTAGTCTCTCTACCATGCTCCTTCCGCGTGTTTATCCTCTTTTATCCTCCTATCCTTAACCTAAAAACCGCGCGGTCTATGTTTCCACAGACCGCGCGGTTCATTTTATACCATCACCAGCGCATATAAAGTTCGCCATTCTCGTTCACGTCGATGGTCAGCGTATCGCCCGGCTTCACATCCGCGGCGATAATATGCTTTGCCACCAGCGTCTCAATCTTCGACTGAATGAACCGCTTCAGCGGACGCGCACCGTAGACCGGGTCAAAGCCCTGATCAATCACGGCATTCATCGCCGCGTCGGTCAGCTCCACCTTCAGCTGACGATCTGCCAGACGCTTGTTCAGGCTGTCCAGCATCAGCAGCACAATCTTGCTGATCTGCTCCTTCGTCAGCGGCTTGTAGTACACAATCTCGTCAATACGGTTCAGGAACTCCGGACGGAAGTGCGTCTTCAGCAGCGCATCGACCTGCGCGCGCGCTTCGGGCGTAATGTCGTCGTTCGCGATGCCGTTGAGGATGTACTCGCTGCCGAGGTTGCTGGTCATAATGAGGATGGTGTTCTTGAAGTCCACCGTGCGCCCCTGACTGTCGGTGATTCGGCCGTCATCGAGGACTTGCAGCAGGACGTTGAACACATCCGGGTGCGCCTTCTCCACTTCGTCGAACAGCACGACGGAGTACGGATGGCGGCGGACGGCTTCGGTCAGCTGACCGCCCTCGTCATAGCCGACATATCCGGGAGGTGCGCCAATCAGACGCGATACGCTGAATTTCTCCATGTATTCGCTCATGTCGATACGCACCATGTTCTTCTCGTCGTCAAACAGCGCCTGCGCAAGGGCTTTTGCCAGCTCGGTCTTGCCGACGCCGGTCGGGCCGAGGAACAGGAAGCTGCCCAGCGGACGGTTCGGGTCTTGGATGCCCGCACGGGAGCGCAGGATGGCTTCGCTCACGCGCTTGACGGCTTCATCCTGCCCAATGACGCGCTGATGCAGCGTGTCCTCAAGGTGGAGCAGCTTCTCGCGCTCGCCCTCCATCAGCTTCGCCACCGGGATGCCCGTCCAGCGGCCGACGATTCGGGCGATTTCCTCCTCCGTCACCTTGTCGCGCAGCAGGCTGTCCTCGCCCTTGGACTTCTCGGCGATGGCTTCCTCCGCCGCCAGTTCCTTCTTGAGCTTCGGCAACTCGCCGTACTTCAGTTCTGCCGCCTTGTTCAGGTCATACTGACGCTCGGCGCGCTCCATTTCGGCGTTCACGCGCTCGATTTCCTCGCGCAGCTTGTTCACCTTCGTGATGGCGTTCTTTTCGCTTTCCCACTTCGCCTTCATCTGGTTGAATTCGTCACGCTGCTCCGCCAGCTCCTTCTGCACCTCTGCCAGACGCGCCTTGGTCAGCTCGTCGTCGTCCTTCTTCAGCGCCGCTTCCTCAATTTCCAGCTGCATGATGTGGCGGTTGATGTCGTCCATTTCTGTCGGCATGGAGTCGATTTCGGTACGAATCATGGCACACGCTTCATCCACAAGGTCAATCGCCTTGTCGGGCAGGAAGCGGTCGGTGATATAGCGGTTGGAGAGCGTTGCGGCGGCAATCAGGGCGTTGTCCTGAATTTTCACGCCGTGGAACACTTCGTAGCGCTCCTTCAGGCCGCGCAGGATGGCAATCGTGTCTTCAACAGACGGTTCGCCCACCATGACCGGCTGGAAACGGCGCTCCAAAGCGGCGTCCTTCTCGATATACTGGCGGTATTCATTCAGCGTCGTCGCACCGATACAGTGCAGCTCGCCGCGCGCCAGCATCGGCTTCAAGAGGTTGCCAGCGTCCATTGCGCCGTCCGCCTTGCCTGCGCCGACAATCGTGTGCAGCTCATCAATGAACAGCAGGATGCGACCTTCGCTGCGCTTGATTTCTGCAAGCACCGCCTTCAAGCGCTCCTCGAACTCGCCGCGGAACTTCGCGCCGGCAATCAGGCTGCCCATATCCAGCGAGAAAATGGTCTTGTCTTTCAGCGAATCCGGCACGTCGCCGCGCACGATTCGCTGCGCCAGCCCTTCGGCGATAGCGGTTTTGCCGACGCCCGGTTCGCCAATCAGCACCGGGTTATTCTTCGTCTTCCGGCTCAAAATACGGATGACGTTGCGGATTTCGCTGTCACGGCCGATAACCGGGTCGAGCTTGTGCTGCCGCGCCATCTCCACAAGGTCGGAGCCGTACTTCTTCAGCGCGTCATACGTTTCCTCCGGGTTGTCGGTGGTCACGCGGGTTGCGCCGCGGACGGCGGAAAGCTCCTTCAGGAACTTCTTCTCGTCGTAGCCCATGCGGGTCAGAATTTCCTTAACGTGGGCGTTCGGCTTCGACGCGATGCCGAGGAAAACATGCTCAACGGAGAGGTACTCGTCCTTCATCTGCTTGGCGCGGTTTTCCGCCTCCAGCAGGGCTTTCTCGAAGTCCGGAGAAATATAAACCTTGTCTGCCTCGCGGCCGGGGCCAGACACGCGCGGAATCCGCGAAAGCGCATCATTCAGCGCCGCACGGAAAGCATCTACGCTGATGCCGCACCGGGTCAGCAGCTGCGGGATGAGCGCCTTCGCATCTTCCGTCAGGGAGAGCAGCATATGCTCCTCATCCACCTGCATGTGCTGATATTCCACCGCGATTTGTTGGGCGCGCTGGAGAGCTTCCATCGTTTTCTGGGTGAACTGGTTCGTGTTCATAACCAAACCTCCTTCCGAGGGTTTGACTTTCTTTGACTTTCGTCAGACTCTATTGTATTCATTTTCTCCCGTTTGTCAAGAGGTTTTTTTGAAAACTTTTTGTGAACAAATGAGAGGAATGAGGTCATCAGTATTCCGTGCTGAGCAGAAAATCCGCAATGTGCATGGTGCGGATGCCCTGATAGTTGCCGCCCGCAAACGCATCCGTGGTGAGTACATATTTGGGGTAGTTGTCGCGGATTTCCAGCAGACGCTCATACTCCCGCTTGGCGGTCTTTTCTGAGCGAATCTCCTGCGTGACCTGAACGTAGAGCCTTTCGTTCTGCCGCTCTGCAACAAAGTCGATTTCGCCGCCGTCGGTTTTGCCCACGTTGACTGTGTACCCGCGGCGGCAAAGTTCCAGATAGACGATGTTTTCCAAGCTGGCGGCGACGCTGTCCGCGTCATAGCCCAGCACGCTGTACCGCAGGGCGACATCCGCCAGATAGAATTTCTCCTGCGTCTTCAAGAGCTCGCGCCCCTGCAAGTCATAGCGGATGCAGCGGTGCAGCAGGTACGCCTTTTCGAGCTTCTCCAAGTAGTTGTAAACTGTTTCGTTGTCCAACGAACGATGCTCCGATTTCAGATAGTCGGCAATGGACTTCGCGGAGAAGGTGTTGCCGACGTTGTTGAAGGTGTATTTGACGATACGTTCCAACTGGTCGATTTTTCTGATTTGACTGCGGCGGACGATGTCGGAAAAAATTGTGGAATTGTAAATATCGCGCACGATGGTGTAGACTTCCTCCTGCGAATAGGCTTGCAGGTGCGTCGCCGGAAATCCGCCGAGACGGACATAGTTCGCCAGCTCTGTTTTTGCGTCGCTGACGGGCGCATACTGCCGCTTGAACATCAGATATTCGCCGAAAGACAGCGTGAAAATGCGGAAGGAGATATACCGCCCGGTCAGGTAAGTGGCGATTTCGGAGGACATCATGCGGGAATTCGATCCGGTGACATACAAGTCCACATCAAAATCGGACGCCAGCGAATTCACGACCCGCTCCCATCCCTCGATTTCCTGCACTTCGTCAAGGAACAAGTACGTTTTCCCTTCTGTTGACAGGCGGGATTTCAGCTGGTCGTACATGTCCTTTGCGGTCAAATCCACATATTCCATCGAATCGTAGCGACAGCTGATGATGCGCTCGTCGGGAATATGCCGCTCCGTTTTCAGGCGCTCCATAATCATTTTGAGAATGGTGGATTTCCCGCAGCGGCGCACGCCGGTGAGAATCTTCACAAACGGCGTATCGGTGTACGCCATGATTTTGTCCATATATAAGGGTCTATCAATCACAAAAATCACCTCCGATAAGGGTAGTATATCCTAAAATGAGGGGCAAGTCAAACATTTTTGCGATTATACTCCGAAAAACTTCATAAATATAGCAGCACTTGCGGTTATATTCCGAACAACCCGTCCGCCGACACCAAAAGAGGGCAGCCCATGCCGCCCTCTTCACGATGATATGCGCCCATCACTTTTTCAATGCCGCAAAAAGCTCGTCAAGGTTCTTGTATCCCGGAACATTCGGTTTTTTCGCAATCCGCGCGGGAATGGCAAGATGCGTGTACTTGCATTCCCCTCGATTTGACACGCCCCCTTCAATGCGCTATAATCATCTCCGAAACCATCTTGCAGGAGGTCAACCCATGATTCGACGGGCGACGGAGGCGGATTTGCCGGAAATGCGGCGCGTGTTTGATGCCGCGCGCGTATATGGCAGCGCAGGGCAATCCGAACCAGTGGGAGCCGGGATATCCGACGGACGAAGTGCTTCGCGGCGATATGGCGCGCGGCGGACTGCATGTGCTGGCGGATGATACGGGGATTTACGGTGCGTTCGCGTTCCTGACCGGGGATGACCCGACGTATGCGGAGATTGACGGCGCGTGGCTGTCTGACCGCCCGTATGCGACGATTCATCGCGTTGCGTCGGACGGGACACATCGGGGCGTGTTTGCCGAGGTGATGGCGTTTGCGATGGCGATGCAGCCGCACTTGCGAATTGATACCCATGCGCTCAATCTTCCGATGCAGCGGCAGATTGAGCGGTTCGGGTTTCGGTACTGCGGCGTGATTCAGTGCCGGAATGGGGCGCGAATGGCGTTTGAGCGCGTACCGGAAAAGAAGTGATTTTGCACTGCGCAGAAAAAACCGCCTGAAGGTGTATACTGCGCATGGAGACTTTCATGCCGGAAGAAGCTCGGAAAGCGGAGTATAAGTTTAACGCTCGAATTTATCGGCGTTTTTTCTCTTGCGGAAACAATATAAAACAGCAAGCTGAGTGAAAAGGCTCGGCTTGCTGTTTTTCAACCTCCATAAATGACAGAATGCATAAAAAGAGCAGGAACATGGGAGTGTGCAAAGGAATCGGAAGCCCTATAGGGGGGGATTGACCCGCTCCGCGCGTTTATCCTCTTTTTTACCCCAGCAAGTCCTTTAACCAGCCGATTGCCTCGGTTTCCTTGTGCACATCCGCGCGCAGTTTCTTCTTCTCCGTGTCAATTGCATCCCGATACACCCGAATTTCCTTCGCAAAATCCCCGCCTATCTCCGCGCGCCGCTGATATACGCTCCTTGATGCTTCTTCAACTTCCGCCTTATCAAAGTTGATATTCGTCCCAAAGTACAAATTATCCTGATTTCCCGCGCCCCAGTTCATATCATTCAGCGTATCAATCACCGCGGGCGAGAAATAAATGGAGTAGCTTTCCAGGCAGTTATTAACCGTCGCAACATATTGGTCAACAGCCGTTGCCGGGTCGTGGCGCACCAAGCAGTCAATGATGTGCTGGCACAGGGCAATGGTTTCCTGCGGGGCCTGATGCGGCACAATCGGGCGCTCGTACATCAAGCCCAAGAGGTACTTCTGGCAGTAGCGGAAGGCGTTCAGCACCTTGCGAATCAGCGGGCGGCCCGCCTGACGCAGGCGAGTCATTTCGGCAATATCACCGGCTTCATCCGCGGCAAGATAGCGCGCGTTCAGGGTGTCGATGCGCGTTTTCAATGCCTGTGCGGGCGGCAGAAGAGATTCGACAACGCTGCGGTACAAAGCAGCATCCGCGCCGGATTGCGCGAAGATGTCCGCATCCAGCGCATCTTTCAGGCGTGTATATTGCGCGGTGAAATCCAGCTGCAAGGCGGGCATCTGGTCGATGTAAATCGCCAGTGCGCCGTAATAGCGCAGGTTGAACGCCATCACCGCGTCGTTGTAGGTATCGGGCGTGTCGTACTGCGTATGGTAATAGTCGATGTAGAACGGGTGAACGTGCTCCATGTCCTTTTGCAGCAGGAAGCCGTTGACCGTGGATGGAACGCCCGCCGCGTAGTAGGAAAAATCATCGGAATAGGTATAGGTCTGATAGCCTTCGGTCAGCACGCCATCCGGGAAGCAGCCCTGCGGTTTGGGCGCGTAGGGATAACGCGTGGTGAAGTCGCGCAGGAGCGAAAACATTTCCGGCGCGGAATAGGTTGTGGTGTACGTCGCGAACTCATATGCGGGCAGCTCGAAATTCAGGAATGCCAGCGTTTTGCCGACCCACTCCGGGTGCAGGGTGTTAATCATTTCCCACGCGCCGACCGTCCAGTCGAACTGCGTGTAGCTCGATCCCCATTCCTCCGCACCGTGCAGGCAGAACACGATGTCATTTTCCGGCTCGAAACCGATATCCAGCATGGCTTTTGCGGCGGCCAACACCAGCCCGACGGCACAGCAGTCATCCTGAAAGCCCCAGAAGTGCGTGTCATAGTGACCGCCGAGGAGAATCTGGAATTCGGAGGACTTGCCGCGGATGCGCCCGGTGACGTTATAGGTTGTTCCCTTGCCGATTTCAACGGTGTTATCCACCTTCAGTGTCCCCAGCACAGTGCCGTGCGGCAATTGCGCGCGGATTTCACGGCTTGCGCGAACGCCGATGGAGCAGGTTGGGATGCTCGTCGGGCCGCAGATATCCTGACTGTTCAGCGCGTCGTCCGCGACCTGCCCGAAACCGCCGACGTTCGCCGCGAGAATCGCAGCCGCGCCCTGATGCTCCGCTTCCAGCATGGGGTAGGTAATCCACCAGTCGGCGCGCTGGTCAATATCCACCAGCACGATTTTGCCCTTGACATCCACCCCCTCATAGTCATACATTGTGCCGCGCCCGACATAGACAATCGGGGCGGTGATGCCTTCGGGGACGGTGGATGCCGTGGCGTAGGTATAAACAGGGTATTCCGTGCCGTTCACGGTGAAGGATGCGCCGTTGAACTGCCACTTATCGCACTTCGCCGCCGCCTTTTCGACGTCGGACAGCCCAATGCGGCGCATTTCGTCCGCGAGATAATCCGCCGCGGCGTGTTCCGCGTCGCTGCCTGCCTGACGACCGCCGTAGGTGGCGTTATTATGGAGATGGAGGTCAGTGGCGAGGCGGTGCGCGATGGAATAGGCGTACTGGGAATTGGCGGCGCTGCCGAATGCGTCGTGGAGGGATTTCAGCGAGCGTCGCTGATGCGCGGCGGGGGATTCATCGGCGCGGGCGCACGAGGGCAGCAGCAGGATGCAGACAAACAGGATGAGCAGGAAAATGAACATCGTAAATCCCTCCTAATGCAATGAAATCGCAGGGGTTTCTCTAATAAGCACGCGAAACCAGCAAGTAGATGCAACTAACTCAATCGCGAAAAAGGGTCAAGGGAGGAACTCCCTTGCAGGGTGCAGGGACAGCGTCCCTGCTGGGGTCAAGGGGCAAAGCCCCTTGCGTTTTCCCACCCTACAAAAAATGCGACTGCCAGCGCAGCCGCATGATACGTTGGTCAGATGTAGTCGGAAATGTAGGGGGCTTCATGCAGCAGCGCGTGGTCAAGACGGGCGATTGCTTCGTCAGAGCCTGTGATGCGCCCGATGCGCGCTAACTTCGCGGCGGTCTTGTAGCCGATGAGCAGGGTCGAGAGCGTCGCGATGCTCATGCGCAGCTCGTAATCCGGGTCGCGGTCGGTCAGCGTGCAGTTCCCGCCCTCGAACCAGACGCGGAACGGGCGGTTGTTCCACGGCAGGAAGGCATCATCAATATCCAAATCGAAGCAGACGCCCTTTTCCTCCGGCGAACAGTGGTAGAGGTGCAGGAACTCTTCCACATCGACGATGCGCCCCATGATGTACGGGCGAATCATCTCGCGGATGTCGCCGTCATCCATCTCAAAGGCAATCGGCTCGTTGAAGTAGGAATTGCCGCGCACCTCGTCAATCATCGAGTCGTGCGCACGGATGTATTCCCACAAGCCTTCATGCGCCTCACGGTTGATGTAAATCATTTCCTTGATGTGCATGATATCATCCTTGATGAGATAAACCATGTAGCCCATCGGGGTAGCGTGCTGGTCGTAGTAGACGGCGACGACGGTGTCATCCTCATCCCAACGCCAGTATTCCTCCCACGCCAGCGAGTTGCGGAACAAACACCCGTGGGTGCTGCTGGCAAAGCGCGTGTGGAGGTTCATAAAATCCTTGTTCTCCCAGTTGACACGGCGGACATAGCCGGGCGCTTTTGCCTTGGACGGAATCTGCCTGTCCTTGACGGTGAAGGAGATTTTGTTGGAGATGATTTCCCAGCCGAAGCGGCGGTAGAGCGGGATGGAGTAAGGGAACAGCATCCCGAAGGGCTGTTTGCGCTCCCGCATGTGTACCAGCGCTTGGTACATCAGGCGCTTCATGATGCCGTGCCCGGTGTATTCCGGGTAGGTGCAGACGCTGGTGACGAACCCGATGGGGTACACCGAGTCGTAGATATTCGCCTTCAAGGGGTAGACGGCAATCTGTGAAATGAGGGTTTCGCGGTCAAAACAGCCCAGCACGTCCGCGCGCTTGAGCACGGGGCACTTGGACTGCTTGATTTCCTCGTCCTTCCAACCGGTGTCGAACAGTTCCTGCTCCGTCACCTGAAAGGCATAACGAAGCAGGGCGTTGTACTGGTCAAGGTCGTCGGTCGTCAGCGGTCGTATCTGATAGCCCTGCGGCAAATCCATGCTTTGTTCCATGTAGGGAAACACCTCCTGCATTACACTGAAATTGTAACGCGAAACGCCGGTGAAGTCAAGGGGAAAAGCGCTGCTGGACTTTTTCAAAATGCGAAGGTTGCACAAATGCGCTTCCTATGCTATAATAAAATGTCCACGGAATGTTCATTAGCGGACATTCCGCGTTCAGACACTTTGCGAATATACCGGGGCGCGCAGGCTGCTCCGTTTTGAAACATTGCAGCAGGAGGTGAGCCGGCACTATGCCGGATACCATGTTCATGAAAGAACGAATGCTCATCACGGGCGGTCACGCGCTTCAGGGAACGGTACACATCAGCGGCGGTAAAAACACGGCAGTGGCGGTCATTCCCGCGACGCTGCTGTGCGACGAGCCCTGCACCATTGAGAATCTGCCGGATATTTCGGATGTTCATGCGCTGGTGGATATTCTTTGCAGCCTTGGCGCAAAGGTGGATTACGAGCCGAACCGCTTCATGACCGTTGACCCGCGCCCGGCGGAAGGCTGGCAGGTCTCCTACCGCGATTCGCAGCGCCTGCGCGCAAGCTACTACCTGCTGGGTGCGCTGCTGGGACGGCGTGGTCAGGCGGAGGTATACCAGCCCGGCGGATGCGAAATCGGGTCGCGCCCGATTGACCAGCACCTCAAGGGCTTCCGGATGCTGGGCGCAAATGTAGAACAAATGGGCGGGCGCATCAAGGCGAAAGCGGACGTGCTGACGGGCACGGACGTTGTTTTTGACTGCGTATCTGTCGGCGCGACGATTAACGTGATGCTCGCTGCTGCCAAGGCACACGGCACGACCATTATCTACAATGCCGCCAAGGAGCCGCATGTCGTGGACTTGGCGAACTTCCTGAACTCGATGGGCGCGCGCGTCAAGGGCGCGGGCACGGATGTTATCCGCATCTTCGGGCGCGATTATCTCCACGGCGCAAACTACACCGTCATCCCTGACCAGATTGAGACGGGCACGCTGATGATTGCGGCGGCGGCGACGCACGGCGATGTGGAACTGACAGGCTGCATTCCGACGCATATGGAAGCGCTGTCGGCGAAGCTGCTGGAAATGGGCGCGCGCGTGACGGAATCCGACGATACCCTGCGTGTGCGCGGAACGCTGTGCGGCTACCGCGGCGTGAACATCAAGACGCAGGTGTATCCGGGCTTCCCGACTGACCTGCAGCAGCCGATGAGTACCCTGCTGACGACAGCGATGGGGCAGTCCATCGTCCGCGAAACTATCTTTGAATCGCGGCTGAAACATCTGACCGAAATTGGGCATATGGGCGCACACGTTCAATTCGTGGACAACGCGACGGCGATTATCGAGGGCGTGCCGGAATTGTACGGCGCGCCCGTGACGGCGACCGACCTGCGCGCGGGCGCGGCGCTGGTGATTGCGGGCTTGATGGCGCGCGGCGTGACGGAAATCTACGAGCCGGAGTACATCGACCGCGGCTATGAGCATCTGGAGGACAAGCTGTGCTCGCTGGGCGCGGAAATCCGGCGCGAGAAGTTCGAGTGACGGGGTTCCGAAGGATGACCATGAACTGTTCAAAATTCATGGCTTCGGATATTGATATATGCCAGGCAGCATCACATCCCTTGCTGTTGGATGCGCTGACTGCGACGGCTCCATGAATCAGGCGCTTGGCTGCTGATTCCGTGGGGCAACCTGCGTGCCTTCGAGTGAATTAGAGTGTGTTTCTAAATTCACCCGGCAGCATTTTCGGCATCTTTTCTTGCACTTCTGCGTCTTCAAACCTCAATTTACCGCCAGTAAACCTTCGGTTTTCATCCTTGAATTGCAAGAAAATCTGCTCGAAACTGCACCGGTCTCATTTTAGAAACACACTCTTAGGATAGCAAAACAGCCGCAGAGCAAACAGGAGGTGTTGGCGATGCGGAATCCATTTGGCGTATTGGGGTTGGAAGCGTCTGCCGACGCGGATCAGGTGCGCGCAGCATATCGCAAATTGGTAAAAACTTGCCATCCCGATAAATTTCAGGACGAAACGGAACGAAAAGCCGCGCAGGAAAAGATGATTACGCTGAATCTGGCGTACGAGGAAGCGATGAAGCTCGCGGTCAACCGGACGACGGCATCCGCTGCTTTCAACCGCGAACTTGACCAGCAGGATGCGCTGACACTGGCGGCAAAGATGCTCCGGCAGGATAATCCTGAAGCGGCATTGCGGCAGCTCCTGCGCGCATCTACCCGCGACAGCGCATGGTACGCCATGCAGGGAAAAGTCCTCATGGCACTGGAACAGTACGAATCAGCACATCAGTCCTACCGCGAGGCGATTCGCCGCGAGCCGAACAACAACCTGTACCGGCAGGGGGCGCTGGACGCGGCGGTGGCGCTGAAAAAGTCGCGGACACCGTGGGGACGCATTCAGAAGCTGATTCGCCGCTGGAAAAAGGAACACGGAGGGGAAAAAAGATGAAAAGGCTGCTGTCGCTGCTGCTCTGCGCGGTACTGGCGCTGTTCTGCGCGACGACCGCACAGGCGGCCGGCGTGTCCATCACACTTACGGCATCGGAATACGCGCTGCATTATGCCTTTGATGCGGGCGCGCAAGACCCGTTCGTCATCCTCGAATACGCAACGCCCGCCGAAAAAGGCTGGATGATGCTGTACAGCGAGGACGGGCATTTTGAGGGCGATGTTTCCATTGCCTACTCTGGCGCGGGCGGCAAAACGAGCGTTGCGCTGACCTCGGCGCGCACGACGGGCAGCATCGGCAAGACATCGACGACGCTTCCGAAGGCTGCGGATTATCAGAAGCCGACCGGGAAAAGCAACGCGAAAGTGACGGATTTCGTGCTGACGGAAACGCCGGAGGGCTTCCATTACGCGTTCAACGCCGCCGGGACGGACTACATGCTCCTCTACTGGCGAAGCAAGGAACAGACCGTCACCCAGCCGGTTTACCCGGACGAAAACGGGCATTACGAGGGCGACATCATCAGTGAATTGACCTTCGCGCGGACGCAGTTCACCGTGCAGGTGAAAAGCGGATCGGGCAGCATGAAGAAAGAAGCGACCGTGCGCAAGGGCTACCAGGCGCCGGAAGCGCCGCAGCGGCAGGAGGGGCGCTTGAGCGGCGTGACCGTCTGCATTGACGCGGGACATCAGGAAAACGGGCGCTTCGTCAATGAGCCGATTGGACCGGGGTTGTCCGGTTCGACCAGCGGCAAGGGCGGCATGGCGCAGGGAACCAAGACGAATCGCCGCGAGAGCATCGTCTGCCTGGAAATTGGGATGCTCCTGCGCGACGAGCTGCTTCGGCAGGGCGCGAACGTCATCATGACCCGCGAAGATCAAACGACGTTCCACACGAACATCGAACGCTGTGAAATCGCGGAAGCGGGCGGCGCGCAGATTATGCTCCGCCTGCACTGCAACAACTCCAGCAACCGCAGCAAGCGCGGCATACAGGTTTACGGCCCGCTGAACAGCGACTATGCCAAAGCGGTTGCGGATGCGGACACCTACCGTGAAATGGGGCAGAAGCTGCTGGATGCGATGAAAACGCGTGTCGGGATGACGCTGGCGAACTCCACGGGCATGGTGCGGCTGAACGACAACTATGTCGGCAACAACTGGGCGAAGATGATGTGCTTCCTTGTGGAGATGGGGTATTTATCGAATCCGGCGGAGGAATATCTGCTGGTGACGCCGGTGTATCAGCAATGGCTGGCGGAAGGCATGGCGGACGGGGTGTATGAGATTGCGGTCGCCCGCGGGTGGGTGCAAGCGCAGTAGGGTGCTGCGCTTGGATTGCGCCCCCTTTGTGTGTGGGAGCAAACGCCCTTTATTTTATTGGCAATTTGGCTTTGTCGCAGGGGTTTCGCCTCTGCGGAGGCGACCAAAGGGCAATAAAAACAGACGAATGTCTGCGGTCGCCCTTTGGAAACATTCGGGGTGCACACCCATGTTTCTTGGTTTTTATTGCGGCTTGGAGGAACGAAAGGTTCACAAGCTAATTTGTTTCGACAAAAATCAAGTAACTTAGATGGGGATGCGAAGGAGTCCAGAGGGCGATCGCAAAGCCCTCTGGTCGCTCCCGCAGGAGCGAAACCCTGTATAAACATGCGGACACAGCATGAGCGTGTCACCAACCGAATCGCGCGGAAGGGTCAAGGGAGAAACTCCCTTGTGGAAAGGAAAACGTATGAAACGGAAACTGCTGCTGATGCTGCTGTGCGCGGCGCTGGGATTGGGCGCGGCGCAGGCGGAGGTGTACCGAGTGGAGAGTGAGAAGAATGTGCCTGCGGATTGGGCGGAGAAGGATACGCTGCGCCTGACCTGCATTGACACGAACCGCTCAGACGCGATGGTGCTGCAATCCGGCGGGGAAGCCATGATGGTGGACAGCGGTGAAGGACGCTATCGCAGGCGCGTGTATGCGACGCTGGATGGATATGGCATCACGGAACTGAAGTATCTGCTCAACACGCACTGCGACGATAACCACCTGCACGGCTTCATCTACCTTATGTACTCCGATTTGTATCAGGTGGATGCGTTCCTGTCGCCCAACACCACGACGTATGTGGACGAAGAGGGCTACCATCAGCAGGCGGTTAAAGCGACGGGGACGAAGAACATCCCCTATGTGCAGATTGGCGACGGCGACGAATTGACGCTGGGCAACGCAAAGCTGACGATTTTCCGCTGCCCTCTGCCGACAGGGCAGAACAACCGCAGTGCCGCCTGCATGGTGCAGTTCGGGGATTCGCGGGCGTTCCTGACCGGCGATATTGACAACGAGACGATGCAGTGGTACGCCGCGACGTATGGCGAAAAACTCCGCTGCGATATCCTCAAAGCGCCTCATCACGGGTTGGCGACGATTCCGGACAGCTTCGTGGAGCAGACACAGCCGCAGGTGCTGTTCGTCCCCAACCGCTCCGCCCTCAGCACAAAGGTGACGGCGGGCTGGGTGAAGAACCACATGCCGGGCGCGGCGCTCTACTTCTCCGGCGACGGCACGGTTACGATGCTGACCGACGGCACGGACTGGTATATCTGGCAGGAACCGAACTACGTCGATCCGCAATAAGGAGGGGCTGCTGATGAAACGCATGATGCGTCTGCTGTCGCTGGTGCTGTGCCTGATGCTGGTGCAGCAGACGGCGTTTGCCGCGATTCCGGAGGATTACGTTGTCCGACACGGCGACCGCGAATCAAAAAAAATCGCGATCACGGTGGATGACGGCTGGAATATGGATGCTGTGTATAAAATCCACGAATTGAGCATTGAACTTGATTTTCCGGTGACGTGGTTTATCGTCGGCAAGCTGTTCTGCGCGGAAGACCGTGAACTGTGGGAAGACGCGCTGGCACACGGCGATGAGTTCGGCAGCCATACATGGAAGCACGCACAATTGCTGGAATACTCCGAGTCCAGTGCGGATGCGCAGGTGCGCCTGTCGCAGGAGCGCGTGGACGAGGTGCTGGGCTACCACTATCCGCTGCGGCTGCTGCGCCCGCCGTTCGGGCACTATATGAACTCCGAGAAGAACTTCCTGCCGATTTTCTATGCGCACGGCGTGGAGAAGGTCGTTCTGTGGGATGTGGCGCAGACCGAACCTTATCAGGCGTTCCGCGACACCCAGAACGGCTCGATTCTGCTCTATCACGCGCGAATGGCGGACTATGAGTGCCTGAAAACGCTGATTCCCATGCTGCGCGACGCGGGATTCGAGTTCGTGACGGTTTCTGATTTGCTGGGGCTTGAACCGCTGGTGCTGGACAAGCCCGACGATGCGGAAGCGACCGATGCGCCCGAAGCGACAAAGCCCCCGGAAACGACGAAAGCGCCGGCAGTGACGAAAGCCCCGATGCCGACGAATCCGCCGAAGCCGACGAATCCGCCGAAGCCGACGGAAGCGCCGAAGCCAACGGAAGCGCCGAAGCCGACGGACATGCCGAAGCCAACGGAAGCGCCGAAGCCGACGGATGTGCCGGAGCCAACGGAAGCCCCGAAGCCAACGGAAGCACCGAAGCCGACGGATGTGCCGGAGCCAACGGATGTGCCGGAAGCAACGGACATGCCAGAAGCGACGGAAGTGCCGAAGCCGACGAACGTGCCGGAAATAACGAATCCGACGGAAGAAACGGAATAAGCAAACAGCTCCCTGATGGCAGCAAAAATCTGCTTCATTGGGGAGCTGAATTTTTGTCCAAAAACGGAAAATTGTACATTTGTCGTATTATATAAAAACGGGTCAGGGGAAAATGCTTCCCTTGACCCGTATTCGGTTACTTATCCGCCGGACGGTGCGTTGCTTCCCAATGGTCATAGTCATCCAGGAAACTGTACTCCTTTTCGCCGATTTTCCAGCCCGGCATGGTGTCCAGACTGACGGCGTGAATCGCGCTGAACACGTTCTTCTCTACATCGGGGTTCGTCTCCCGAAGCGTTTTCAGCAGCTGCTTGATTTCCGCGCGCTTCGAGTTGCCGATGCCATCGCCGCTTTTGTCGCGCTCTTCGGTCAGGCGGCAGGCGCAGGCGATAAAGTGCAGGGCGTTGAAATCGCGCCAAGCGCAGATGTCCTCCTCGTGGATGCAGTACATTGGGCGAATCAGCTCCATGCCGGGGAAATTGCGGCTGTGCAGTTTCGGCAGCATGGCTTGCAGCTGGGCGCCGTAGAACATACCCATGACGGTCGTTTCCACAACATCGTTGAAGTGATGCCCAAGTGCGATTTTGTTGCAGCCCATTTCCTGCGCACGGTCGTAAAGGAAACCGCGACGCATCCGGGCGCAGAGGTAGCAGGGATTTCGCTCGGCGATTTTCGTTGTCTCGAAAATGCTGCTGTCAAAAATGCGGATGGGGATTTCCATCAGGGCGGCATTGTCGATGATACGCTGGCGGTTTTCAGCATTGTAGCCGGGATCCATGACGAGAAACTCCGTCTCGAAGGGAATGTCGGTGTGGCGCTGCAGCAGCTGCATCATTTTCGCCAGCAGCATGGAGTCTTTGCCGCCGGAGATGCACACAGCGATGTGGTCGCCGGGAGCAATCATTTTGTACTGCTTGATGCCACGGACGAACGGCCGCCAGAGCGGTTTGCGGAAATCGGAGAGGATGCTGCGCTCAATGCGTGCAGCAGAGGATAGGGTACGCGGCATGGGGCGTACCTCCTTTGTCGAGTGAATTGGTGTGTTTACCGCGTCTATTGTAGCATACTTTCCTGCGTTTGTCATGGAGAAAATTCGCCGATACCGCATACTGTTTCCGGATCGTTCAGTCCTGTCCATCCTCATTTTTCTTCGGCGTGATGCGCGATAAGACTGGATTGCGATAATAACCATCGGGGTCAAGCTGCATGGTTTTCATAATCGCCGCCGCATCCAGTTTCGCATTGTCCAGCCCATCGTACATTTCAACAGGCTGACCGCCGCAGTTTGACCAAAGATGACAGTGATTGTTCAATTCACAGAGGCGGTTCGCGAATGTTTCAAACTGCGGCTTGGTAAACTGAATGCCGGCTTCTTCAAGCAACTCCACATAGTAAGAAAATTGATCGCAGACAAACGACAGCAGAATTCCGCGCTGGATTTTTTCCATGATGCGCTGCAAGTATGGCTTGTTTGCTTCTTCGGAAACTGCTTTTTTGCGCCACGCCGCCTTATAATCGTCATACTCCCAGTGGTCATCTTTTGTCCAGAATACAACCTCTGACAACGCCTTGCCGCGCAGAGGCGTGCCGTCGGGCGCAGTGGTTTTGGCGTCCGGAGCGACATGGAGGTTTGCCAGAAAGAAGCGGAGAGAACGCGCTTCTGGCGTTTCCCAGAAATAATTCGGGTCGGCATACGCATAGAACACATCGTGTGCGGGAACGACACAGGGCTTATCGTCCTGATAGCTCAGCAGCTTGTAATACTCATTCAAGCCCAAAATGTTCGGGTAAATCAGCATTCTATGAACCAGCTCGGCATCCTGAATGCTGATGGACGTCTCCTCTTCGTACAGGTCAGGCAGCAGCATGATGGCATAGGCATGCTTTTCAACGCGCACAATTTCCGCAAAGGAAAAGAAATCCTTGCGGAGAATCTTTTTCTTGGCAGTCAATTCCGGCTCAACATGCTGAAAAAGCTCCCATGCGTGCCAGAGTGTCATCGTCCCATAAAGATTGGCACAGGCATCAAAGAAACGGTGGAGGAGGTCAAGACGCGCTTGCCCTTCTGCGGTGCTGTTGTCAAGTCGATGATGGGTGTCGATGGCAAGCCGTGTGTATAGGCGCGAGAGTTCTGTTTTGCTGACGGGTTTGGGCATTTTGACGCTCATGCGGATTCCTCCCTTCAAGCGGAAAAACAACTGCTTTCATCAGCGATTATAACACGAAATCACGATGGGGGAAAGGGAATTTTCTTTTTTGCAAAAGCGGTGGAAAATGCGGATTTTCCCTTGACGGACAGGGCGAATTTTGCTACAATAGACCTTTGGCTGAGGGGCATTTTCCTCTCGGCTTCATAGGGGACTGATACTATTTCTGGATTCACCTGCGCCATTTGCTTGCGCCTTTTCATCCGGAAATAGTATGAATACGGAAAGGAAAGCAATATGTCAGAAAAACAGGAACAGCAGAACACGGAACGCAGCCGGATGCTGGGCACGATGGAGATGCGCAAGCTCGTGCCGACGGTGTCCGTGCCGATTATGGTGTCGATGCTGGTGCAGGCACTGTATAATATCGTCGATGGGATTTTCGTCGGGCAGTATTCGCCGGATGCGCTGACGGCGGTCAACCTCGCTATGCCGATGCAGATGCTGATGATTGCCGTTTCGACCGGCATGGGTACGGGCATCAACAGCTTGATTTCACGCCGGCTCGGCGAAAAGCGCCCGCATGAGGCGCGCGATGCCGCCCGCCACGGCATCCTGATTGAGGTCATCGGCTGGCTGCTGTTCGTTATCGTCGGGCTGTTCTTCGCCCGCATGTATATTGGCATGACGAACCCGAAGGCGGAAGTGCTGGAAATGGGCACGCTGTACCTGCGCATCGTCTGCACGCTCAGCTTGGGGCAGTTCATGTCCATCTGCTTTGAACGCATGATGCAGGCGACGGGCAACACAACGCTGTCGATGATTACCCAGCTGTCCGGCGCGGTGACGAACATCATCCTTGACCCGATTCTGATTTTCAGCTGCCAAATGGGTATCGCCGGTGCGGCGATTGCGACGGTTATTGGTCAGGTTGTGAGCTGCACCGCCGGTTTCGTCCTGAATCAGTGGAAAAATCGGGAATTGCGTCTGACGCATGAGGGCTTCCGTTTCGACTGGAAGACGGTGCAGAATATCCTCGTCGTTGGCGTTCCGTCCACCATCATGCAGGCGATTTCCTCCGTCTGCACAACGCTGATGAACATGATTCTGGCAGGCTTTGGCGATATTTATGTGAACGTTCTGGGCGTATATTTCAAGCTCCAGTCGTTTGTCTTTATGCCGGTGTTCGGGCTGTGCAACGGCATGGTACCGATTGTGGGCTACAACTTCGGTGCGCAGAAGAAAAAGCGCGTCTACGAGTGCGTCCGCGTGTGTCTGGTGTATGCGCTGGTGATTATGGCGGTTGGCGCGCTGCTGTTCCTTGCTGTGCCGAACCTGCTGATGATGCCGTTCGACTCCTCGACGGACAAGGCGCTGACGGCGGAAGGCTGCGTCGCCCTGCGGATTATCTGCTCGCACTTCCTGATTGCGGCGGCGGGCATTACGCTCAGCACCGTGTTCCAGGCGGTCGGCCGCGGCACATACAGCCTGATTATGAGCCTGTGCCGCCAGCTGATTGTGCTGCTGCCCGCGGCGTGGGCGCTGTCCCTCATCGGCCCGAACGCCATCTGGTGGGCGTTCCCGATTGCGGAAATCGTCTCGCTGACGATTTGCCTGCTGCTCTACCGCAAGTGCGACCGCGAACTGATTGCGCCGCTGCCGGAAGAATAACGGTATTTATACTATTTCCAGATTCAACTGTGCCATCTGCTTGCGCCGCGAATTTTCATCTGGAAATAGTATTAGGCAACACCGCCCGACGCGCCGCCGAGTTGCGCGGTGCTGCCATTATAGAAGAATCGCCCGATGCGCGGGAAATGCTCCGCACGCATCGGGCGATTTCTTTATCATGACTGCATTTTGCAAGGAACTATGATATCCCTTGTCAGATGTACAATTCAGACTGTCAAAGACGCCGCTTCGCGCAACAGTGAAGCGGCGTCAAGCATATGCAAGAGAGCAGTAAAGCATGGCATCAGGTGTTTTTTCTTTTCTATGTTCGTTTTTCAGGGACTTGCGCAATCATTGTACAGATGCTATAATATTGTCACAGTGATTGAACAGACTGGAAACGGGAAAGAAGTTCCGTATCCTTTTGTGACAGATGGAATGCTGACAGCAACGAATGTCGTTCTGTCAAGAACCACAAAATGAATAGTAAGGATATGTTAAAACAAGGGAGGCAAGACCTATGAAACCGTATTGCATGATCAGCAATGCAAAGACCTTCGCTTTCTCCGCAGAAAATCCCACAGGAGCCAGAGCGGGCGGTTCCAAAGGAGGAGACTGCACCAAGCTCAGTCCGACCGTGGCGATTCGCGCAGGGGAGACGGTGACGCTGGTGGACACCGACGGTCCCGGAATGATCCAGAGCATTTGGTTTACCGGCTACGTTGGACACAGTTTCGTGATTCGCATGTACTGGGACAACTGCGAATATCCTTCCGTGGAAGCGCCCATTTCCGCATTTTTCGGAACCGCATACGATGAGAATTTTGTGGACAGGGATGGAAAATACGCGGTGCTCAACTCCGCACAGATCCTGGTGGCTCCCGGACGGGGACTGAACTGCTACTGGGAGATGCCTTTCAAAAAGCACTGCCGGATCACCATGGAAAACCGCGGCGAAAAGGATCAGAGCCTGTATTATATCATCACCGGCTGTCACTGTGAGGTGCCTGACGAGATTGGATATTTCCACGCTTCCTACCGTCAGGAGCATCCCGTTCAGAAGGGGCGTTCCTACACCATTATCGATGGCATTCAGGGAAAAGGTCAGTTCGTGGGCGTGACCCTGGCCACCGGAATGAACGGAAACAACACCTGCTGGGTGGAAGGCGAAGCCAGAATGTACATAGACGATGACAAATACCCTTCCGTTCACTATACAGGCACAGAGGATTATTTCTGCGGCTCCTACGGCTTTGGAAATGATGTGCAGATCAAATCCTATCAGACTTACAGCGGCCTCTACAGCGGAATGTACGCCATTTACGGTGATAACCGTGCATTTTAGAGCTTGTCTTCATAATTAAAACATGGTATAATAGCAGCATGAAAGAAGTAA
>OLGB01000110.1_pt1 | contig 116021 bp, 115 predicted proteins | sample 1605691 | NCBI WGS metagenome assembly OLGB01 (sample SAMEA3888925, study PRJEB22519) | human gut metagenome | biome: human gut; feature: human-associated habitat; material: faeces | place: Denmark | collected 2010 | reverse complement strand
GAAGATGCACATTACCCGCGATAGGACGGAAAGACCCCGTAGAGCTTTACTGTAGTTTAACATTGGATTCCGGTAACATATGCACAGGATAGGTGGGAGACGGAGAAGGAGTGATTTCGGTTGCTCTGGAGTCGCTGTTGGGATACCACTCTTGTGTTACTGGGGTTCTAACCTGTAGCCGTGATCCGGTACAGGAACAGTGTTAGATGGGCAGTTTGACTGGGGCGGTCGCCTCCAAAAGAGTAACGGAGGCGTCCAAAGGTTCCCTCAGAATGGTTGGAAACCATTCGAAGAGTACAAAGGCAGAAGGGAGCCTGACTGCGAGACCGACAGGTCGAGCAGGAACGAAAGTTGGGCTTAGTGATCCGGCGGTATAGAGTGGAATTGCCGTCGCTCAACGGATAAAAGCTACCTCGGGGATAACAGGCTTATCTCCCCCAAGAGTCCACATCGACGGGGAGGTTTGGCACCTCGATGTCGGCTCGTCGCATCCTGGGGCTGGATTAGGTCCCAAGGGTTTGGCTGTTCGCCAATTAAAGCGGCACGCGAGCTGGGTTCAGAACGTCGTGAGACAGTTCGGTCCCTATCCATCGTGGGCGCAGGAGATTTGAGAAGAGCTGTCCTCAGTACGAGAGGACCGGGATGGACGTACCAAGGGTGTATCAGTTGTCACGCCAGTGGCACAGCTGGGTAGCCAAGTACGGATCGGATAAACGCTGAAGGCATCTAAGCGTGAAGCCGACTTCAAGATAAGATCTCCCATCCGCAAGGAGTAAGACCCCATGAAGACCACATGGTTGATAGGTCGCAGGTGGAAGTGCAGTAATGTACGCAGCTGAGCGATACTAATAGGTCGAGGGCTTGATCAAAGTGAGTTAACTATCTGATATGCAGTTATCAAGGTGCTAAGACACCAAGAATTTCCGGTGGTTAAGCTAAGGGGATCCACCTGTTCTCATTCCGAACACAGAAGTTAAGCCCTTATACACCGACAGTACTGTGCTGGAGACGGCATGGGAGGATAGGCAGCTGCCGGATTCCAAATAAATAACAGACACCCAGAGGGTGTCTGTTATTTTTTAGCATACAGTACAAAAGCCTGCTCTCCCTAACGGCTCGAATAGTTTTGCCGCAGCAGCAAGCTGCGGCAAAACTATATAGCTCAACGCTTTTGTTGAGCTTGGAGACAGAGTACGATCTTCATATTGAGCTTGATATAGATCGAATGCTTAGCAGATGGTGCAAGTGCGTCGAAATATCCGGACAGACCGAGTTCTTACAACTCTTCTCGCAGGTCTGTCGGTATCCTCATTTGGGCTCTTCTTAATTCATACTGTCGTGTAATTCAAATCCTGTCATTAGGGTATTGCGGACGCAAAATTAATTCTCAGTTTGTTCCTGTACGTTACTTAATATGGGTTTGTGTTTCCTTTGACATCGATATGTACAGGAGGGGAGGAATGCTGTGTAGAGGCGACGGAAGCTGCATATAAAGAAAACAGGACGCTCTGACGAACACAAATCTGTGCATTCAGAGCGTCCATTCGGTATTCTATTGCTCAATCCGGTGCAATGCTTAGAATTTCTTATCGCTCGCAGTATCGCAGTAGGCGCAGCGGTAGGTATGGGTATCCGGATTGCTGAGAACGAAGATGGAATCGAGCTGACTCTCCGAGGTCGTTATGCAGCGAGGATTCTTGCAATGGAGGATATTGACGAGCTTTTTGGGAAGCTCAAGATGCTTTTTTTCAACGCAGACGCCGTCTCTTATTATGTTAACGGTAATGTTGGGGTCGATATAGCCCAGCACGTCGAGATCGACTTCGACGGGAGAATCGATTTTAATTATATCCTTCCTGCCCATATCGTTGCTGCGCACATTCTTGATGATGGCCACGGAGCAATCCAGCTCATCAAGGTGCAAATAGTAGTAGATATCCATGCTTTTTCCGGCCTGAATGTGGTCGAGCACAACGCCGTTTTGAATGCTGTCAATATTCATGTTCTGTCTCCTTTCGCAGTTACTTGACTTCAATGCCCAGAAGCTTCAGAATGAGCGCCATTCTGATGTACTTACCGTTCTTGACCTGTTTCCAATAGGCGGCTCTCGGATCCTTATCGACTGCAACCGAGATCTCATTAACACGGGGGAGCGGATGGAGTATGGAGAGATCGGGCTTGGCGTTGACAAGCTTTTCGGGGGTGAGGATATAGCTGTCTTTGAGACGGAGATAATCCTCTTCGTTGAAGAAGCGTTCACGCTGGACTCGAGTCATGTATAGAATGTCAAGCTCGGGTATTACCGATTCGAGATCGGTGGTCTGGGTGTAGGGGATGCCGTTCTTCTTAAGCGCCTCCTCCTTGACATAGCGGGGGAGCTTCAGCTCAGTCGGTGAGATGAGCACATAGTTTATGTTTTCGTAGCGGCTCAAAGCGTTTACAAGCGAGTGTACGGTACGCCCGAACTTAAGGTCGCCGCAGAAGCCGATGGTAAAATTGTTAAGACGGCCCTTCTCGCGATGTATGGTGAGAAGGTCGGTAAGCGTCTGTGTCGGGTGGTTGTGTCCGCCGTCGCCTGCGTTTATGATGGGAACCTCAGCAACCTGCGCAGCGGCATAGGGTGCGCCCTCCTTGGGATGACGCATGGCGATGATATCAGCATAGCAGCTCACTGTATGAATGGTGTCGCCGACGGTCTCGCCCTTGGCGGTTGAGCTGGAGTTTGCGGAGGAGAAGCCGAGCACGCTTCCGCCCAGGCTGAGCATTGCGGATTCGAAGCTGAGCCTTGTTCTGGTCGACGGTTCAAAGAACAGGGTAGCAAGCTGCTTATGTGCGCATGCGTTCTGATACTTTTCCGGATTTGCTATGATGTCCTCAGCGGTCTCGATGAGCTTGTCAAGCTCTTCAACCGAGAGATCGGTGATGTCCAATAGATTTCTTGGCATTTTTTGATTCCTTTCTTATCGATGTAAATATTGCGTTCACCGTCTTGCGGTTTCGTTTCAGGTTTGGGTGATCAGCCGATCCAGCTTTCATCGCTCGGGTCGGCGCAAAATCTTTTCAGTCGATCTATGCCCTGCTGCTTAATCCTGCCTTCCTCTGCGGCGACTTCACAGACAGTTTCGAAATTGGAAAGGCTATGATTTACTACATTAGCGCTTTCAAGGCGTTCGAGTCCCTTGCGAAGTCCATAGGTAAAGATGGAAACTATGCCAAGCACCTCTGCGCCTGCATCCCGCAGGGCTTCGACGACCTCGATGCAGCTGCCGGCGGTTGAGATAAGGTCCTCTACAACAACAACCTTCTGACCGGGTTCAAGCCTGCCCTCGATACGGTTCTGACGGCCATGGTCCTTATTGCCTGAGCGCACATAGCCCATTGGAAGGCCCATTATATGTCCAACGATGGCAGCGTGAGCTATGCCGGCGGTAGATGTGCCCATGAGCACTTCAACATCCGGATAGTGGGTGCGGATAAGCTCGGCAAGACCCTCCTCAACATGGGTTCTGACCTCCGGAGCGGTCAAGGTGAGCCTGTTGTCGCAATAGATCGGGCTCTTGATGCCGCTTGCCCATGTAAATGGCTCATCCGGACGCAGGAACACCGCACCGATGTTTAATAAATCGTGAGCAATGGTTCTCTTAATATCTGTGTTCATATCTTTCCTCCTCATTCAATACCTTTGAAATCACGCACGGCTCTTCGGTATGCTTCAACGGGGTCTTCGGCCCTGGTGATGGGACGCCCGACCACTATGAAGTCGCAGCCGGATCTTCCGGCAAGCGCCGGGGTCATGATACGCTTTTGATCTCCGGCATCGGACTGCGCAAAGCGTATTCCGGGCGTTACGGTGATAAAGCCTTCGCCGCAGTTTTCCTTCACCAATTTGGCTTCAAGCGGCGAACAGACCACGCCGTCAAGGCCGTTTGCGGCGGCATTCATTGCGTATCTCATAACCGTTTCACCCATTGGCCTGTCGATAAGAAGCTCATTTTTGAGAGCGTTTTCATCGGTGGATGTAAGCTGGGTCACGGCAATGAGCAGCGGGCGCGTTCCGTCGCTTCGGGTCAAGCCCTCAATTGCCGCACGCATCATCTCCCCGGCTCCGGCTGCATGAAGATTTACCATATCAACTTCGAGCTGCGAAAGTACGCTCATTGCTCGCTTGACGGTATTCGGAATGTCATGCAGCTTAAGATCCAGGAAGATCCTATGCCCCCTCGCCTTGATCTCGCGCACGATATCTGGCCCTTCTGCATAGAACAGCTCCATTCCGATCTTCACAAAAGGCTTCTCTTCCCTGGGAAAGGAATCAAGGAAGAGAAGCGTCTCCGCTTTCCCGGGAAAGTCAAGAGCTACAATAACATCATGTTTAATATTGGTTGGATTCATATCATCGCTCCTTTCATTTCTTAACCATGGGCCATTCCTGTAATATCGGCTATCCTGTCAGCGCCTATGCGTTCGCATACACTGGGAAGGGCCTCGATTATCTCTTTGCATGCATAAGGATTTTTCAGGTTCGCAGCGCCTATCTCCACAGCGGAAGCGCCTGCAAGCATCATCTCACATACATCTTCAGCACTCGATACTCCACCGCATCCGATAATTGGTATCTTTACTGCGTCATATACATCCCATACCATTCTGAGCGCAACAGGGAATACCGCCGGGCCCGAAAGACCTCCGGTTCGGTTTGCGATAATGGGTCGCTTGGCGCGAAGATCGATACGCATACCAAGGAGTGTATTAATCAGGCATATTCCGTCCGCCCCTGCTTCCTCACAAGCGCGGGCTATTGCTGCAATATCGGTAACATTGGGCGTAAGCTTCATGAAAACAGGCTTTTTTGATACCGCCTTCACCGCTCGCGTCACCTCAGCTGCCGATTTTGGGTCTGTACCGAAGTTCTTTCCGCCCTCGTGTACGTTAGGACATGAAATATTTACCTCTATGATCCCGACCTGCTCCACACTGTTAAGCTTCTCGCAGTTTTCGGCATATTCATCTATGGAGAATCCGCCGATATTGGCAATAACAGGCCCACGAAAAATTCTTGCTATATTGGGAACTTCCTCATTTATCACATGATTTATTCCCGGGTTTTGAAGCCCGACGGCGTTCAGCATTCCGGCAGGCGTTTCCGCTATACGGGGGAGAGGATTTCCAAGCCTGTATTCCCGGGTAGTGCCCTTCCATGAAAAGCTGCCGAGTATGTTCAGATCATAAAGCTCCGCATATTCGCGGCCGAAGCCAAAGGTGCCGGAGGCAGGTATCACCGGATTCTTCAGCTCCACTCCGGCAAGGTTCACGCTTAGGTTTACCATACTATTTCCTCCTTATAGAACACCGGGCCGTCCTTGCAAACCCTCTTATAGCCGTTCACCGTTTTGAGCGAACAGCCCATGCATGCGCCAAAACCGCAGCCCATGCGTGCTTCAAAGCTAAACTGACCGTCCCTTAACTGCTCAAGGGAGGATAGGGCGCGGAGCATCGGCATCGGGCCGCAGGCAAAGACATAATCGCATTCGGGAAGCTCCTTTATGCAGTCGGTGACAAAGCCCCTTATGCCAAGGCTTCCGTCCTCTGTCGAGACCAATACACGGCATCCGAGCGATTTGAATTCCTCAATGAAGAAAGCGTCCGTACTGCTGCGAAAGCCGAGTGCAAGCGTCGGATTAATTCCGTGAGCAATCAGTTCACGAGCGAGGCCGTACAGCGGCGCGATGCCGATCCCTCCGCCTGCAAGTACGGAATTTGCGCTTGACCGTGCGATATCAAAGCCGTTGCCAAGTCCGCTGAGCACATCAAAGCGGCTGCCGATGCATGAGTCCGTCAGTGCGCAGGTTCCTTCGCCGACGCGCTTTACAAGCAGCTTGATAATTCCTTTATCATAGTCAGATACGGAGATAGGACGGCGAAGAAACTTCCCCGGTATCTCTATATTGACGAACTGCCCCGGCGCACTCATTTCGGAGGTGTCGCCCGAGAGCCAAAGTGCATATGTATCTGACGTGAGTCTTTCAGTTCTTGTAAGTTCAAATATGGAGCTTTTCATATTCTTCTCTCCTCCGCCGTGCAATAAACGGTTTTGCCGCCTATGATAGATCTGCCGATCCCTGCGGATACATTCCATCCGTCAAAGGGCGTTGCGCGTCCCATGGACAGGAAGGCGGAAGAGTCGATCCTATGCGGCATGTCAAGGTTGATCACCACGAAATCTGCCGCATTGCCGGGCCCAACCGGGTCAAGGCCGAACAGCCTGCGCGGATTGATGCTCATTGCATTGAGAAGCGTTTCAACCGGAACAAGCCGAGTGCGGACAAGCCCTTCATACAGTACGGAGAAGGCGCATTCAAGTCCCACTATTCCGTTAAGACTCCCGGCAAGCCCCTTGGATTTCTCGTCTGCGGAGTGGGGAGCGTGATCGGTGGCGATGCAGTCAACGGTTCCGTCAAGCAAGCCTTCGATAAGCGCATCCCTATCCTGCCTTGAGCGTATCGGGGGGTTCATGCGGAATCTGCCCTCGTCCCGAAGCTCGTCATCGGTAAGCAACAGATAATGCGGCGTGGTTTCGCAGGAGATGGGAAGCGACTGCTTCTTCGCCTCGCGAATGAGCGAGACGGACTCCTTGGTCGAAACATGGCATACATGATAGCAGCATCCCGTTTCGCGAACCAGCCTGATGTCACGCTCGACCTGCCTCCATTCGCTTTCGGAGGGGTTGCCGATAAGGCCATGCGCGCGTGCGTAATCCCCGGCGTGGACGCTCCAACCCTTCTGAAGCAGGCTTTCGTCCTCACAGTGGGCGACAATGGGCTTGCCGACCCGCTTTGCCTTCAGCATCGCCATGCGCATCATTTCCTCGGACTGCACGCCCTTGCCGTCATCGGAAAAACCAATTACATACGGAGCAAGCGTCTCGAAGTCCGAAAGTTCATTGCCTTTCTCTCCGCGAGTTATCGACGCATAGGGATGAACGCGAACGAGCGCATCCCTCTCAATGGCCCGAAGCTGAACCTCGAGATTTTCAAGGCTGTCCGGAACGGGGTTAAGATTCGGCATGGAGCATATGTCGGTGTAACCGCCTGCTGCTGCTGCCGCCGTGCCGCTCGCTATCGTTTCCTTATAAGAAAAGCCGGGCTCTCGAAGATGTACATGAACATCAACAAAACCCGGCGTTATAACGCAATTGTTATATTCTATTACATTGAAGCCCTCTTTAGGGATCGAATCGGAAATGGAAACAACATGACCGCAGTCGATGGCGATATCGCTCTTTTTCAAGCATCCGTTAAGAAAAACAGTTCCGCCGGTAATGAGTAAGCGCATCGTGTTTCCCTCCTGTTTTATTTTCCGTTATGATAACAGAAACCGGGGGGCTTGTCAATGAGAATTTCTATATAGAATGGCGCGTATATTATATTGGCACGCTTCTATACCGGATAAGCTGCTCCGCTTATCGGTCGGCGCAGTCGAAGAAGAACATGCCGTAACAGAATACTGCAAGCTGCGTTGAATGGAAAAGCCTGAAATCGGCAGATCCTTCATCGAGGCTTTCATGCAGCACAGCAAAGCGTTCGGATGTGACAGTGCTGCTAAGGTCAAGCGTCTGACCGCAGAAATAGAAGCTCGCTGCATCGAAGCCGCCTGCCCATCCGCACCTGTCGGCAGCGGTAATTCCAAAGTATTTGAATCCGCCGCCAAGATCCCATGTGGGATCCGCAAAGTACAGCTCTTCACCGAGCCTGACCATTGTCCACATGTGAAAGCTATCGGGAGCTTCGCCGCTCACCGCTATGGAATCTATTCCAGCCTGAGAATAAAGAAAGGTCAAAGCAAGCGAAAACGAAGTGCAGATACCGCTCTTATTAACGATGGCATTGTATGCAGAGGGCACCAGCCGCTCCTGTTCCGGCGTATTGTCCGTTGATTCGATAAAGGAATAATCATAACAGGAACCATTGGTAAGTTCGGAATAGAGCAGCATCGCAGCAGCGGTTTCGCCGTCCCTCTTGTCGAGACACTCCATGATACCGTTGACGCTTGCCTCAAAATCCGCAAGCGCAGCGCATGTTTCGTCCAAAGTGCCGAGGAAGTTCCAGCTGAGCCTTCCGTTTTTGTAGGCTTTGAGCGAATTATAATCGGTAAGCACCTCGAATGGAGGACACATTATATTCAGCGCGCAGCCAATGGAATTGGCATATCCGGAGGCGTTGCCGACCGGGGATATTGGCACGGATGTCTCTCCGTCAAGAAACGCACGTATGACCAGCTGAGCATCGGCAATTATCTTCTCTCCGAGGTATTCCTTCAGCAGCTCCGGATATTTTTCGTAATCAAGCGTAAAATCTATCGGCTCACGGACTTTGGTATCGTCCGGCGCATTCCCTGCTTCAATGTCGGAAGATACGACCTCAAGGACATAAGCTTCGTTAACAAAGAGCTCAAGCCTGCAGTGAGATACCGGCTGCCCGGCTCTTTCACAGCGGAAAAGCAGATCGCAGCTGCCGCTTTCATTGGGGGTTATCCTGAAAAATCGGAAGCCGTCAAAGACGCCGCCATCACTTACATCAAGGATTTGCGAGTCAAAGCTCTCCACCGTCCAAGACCCCTGCTCCGAGGACAAAAATACGGTCAAAGTGCCGTCCGAATCGTTGAGTTCATAGCCTCCGTTCGCCTCCTCATCCATCGGCGTGGGCGCTTCGGTAGGGACGGGGGAGCTGATGGGCGCTTCGCTTGGCGCGTCGGTTATCCGGCGGTCATCGCATCCGGAAAGCGGAAATGCAAGCAAGATCAATAGCGCAATAAGAACGCAAAAGGGTTTTCTGTACATAATACTCTCTATCCTTTCTTTGCCGCAGGGGAGGGACGGTTTCCCGACATCCTCCGAAAAAGCATTACGGTCGTGTTTTGTTAAGGATTATAGCACATTGCCCGTTTTCCGTCCAGAACGACCGATCTGCTGATTTTTTCTTGGAAACAAGCCGTATTTATTTGACATATCCCAAACGCTGTTATATAATACTAATTTGAGAACGTGTTTTTCGATCAAACCCCTTTGGAGGAAAAGAAATGGGATTCATGGATCGTTTGCTTGGCAATACGAGCGAGCAGCAGATTAAAAAGATAAGACCTTTGGTCAAGAGAATAAATGAGCTTGAAGGCAGCATGCAGGCGCTCACGGACGAGCAGCTTCGCGCCAAGACCGACGAGTTTCGCACACGCCTTTCCAACGGCGAAACGCTGGATTCGCTGCTGCCGGAGGCTTTTGCCGTCGTAAGGGAGGCGGCCGTTAGGACGATAGGGCAGAGGCATTACGATGTCCAGCTGATCGGAGGCATCGTGCTGCATCAGGGCAGGATAGCAGAAATGAAGACGGGCGAAGGCAAGACTCTGGTTGCCACGCTTCCATCATACCTCAATGCGCTTGAGGGCAAGGGTGTTCATGTCGTCACCGTCAACGACTACCTTGCGGCCCGTGATGCCGCATGGATGGGTAAAATACATAGGTTTCTTGGGCTTACCGTCGGCTGTATCGTGCACGATCTAACAGCCGAGGAGCGGAGGAAGGCGTACAGCGCCGATATTACCTATGGTACGAACAACGAATTCGGTTTCGATTATCTGAGGGATAATATGGCTATCTACCGCGCAAGCATGGTGCAGCGCGAGCTTCACTACGCCATCGTGGACGAGGTAGACTCCATATTGATAGATGAGGCGAGGACACCGCTCATCATTTCAGGTCAGGGCGAAAAATCGACCGATATGTATGTGCGTGCGAATCGCTTCGTCAAGACCCTTACAAGGGGCGAGGATATCAAGCAGATTTCCAAGGCTGACACCCTCTTGGGCGAGGTACAGGAGGAAAGCGGCGACTACATGTGCGACATCAAGGCACGAACCGTGGCACTCACCGAGCAGGGCATGAAAAAGGCCGAGCAGTATTTCAATATTGAGGATATTTCTTCGACCGAGAGCACCGAGTTAAACCATTATATCAAGCAGGCGCTCCGTGCAAATGCGCTGTTCACCCGGGATAAGGACTATGTGGTTCAGGATGGACAGGTGCTCATCGTCGACGAGTTCACCGGCCGTCTTATGATAGGAAGAAGGTATTCCGAGGGCCTGCACCAAGCTTTGGAGGCAAAGGAGAACGTCAAGGTCGAGAACGAGAATCAGACCCTTGCGACAATAACCTATCAGAATTACTTTAGAATGTACGGCAAGCTTGCCGGCATGACGGGTACCGCAAAAACCGAGGAGAACGAATTCATCGGTATCTATGGGCTCGATGTTGTGGAGATCCCGACGAACAGACCCCTTGCAAGGGTCGATCTCAACGACAGCGTTTTCACCACCGAAAAGGGCAAGTTTGCCGCTGTTGTGGACGAGGTCATAGCCGCTCATGCAACCGGCCAGCCCATACTTGTCGGTACGGTCAGCGTCGAAAAGTCCGAGATGCTGAGCGATATGCTTAGGAGAAGGGGCATTGAGCACGAGGTATTGAACGCCAAATATCACGCCAAGGAAGCGGAGATCGTTGCACAGGCAGGCAAATTCGGAAATGTCACCATTGCCACCAACATGGCTGGCCGCGGTACCGATATTCTGCTTGGCGGAAACCCGGAGTTTTTGGCAAAGCGCGAGATGCGACGCAGCGGCTATACGGATGAACAGATCGAAGCCGCTACCAGCCATGTGGAGACGCATGACGAGGAGCTGCTTGAAGTTCGCAGCGTCTATAACGAGATCTATAACAGGTATAAGCAGCAGACCGACGAGGAGCATGACCGAGTTGTTTCCGTCGGAGGACTTTACATAATCGGTACCGAACGCCACGAATCCAGGCGTATCGACAATCAGCTCAGAGGCCGTGCAGGCCGCCAGGGCGATCCGGGCAAGACCAAGTTTTATGTGTCGCTCGAGGACGACCTGATGCGAAGGTTCGGTATGGAACGCATTCAGGGAGTGATGGGGAAGCTGTCACCCAATGACGATATCCCCATAGAGATGGGGCTGATGTCCAAACAGATAGAGAACGCTCAGAAGCGTGTTGAGGCTCATAACTTTGAAATGCGTAAGAACGTTTTGAAGTATGACGATGTAATGAACCAGATGAGGGAGATCGTCTATGCCCAGCGCCGTAGGGTGCTGATGGGAGAGGATGTACATCCAGCTATTATGGAGATGAGGGATGAGGTCATAGACTCCATCATCGAATTCTACTGTCCTCCCAAATCCAAACCCGAAACATGGGACTTCGGCGGTATGAGCCACGAATTCACGCAGAGCTTTTCCATCACCAATGTTAGCAGGGAATTCGCAAGCGAAACCACTCGCGAAGGGCTGCGCGCCAAGATGCTGCATATCTCCGACACCGTCTATAACGACAAGGAAGCACGGTTTGCCGAGGCAGGCACCGATATGCGTGAGATTGAGCGCATAATGCTGCTGCGCGCGGTCGATGAGCATTGGATGGATCATATTGATGCGATGGATCAGCTCCGCGAAGGCATAGGGCTCAGGGCGATGGGCAAGCAGGACCCTGTCGTTGAATACCGCAATGAAGGTATGGATATGTTCGACGCCATGAATGCGGAGATAAGGAACGATACGATAAAGTATCTATACCGTGTTGAGCTTAAAAAAGCACCGCAGGAGCGCAAGCAGGTTGCAAAGGCTAATGAGCCGGCAGGCGATTCAAAGCCCCAGCCCAAGCGTGTTGGCAAGAAGATAGGGCCGAACGATCCCTGTCCCTGCGGAAGCGGCAAAAAGTATAAAAAATGCTGTGGGCGCACCAACGAGTGATGAACGCGTTCCCCGACATTACGAATGAAAACAACCTATAAGGAGAAATAACAAATGCTTGATATCAAACGTATACGCAAGAATCCCGAAGCGCTCGTCGCCGCAATGAAGGCGCGCCGCAATAAGGGCGCGGATGTCAGCGGACTTCTCGAGCTCGACGAAAAACGCCGCAGCCTCATCGTGGAGGTCGAAGCACTCAAGGCCAAGCGCAACGAGGATTCCGCAAAGGTTCCTCAGCTCAAGAAGCAGGGACTCGACGCAAGCGAGCTGCTCGCCGAAATGAAGCTTGTCGCCGACAAGATCAAAGAGCTGGATGCAGAGCTGTCCGAAATCGATGCACAGCTTGACGATATGCTCATGAAGATACCGAATATTCCGCATGAGAGCGTTCCGGACGGAGCGGACGACAAGGATAACGCCGAGATCCGCCGCTATGGCAAGCCTACCGAATTCAGCTTTGAGCCCAAGGCGCATTGGGATATCGGAGAGACCTTGGGCATTCTCGATTTCGCCAACGCAGGCAAGATAACCGGCGCAAGGTTCACGGTCTACCGCGGACTGGGCGCAAGGCTCGAACGTGCAATAATCAGCTATTTCCTCGATTGCCATACCATGAACGGCTATACAGAAATACTGCCGCCCTACATGGTAAACCGCGCTTCCATGACCGGCACGGGGCAGCTTCCCAAGTTTGAAGAGGATGCCTTTAAGGTTGCAGGCACCGATTACTTCCTCATTCCCACCGCAGAGGTTCCCGTTACCAATCTTCACCGTGGAGATATCCTTGACGGAAACGACCTTCCTATAAAGTATTGCGCATACAGCGCATGTTTCCGCAGCGAAGCGGGCAGTGCAGGCAGGGATACCCGAGGCCTCATTCGCCAGCATCAGTTCAATAAGGTTGAGCTTGTAAAGTTCGTTAAGCCGGAGGACAGCTATGATGAGCTTGAAAAACTGACCAACGATGCGGAAAGGGTTCTGCAGGGGCTTGGCCTTCCTTATCGCGTTGTGTGCCTGAGCACGGGCGATCTCGGATTCAGCTCCGCAAAGACCTATGATATCGAAGTTTGGATGCCCAGCTACGGCAGGTATGTCGAGATCAGCTCCTGCTCCAACTTCGAGGATTTCCAGGCACGCCGTGCACAGATCCGCTTCCGCAGGGAGAAAAACGGCAAGCCGGAGCTCGTACATACCCTTAACGGCAGCGGTGTTGCCATCGGCAGGACGGTCGCGGCAATCCTTGAAAACTATCAGCAGCCCGACGGCAGCGTTATCGTACCTGATGCACTGGTTCCGTATATGCACTGCGAAGTAATCAAATAAACGCTAATCATTAGAATAGTTGAAAAATCCGGGCCGAGTCATTGCTGCAATAAGCGGTATGATTCAGCCCGGACTTTTGTTGTCGAATATTCAGCCTGCTATTTAGAACCTAAGCTATTCCACGGTAAAAAATACACCCTCATAACCGTACAGAGGCACAAGCGCATAGCGTTCGGCCTTTCGAATCTTTTGGCTTTGGATAATGCCCTCACGGCCCATATGCGTGGAGAATGCATAGCGGAGCTTGACCGGAAGCCTGAAGCCCATGCCAAGGCTGATACGGTATCCGTCAAAGGTTTGGGGAGTAAAGTTCATCACCGCGATGACCTTGCTCCTTCCGTTCGAGCGCATAAAGGCAATGACGGAATTCTCGCTGTCGTTCACGCTCAGCCACGAAAAACCGTCCCATCCCAGATCCTCGCGGTGAAGAGCAGGGGTGTTCAGGTAGAAATGGTTCAGCGATTTGGTGAACTCCTGCATACTCTTGTGCGCAGGATAATCGAGGAGGAACCAGTCCAGCGGACGCCTAAAGTTCCATTCGATAAACTGCCCGAACTCATTGCCCATGAAGTTCAGCTTTTTGCCGATGCATGCGGTCTGATAAAGCAGCAGCAGGCGGAGCTGCTCAAACTGCTGTTCATAGCTGCCATGCATCCTGCCGATGAGCGAACGCTTGCCGCATACTACCTCATCGTGAGAGAAGGGAAGTATGTATTTCTCCGAAAACGCATAAACCATCGGGAAGGTGAGCTTGTCATGATGATGCTTTCTGAATAATGGATCCTCTTCAAAATAGGATAGAGTATCGTTCATGTAGCCCATGTTCCACTTGAAATCAAAGCCCAAGCCGCCCGCATACACGGGCTGTGTGACCAACGGATAGGCGGAGCTTTCTTCGGCAATCATCAGACAGCCCGGACATTCGCGATGTACGGCTATATTCAGCTCCTTGATAAACTCTATCGCATCAATATTATCCCTTCCGCCAAAGCGGTTGGGCCGCCACTGCTGCTTGCAGAAGTCGTTGTACAGCATACAGCTCACCGCATCCACTCTCAGCCCGTCCGCATGAAGCTCCTTAAGCAGAAACAGAGCGTTTTCGGTCAAAAACTCACGCACCTCGGGCTTTTCATAATCGAACAAAAGCGTTCCCCATTGGGGCATTTCGGCACGCAGCGGGTCGCTGCTTTCGAAAAGGGGTTCGCCATCGAACTGCCTAAGCCCATGCGCATCCTTGGTAAAGTGTGCCGGTACCCAGTCCAGGATAACTCCGAGTCCCTTACTATGGGCAAGGTTTATCAGGAACATGATATTGTTGACGCCGCCAAGCCTTGCACTTACGGAAAAATACCCAGTCGCCTGGTATCCCCAGCTGTCGTCAAGCGGATATTCCGTCACCGGCAGCAGCTCTATATGCGTGTATCCCATGTCCTCTGCATATGAAACCAACTGCTCACACCGTTTATGCATATCTGTCTCGCCGTTCCAGGATTGCAGCTGAACCTCATAGATGTTCATCGGGCTTGTAAAGGGATCGCGTTTGCTGCGTTTTTCAAAGTATTCGCCGTCGCTCCAATCAAATCTTGGTATATCGCTCAGCACGGAAGCGGTGTTGGGCCGCAGCTCAGATCGGAAAGCATACGGGTCGGCCTTCAGCACGACATCGCCTCTGCCGCTCGTGATGGCAAACTTATACAGCATACCCTCGCATAGATCCGATATCTCGGCACACCAAACTCCGTCATCTTCCCTTGTCATAGGGTTCGCCCCGACATGCCAGCCGTTGAAATCGCCAACGACCGAAACGGCGGAGGCCCTTGGCGCAAAAACAGCGAAGCGCCAATTCCCTCTTTCACCGCGCCTGTGCGCCCCGAGTCTAAAATAGCTCATCTTTCCGTTCATATCTTGCATCCTCCGGAAAAATCCTGATTTTGCGGAGATTATACCATATCACTGTCCATGCTTCAAGTGGAAAAGACTGACGAAACCCGGCGAACAGCATTTGCCGGAAGCTTCCTCGTTAGGTGATCAGCCGTCTTGTTAGGCACAGAGGGGTGTTCATCATGCCAAAGGGAAAGACGGATAAAGCTCAGTGAACAGCATTTAACCGGAAGTATCCTCGTCGGGTGATTCCGACTGCCCGGTCGGAGATGGATCTATCCCATGCATCGCTGCACGCGTATGGCCTGTCCTTCAATTTCTTGGAATGCTCACAAGCTCATTTGCACCTAATTCCCGAATCCCATCCTTCGGTGTAAAATATACCACGATTTGTGCTTGCAATTGTTCCACCGTTGTACTATAATATCCGAGTGCAAAACACATGACCGAATGCGTGGGGCATTAGCACAGTTGGTAGCGCGCAACGTTCGCAATGTTGAGGTCAGGGGTTCGACTCCCCTATGCTCCACCAAATAGTTAAAAAATCCTGCATTTGCAGGATTTTTTATTTGCTATCCCACATAAATCCCACAAAAATCGCAATTCGAACTATAGTGAGTGCGAAAGATTTACCTATGTTAAGCGTGCTATTCATATATCTTCTCGAAAAACTATCATACACGACATTGCAAGATACAAGCCTTTTATTAGGTTAGATGAATGCAAAAAAGGATATAACAAATTAGTTAAAATCATCAAATAAATATACACATTGCTTACAATGATATATCTTGCTCGTATATGTTGAAAAATGCGTTTACTTCGTATATACTGTCTCCAGATTAAATTGCTAAGGTTGGTGAGTTACTATGAATACTCCTGCTTTTAGGATGTATGTAGATGAAAATGGGAACTATAATTTGCATGAAGATCTGTCCAAAGATGAGAACCGTTATCTATGTCTAACTGGAGTAATTATGAGCAATGAATCACACACTCTTCTCGCTCGACAATTAGATAGCTTAAAATTAAAGTATTTTGATACAAGCGAAATAATATTACATCGTAGGGAAATTATATCAGCAAAACATCCCTTTGAAGCTCTAAAGGATAAAGCAATTCGTGAAGAGTTTAACAAGGATTTGCTCTGCATAATTTCCGAATCTTTATATCGAGTTATATCTGTAGTCATTGACAAAAAAAGTCTTGTTGATAAATACACCTTAAAATTTGCGCAGGATCCATACGCATTAGCTTTAGAATTCATGATGCAACGCTATCAGTATTGGATGCAGAGTTATAGCAAAACCTATGGTGCAATTAAGGGTGATATTTTAGCTGAATCAAGAGGAGGCAGGGAGGATCGAATAACAAAAGAAACATATAAGCTGATATATAGAGGGGAAGGGTACTTCAAGCTTCAAAATGCGGACATGTTTTTTTCATCGAGAGAAATAAAGCTGAAAAAGAAGAAAGAAGGAATAGCTGGACTCCAGTTTGTTGATTTAATTTCACATCCAGCTCGCAGGCATATATTGTCTCAACACAATTTAGCACACAACCTGAGCCCTCATTCATTTGAGCAAGAGGTTGTTGATATTCTCGTAAAAAATAAATTTAGACGCATTAATGACAAAATTGATAGTTACGGAACGGTATTCTTTCCAGATCCAAAAAAATAAAAAGCAGTTCGCAATGCGAACCGCCCCGAGTGCAAGCACTCCACCTCCAATTTGTTCTTGGATTGCTAATAGTATAACTCGCTTTATTGAATTTGTAAAGAGGGAATTTTTAGAAATTTTGAAGAAATATGCAATAAAGGCTATTGCAAACGAATAATACGCATAGCAATAGCCTCGGAGTGTTACTCTTCGGTCTTAACTTCGGGCAGACCGGCGACGCTGGTGAGCAGGGACAGGATCGCTGCAAGCAGTGAAGCGGATGCAACGACTACCCAGTTCACCTCGCTGATGATTGCGGACGTGCCAACGGTAGCGATAGCAGTCTGCGCAAAGGTCTTGAGGGCACGAATGCCGGCAGCCTTGAACCAAGTCTTAGTCATACGGTTTCCTCCTTTCTTAGTCTTTTTCCTGTGGCTCTGTGGGGAGATTCATGAAGTCATCATGAATATGAGACATGACACCATTTTTGCCGAGTGTTTCATAGCTCTTCCACAGGTTTTCAAAGTTTTGTTTGACATCGACCGGAGCATACTTAGCATCGATGTACTTGTAATAGTCTTGGAGCATTAAAGCCCTGAGGACTGCTTGAAGGCCCTTTCTCAAAGCTTCGTCTTCGGCCATCTTCGCCGCTGCTTGCTTTTTCGCTTCATCTTTGCGGTCTGCTATTTCTTTGCCGACACCGACAAGAGCGCATATCGCAACAATGAGCGACGCAAGGGATATTAGCCATCCGATCCAGTTCAAGGCTCCATTCCTTCCTCGGCCGCAAGTACCGCCAGCTTGTATCCTCCATCTGCCGACATGAACACAGCGATAGGTTCTGCCGGAGCTGCTATGAAGTCAGCATGTGCGTTTGCAAATGCCGTGACAGCCTGCATGGTGCGATTGCCGCACTTGCCGTCCTCTTCGAGGGCGTTGCCGTCAGCATCGGTGTATCCAAGCGCATTGAGCGCAATCTGCAGCGCCGTTATGTGTTCACCCTGCATCATGGGGCTTGTCTTCTCAAGCTTGATTGGCTTGTCCATAGGTTTATCCTCCTTATAATCAAACATCTTTGTCATAAGCCCCCTGTGCGTCCATGCACGGTCTTCAAGCCGTGTCACAACAACGCCATAACTCAAGCCTCGGGCTTCAACCACGAGCGGCTCGCCGTCCGAATCAAGTCCGCAGATCCAGCCGACATGCGACATCTTTCCCTTGTTGTTTGCCATAAATACCGCTTCGCCAAGCTCATAAGGGCGTTCAATCTCGCTTATCTTGCCCTTGCCTGTACACCATTTGCGGTAGTTGTAATCGGCGTTGACATCGGTCTTTTCGCCCTGCACATAGGTCAGGTACGCATCGAGCAATCCTTGACAATCCGTGGCATAATCATCGGGTTGCATTCCAGATGTGGCGTTGTCGTATGATTCTTTCGACCAGCCGTGGGAGCTATAGTAGTTTTTCCACCGCTCCTTAATGCGAGACGGAGTAGTTTTTGTACGCACAGTGCCGTACAGATAGTGCCACGGCTCTGATCCCACGTTAGTTGCAGTACCGTTTGCAAGCACCGCTCCGCTCGGTACTGTGTTGGGGTTGACATGTGTCAACGCCCAACGGATAAAATCAAGTACGTTTGTCATTTTTAAGCCTCCTCAACATACAGCCCCACCAGCTCCGACAGGGCATTATAGACCGGGTTTCCGGTGTCACGGGTACAGCGATACACTTTGTTATCCTGCGAGTAGTACTTGCCGCTTTCAAGTGCCATGTTGCCGCTGTACGGTATCGGGTCTTCAAGTGTTCCGGCGTGGCTTTCGCATATCTCCGTCCATAGGGAAGCGGCATTCTCCGGCTCCCATCCAGTTTGCGAAGTGTGTGCCTGTATGCAACGCCACAGCTTGCCGTTACGCTGTACCTTGTATTCTGCTGTGTACTCCGCATTATCTGCCCATTCCGGATAGAATGCCACCATCCGCAGAGCGGTATTATCGTCCACGGTCAGCGTGTTTATCTGCTGGGCTATCAGCATTCTGGACACCTCAGATTCAGTCAAAGGGCGCGTGCGCTCATTAAGTTCGTACTCGGCTTGCGCTTTTTCTACTGCCGCTATTTCCTCGGCAGTCATATCTCTATATGAACCATTTTCATAAATTCTCATATCTTACCTCGCATATATATAAATCGTACCAGCGGTGAAAGTCTGCCCAGTTTGTAATGACAAGTCGATTTTATTGATTTTTTTTGGAGCGTGGTCAACCCTCATAGCAATAGTAGAGTCTGCAGCGCTTTGAAAGTCATATGTTGAACTCCCCATACGAAATACTCGCCTTCCGCTCCAATAACTTTCGTAAATAAACGATTTTTTGTTTGTATTGAAAAAATCGTTTAGACTTGTAGACTTACCTTCGTTTCCATTGAACCGAACTATGAGTTGCGATGAACCGCTTGTTGTAACACTTTTAGGGGCATACATAAAAATATCCTCAATCGCAAAAGCATCTCCATTATCGTCTTGTGAAATAGAAACACTCGAAACTGATTCAGTTATTGAAATAGTGCGCAAAAGCCACCATTCTTTTTCACTCGTTCCTCCTCCGCTCGGTATCTCAATCGTCTTTGCGCTTGAGCCGTCATAGGCTTCGGACACAGCGCCAGTAAAGGTCAGGGGCTGAGGGTTGGGGAGCTTTGAGTCTGTTGTGGCAAGCGGGATCTCACCAACCAGAACTTCATTGTCAGGAGTTATGACAACCACGCCATAAGTAAGTTCAAATATACCGCCGAACGTTATCATATTCTCTTCTATCATCGCTGAAAGGGGCATTATCACACCGTTCCCAACAGCCACGATGTTATATTTACCCTCACTATATACCCGCGCTATTTCAGAATAAGTCTTATCGGCGGAAAATGTGCCGTCTCTATTCTCTGTAATGTTCACCACAAATAACGCCTTATCAATTGCATTATTAGCCTTATCAATTGCATTATTAGCCTTATCAATTGCATTATTAGCCTTATCTATGGCATCGTCTGTCAGGTTTTCTGTCCATTCCTTTACCCCAGAAAGGATTGTTTTCATGTAATTGTTGTCCATTAGATAATCCTCTCTTTAAGACACTGGCGAAGCATTAGAAGTAATGCCATCGGAAGTCCACTCTATATCAAAGGTACTAAATATGATATTAATTGTCGAAGTCCCATTATAATAAGCATGCTGCAATATTTCAAAGGACGCCCCACCTAAAACACAAATCAAAAAAGGCACTCCATTAGTCAAACATTCAACTGCTTCTTCATATGTCATATTGTCGCAAGAGTAGATATTGCCTGTCTTTTTGATAATCGCAACCTTAATTCCGAATTCTGTTAAAGGAACCCTATTTATTTCTCCATCAACCTCGCAGACAACATTCGCATTATCCGGTGCAGTTTCTAACATATTCGTAGCACTAATTTTCTTAAAAGCGTAACTCATTTTATCCCTCCTTAAAGACTTAAAATATAATCATTCTTATCTGTTATGATAATCCCATCTTCACCAACGAGCGGTAATATCATATCTGCCTCCGCAAGCAATTCAAGGGCTTCGTCCTCTGTATCGGTATCTGCCAGCTTCGTCGCAAATTCCTCTTCCGTTCCAATGTAGCCGCCATCCACAGCGTATGAATAGGCGGACTTGCCGTCTGCTCCGTCAAATTCACCGCTTGCTTTGGCTTGGGCAAGGGCGGTATCCGTAGCTGTTTGCAAATCTTCTTGCGTTAAATATTCGCCGCTTGGCTGCTTCTTTGCAAGTGCGTTTTCCAGTCCAGTGATTGCACTAATCGGGTGTTGGTCTGCCGCATCTCGGTTTTCAAGCTTTGAATGGTCGTTCGAACCGCCGCTGCTACCCATCTGCTCTCTTAACTGTTCAAGCGTTGCTTTGTATAACTTGCCTTGAGAAACATCATATACGCGTACAGTATCAGCATCTTCTAAATCTTTTGCGTCCGCTAATCCTGCATCGGTTATAGGCACATATTCTATTTTTGAACCGCCCAATACGGACGGAATAACGGTTACTGTCGCAGCACTTGTGGTATGTAACTCCCCTGCATATACACCGATATTTACTTGCCTCGCTGTTGCAGGTAAACACGGAGCACAGACGGAATTTCCGCTGAATGGAACATCAACATAACCATCTTCTATTTCGAATCGTGCAACTCTGTCAGTGGCTTCCCATTCCTCATCAAAATCAAAGGTAACGGTATAGTCAGTGTTATTAGATACTATACGCTCACCGTAATTTGCACGAGCTATACGGTTGCGAACTAAAATTTCTATGTTTGGCATAGTACACCTCGTTAATCAATCGCTTCATCCAGTGTCACAATCAGGTTTGCACCGTTTCCTTTTGCCGAAATTCTGATATATCCGTCTCCGGTCAGCGAAGTAGGATATGTATTAACTGGGTCAAGGCAGAAAACGGAGTTTTTCTCAGTCGTCCACGTGCCGTAGCTTTCTTTTCCCACGTTTTTATAGTCAATGCCTGTATTGACAAGGTATGTCTTGGTAGCATCGTAGAACATCAGCATACAACCATAAGCATCGAATGTTATTCCCTCGCCGCCTATGCGGATCGTCTGACCTTTGGTGAATGGGATAAATCCGGTCGCCGTGAAGCCGCTCAATGCCGCTTCCACTCCGCTGCTGTTTATCCTATAACCGTCCTTGTAGCCAGTCCCATTATATACGCTATCATCTGTGTCCGTGGATAAAGGCACTTGGTTGGTATAGCTCACAATCTTTGTAGCAACCGCCGTTATGACGATATCGCCTGTCACGCTTGCTATGCTTATGCTGCCGTTGCTGTACGCTGTCGAGGTTATATCCGTGCCGCCCATCGTGACGGTCACTGTATCAAGCGTATAGCCCGTATCGGCTGTCAGTGCGGCAGAGTATGCCGTGCTGTCCTCTATGGAGGTTGCTGAATTGTTGTTGGTAACATGAGTAAGCGTATTCGTAATCGAGCGGTACACCTTTGCTCCATAGCTTATCGTTCTGTCAATGCCAGCTCCGTAGCAGTATGAATAGATAACCTTGTTATCAAGGTCTACAACGTTTACTACAAATGCCGTGTCCTTGCCTGTATTGATGGTCTTATCATAGGTTGTACTGTCGGAGTATGTGAAGCCATAAAAGCTTGTATCTCCGTAATAATTGTTGCGGTAATAGCTTGCATTCGGAATGCACACCTTTTTTGCGTCATATGCCGTCCCTACATTGGACACAACCCGATAGAGATTATCCACCTTGAAACAGTGTGTATGTCCGTGAAAATCCGCAACGAATGACGCTCCGTTGTTACCACTGAAATTCACTGTCGTTCCGTTCTCCGTGATACTGTTGCCGTTGACATAAGCATAAACAATGTTGCTGAGCGGATAAGCACCGCCAAAATCAAGGGAGTAATGCCCAAGAACAATAATGCTCCATTCGGCTGCGTCAGTCTTGCTTCCGACATCGTAAAGAGCCTGTGCAAACCACAACCTCTGAGCCGCCGACACTACATCACTTGCGGAACTGCCGCTGTCTGTTTCGCCCTCGCTGGTATTAAGACATATGACGCGGACTTTCGTATCGGCAAAATCCCGATAGCAGTAGCCGTATGTCGTGCTGCCATATGTCGCCCCTTCGCATTTTGAGCCTATAGCTTCATAGAGGTACGATGCACCAACGAGCGTACTATACTCGCCCGTGTCATGGTTGCCGACAGCCCGGAACTGCGGAATGCCTTTGAAATTGCTGTCGAGATATTTCGAGAGCTTTTCTATCTGCGCTTTCAGCAGTGCTGCTGTCGTATTCGCGCTGCCAAAAGTGAAATCTCCAAGATGGCAAGCAAAGTCGATTTTCAAACTATAGGCAAGGATCTGAGCCGCCATGCTTGCGTGTTCCGCGCTGATATTGCTGTATTCCTGCCAGCCGTCAACCTGTTCGCCAGCGTAATGGGTATCAGATAAGGCGATGAAAGTTATCTGATTGCTGAGCTCGGCTTGCTTTGCTGCAACCTTCTGTGCGACGGATAGAGCTTCGGTCTTGACATAGTCAGGAATTTCTGCATGAGGAAAAATAGTGTCAGCTATATCCTCAATTTTCGACGGCATCTCAGTAGGCTTAAATGTATCCGTCAGGCTGTTCTTGCTTCGAATCGAATTAGCAATCGATTCTAAAGTTTCGGATTTAATTAGATAGTCTGTCATTAAAAGCTCACCTCTTCGGCATTCGGCAATTCAACCATAGCCCATTTCCCACCTACAACGCGCAGAATCTTTCCTTCGTCCGATTCTGTCGGAATCGGAAGTGCAGCAGTGCCCAAATTGCTCAACGCAAGGGCTTTTTCTTTTTCTGACAAGCTTTGAGCTTCATGGAAATTTACCGAAGAAAAACGGATGATTGCTCGTAGCTTCGATATTGCCACCCTAACGGATTCTTCGCCTGTAATATCCTCCGGAATACCAATAAAATTCGCATAGCCTGTCATGCTTATGTCGTTTGCTTGTGGGACAGGTGCATATAACTTATCATCAGAACCTATTGCACATTCAAGCTTCTCATTAGTCTTTGCTTTTGCTTTGACACCGCCAAGCTCTTCCTCTGTCGCTGAGAGCAGTGCAATACCGGAGGCTGCGTCCGGAACATTAAATGTGCAAATGGTGTTATCGTCTTGATTCTTTACAACGACTATTGTCTTTTTATCTTTTGGACTGTAAGACGCCGTTACTGTCTTGACCGTTTCGAACCGAATCATAGCTTTTAGTTTCATTAAAACGGTTCGAATGGTATCTTCCGCTGTAATATCGATAGGCTCGGTAAGCTCCATATCGAAGTTGGCAGGAATATTGGCTGCGGAAAGATTCTGCGGAACGCCCGAAGAGCTTCCTTCGAGATTTCCGACCCTTTTCTCAAGCTTTCCTAATGCAACGGCTACAGTGTCGGATGGACTAAGAATATTGTCCGAAGATGCGCTTACAACGTAATTCAACATTGTAATAATAGCTGCATCAAACAGTCCGTCCAATATATCCATATTGGCATTTAGCTTTCCGATAGCTACCGGATCCGATAGATCGGGCTTGTTCAAATGATGCCTATTCGTCTGCTGCATTTACGGCCTCCTTGACTGTATTCAGCTGTTCGCTCATCTGTTTTATCGTTCGTTTCAGATTTCGAATCATAGCATCTCCTTTCATTGTTGCAATGTTTCCGCTGTACCGACTTCCTTTTTGTTTAGGGCGTTTATTGCTTCCGCTGTTTTCATACACAACTCTCGCTCCGCCCTTCCAGCTTATCGTTTGCGCATATATTGGCAAACTGAACTTTTGGTCTCCATCCATTATTGAGATAATATCACCGGACTGAACTGTCCAATCACAAACACATCTTGCCTCTATCGGCGCAAATGAACTAAAGCTGTGTAACCGTTCATAGATTGCAGTTGCGGCAGTTGTGATTGCTTTTGTTGTCCCTATGAACAATGGGTTATTCTCAATCCTATAAATATTGCTGCCGGTTCCTATCGTAATTGTTTCCGTCTCTCCATCCTCTCGGTTAACAATAACTTCAAGCTTATCTATAACGCTTACTTCGTAATTCGAACGATTTACGGAAAATATCTGCGAAGGATTAATGCAGAAATCCGTATGGTCAACGAACCATGCAAGCCTCATTTGTCCTGCCCGATTCATTCTCGCATTGCAGCACGCAAGCTCGGCGATCCAGCTGAGAACATCCCTTCCGGTTATTCCTTCGCCCCAATCGGGAGCGGCACTCAAGGTGAACCCCTGATTCATAAATGCCGCATCGGTGTATTCTGCACCGACATACTCGCATAACCCCTCATACAGGCTTCGTAGCGTTATTGGATAAGACAGGGACGATAAATAATCATCAACTTCTTCATCAAAAAGAATCATCTTATCATATCCTGTTACCTGAATCTGCTTTTGGTTTATCAGCTTTGGACGGTCTACTTGGAATACTCCAAGAGATTTGTATTCCCACTTAGTGATAACTCCGTCCATGTCAAATTCATAAAGGTTTGTAGAATACCTGCTAAAGCTCCTGTGGGCCTGCGCAAGCCTCTGAAGCTTATAGCCCATAAATGTACTAAGGCTTATTCCAACCCACTCGGAAACTGTTCCAAAGAGCTCCTGCCATGTGTTTTCGCTAAGCTCGTCCCATGTGTTGGATTTGACTTCATTCCATGTTTTGCCGTACGCCCATCTGCATGCCCAAACCTCTCCACGGTTTATGCCAATACATGTGATTTTCGCACCGGTCTCGTCGAAATCTTCATCAATGAATACGGAATGCACTGCAAACGGAGGCTGAATATCGGAACCGAATCCTTCAATTCGCAAATACGGCTGTTCTGCGTGTCCGGTAACAAGAACACCGCTGCCCTCATCACCTTTATATGCGACCCTTGCAAAACACAAAGCGTTATCGGGAGAAACGCTTTCATGTCTTTCCGTCTGCACTCCAAGCATTACATTGCAATCGCAGTTATAGATGAACTCTGATACATAGTTTGTCAACAGTCCACCGTAATTCATCAGTGTTGTTTCAAATACTGCCGCATTGCACTGTCCTATGGTCAACTCTTCGCTTTCGTTGACGGAATCCATAACCTTTATACCGGCACTTGCTTTTATCTCTTCACCTGTCCAGGCCATGAGCGTAGATACCAGAGAAGGGACTTCGCCGTATAGAGGATCGGAAAAAAGGCACAATACTCGCTCCTTTGGATGCCTGCCGAACACTGCATCATGAAATTGCTGAGAAGCGTTTATCATGCCTTTTCCTCCTTAAAATTCAATAATTGAGAGCTTAAAGCTTACAAGAGCTTCAGACCATGCCCCATCGAAAGCTTGAAGCACAGTGTATTCAATGTTTGCGCCTGCATACGCACGCAAAGTAACATATGAATTGGTTTTCAAGCTCCTAAACCTAACGTTAAACTCTTCTTTATCCGCTACAAGACGAATTATGTTGTGCGCTGCTGACCACGGAAGACAGTTGTACTGGAGCCAGAACGGCTGTTTCGTTGCTACATAATCTCTGTGGAGAAGTCCTGTAGCATCGCGTTCCGCTTGCAGATCGAGAGCGGATATAGTGCCGCCATGACTTGAAGGGTTCGGAATGGGTACTCCATCAATTTCGAACCCAAGATTATAATTCAGCTCCATTAATACCCCCTTGCTCTGCCATACATGTCCAAAGACCTCTGTACGGCTCGTCCTGCCTCTGCCGAGGTGGGGAATACAACATTACTCTCCTTATTCAAAAGCTGTCTGAGGAGGCTTACTGCTTCGTTTAGCAGGGCATTCTGTTCACGGTTTCCGTGTTCGAATCCGTTAGCAACGCCTTGAGCAACACCGGCAATGAGCTGACTATTGTTCGCAACGACAGTCCTTCCGCCCATGCTTCCGACAAACTCCGGGCCACTCTCGTTTGCAATGAATAGATCTCCTACCGGGGGGAAGCCGCCACTTGCAAATTTCGGGATAGGAACATTACCGAAGTCGTAGTTAGTATTATCCGTTCCGTCTAAAATGCCCGGTCTTGGAAGATAGAATTTATCCCACCACTTAGAGATTTTATCGCTTGCTATATGCAAAGAATTGACCATGTCACTCCCAAGAGCCTTTCCGAAGGAATCTCCAAGAAGTCCGCCTGTCTTTTCGAAATCGCTTTTCATTCCCTCGAGGGCCATACATGCTCCACGAACATTTTCTGAAAAAGCATCGGCAGTCAATCCTTCATAATTCCGGGTTTCCATGACGAAAGCATTGTTAAGAATATCGGCCGTATCTTGTGCCATCGGAATGCCTGACTCTTGCATAGCTTTAGCGATTGGACTTACTATACTGTTTCTAACAATCTCTGCATACTTCGGAACATTCTTATCAGCAACTGCTTGAACATCCATTTCGGTCAGAGAAAAGAATCTATAAAGAGGGCTTCCGGCCTGCGAAAATGCGTCATCGTACGCAAGTCTAATAGCTTCGTCATATGAACCTACGGCCATCAAACCTAAATCTGCCATATCTTTGCCCAAAATACCGGCTATTTCTGCCTTCATTGTTTCGGCAGTTTTACGAACCGCATCTAAGCCACCTTCAAGCGCAGCTATCGCTTCGGTATCGCCTAAACTTTGAGCTACGAACAGCTGATTTTCATATTCTGTTGTTTGAGCAGCCAACCAATCATTGACTTTCTGAGTAGCGTCCGAATATACTTGACCAAGCTTATCTATAACGGCAGTAACATCATCAATGTTTCCTATGTTAAGATCCTTGATGTTTATACCTAAACGAGCATATTCACCCTGAATTTCGGAATTTACATTGACAATATCATTTGTCAATAAGCCCATCTGATACTGAACATTAGCAAGTTTGTCTGTCAACTCGGAGTAGGCGGTCGTCCCTTTAGGAGTTGTCTGCAGCTTTTCAAAAATATCCTGCTCCTGATCAACCAGTTGGTCATACAAGCTCTTGTGCTTTCCTTCAAGATCCTTTAATGCGGAAAGATAGCCTGAAACGGCTTCGCTGGCTTCTTGCGGAAGTGTTTGTAGTGAAACTATCAAGCCATCCTGTAACAGCCCATAAGCATCTTCAATGTATCGTCCACCAACTGTCTTTAGCCGCTCAAAAGCATCATTCGCGAGCTGGATTTCTTCTTCTGTTAATGAGCCAAGATTAGTAAGCTTCGTAATATAACCATCGATTTCGGCATTTATGCTTGTCAGCTCTTTCTTGTCGATTTCAATGTTTGCACTTATCTCGAACGATGCATCCAATCCAGCTGTGATCTTGTCGACACGCGATTGCAAATCTGCAATATATTTGTCAGGTTCGAGAACTCCGCTGAAAGACTTAGCAAAAGAAGTCTCCAATTCAGCAGCAAGCTTCTTAACATTCCCAGCATGAATTCCGGCAAAAAGAACCGACAGAGATGCTGTAATGCCAATAATCCAGCCAACCGGCCCTGTACCAAATACAATAAGAGAACCTGCAATGCCTAATGCAGAACCAATACCTGTTTTCAAATAGTCCCATAATGTCGCATCACCATAGCCAATATGTTGAGCAGCGTCATATTCCATGCTGAATCCTGCGAACATCAGAGTAAGGCCGATGCCTGTTTTTAGGATTGCATTGCTCTTTAGCATCTCAATGAACTTTGTCACCTTGCTTATGCCGGAAAGCAGTGCTGAACCTGCGAGCGCAAGAAGCAGAACATTTCCGAACTTCTTTATAGTTGGGATCTCCCTTCGCATAGCTTCCGCTATTTCGTTTACTCGATTTTCGAGCTGATCGGATAGAAAATCATATTCGGGAAGATCAAAGTCCGTCCAGCCTGTGCTGAGAGAATCGCCAAGAGCTCCAAGCCCATCAACTACATTATTGGAACCGATGATATTCAGCTCATCAAATCCAGCAAGACTGCCCTTGAATCCTTCTGAAGCTTCGGTTGCAGTATCGAATGAGTCGGCAATATCTTCAAGAGCATCTGTAGCAGGGATCTCAATTCCAGAATAATCCACTTCGGGGAGTGTGAAATTAAAGAATCGAGCCATTTCATCTGCCAATTCTCTTATGACTTTCATAGCCGCTATCGCATATGGCAATACTTCATTCAGGGCAGGAATGAAGATATTACCAAGAGCACGGGCCGCTTGTGTAGTCTGAGCCTTAAGTATCCTGAGCTGGTTGGAAGGCGCATTTAGAGTTCGTGCCATATCGCCCTGCACAACGGTGACTTGCTTCATGATGCTATAATAGCGAAGCTGCGACTTTTCGGCCTGGTTCATCTCGTTAAAGGTCTTCTTTATGCCAAGCTCAAGAGCCGTTGCTTCCAGCCGTGCCTGTGATAGGTCATAACCTAAACGACGAAGGGGTTCAAGTTCGCCGGAGATACCCGACTGAAGCTTTTGCATCGCTTCATCAACGCTGATATTGAAGAACGATGAAATATCGTAACCAAGCTGTGTGAGATTCTTGCTCATCTTGTATGCACGGTCACTCGTAACGCCAAAGCCTGTGATAAGCGTCTTAAATACGCCCTGATTCTTCATCCATTGGCCGGGGTCAATACCCATTATCTCGCTTACAGCATTGGCGTATCTGCTTGCTTCATCCGCATACTCTCCAAGAGAAGCGGTAAACAGATTCAAGCTTTCGATATATGAATTAGATTCAGTGATCCAATTTGAAACCGCATCTATGCCCTTCTTAATGGCATGATAGCCAATAAAGAAGCTTAACGGAGACATTGTAGAAAACCCGAACCCTGAGCTTTGTTTGCTCATACCTACTGATACTTGCTCCAACTTCTTAGCTGAATTAGTGAAATTGGATATACCCGATGAACATTTTGAAAGCTGCTCGGAAAGAGGCGCAAGTGCAGTTGTTATCTTTATTATATCGGCTGCAAATTCATCCAAATCAAGAGAATGAAGATCCTTTGCAACCTCCGGCAGCTTCTTCAACTGATTGACTGTAGACGCAAGATTGGACTTCGGCAGGGCGGTTATCTTCTCAAACGATGTTGAAAGCGTTTCAAGCCCCGAAAAATCAACACCATTCAAAAGAATGCTTGAATCCGCAATGCTCTTTATCTGATTAGAAATGCTGGACGAAATCTTCACTCCGTTAAGAGCAGAAATGCTTTTGCTCATCTCGTTAAACTGCGCCAAGCTTGACGGCTGAAAACTACTCAAACGCTTTTGAATCTTATCAAGTTGACGCGAAAGAGAAGCCAAGCCACTAAATCCGTTCTTTGTTGTGAAGTCCAACTGCTTTAAGCTTGATGTGAGTTCATCAATATTTCGTACAGCAGAACCGGATGAAGAGGCTATATTAATCGACAATGAATCTATTGTTTCAGGCATTAATTATTCTCCTCTCCATGGGCTTCTTTCCATTTTTTCTTATTTGCTCGCCAATACGCCAAAAACTCTTCCTTCTTTTCTTCAGGTGTTTTTGCACGTTCTCGTTTGGCCTTTTCACTATACGGTTCTTCAGGGTATGAAGAATCCGTACTATTCTTGGAAAAAAGAGCCGACAACGCAACCGATAGCGCATCATACACATATCTGCCATTCAGCCAAGCGGCGTTGTCGATCTCCTGATACTTCCATTTTTGGGTCATTGTAAAGGCTTTCCGATAGCTCTTGACGAGGGATGAATCTTGGTTCCAATATTGATCATAACTCATCCCCATCGCCAAGTATTGTGGAAACAGCTCTTCAAAGACCTTTACTATGTCTGGAGGTTGCGAAACTTCGGCTACTTGTCCGTATCGAAGTTCGCCCTCCAATTTACGTTTCCCTCGTCTGCACTTCCATCGTCATCGTCATTGATAAGATCATCATAGGTCGCGATATACATATCGATCAGCGCAGAAAGCAGCTTTTTCTTCCCGGTCATGCTTTCTACCATTTCTTTTGCAAGCTTGTCAGTTATCTTGCTTGCATGGTGCATCATCAGTGCGCCCTTAAAGAGGGTGTCGAAATTGATAAAGCAATCCATGGTGTTTGAAGGGTCGAGGGTAAAACCCCACCTGTCCCGCATGGTTTTAATCGTAGTACGATTAAATTCGAGGGTGTATTCCTTGCCGCCATAAGCAAAGGTTATCTGTTTTGCCATATTAGTTCTCCTTATTTATGTATTAGCCTTCGCTAACATTCTTCAATGTAGGCGCAGTCTCGTATCCGTCAACTCCGGTGCAAATCACCTTGGGCGAACAAGTGTAAATGGAATTGCCTGCCAGTCCGTCTGAACCCAGGGGGACAGGGATTCCCTTCCAGTAGAACGCATCTTCATCACCTTCGACAATGTATGCGAAATACATCTGTTTGCCTGAAGCTTTTGCGGTTTCGTACGCTGACACGCAATCAGCCCACCTCTGTCTGAATGCAGGCGTATTATTAGCCTTAAAGGCTTTTTCTCCGCCCGGATCCTGCCTGCCGTTGACATAGCGAGTTATTTTGTCTGAAAGATCTGAACAGTCGAGAGTACTGGTTGAGAGACCAAGCTCGGGAGCTTCAGTCATGCCTTCCAGATCAATAAAGTTTGTAGTGGGGCGAGTGCCGGCGGTCGTTTCAACAGCATATGCTACCTTTGCGCCCACAGTAGTCAATTCAAGAGCCATTTGTTACCTCCTATAAACTTGAAAATCGTTAGATATAACGGCTTTATAACGTGCCGTCAATCTATAAACAGCGTCATCGATATTTTGAGTTCTGACGCAATTAATACGAGTGAAACCCATGTTCATCATCTCCGCATCAAGAATCTTCATGATGGACTTAGCTTGAGTTTTCTTCCCGATCGCTAACGCACTATACACATTGATAATGTATAACACTGCGCTATGTTGTTCTGCACCGTCAAGCGTACGCGTCAACTTAAAAAGTGAATTATCCGCCTCTTCTATTGAAACAGCAGGGAAACTCTCCGGAGCAGGAACATATTCGCTTGATACAGATATGCCCGGGTACTGCGTCTGCACCGCTTGTTCAAGCCTTGTGAAAACTCTTGATTCTGCGTCAATCATTCGAAAATATTTCCTTTGCAATATCGGTTATTCTGCGGCAAACTTCTTGTGTTGCGTTATACATCGGCATTTGAGCAGGCGTGCCGCGAGTAAGATGAAGAGTACCGTCATCGTCATAATAGCCCCAAACTTTTTTTGCTCCATTTGAGCCGTATGAGCCTATTGTCAAACCAAGCTGAGAACCGTTCGGATGCGGCGAAGAGCCAACTGCGGTATTAAAATAAACACCTGCGCCAAACTCAACAAAGACAGCTTCTTGGCCGCTTGCGATGACCACCGTTCCATCTTCATTGCAAGAAACGTTGACTTGCGGCTTCTCCGCTTCTTGACTGCCGCCCTTTAAGATCTGATAATCATACATCGATTCATCAAATCCCCTTTGGATTTCTTCCACAAGCTCATGAGCAATACGCTTTCTCAAAAGCTCCGTGTTCTTTTCAATTCGTTTGCTATAAGCTTCAAGCTTTTTGATTGCGTCCTCAATCGAATCTGAGCTCAAAGACACATTTATTTTCATCTGTTTACCGCTACTTTCTTAACAGCGACAACCATGTGATTGAGCGATTTTGCAATTCGAACAACGACATAATCATGCGGCGTATCAGTCGTACCATCTTCTTTTACCTCGGGGCAACAATCTATCCACAACACGCTTGCTTCGGTCAAAGGGCAATCTATTTCGGGAATAACTATACGGTCATATTGTTCTGTTATCCCAAAATGGTCTATATCTGTTGAACCCTTTGCCGCTGAAATATTCGCTTTGAATAAGTGCGGAACGGAATAAGTTATTCTCTTCTCCCCGGTAGAGTAACCTTCTTCATCGAGGATGGGCTCAAATCCTGTAAACAACGCATAGTACGCCTTTTGCAAATTCCGTTTCATGCACTTCATGTCAGAATGCCTCCGCAAATGGAATTATGGACTTAAGCATAGACTCAGGAACATCTCCGCTTTCATAGCTGCGGCTTATTCCGTTTTCGGAATGGGAAGTTTCTCCTTCAGCACCCCTCTTGTTAATTAGATAGGCGGCGATTTCACACTGCAACAGCTCATACTCGGCCGGAAGAACTTCGTCTCCGCTGCGTTTCAGGTAAAGCCGATTCAGAATCTTCTGCTTTGCTATCTCAAGATAAGCATTCAAGCACATATCATTCAACGATTCATTGTCATCGTCCGTCATTGACCTAACAACAATTATTTTGCCAAGCTCGTCCATAACTCCACCTCTGTGTGCCCTTATCCTCTAGAGAAAATACGAGCGATGGGGATTGCTTTGTGGTTGATGTAGGATCTATCACCCTCGGAAGATTCACCGGAGTGAATAAGGCTCCAGTTAGCTCCATTCTCGAGTTCGGCATCTTCGGGACTGAGAGAAGCCTGAGAAGTCTTCTCATAGCTGATGCCGAAAGGTGCAAATACCTTGCGCTGCCTGATATAGAGAATATCAACACCGCCGTCTGTCTTCTCATCACGCGCCATAGAGTAAGGCACCTTTGCACCAATATCCTCATAGAATATTGCTCCATCACCCAACACATAGGTTGTATAGCGTGCGCCCTTAGTAACAAACATTCCGGCGGCAAGTGTCTTGCTGCCAAAGTAGTTGGTTACTTCGCTAAGCTTGATCTCTCCGGTAGTGGGACTTGCGCTGTCAGCAACGATTTTAAGAGCACCGTCTGCGCCCTGTACACTGTCGAAGAAACCCTCTTCAACAGGCATGTCATCATCAACGATAACAAGCTTGCCGTTCCAAGTGCCAAGATCAAGGCTGCGCTGGATGCCGTTGCTATCAGTGTACTTAAGACGCTCAATGAGATTGAGATTTTCAAGACCGGTGGACACATCAGAATGCATGAAAACAAGCGTGAATTTCTTCTTGTTAGCTCCGCAGGCCTTATTAGTTGCACTGTTCAGCGTAGTTGCGCTCATAACGCCGGAACCTTCCGCAGTCACATCAGTTGTATGAGCGTTTACGAACTCAAGATTCTTTGTACCGGTCATGGAGAAAATGCCCTTCAGCACTGCAAGAATAGTCTTTTGATCAAGGCTGTCCTTATACTGAGCAATCTGTTCGGCAATGTTGCCCATGAAGTCAACACCACCGGTGATGTCATACGAAAAGTCCTTTTCCGACCATGACTGAGCCCGACCGACAACTACTACTCCCTGCTCAAAGGTCTTAGTTGAAGTTGCGGTAATATCAGTTTGTCCATCATAATTCACGGCATTTCCATCAATGAGACCACGCATCGCAAGACGTGCATATGCGGTTCCATTCTGTGATGTAAATGTTGAGCGAATATCAGGATTGCCGGAAAGTGCGCGAGATTTCTTAATTTCGTTCATAGTAAGGTTAGGCACACGGCCAACCATATACTTGAACGCCTCTGCATTAAAGCTCTTTGAATCAAACTTTGAATTTGCCATTCAGTTTTCCTTTCTTTAGTTAGAGTTCTGCCCCCGGATTGTCGGCAAGATACTGGCACAGCTCGGCATAATTCATATCTTGAGGCTTTTTGCCGCCATTCCCAGACGAAGGGGGAGGCGTACCCTTCTGTAGGTCTGCTTTTATCTGTTCACCGAAAGCCTTAAGGAACGACGCCTGATTATTGAAAACAGTGTCCATCTTTCCGTCAATAAGCGCAGCCGCCGTTTCGCTTGCAAGCTCGGGAGTATATCCCTGAGCAACAAACTTTGCGACATAATCGCTCATCGTCTTTTCACGCCTTAGCGTTGCAAGCTCGTCCTGGATCTCCTGTAACTTTTCTGCTTCTTCCTGTTTCTTCTGCTCTTCGGCAGATAGCAGGTCATTGTGCTTGCGCTTCCAATTTGCCGCCTCAGTGTTTGCTTTCGACACGGAAGCTTTCAACCGTTCGATTTCTGCCGAATCAGGGATCTCGAGGCCAAGAAGAGCCTCAACCTTCTGTTCCGGGGTCATTCCATCAAAACCTTCAATAGTGCTTTTGTCTATTCTTGCCATTTCTGTTTTCCCTTCTGCGTTTGTTCAGTTCACTCTGATTTATTTCTGTTTTTAAGTGTTGTCTCACCTTGCGATTTATGACTTCCCTGTCAATGCATAACCGCTTCAAGCCAACATCTGCAATGCAAATGAGGTTTGGGCGGAACTTCATCTATTTTGTAAACTTTTCCATGACGCTCCTTACATGTATCGCAAGTTTTTGCGTCATCCATTAAGGCAATCCAGCGAACTCTGTTCACATTTGAATCTTTATATGCCTTGATAACTGCCGCATCAGTAACAATTATCGCATATGCACTTAACATCACATTCAGCAAACGCATTGCTTTGTCATATTCTCTGTTGCGATCGCTGCCGATAGTCATACTTTCAACAAGTCTTTCACGCTTCCTGACAAGTTCGTTAGTGAATGAGTATCTGCTGACAGCATTGGGTTCCGAAAGCAACGCCATCAGCCATTTCTCATCTGGAGCTTTCTTCTTGGAAAAACTCCGGTAGTAATGTTTAGCAAGCTGCAAGTATGTTTTGACTACCTGTTTTTGAATGTTTTCATACATCTTCACAATGTTGCCGATTATATTCAGCTCATCAGAGCTTACCAATGAACGATTGCGGTCGAAGATCTCAACCACGAATGTTCGAATCTTGCTAAGGACTTCGTCCGTATACTCATACCTCATTGCTTACCTCTTGCACGCGCTCACGCTGCACATCCTCTTCAAGGGTTGCATTCATTGACTGAACATACTGTTCATGGTATATTTTGCCATTAAGATAATTTGCCATTGGATTAGATGATATAGGGCAAGTAGCAAAGGCATCTTGCGGATGTATCCACGGATTCTTCAGCATCATGTCCAATGCCTGAACACGGTTAAGAAGGTTATCGTAGTTTCTGCGAGTAAATTTGACTGCTATATCTCTAATGCCAAGATCCAAATGTTTTTGCGTTCTACATATATCCAGAATCAACTTCAGCATTTCTATTTCGCTGGCTTCAAACATCGATTCGGAATCTTTAGCCCTGGCCTCAGCCGCTGACCAGCCATCACGCATCATGACTGCTTGTCCTGTATCGCTTGTAGATGATCCTCCATTTCTGTTAGGCATACCGCATATCGTCAAGACCGAATCATAAAGATGATCCACAAGAGTCTGTATTTGAGTTTGGTTTAGTTCTTCAACAAGATATTTCAAATCTGCATCGTTTGGGATAGATATGCCGCCAAGCGAAGCAAGGTTTTCAATGTCCATATCCTTGAGCTTAGTTCCTTTTAGAACCATAATAGCCTGTACAAACTGTTCGACTGCATCTACTCTGTTGGACTGAATCAGATTGAGAGCGTCTAACAATGGAATAACTATCTCAAATGCACCAAGAAGAGCGTCATTTGCCGGATACTCAACAATAGGCACTCCGGACAAATAATGAGGTTCATGCGAAACTACTTTATTCTTTTCAATCTCGTAAATGCTGTCAGCGGTATAGACTTTAATTTTCAGTCCATCGGTCATTCTCGGCCGATACCAAAAATCGTTCGAAAGTGTTACCCCCATAATAGGCTTGTCCTGAATCTCAGACGAATACACAACAAAGGTATTCTCAGGATTCAGTACCTGGAGATAGAACGGTGCATCATCCTCGTTGATGCTTTCGGGGACACCAACAAAACGGTAAGAAGTACCGCAAATATGCATCCAGTCAAAGAGCTTTCTATCGAGTTTGCGTTTGCACTGCGATTTCATATACTCATTCAGTGTTGCTATCTGCTCAATAACTCTTTCATTCTCGTTTGAGCTGGCGTAGATTATTGGCTCACCGCACATATAGCCGGTTTTGAAAGAAACGATCTCATTCGCTCGGTTCTCGACAATGTTATTGCAAATCTGCGGACGATACCCCTTTTTTCTCAGCAGGATAGGCTGAGCACCTTTGTAATAATTGTAAAGATAACGGATCTCTACCTGATTCTCCGCATGAATCGGCAGAGCCAACCGAAGAATATCAATAACATTATCTTGCGTTACTGTCGTGAACGGTAATTCGATTTTCCTTCTTCCATTAAGCCTCATCGTTTCTCGCTTTCTTGGTCAGATTTTAGATGTCGGGCAGCGGAGTCTTCAGCAGGCATTAAGACTCCGCGCCCGGCTAAACAAGGCTAAAATCGGTTGGCAGGTCACAACATAAAACAGGAAAGAGAAAAATTGAAGAATCGTCGATTGCCTTGTCTACATACATTATAATACATTATTTCCTTGCAACATACTATTTTTTTAGAAAGGCCGCTGAAAAATTTCTGCTTCTCTGTCCGCAAAAGATTCTATAAGGTTTACAAGCATGGATATTGCGTCAGGCACATCATCATGAGCGTTCCTCGCTTTCATCGTGTATCCGGTAAGGAAGGACATAGCATCTCTATATTCACGCAGCTGATTCCTATAAAGCTGTTCGTCCTTGAAGTAAAAGTGCTTCTTAGCAAAGCCGGCTGCGGTAATGATGCGTGTTTCTTTATTCGCTGTTGAATATTGAGTAGTCACCTGCGTAGTGCTGTGCTTTGCCTCGAGAAGCTTTTGCACATTCTCTGCGATCCTGCCGCCGGCCGAATTTGATTCGAAACGGACTATGTTTACATGGTGCTCAACAAGCTTTTGTGCAAGCCGCTCTTCTAACACATCGGGATTGCTATCATCGCAAATGAAGTCTTCGATATAGTAATTCTGCCCATACTGATAAGCAATGGGCATAACACAATAGTCATTGCCCCTATCTTTGGTATCGCACACCGCAAGGATAGAATCGGGAGCTTCCACCGGAAGATCTGTATACCTAAGAAGCTCGTCTGAGTCATACAATAGACCTTCTCGCTCTATGGGTTGATTCTGATATAATGCTTTCCAACTAATAGAATCCATCAAGCTGCGCTGTTCAAGATAAAACTGAGTGGTAAATCCTGCAGAATTGCCGTAATCGAAGTTGCTTTCATCGTTTTCGTTAAGAGCAGGAACAGCTATAAATTCGGCTCTGTCGCTACCCTTATACTTTTCTTGGAGCCTGCCGATAACATCATGGAGGCTCCACCTGGTTGCGATATGCAGCTCCTTGCAGTTGCCAATTTTACGCTGCCTTAGATCTGTGTTGTACAATGTCCAAAGTTTATCCATGCGCTCTCTCGACAGTGCAGCTTCCATGCCTTCAACAAGGTCATCGCAATATAATAGGGTTTGTGCGCGTACCTTACCGGCGTTCCCCGAACCAATAGAGCTGAACTCCAAAGTCTGAAACCGCTTCGGGCTGCCGAGGTCAATGCGCATATCTTTGGCATTGGTATCAGCAAGCGGTACATTGGGGAATACATCGCTCCATAGATATTCTCCGTCAGACTTGATGATCCTTAAACATTCATCATACACTCCGCGAAGGAAAGAGTTTGAATGGCTCGCACCCAAAATCGGCGCATCTGGGTATATCCCTGCAAGATATGTCATGAAGAATATCCCCATTGTGGTCTTGCCAACGCCAGGAGGCAACGAGATGCAAAGCAACTCTATTTCATCGTCGTTTAATCTCTGCATTGCATCCGCTAACGGCTTAAGCTGCTTCATACGCGGTGCATAAAATTTCTTATTAGGCTCTCTGTTCCACTCTATGTACTGGCAATATGAATGCAAGTCGTGCGGAGCGGAAGTTAAAAGCACTTCTTTATGAAGCTCTACAAACTCCCTTGAACGGTCAAGATCCTCTTCGAGATAGAATCTAACGTTTCTTTCGCATTGTTCGGACAAAGCACGCAAGTTCTGCACAATAAGTTTTTCATTGGAGCAGTTTTCTTCCTGAAGCATTTCAAAACAGACTGCATGAAGATCACTGCATATTCTGTAATCAGCAGGATTCAGTTTGAAACGCTCTTGTATTTTTATCAATAACTGTATTATATTCAAATAGCACATCACTCCTAACAAAAAAATAAGCATGGCATGGGCGCGGAAGCCCATTGTCATGCACAAACTCAATAGCTTTATTAAGACTTCAATAACGCTTAATAATATTATCAAGCGTTATATTGTTACAATCAACATTTCATTGTAATTTTCTGTGATTATAGTAAGTTTGACGGCTAATTCCGAGCCGTTCACATGCCTGCTTTATGCTTTCGCCTGCTAACAATGAAATGTCAACGTCAACTCTTGGTCTGCCGAAACCCCGGCCGCTTTTCGCCGATATCCTCTTTCCGTCAACAACAGGCATTGCGGCTATCCCTTCCCTCTGTCGAATGAGCATGCTCTCGCGTTCCTGCTGCGCCATAGAAGAAAGAACCTCAATGAGAATATTGTCAATCATGTCCTTTATCCAGTCCTGCCCATTGAAATCAATGAGTGAAGTCGGAAGGTCAAGAATCCTCAGTGTGACGCCGTGCGCCTTGAACCATGCGTATTCGTCCTTTACTTCTTCTTTGTTCCTGCCGAGACGGTCAAGCGCAGAAACAATAATTTCATCGCCCCTCTTTAGCAGACTCTTCATTCGCTGATACTCGTCACGCTCAAAGTTGGCACCGCTCTTCTTATCCGCAAAGACACCATCGTATTCGGAAGAGTACTTCTTGGCCGCCGCCAACTGCCGCCCCAGGTTCTGCTCCTTGGTGGATACCCTGGCATAGAAGTATTTACTCATCGTTATCATCCCTTCCATCAATCACATATGAGCCGGCCTTGCGTGCACCGGATGTTTTCGGCTGCACTACAATTTCATAGCCCATGAAGCTAAGAAAGCGTATTGCATTGTTTATCTTCATATTGTCACCGCCGCTCAGCTTAGAGCCCACGCTGTTTTCTGTGATGGTCTTCCCAATGGCCGCACTCAGGGCTGTTGCCATCATGTGGTATGTGAAGCCCTTGTCCTTCATAACCCTGCGGATAGCTGTATTTATTTTCATTACTTCTCCCTCCGAATGTTTTTCTTGCCTTTTATTATACTCAATTAATTGAGTTTTTCAATAGAGGCGGTTGAATATATTTAATAAGCCTTTTTGTTATTTGGAGTATTCGGAGGGGTAACTGGCGGCTTTGGGGCTGGTCTATATCCCCCGGGGGGGTATAGGCGACATCTTCCGGGCCCATCGGGACGGCCGCAAGCCCATCGGGACGGCCGCAAGTGTCCAATAAAGCCTGCTTAACTTGACGCTAAAAATATACACAATTAATTGAGTATAAACGCTTGACAAACACAACAGGTTGAGTATAATAGTATTTGACAGCAAAACATATTGAAAGGAGAGGTGGACCGTGGCATTATTGATAATTATTGTATTAATCGTATTGCCGGCAGTATGCCGCAAAACCCACTAACTAACAGGACAGCGCAGGAAGCGCGGAAAGGAAAAAGAAAATGAAAAATAAAACGTATTATTTCCCCAACCCAGAATTCGAATCCGCTTTTTTTGGTAATGGTGATACCATCTGCGTTGACTTTGCAGAGGTCGAACGATTAGCGAACGAATGGGGCTTTGGCAGCGTCGGCGATCTCATGGACCAGCTGCACGAGGCAACCGAGGCCGAAATTACCAAATACGGTACATACGACACACCCACAGAATAACAGCCGACATCCGCCCCGGACGCCCTCCGGGGCGTTTTTTTGCGCCTATAACGGCCCCATTATGCCGGATCCGCTGCACAGCTTCCCGGATCCGACAATAAACAAGTTACAAGCAAGTTATCGGGGACATTTGCCTATGCCATTCAAACGCTCTACAATCGTTTTTAAGCGTCTTTTTGCAGCGTCTTTTGCGTGGGCGCTATCAGTACATACCTAATGCGCAAAAGGCCGCACAGAGCCGCACAGAGAGCCGCAGCCAGGGCTAATGCAGGGCCGAACAGCACAAATAAAGCCTAAAAATTGGGCTCGCTTCACGCCGTGGGACAGCTTGGCAACTTAGCAGCGTGTAAGAAAGTCGCTGAGAAAGTCGTTGAGAAAGTCGTCGGCATAGTCGAAAGTCGTTTTCAAAGTCGTATGCCTCTGAAACGCTCCAGAATCGATTCTAAGCCCTGTTTCTCTTTAGGTAGGTATTTGCCTATCTAAACAGAAAAAGACGCATCAGGGCTTTCCTGGTGCGTCTGAGAGGGTGTTCTAATCGTTGCTGTCAATAGCAGCCGCTTCTTCGGCTAAATACCGCTTGGCGATGTCTTCGCTGGTATACTCCGACACTTTCCGCTCGTTCGGAGTCAAAACAAGCTCTTGTTGGTCGGTCATTCCGTAGTAATTTTTAGCCCTGAAGATGTATGCTACAGGGTTCATTTTGCCTTCACAAACCAATTTGGCGTCAAAAACTCTTATAAAATCCTTAGCCTTTTTAATGATTATGCTCGTATCAGGACTAAACCCTTTCTTGTGACCTATTTCAATGTCGTAGAATTCCTTGAAGTGGTACCCACAATACATGGCCAGCTCTTCTACTACCGGCCGGGAGCCCCGGGCTGCACACTTGCAAAAATACTCCACAAGCCGTTGTTCAAGTTCTTCATCGGTTTTTACCCTGTTCTGCTTGTATGAATCGATTGTTTCGACAAGCAAAGTCGAAATAACGGCGCGGCCCTCGGGGGTTTGCTGGAGCTCTTTTGCCTGTGCGTTTGGGAAGTTTCCGGTGCCGCCCCTGCCTCTCTTTGGTCTTGGCTTGTTCTCCGCAGTGATTGTTATGCTTTTTTCTTCGTCCATAATTCCTCCTAAGTTGGTTTATATCACTTGTTAAATCTGTCGCCCTTAATAATCTCTCCGCAGTATGAGTATACCACACGAAGAGTTTGTTCAGCGACCTTAAAAGTTTCGGGATCCATTCCCACCTGTGCACTGCCGACAAGCTCTGCATAGTTGTTGGCGCAGCGGAGAAGGGCCTGTTCATTTTGCCCGGCTGCCACACAACGCGCGGCAAAGTCGAAAGCGGTATTGAAGATTGTTCCAAGGTTCTCTATACACGGTCTATTCTTCATCGATTGCCTCCAGCTCTCGAACCATTATCCAAATACCGGTAATCTTTGAATGGAACTTCTGACTGAGTTCACTTGCGACTTGAGCGTCATCGGTCCAGTACTTTGTTTTCGTCATACAGTCTTTGAGCAGCTTCTGAAGGTTATCGGTATCAGGCTTGGTTGTCTTCCAATCACCATCGCGATGCCCTTGGAGCGGAAAGCACCACTTGACTACAAACTCAACTGCGCCTCTGAGCGGAGTTGCCGGTGCGTGCGGTGCCAGGACATTAAGAAACATGGCCTTTGCGTCCTTGAGCTCCGGCGGCTTATAGATCTGCGGTTTTCCATTGATGACTGCGATCTTATGTTCTTGATCCGTAACGGTGGGGACGTGCTCCATCGGGATAAAGAAACTAAATTTCATTTCAAGACCTCCTTGCGCTTGAATTACTTTTCGTATTTTTATTTTTTGTCTTTAGGGGTAGGGGTCACAGAGTCGCTAACGCTGAAATTGCTGTAAGTGGTCGTAAGACCGTACCCGTATGTGTGGGGGCAAACTCAAAAGCCCCCCACAACAGTAGGGACTACAGCATTAGCGAAGTGACGAAGGGCTTGTCCCTGAGATTTTTTATTATATTAATAATAACGGCAGGGACAGGACAAACACATGTGCAATGTCCCTGAGGGGCATTTTTTGAGGCATAATGCACATGTGTATTTTATGTCCCTGAAAAAAACTGATAAAAGTTTAGTGAGGGACAGCACACATATGTATGTCCTGTCCTCGAAAATTAGAGCAAAAAGTTTAGTATTTGTTCTACTGTCGTTTGAAGACTATTCCATTGGCCCCAATACCGTATCCGGCGCGTTGCAAACGCTTCTTTGCTGCCTCGTCGGAGACCTTCATGATCCATGCCAGACCGCGCACAGTAGGGGTTACTCCACGCTCTTCACAGGCTGCAAATGCTTCGTTAACTTGTGATATGCTGTCATTTTTATCGGCTTCTTCTTCGTATTCCGGGTTGCCCTTCCAGAGTCGTGTAGTCCTATCGAATTGAACTATGCCTTTCTTTTCGGCCTGCCTCAATAGTTGAGAACAATAGCCTGAAAATATTTGCGGACAATTCTCCACAAGCCAGCAAAACACTTCGTCTTCCGCCAGCGAATAGGCCTTATCCTCCCGATCTGGATTGCGGCTAAGTGGTGGCATTTCCCTCATGGGAATCATGCGCTTGTCGATGCTTCTCTTCATCGTTCATTCCTCCGTCTTTTCCCTTTCCGGCGGCTCCGGCATTGGCATCCAGTGAGTTGTCGTGTCTGTGGCCGGTGCATTGAAAACACAGTCAAACCACACGCCATTGGAATAGCATGCCGGATAGATTCTGCTTTCTTCGCCGATCCTCGAATAAGCCAGCACATCGCTATCACCTTCCGGCAACTCATCATCAACCGAAATCCACTCCTGCACCGTTACGCCGTTGGCTATAAGGTGATCTGCCAGATATTCAGTAAAGCTTCCTGTTTCGGGGTCAGTCCTCTTTGCATCTATAATCAACTCCACCAGCTTTTTCCTAACATCCATCACTCAGCACCTTCTTTCCTTAACCCATCGTGCTTTCATTTCTTCTTTGCTTATGTAGTAGTCTCTTTTTCTCTTTCCTGTCCAATGTTTACCGCCAGCTTCACCGTCAAATATAAATCCTGATGCTCTTAGTGATGCTCCCGTCTCTGATTCCAGTGAGTATGTGATGATTCTCTTATATCCCATATCGAATCCTATTTTGCAGCATGCTCCGTATAATTTGGAGCATGCGTTGAATGTTCCGTCCGTGCAGCACCGCAGAATTTCAAGAGTATTCCCGTTGTCAAGATGCCTAGATACCGGCCTTCCACATATTGCAACACCGCACATTCTACCTTCGTCATAGCATGAGATAGCAAATTTACCACCAACAGGAGGGATATTATGCCTGTGATGCTCTTTAACGTAATCCCTTGCTTCCCGTATGTGGCACGGTCTGATTTCAAGCATCACTAATCACCCTCTTTCAGTTTTAGCGCATATGTGTCATCAGGCCACTCCAAAGCAAAAGATAACTTCGCTCTACACTTCTCGCAAAGCCAAAACTCATAATACTTTGCGCTTAGATTCTTCCTGTCATGAAACTTAGTTACAGGAAAGGTCAATTTCATCACAGTTCCTTCCGCATGACAGGCATTGCAAATGCAGTTGCTCGCTTTACTCATTCTGGTTTTGAACTTAACATCAAGGCTTTCGCATTCCCTCATGCTTCATCCTCCATCCCCGGCCTGCCCTCAACTCCTCCACGCCACCATCCGACAGACGTTTCACCGGTCAGCGTGTTGGTCAGAATCTCCACTGTGCAGCCCTCAATGATCTCACATTGGTCGTACATGTTCATCTGATTGCGGCAATGCTCAAACCATTGCTTCATTCTGTAGATAGGGACATATTCCGTTCCGTTGCTATACACATGTTCTCTATCTGTCATCTTGTACTGCTCCATGAACTCCTCCACGGAAGCAGGGAAAGTCATCATATCACTCATTTTCATTCTCCTTCCGGCAGCCTGTCCTTGACGCTGATCCATCCGTTTAGCGGCTTGCTTTTCTGCCCTTCACAAAAACCGATATAATACGGTGTGCTATCTCTCACAGTTTCGTAACACGTACAATTTGTTGTATCCATATTGTGGATATATCCAATATTCCACATACTGCATGCAAACTCATGTATGCAGTCCGCGCAGGTTTTTATCTGCTTCTTCGGATTCTTCTTTCCCATCAGTCATTACTTCCTTTCAAATCACTCAAAGAAATCTGATTATTGCATGGCTCGTTTGCCGCCATTCTGGATTTACGTACAAGCTCGATGATAGGTCTGCCGCTATACGCTTTGTGAACATGCCGCACCGGAGCAACATCGGCAGCTGGAATGCTGTCAATGACGTGCAGTGCATCGTCTTTCATTAGATACTCTGGATGGTTCATGCACACCGCCCACGATAGTAGCTCACGCTTGGCGGCTTCACGCTCTATGTATTCTTTAGCCATTGTTATTGTCTCCCCTCCTTTCACCGTAGTTGCAAAATCCATCATCACCCATACCGTTCACTCCATCCCAAACAGTGCAATATCTACCGTAAGCCCATTGAGTCATATATTTACAGTCTTTGCATCTGGTTACAGGAACGGCGTCCACAGTTGGAGCGGTCTTAATCATCATAATCACATCTTCTGCGGTATGATGCTCTCCGCATGATGCACATAGTTCTGCGTCCATTCGTTCAAAAGAAAGAAGTGCTTCTCTGTTAATTAGACTCATGCTTCCCATCCTCTCCGGCACGGCGGTTCCAAGCCTCGATAGCTTCTTCCTCCGTAAAAAATTCGTCCAAGAATGCATTCATGCGCAAACCGCTCATGAAGCATTCTCTATTCGTGCAGCGTACAATCCAATTCACAAAACTGTACTCGCGGTCGCTCTTGTAGTTACCGATTATCTTTCTGCCTTCGGCAATTGCTTCACCGCCGCAGAATGGGCAGGGCTTCAAAACTTCATTACTCATTGTCTGCCTCCATTATCAGTCCGCATTCTTCAGCTCTATGAAAACCATTTGCAAATGGTATCAGTTTTCGAAGCTCTGTTTTTGTTTCTTCAGATGCATTTTTGCTCTGTAATCCTGCCTTTACAAGATGATATGCTATCTGCTTGAGTTGTCTATCATCAAAGTTGGCACTTAAACTGCCGCACCAAAGAGGCAGGCAGGAGTAATCAAGGTCTGCCTCTCCGAGGTCTGCCGCTCTGAGGTCTGCACCGATGAGGGTTGCCCATCTGAGGTTTGCACCGCTGAGGTCTGCTCCTCCGAGGCGCGCATGGCTGAGGTCTGCATGGCTGAGGTTTGCACCGCTGAGGTCTGCATAGCGGAGGTTTGCATGTCTGAGGTCTGCCCATCTGAGGTCTGCCCTTTCCCCACCTTCCTCGCCATTAAGCCATTTTGCGTGTAGTTCTAATATTTTTTTTAATTCATTTGCTTTCATTTGTCATCTTCCTTTCTCATTGCCTTTCGGTTCTCTATTCGCTCGCTGAGCGTTACGCCTGCAACACTAACCGCAAGCACCAGCCAGAACAGCAGCAGCCATACTATAGCTTTCAATTTCCAGTCGCACAGCCAGCAGATCGCCACTGAACCTGCCATGCAAAAGATGATTGTTAGAATGTTCTTTGTCATAATACCTCCTTATCGCTTAGATATAATAAATCCAAATCGTAATCATTGCGCTCATCTTTTGTCAGCTTTCTATCGTACAAAAGAAAGCTATGATATTTTGATGTTTCGGCTGCGTCTATCCAATCCCGCAACCCTTTCATGGGTTGACATCCGGGCGCGTAACCTCGTAATTTCATACCATAAATATAATACATTGCGTTGTCCTTCCATTATTGTTCCGCTTTTGTGACGGAATGCGAAAAATCGTCTTCGACATATCCGTACTTACGCATATTTTTTCTAATCGTGGATTCACTTTTTCCTGTATAGTCGGTCAAGTCTTTGACTGTAATTACATCGTTGAAGCCACTAAGAAAGAGAATTGCGTTTTCAAATTCGGCTTTCGTTTTGTCCGTTTGTTCTTTCTTGGATGCTGCTCCTTTTGCGAATTGAGCTGCCTTACCGCCATAGCTGTAGTCCAAATCTTGAAGTGCTTCACAATCGTCTACAATGTGAATTGGGTATCTAAACCAAACATTGATAGGCTTAATTGGTGCAAACTCTCTGATAGTTCCACTGATCCGCCATGCCGTAGCTTGGCCAACATCTCTCTTAAGCCTCTCTATTCGTTCTGAGAGCGTTTTCTTGCCTTTAGCGTCCAAATATCTATTCGCAAGCTTCTCCATAGCTGAGGATGAACATAAATCGTCCTGAGAGGCTTTATCTTCCCAGTCCTCGCTAACTTGGTTGAGAGCTTCCATGCAAGCTTCAATTATTGCTTTGTTCGTCTCTGCTTTGCGCAGGGCATCTGTTACATCAAGCTCGATCATATCAAGCAAAGCGTCCGGATCTCGGGCAAATACTCCGCTGCCCGAAGCTCTGTCCATTGATTGTTTATCCCCCTGTGCACCTTTTGAGTGATGGTGGCAATAAATAACGGAGCATTTCAGTTCTGTGCAGATCTTATCGAACTGATTACAGAATTTTGCCATATGCTCTGCACTGTTTTCATCGCCGGTGATGACTTTATAAATCGGGTCTATGATAACAGCTCTGTAGCCCTTTTTTGCGGCTCTTGCAATGAGCTTGGGTGCAAGCATGTCCATTGGGACACTTTTACCGCGCAAGTTCCAAACGTCAATATTTGATAGATTCTTTGGTTCCAATCCACTTGTTTCGTATACTTCCTTGAAGCGATGCAGACAGCTTGCCCGGTCAAGTTCGAGATTCACATACAGCACCTTGCCTTGTGCACATTGTCTTGATAGCCATTTGCGCCCCTCTGCTATAGCGATGCACAGTTCTATAAGCGCATAGCTTTTCCCTGCCTTTGAGGGCCCTGCAAGAAGCATTTTATGTCCTTGCCGGAGAATGCCGTCAATCAATGACGGAGATAACGGAGGCAGGTTGTCCCATACGCTTACAAGACCTTCAACATCTGGAAGATCATCGTTGACGCTGCTTATCCACTCTTGCCACTCCCCCCATGAGCTTTTGCCGATGTTTGTGCCGATAAGGAATTGTTTTCTTCCGTTTCGCATGACACCGGGCATTCGAGATAGCCTTGAAGGATTGCGATTCTGTGTATCGATGGATAAGCCGTTTTTCTTACATATGGTATAGAGATAATCGACGCGCTTGCGGTATTGCTCATAATTATCCGCATCAATATGGACTATTGCATGAAGGCTCTTTTTACCGCTATGAACAAGGCAGGCAACAGGAAGCTCAAGCTCCCGGATGATTGCATTTTGCTTTGCAAGATCCATGTCGTCAGATTCGACTAAAGCGTATCTATATGCAGTAACGTTATCGTTCTTTACGCCTTTTCCGTCTAATGGATTGAATCTTATCCAAGCTCCAACAGCAGGGTCATAGTCTCCCAAAACACTTCCCAAGTCGTCCTTGCATCTTCGTAGTTCATCAATCAGTTCTCCGGAAGTCCTTGCATAGTTGCCTTGAGTCGGCATCACTCTTCCGTCTCGTTCCCAAGACGTAGTGACATATCCAACATTTTCGTCCGGTTCGAATAGCGTCTCAAGATATGTAATGAGTTGCTGTGCCGGGTGCCATGACGGCGGCTCTGTGATTTCTTGTCCCTCCACCCATGCAGGGTTTACGACTATGGTTTCATCCTTCCGGCCAATGCAACTATCCCAATCAAGAGCGTAGCTGTTGCTATCTTCTTCCGAACGAGGACTCCAGCCCTGTTCAAGAGCATACTGGACCAGCGTCCCCATAGTAACGTTTGCCCCACCGGATCCCCGGCCGAAGCCTCCCCATCGAGAGGAGCAGTCGTGAGGTTTGTACCTGCTGTCCCGGCGGCTCCATTCATCCCAGACATCACATGAGTATCCTTCGTCTTTAAGAATCATTCCTACATTGACCCATTCTTGATAGCTAAGCTGAGCCGGGTCGATGAACGGAAGTATCTCTTGTGCTTTGAATTTGTTCAATTAAGGCCTCCTTGCGGTTCATAGCTGCCGGGATCCATCCCCCGAGGAAGTGTCCATCCGTTGGCGGCTATGCGATCAATAAGTTTCTTGGCATCGGCAAACAGCCATCTTCCAACATGCTGAAAGCCTCTTCCTTCGAGGAATCGGATCTGTTTCGGTGTTGACAATCCTGCGTCTCTCCGCCTTGAAAGCTTATCAAGAAGCATTTCTGCCTTTCCGAAGGAATCAATTTCATCAGGGAAAATTCCAAGTTTCTCAAGGCTTGACTTTTGCGCATCCGTTGCCGGCCGCATTTGATAGCCGAACGGCGGTTCATAATCTGATAGATCTTTGTCTTGTATGGAAAAAGCGTATTGCAATGGGTCAACAAGTTTGCGCTTTCTGCGTCGCATCTCTTGAAGCGTCTTTGCTAAAGCTTCTTCGCGCTGAGAAACAACATCTTCAGCTGCTTTCGCCTCCGCTTCTTCGATATCGACCGCCATGCCGGATTCTTCAAGGTTCTCTGTCATCTTCTTGATGACATCGGGACTTTCCGCAATCAAGTGTGCCGGACGGCATAGCTCATGCCTTTCAACATGCCACAGAAAATCCAGTAGCAGCAAATCTTCTTTTCCTTTGGCAATTCGAGTGCCACGGCCTACCATCTGACAATATAAGCTTCTGATTTTGGTGGGTCTCAATACGACAACGCATGACACATCCGGGCAATCCCAGCCCTCCGTAAGCAGCATAGAATTGCAAAGTACTTTGAACTTACTGTTCCCAAAATCTTTAAGCACTTGTTCCCTGTCTTGACTTTTTCCGTTGACTTCCATCGCAGACAGTCCCTTATCATTCAGAATTTTGCAGAATTTTTGTGATGTTTTGATTAGGGGAAGAAATACAACGGTTTTTCGGTCTGAGCAGTTCTTTATCATTTCATCTGCTATTTGATAGAGATATGGATCTAAAGCTGTGTCTATTTTCGTAGTACTGAAATCTCCATTCTGTATAGGTACGGAAGATAGATCCAGCTTTAGCGGAACGGTCAACGCCTTTATTGGGCACAGGTATTTATCTTTAATTGCTTTGGGCAAGGTATATTCATAAGCAAGGGTCTCAAAGAATTGTCCCAAATTCTTCATGTCTCCGCGATCAGGCGTTGCAGTAACTCCAAGGATACGAGCGTTCTTGAAATAGTTCAACACCCTCTGATAGCCCTCTGAAAGAACGTGGTGTGCTTCGTCAACGATTATTGTGTCAAAGTAGTCTTCGGAGAATTGTTTCAGGCGTGTTTCTATCATGAGACTCTGGACACTTCCTACAACAACACGGAACCAAGAGCCTAAGCATGACTTTTCGGCCTTTTCAACGGCACACATAAGGCCTGTTGCTTTTTGAAGCTTATCTGCTGCTTGCTGGAGAAGTTCTTCTCTGTGCGCCAAGATAAGCACGCGGTCTCCCTGCCTAACTCTGTCCTCAATAACAGCCGAGAACACGATAGTCTTTCCTGTTCCTGTCGGAAGAACGAGGAGGGTGCGTTTTACACCCTCGCTCCATTGCTTGTGAATAGCTTCCCTTGCCTCCTCTTGATAAGGCCTTAATGCAAGCATCTATATCACCTTACGTTTTCCATGAACCTGTCCACTGAGTTGTACCGGAGTTCGGGAAAATGCTTTCCTGCGAAGGTGCTTGCGAATATGCCTGCTGCGCAGGCTGCATAGCAGCTTCTCTCTGACGGATAGCATCGGGTAGTGCTTGCGGATCGTAGTATTCGCTGACCTTGTTGTTGGTATAGGTATTGCCATCTTTCCCCTTGTATTCATTTACCGTGATATGAGCCCATCCGGTTGCACCGATAATATTACGCCATCCAGCACCCATGTTGAACTTTTCGCCGCTCCGACGCATGCCGACACAAGTGAAGAACTTGCACAACTTCCATTCCTGCTTTGAGTGTAGGAACAGGTTCTCCCTGACGGTGGTCTTGTTGCCTGCAAAGTCCTCTATCGCAAGCTCAAGTGCTGCTTTTGCACAGGGAGGGATCTTTTCGCTGCCGTTATGTTGCTGTCTCTCGAACTTAACGACAGTAAATTTATAATCGTCTTCGGGCAAAACTCCAAATTCCTGCCCTTCATTTTCGATAACGTCATCCCAGCCGAATGCTGAGCCGTTAGGATTGAGATCGTTGTAATCAGCCATGTTATATTATTCCTTTCTTACTGAATGATAGGGGTGTTATTGATTGCCGCACGATTCTGCGTGATAGAGTTCACAACCTTGTCCCAGTTCGCAACAAGGAAGCCTTCAGTAAACTCTTTGGCATACTTGCTTACCGGCATATCCATCGGGAAAAAGCCCTGCTGACTGACTGCCAGCCTGATTTCAGATTCTGTTACGCCCGATTGCTGCATAAGGTCGCTGAGAGCCTTAGGAATGCCGCTGAGCGTGCTTTCTGTTGCAGCAGGGGAAATATCAGGGTTAAACGAAACAGGACTTGCAGGCGTTTCTAAACCGTTAGGTGATGGGGTTTTCGTAAAGATATGAGCGATTGCAATAAAGTCAAAGGGAAGCTCTTCTTCAAGATTGAAACGGTTCTTCGCGTCCCAGCACGGATGGTGTTCCGTATACATGACACGCTTATTGCCTTGAGCCTTGTTCTTGCCCTTCTGCGCACCCTTATCGTCTACGTTGATGACCATGGTCTTGTACTTAGCAAATAACATTAAATCAGCCCATTCCTTTATCATTGAAGAAACATTATCGGTGCATTTGAGCTCCCAACGGTCATAAGAACCTATTTCGTCCGGCTGTTCGCGCTTCTTCACTTTCGCATGCGCTACAAGCACAGCATTAATGCCTGCATTTTTTACGTCTTCAAGTAGATTAAGCAGTGTTCCAAATTCCTCTGCTAAGTAGGTGTAACCTTTGCCGTATCCAAACGACTCAATGCCGTCAACCTTGTACCTATCACACACATGTTTAGAACATAGTTTTTCTGCCCAGTCTGCTGTATCTATAATCAAACTTCCTACTTCGTTGGGGTGCTGAATTACATATTTTACATTATTCTTAAGCATTTCCCATGATGACGGATCGGGAAGCCTCGCTACATCCATGTGGGTGGTGCTTCCTTCGGTGTCGATAAATACCGCTCCGGGAAAGTTTGAAGCGAAGGTAGTCTTTCCGATGCCTTCAACTCCATAGATAACGGCCTTAATTGCCGCATTTTTCTTGCCTCTTGTAATCATCCTTCCTCCTTATTTCCAGTCCCAAGAAGGAACTGCCGGTGAGTTGTTTTCAACTATACAGCCGTCCTCTATGATGATGGAGCATTCATCGCCGGTACTGACTCTGGTAGCAATCACCTGTAAGCCTTCACTTTCAAGCCAACTACCAAATTCGGCCAGTGTTTCGGTGTCCATCTGCTCCAGCTTATCCATGAGAATAAAGCCGCAGTTCGGGTTCTGCTTGCGCACTATTGCAGCGGCTACTTTAAGCTGCTCTGACGCGCTCATACAGTCCCATTTTGCACCATGGTAGTACAATTCTCCATCTACAACGGAAAGCCCATCAAGAGGCATTTCTGAGTTGTTGAGAAGCCCCTGCATTTTCTTTCGGGTTTCGTCAATTTGAACGGACAGTGCTCGATACTGCTGCACATAAGCGGCAGCGTCATCTTCGGCTTTCTCCTTATCGAGATTTGCTCGCACTCTACGATTTATCTCTTCACAGTTTGCTATGTTTTCTTCAAGCTCCGCTGTGCTTTCATCGTATAGGCCGGATACGGCTGCATAAGCGGCATTAAGGTCTGCTTCCAGTTCCTGCAGCTTTTGCTGTACTTCTTCATACTTAGCTCTTAATGCCTCTGCTTGCATTATTGCCTGCTGATGTTGAGTTTGCAGTTCCTGAAGATGATTGCGCTTGCGCTGATTCTCGCCGTTTCTTGCAAGGATCTCTTGCTGCTGCCGAATAAGTTCTATAGGGCTTACGAGGTCTTTGGGCGCATCGGGGAAGTACGGCTGTTCGGCTGCATATTTCTGTTTCTGATCGGCTATCTGTCCTATTGTACGGCGCTGATTATACAGGGCTGCTTCCTCACTGCGGAGCTGATAAACAATATCCTTAACTCCAACAATATCAAGAAGCATGTCCGCCTTTTCTTTGCCTGTAGCCGCCATGAATTTAGGAAGATCAATGGCAAATGTGCTTATGAACTCATTCAATAGCTGCTGACCGCCGGCACCGCCTTCAGGCTTTGTGACTTTAAGTGCGCTGTTCTTGCCCTTGCGCTCAACAACAAGGCCGTTGTCAAGCACAATGCGGATGTTCGGTGGAAGAACGCTGCCTTCGCGCTGAGGATTGGAAGGACGATACCTTTCGCCGGCAAGTGCCCATGTGATAGCATCCAGCACGGATGTTTTGCCCTGTCCGTTCCTGCCGCCGATTACTGTTAATCCCTGCGGCGAAGGTTCAAGAGACACCGTCTTGATTCTCTTTGTGTTTTCGATTTCGAAACTATCGATTTTAACGCTCATATCAGTACCTCTTTCCGTGTTTATGCGGTCTTCCGATATTGTACACATGCTTAAGCTGCATGAGCTTATCTACATCGATGTTGTACTGACCGCACCAATCAAGGATTCTGATAATGCAATCGACCAGTTCGACCGCCGCACCATCCGGCTTTATGTTAGGGTGTGCTTCAAGGCACTTGAGACAGTCCGCCTCTTCATCGCCTTCACAGCCTTCATAGCAGGGGCAGCATGCTATTGGCATACTCTCTCTGTCTGCTTCAAGGGCTTCCGAAAGCTCGCTGTGGCAGAGCGCAATTATCTCGCCAAAATTGCGCTCGCCATCATCCCACCAGCCGTGTGCAACAGCATTGGCGTGAATGGCATCTCGCCATTCGTTAAGTGTAAGTTCCTGTTTCATTTATTCCTCCTTAGATTTTTTTACTCTTCTGTCCGGGATAAATTCCGGGCAAGTGATTACATTGTATGAAATCGTGTCTGAATATTGTATGTCGAGATTGCATTTGACGGCTTTCCAGCCCTTAACCGGGGTGAAGTTTCTTGACCATGAACAGCTTGAATCAGAGGCTCTTGCACAGTTCCAGCAAATAGATGGTAATAGCCTTCCCATGCTTTTCATATCATATGGCACTTCACTTCCATCCGGTAAACACATGCATATTGCTTTTGATTCCCTTAGTTGTAAATTGTCAATTTCCCACTTAAGATTATCAAACGCAACATTCTCTATGTTTCCATCGAGAAATCTAATCTGTGCACGCGCAGGCGGAGAAAAATTCCCGGAGAAAGTGATAAGTACCATGTGGGCTGCATTCAGCCTAAACCTGGTTTCTTTGCTCTTCCACCCCTTTATCTCGAGCCACTTCTTACTTCTGAGGCGAGTGAGGTTGGGCGTTGCAAGCTTAAATTCTCCACTGATATAATCCTTTGTTTTGAATCGACCCAAGTTCGATACCATGACAAAGCCGTCTGAGTTGGGAGCCATTCTCCATTCTTCTCCGGGAAGGAGGTCATCTTTGGGAGTCTTTACGGTTGTTTTAGGTTCGAATCTCGGCTCCCATTCCAGATTATCTAATTTAGTGTTGGTAGGGTTGCCGTCCCTGAACTTAACGTTCATCGCTCTCGGGGTAGTGCAAGGGGAGAATGTATTTAACATCTCCCTTGCAAGTGATACCCTGTGGTTGCCATAAGCGTCGCTTACATAGATTGTAGAACCGCCAAGTCCAATAGGGTCTCCGATTGTTGCTTGCACCCACTTTCCTTTGGAATTCTTTCTAAGTGCTTCACCTCTGGTATTGAGAAGAAGATATTCGGGAAAGTTTGCGCTTGGCACCCATTCATCACTCATCGGATTCATCATTTTTCGCCCCCTTCTTTCCTTCGAGGGCTGCGCCTGCCGCTAATCCGTTGCCATATGCCAAAAGCAGTTTCTTGTTAATGCTGTCCAGCTGAGATACGGTCTCGGCAAGATCCTTGATTATTGCTACTTCATGTTCACTCATGTTAATCACCTCCGTTTATGTTGCAATGTTGAGCTTTTCAGCTTTTTTCAGCCTGGCCTCGAGGGAACTGATGTTCAGTCCCCAGGCCTCGTATGCTGCGTCCGTATTCACATAGGAATTGCACCTCGGAATTGTGCCGTTGCTTATTGCAAAGGCATTGGCGTAGGCCTTCAGTTGGCCTGCCTTGCTGCGGCCGCAAGCGAATAGGTTGCAGATCTCGTTAATTCCAAGCTCGTTGTACTGATAGAATATCTGTACTGCGGTTTTTACGCTCGAAATTCTCGGTATCAAGATGGGTTCATCGGCTTTCATACAAGCCTCCATTAGAGACCGGCGCAGAGAAGCCGGAAGGTTTCCATTCCTTTAGGCGTGAGCAGGGTCTGACAGCCTGTCCAGTTCGTCTTTTCGTTCATGGATTCCTTGACTTCAAACAACCCGGCGGTCTTTGCACTTGCATACGGCAGCAGATTACCCTTTTTGTCTCGATAGAGATATTTCTTATCGATTAGGAAACTTATAAATGCGCGTCTCTTGATATTGAGCTGCTTCGCCGCTTCCGTGAAGTTAGTGAGAAGATTTCGGTCAACAAGCTCATCGAAGTAATCGGCTTTGGGTGCCATTATCTGATTCTCCACAACAAGCGCGGAATTCTTTGCCCGGAGCACGGTGTTCTTTTCCTGCTCATCCTTAAGCTGCTGACAAAGCTGGATCATCATGTCCGGGTTCAGGATTGCTTCTTGAAGCTTTTCCGGGGTCATATACGCTCCGTGTTTTCGGATGCTCGGTATCACATCATGGGTTATCCACCGCTTAAAAGCCTTTGCAGTGGGAAGCTTGCTGGACAGCACAAGGGCGTACAGACCGCTCTCGTTGATGATAGTCATCTGTTGAGTGCCGGAGGGGGTGGTGATTTGCCATCCCCTCTTGTCTTCGTCATCAACATGCGCTTTCAAGGCGTTAACTGTATCCTTGTAGCCTAATATTGATGCTACATCTTTACCAACGAACCAAGGCTCGTTGTAGATATCCACAGTTCGGATCTCTCCAAACTCCGGATTATCAAATACTTTGAGTTCATTCATGTGTTATTAACTCCTTTCATTTTCTTAAATTTTGTTAGCGTTTTAATCAAATTTGCCATATTTTTACATTTTCTTGCCCATTTGTGTTGACTTTGTTGTTGTAATAAGATATAATCCTCTCATGATGCAATCGTATAGCGAGGAGGCTATCGTTATGGAAACAAACGGCAACGCAAATTCACCGACCGAATTCGAAAAACAGGAAAGTAATTCTTCTGGACAAAAGAACGACATCGGCTATTACCGTGAACAGCTTGATAAAATGCAGGAAGGCAAGTTCCTGTTTATTGGGCTTATGGTATTTTTCATTATCGTATCTTTTTGTTTGTTGTTCCTATATCTGTCCGAAACCCAAAGCAGCGACAAGAAATTTACGACTCTTCGGGAGAAATACAATTCATTAAAAACAGATTACGATAACCTACAAACAATGTACGATGCGTTGGAAGACAGTAATACCCAGCTAAAGGAAAAGAACAAATCCTTAGAGGCACAGGCATCGGAAGACAAAGATACGATTGATGATTTAAGAAGACAAATTACGGAGTTAAAAAGCCAACTTCCGGCAACTCCGTCTCCTTCACCAACAGCAGAACCTACTCCAACGCCCAAGCCGACCGAAACGCCGGATCCTTTATTGGCGTATGAAACAGGCCTGACTTTCAAGGACATCTCAAGAAATCCCGATAAGTACATCGGACAGAAAGTCAAGTTCAGTGGGAATGTCCTTCAAGTGATTGAAGGCGTTACGATTAACGCCATCAGAATGTCCACAAAGGGCGATTATGACGATGTTATCTATGCTGTCTACACAAAGTCCATTATTGACTTTAGGCTTCTTGAAGACGACCACATTACCATTTACGGCACTTTTGAGGGCATGGAAACCTATGAGACGATATTCGGAAGCAGTGTCACGCTGCCGAAGATCCATATCGACTTCATAGAGCTTAATGAAGAAGAATAGAGCGGTCTTTCATTCGGAAATGGGGCAGGCAGTGTTGTCTGCTCCGTTTTCTTGTTGTCCGCATTTCGGATATAAGTGTTTCAGCCCATCGCACAGCGGATTTACACATTCACCGCTTCCGGTTTCCGTCCCGGGGGCTGGACGCATTCAGTTGTCAAGGTACTATGTGCAAATAGGTTTAGAACGAACCTTTCTACTTGCTTGCGAGGCTATTATATGTCACGAAAGAACATATGTCAACATTTTTTGAAAATATATTGTCACAGACGAACAAATTGAATATTGACAGGCTGATTTTTGCCTGTATAATTAATGTGAAGGGAGGTGATATTAACATGAACGAACGCATTAAGGAGATCCGGAAAGCACTCAATTTATCACAAGAAGAATTTAGTGAAAAGATTGGTACCAAACGTAGCACTATTGCCAACTATGAAGCTGGCAGGAATATCCCGGCCAATAGCGTTATTCTTTCCATCTGCCGAGAGTTCAACGTCAATGAACATTGGCTGCGAACAGGTGAGGGCGAGATGTTCGAACCGTTAACTCGAAATGATGAGTTGGCTGTCTTAATCGGTAAGTTCTATAGCGAGATTGCAGAAAATGAAAATGATGAAGATACGAATTTTAAGCGCAGCCTGATAAAGCTCTTGCTTGAATTGGAGCCCGAGGCATGGCTGAGCTTGAAAAAGTATGCCGAAAAGCTAATCGAAGAAATGAAAAATGGGTAGGCTTAACGCCTGCCCATTATCCCGCAGATCGTCATGTAGATAAGGGTCAATTCCCTGTCGGACAATCTGGTCAGCATTGAAATGATTTCTTGGATCAAATCGTTTTTATCTTTCTTCTTTCCCATGTTGCACCCCTATGTGTTTTTTAAGGTATATCCATTATACCATACAAAGAATCTATCGTCAAGAGAATGGTTCTCTTAATAGAGGACATTTTCTGAAAAGTATTTTGAGTTTTGTTATGTGAACAATGATTATGAAAGGCAGGCGATTTATTTGTCAATAACAAAAACCGATAAAAAGAAAAATGGTCTCCAAGGGTACCGCGTCAGAATACGCTATACAACGCCCACCGGAGAGACCAAACAAATTGAGCGCACTGCATGGGGCAAGGCCGAAGCGCAAGCCATTGAAATGCAGCTGATTAATGAAATGAAGAACGGCGGAGTGCAGGCCAGAATGACCGTCCGTGACTTGTATGATAGGTACATGCAAGCACAAAAACACAGTGTTCGTGAAAGCACATACGATAAAGCGAAGCGAATCTTTGAGTATGACATTATTCCACGCCTGGGAGATATTCGCTTGGATAAATTAACTCCGGCAGGCTTACAAGCATGGAAAGATGAGATCGCATCTAAAGACCTTGCTCTTGCAACAAAAAAAGGGCGGTATACTCAACTTAATGCATTGCTTAGTTTCGGAGTAAAACAAGGTTATTTGCTTAGCAATCCGCTTCAACAAGTTGGGCCATTTAGGGAAGTGTACTTTGAACGACCTCAAGATAAGTTGCACTTTTATACGTCTGATGAGTATCTTCGTTTCTCAGCCGAGGCATATAAAGTTGCGGAACAAAGCAATACAATTTTTGATTGGGGATTCTATGTCTTTTTCTCTATCGCCTTTTATACAGGCGCAAGGAAGGGAGAAATCAATGCCCTGAAATGGACTGATATTGACGGAATCATTATGCATATCAGGCGTAACATTGTTCAGAAGCTAAAAGGAGGGGATCGTGAAACGCCCCCAAAAAATAAATCGTCCTACAGAGATCTGCAAATGCCTAAGCCTCTGATAAGCATCTTAGACGAACACAAGCGACGCCAGCAGACCGATTCACGTTTCTCCTAAGAGTGGAGAGTGTGCGGAGGACAGGTGTGCTTGAGGGATACAACGATTGAAAAAAGGAACACTCAGTATGCGAACGCAGCAGGGCTGCCGCATATCCGCATACATGACTTCCGTCATACTCATGCCTCGTTGTTAGTTAACGAAGGGATTAATATTCAGGAAATAGCACGACGACTGGGGCATTCGAAAGTTGAACAAACTTGGAATACATATTCCCATCTGTATCCACGGGAAGAAGAACGAGCGGTTGCCATACTTGACGGCATTGTTCTGCCTGAAAGCAGTGAAAGCATCCCACAAAAATCCCACAAAAATAGTTCGGAGTACAATTCATGAAGCAATTTAATAATTGCGTGATAGCCAAAAAACACGGTAGATTAAGCATTTTAATCGTCAATAAGTGTAATATTAATCACGATAAATTAAAGTGTTCAGTTCCCCTATGCTCCACCACAAGGGTATTAAACAAACCTTATTTCTTCAAAGGTGGCTTTGCCATCGTGGTTTGGCTTTAATACCGCATAGAAAATGGGAGTAGTTTTCTACTCCCTTTTCTGCTATAATTTATTAAAAAGGGGGTTTGTATATGGGAATACTATCCAACCTTTTCAAAAAGGATATTCCGCAACAATCTCATGCTGTTGAATTTACAAAAGAAGAATTATCTTTAATCAAGAATGTTCCAGTAATGCCCAGCGATCAGTTCAATCAACACGCAAGAAAACAGAGCATTTATGAGCAAAGCTCTATGTACATTCAAGGTATCGCCGCTCATTTTGTTTCAGCAAAGAATTACTTGTTAGCTGAAAAGCTCGCCACTTTATCTGAGAGTGTTGCCCAAAACGCAATAGAGCGTCACTACTGTTATAATTTGTGGATTGATTTGCTCTATAAACAAAGGGACAATCAAGAAAAGCTAAATCTCTGCATAGAATACTGCAAGAAAGACATTGCTTCTTACCCCGACTTTGATAGAGCAAATAGGGCTAAACATGGCAACACAGCATTGCACATTCCTTCATTTGAACGCTTGGCAATCATTTACGAAAAAAGCGGTGACTATGAAAATGCCGCCCATATTAACGCTTTGGCTTTGTCCTATCCTTTTATTGCTAAGCATGAAAACTATCAAAAACGCTTAGATAAGGTAAAGGCAAAAATCTGAATACATAGAAAGACGGTTTTCCAATCACGGAAAGCCGCCTTTTTCTTTATTTTGGCATGAGAAAACCGCCCGACAAATGCCGGACGGCTTCCCTATTATTCCATATTTCCCTTATCTAAATCAGTCAGCATAAAGGACGTCAAGGTAATAGTGCTGGACATTATCCCCAATCATGGGTATGAAGCTGGACTCTTCATCAAAGTGAATGTGGATGATTGCTGTATCACCGTCAGAGGTAATGACACGGACATAGGTTGCGGCATCTGTTTCGATGGGGGTAACTGTCTTGTCCACAGCAAGCGTGGTATCGGTGGTCGTGCCGTCTTCGTTAATGATTGAAATGGGCATTTCGTTAATGACCTTAACGGGTTCAACGGTTTCGGGATAGGTGAAGCAGTCGGAGACCCTCTCAAAGCCATCGGAGGTAATGGTATAGTCGGCATACAGATATGCGGTTGCGAGTATGTCGTGGCTCACCATCATGCTGATTCTTCCGTCTGCGATAATGGGGCTGTTGCTGCCGTCAACCATGCCTGCAAAGCCTGCAAACAGTGTATGGACCGCTATTGCGCCGTCATCGTCCACACGGAAAGCGACGGTGTCATAATCGTCGCTGTCATGAGCGTAGCAGAGGACAACTTCGAGCCTGCTGTCGTTGGAATCGCAGTCGATGACCGCTGCGTTTACTTCATACGCATAATGGATCTCATCATAGGTAAATGTCTCACCGTTGAGCTTGATGGTAACGGTAACGGAGGAATCATATTCATCAATTTCGTTGATCACATATGAGACCTCATCATCGGTACCGTTGAAGTCGAGATCGCATACGAATATCTGACCTTCCTCGAGCACGCCAAGCTCGGGATCATCGACTTCGGTCGGCACGGCGGTGGGCTCTTCGGTTTCCTTTTCAGTCGGGTCTGCAGTAGGATCCCCTGAAGCCGGAGCGGTATCGGAGGGAGCCTCGGAGGGTGCCGCGGTGGGATCGCCGTTTGCAGGCTTGCAGCCGGTGAACAGCACGCCCATTACCAAAATAAGGGCAGCGGCGAGTGCGATAAGTCTAAAAAATTTGGTATTACTCATAAGAATTTTCCTTTCTTATTTGATAAAATTGCCTTGAAACAGGGAATGCGCCCCCTCAAGGCAGACGCATTATAACATGTTGTTTTTTAGGTGTCAATGGAAAATAGCAAGTTTAACAAAACAGCCACATTCTTGCAACACTATTTTAACATCGCTATCCACTTGTCGTCACACTTTACATACTGGAATTCATTAAGAGCATCATCAAGCATCACCCTGATAAGCTTATCAAAGTCATCAACGGTACACAGCCCGGGAAGCTCCGAAAGCTCGACCCACTGCATTTCCCCTTCATCGGAGGAACGAAGCTCGCCCGCATAATCGTCGGCACGGAACAAAAACACGATATAGCGGCCGTTCTCGATCGGGAACTGCTTAACTCCGCAAAGCTTTGGTTCGAGGATGGTCAGCCCGGTTTCCTCCTGCATCTCGCGTATTGCGGCGTCGACTATCGATTCGTCCCTTTCGATGTGCCCTCCGGGGAGCGCAAGGCCTTTCCAATCGTCCTTGACCCTATTTTGCAGCAGCAGCTTGCTTCCGCTGCGAAGCAGGCAAAGCACCGTCAGTTCAACATTCTCGGTCCGTTTCATCAGATCTTTTCCTCCCGGATCATAAAAAGATGGCTTTGACAATAACAAAGGCTATCAAAGCCCATACGATTATTATAGGTATGGCGTAGTACCATTTCTTCGGCCTTCCGTCCGTCCACATTCCCTTTGCCTGCGTGCGACAGGCTTCCATAATATCCGAAGGGATGAGCTTAAGCGTAAGCGAGACAAGAGCGGGGAGCAGGATGACATCATCCAAATATCCCAGAATCGGAACAAAATCAGGGATAAGGTCGATGGGGGACAAGGCATATGCGACGGTGATTCCTGCCGCTATCTTTGCTATGAGCGGCGTTTCCTTTGCTTTTAGGGCAAGAAATACCGCCGGAATATCTGTTTTGAGGGCTGCGGCCCGTTCCTTATGACTCATAATTGAACCCCAATATCGACAATGAAGGGCTGCATACACTGCTTCCTGTTAATGATTGGGCCTGTATGTCGGTGGGCGCAATACTGCGCAGCTGAAATGCAGGCTTATATGAGCTTCCTGCCCATTTCTATCCGCATTTCATGGCGTTCGGGATCGTCATTGGAATAGGCGTACATATCAAAGCCGATCACTTCAAACCCATTCTTGCGGTAGAAAGCTATGGCGTGCTCGTTACAGCTCTGGGTTTCCAATACCGCCATTCGAGCTCCGCTGATTTCAGCCTCGTGCAGCATACGCTCCATTAATAGACTGCCTGTTCCGCGATGCCTGCTGCCTTCTTGAAACACGCAGATATTGCTTATGCGATATCGGGCGTTCCACTTTTCCAAAAATCCTTCAGAAAATCCCAATAGTTCTTCGCCCTCAAAAGCGCCGAACAGGATCGGCTCGTCCAGCCAATCAGAGAGGATTGTATCGGACAGATCGAATACTCGGGGCTTTGGGAACTCCCTGAAAACAAATGAAAAACCGTTCCCCAAGAATTCGATATCATAATATCCGCAAGAGGAATAGGTGGTGTGATACTTAATCCCTCTGTACTCGTCATTTTCAAGCTTTCTAATCTCCATTGAATCGACCTTGCGCAGAAAACGGAAGTCCTTTTCTGCTAAAATTATAGTTGTAACGAACCGCTGAATGCTGAAGGATTTCGGCGGATTCCTTTTTTACGCCCCACACATTTTTACATGCATATCCGGAGCGTCCCATGTCCTATTATTGTTATGATTTTGTGCGATATTGCGGTTCACTAAATTCGAAAACAGCTAAAACGCATATTGATAATATTTAGAGCTTCTGCCGTACTCAGAAACCCATTATATGATAGCACAATGCGGAGATACATTCAATACCGGGGAACCGGACAAACGCTTTCGGCTTGTTCCGCTTGAACAGGAGAGATATTCATGTTATAATATTATTGATAAAAATCTCAAAGTCTTTGGAGGAAAAATGGGAGAGGTCTATTTCGCTCTGATAGGGGATATCATCGGCTCGCGCAGCATAGAAAGCCGAGCAGAGATCCAGCGCAGGCTGGGCGATAAGCTTCGGGAGATAAACGAACGCGAGGGGGATAAGAACCTTGCGGCAGGATTTGTCATTACTCTCGGCGATGAGTTTCAGGGGCTTATCCGCGCGGGCGGAAGCTTCAATCCCATCTACGCCGCGCTTGAGATTAAAAACGCTATGTACCCGGTCAAACTCCGTTTCGCTATCGGAATAGGCGGCATGAGCACGGACATAGATCCGCACATGGCGATAGGTGCGGACGGAGAGGCATTCCATCGAGCCAGGGAAAGCATGAATCTGGTGCGATCGTACGAACGCCTTCACAGCGTTCCGCGTGAGGGGGACGGAGCCGTTCGCATAAACTCCGGAGATAATAGTTTCGATGATACCGTAAATACCCTTTTGACCCTGACCGGGGTTATCCGCAAGGCTTGGACCGAGCGGCAGGGCGAGATCGCAAGGAAATGCCTGGACTGCATGATGTCGGAAGCTGCGTTCAGCCAGACAGCGGCGGCAAAGGAACTGGGCATAACCCAGGGAACGGTAAGCAAGAGCCTGAATTCGTCCAACGCCCTCGCGTATCTTGGAGGAGTCGGCATGGCGGCAAGGCTCATCGACGAAAGGTACGGAAACGGAGGCAACGAATGATACCATATACCCTGATGCTTTTATCCCATACTTTGGGGGATTACTATTTTCAGCCGCAGGCGATGGCAAAGCTAAAGAGCAGGAGTACATGGTATGTGCTGATACATGCGGGAGTTTATGCGGCGGTGATGTTTCTGAGCGTTCTGCTTTACCCATGCAGGGCATATTTTAATGCTGTCATTATTGCGGCAGCAACCCATGCGATGATAGATGTTATAAAGCAGCTGATTCTCAATCATTACGCAAAGCTCAGCATTTTGACCGTCAGGCAGGATAGACTTGCATACCTTATAGATCAGGTGCTGCACATGACGATTATCCTTGCCTGCGCACTCCTCACAAAGGCATGGGAGGGCGGAAACAGTGCGGCGCTCACGGCATTATCGGAGGAACTGCCTGTGGTGATAGGTATCGACGGCTATGAGCTGCTGAGCATAGTATGCGCACTGCTGGCGGTTATGAAGCCTGCGAACGTATTTATTCAGAAGGTGCTCGTCACCGAAAAGCCAAACGATGAGACCAGGACCAGGCTGCGTTACGGAGGAAGGATAGGAAGCCTTGAACGCATCGTTTCCGTTGTAATGATGTACCTGGGACAGTACGCAGCTATTGCGCTCGTATTTACGGCAAAATCCGTGGTAAGGTTCAAGGATTTTGAAAACAGGGATTTTGCGGAATACTACCTCTACGGAACGCTGATGAGCGTAGTGACTGCGGTTGCGGTATTTGCGCTGCTGAAGCTGTTCGGAGCTTAATAGGAGGATAAGGGAATGAAACTGATAGCCATTGACGGAAACTCGTTGATGTTCCGTGCATTTTATGCACTTCCGGGCATGACCAACCGCGAGGGTGTACCAACCGGCGCGCTCCACGGCTTTTTATCCATGCTCATGAAGCTTATAGACATGAAGCCCGATTATATGCTCGTGGGCTTTGACATGCCTGCAAAGACCTTCCGCCATGAAGCATACCCCGAATACAAGGCAGGCAGGAAGGAGACCCCGGAGGAGCTTAAAGCCCAGTTTCCGCTGCTAAAGGGCATACTTGCGGAGATGGGCATTGCGGTCATAGAGTGTGAGCATTATGAAGCGGATGATATTCTCGGCACGTTTTCAAGAAAGGCGAACGCCGCCGGAGTTGAGGCGCTGCTCGTGACAGGCGACAGGGACGCGCTCCAACTGATAAATCGGGATACCCATGTGCTTATGACCAGGAAGGGGATAAGCGAGACAACGGAATATGACGAAGCCACGCTCCGCGAGGAATACGGTTTGGATCCCGAACATATGGTGGACCTGAAGGGGCTTATGGGGGACAGCTCCGATAATCTGCCCGGAATAAAGGGCGTCGGCGAAAAGACCGCGCTGAAGCTGCTGGAAAAATACGGAAGCCTTGAAGGCGTTCTGGAAAACATCGAAAACGAAAAGGGTGCATTGCGTGAAAAGCTTATCGCCGGATGCGACAATGCAAGGCTGAGCTATACTCTTGGCACGATAGATACCTCCGCCCCAGTAAGGGAAGGGCTCGAGGATACAAAATTCCATGTCGGGACGTTGAAAAACGCCCTTGACACGCTCGCAAGGCTTGAGCTTCGCGCCGTCACTAAGCGTGTTCGGGAGATCAGCGGTTCCGGCGATACCCCTGCCGCCCCGGTACCCCATGCCGAATTCGAAAGAGTTATGTTGGGTGATGACGAAGAGCTTATTAAAGCCGTTGAAACGGCAGGGAAAATGCCGCATTTGGCCCTCGATATTACCGAAACCGGCGTCAGCTTTGCCGGAGCGGGCGAGGATTACATATTAACAACGGAATATGAGCTCCGGCTTGGAGGCACTTTGCTCGAGCCCGGATTTCTTCCGGAGGATGTGATAGCAAGGCTCAAGCCGCTGCTTGAAAATGAAAAAATCGGAAAGATCCTTTTCGACGGTAAAAGGGTGATGAATCTTATCTCACAGTATGGGATAAGTCTGAACAACCTTGAATTTGATGTGATGATAGCGGATTATCTTCTAAACGCCCTTCACCCGGCAAAGGATCTGAAAACCTTGGCGGAGGAGAGCGGACTCGGCAGCGGCAGTGCGGCTTCGCTCATGCTTCTTCGCACGATGCTGGGCAGTAAGCTCGCCGAAAACGGCATGGATAAGCTCTATTATGAAGTGGAGCTGCCGCTTGTAGGCGTGCTGTTCGATATGGAACGCATGGGCTTCATGGTGGACAGGGATGTACTCATTTCACTCGGAAGCAGCATTAAAAAGCGCGCGGAGGAGATCGAAAGCGAATGCTACGAGCTTGCAGGAGAGAGGTTCAACATACTGTCGCCCAAACAGCTTGGCCAAATACTCTTTGAAAAGCTGATGCTTCCGCCCAAGAAAAAGACCAAAACCGGGTATTCGACCGACAGCGATGTGCTCGATTCCCTTAAGGAGCTTCATCCGATAGTTCCGCTGGTGACGGAGTACAGGTTCCTTACAAAGCTCAAGTCTACATTTATCGACGCAATGCTCGATAAGCTTGGCAGCGACGGCAGGATACATACAACTCTCAACCAGAATGTCACCGCAACGGGGAGGATATCGTCACAGGATCCGAACCTTCAAAATATTCCGGTGAGAACGGAGCTTGGAAGGGAGATACGCCGCGCGTTCATCGCAAGCCCGGGGAATAAGCTCGTCGGCGCTGACTATTCGCAGATAGAGCTGAGGGTGCTGGCGCATATGAGCGGAGATGAAGCGCTTATCTCGGCGTTCATCGACGGCGATGACATTCATACCCGAACCGCTTCGGAGGTTTTTGGCGTACCGAAGGACGAGGTGACGAGGGAGATGCGTTCGGCAGCAAAGGCCGTCAACTTCGGGATAGTCTACGGAATCAGTGCATTCGGGCTGTCGGAGCAGCTTGGAATATCTCAAAAGAAGGCTGCGCAGTACATAGAAAAATATCTCGACCGCTGTACAGGAGTTAAGCAATTTATGCAAGATACCGTGGAGCAGGGCAAGCGCCTGGGCTATGCGGAAACGATTATGGGCAGAAGACGCCCCCTGCCGGAGCTTTCTTCATCCAACTACAACACACGCTCCTTCGGCGAACGCGTTGCGATGAATATGCCCATTCAGGGCAGCGCCGCCGATATAATAAAGGTTGCGATGGTAAGAGTACACGACAGGCTCAAAAAGGAAGGACTTCGCGCCAAGCTTATCCTGCAGATCCATGACGAGCTCATTATCGATACCCCGGAGGATGAGGTCGAAAGGGTGAAGGAGCTTTTGCACGATTGCATGTGCGGAGTCGCCGAGCTTAGGGTGCCCCTCGTTGCGGATACCAGCAGCGGTGACAGCTGGTTTGATACTAAGTGATGAAAGCGTGAGGATATGCTGATAGGCTTAACGGGAAGCATGGCGGCAGGGAAATCCACAGCCGCAAGGATACTGGCCGAACATGGCTATGCCGTCATCGATGCCGATGAGATTGCGCATGAGACGCTTTCGGATCCTGAGATAGTGTCTGCGCTTTGCAAGGAATTCGGAGAAGGGATTCTTTTGCCCGACGGCGCGATAGACAGGAGAAGCCTCTCCCGGGCGGCGTTTGGTTCGGGAAGAGCGGATGATTTGAACCGGATAACGCATCCTGCGATAAAAAGAGAGCTTTTTCGCCGAGCGAGGGAGCAGGAGGCGGAGAAGGGCTGTGCGGTCCTTGATGTGCCGCTTCTCATCGAAAGCGGATTGAATAAGGACTGCGACTGCGTGATTCTTGTTACCTCCGATATCGAAACGAGGTACAGGCGCATTATGCTCAGGGACGGACTTTCGAGAAGCGAAGCCAGACAGCGTATAGCAGCTCAGATGCCCCAGTGGAAGAAAAAACGATACGCAAACTTTATCGTTGAAAACGATGGGGATGAGGGCGAACTGGAAGAAAAGCTGCTTAGGGTATTGGAAAAACTTGATATAAAAGGGGAAGGAAACGCCTTTGACCGGAACGACTGGAAGGACAAAGAATAAAAGGAAAAAGAAAAGCACGCCGAGGGGCGTGGGAAATACGGGCTGCGCCCGAAAGCGCGGAAAGACCTCGCGCGGCAGGCGAAAATGGACGATGCTTATCACAGCGTCCCTGCTGCTTGTCGCCCTTATAGTCATTGGCGTGCTGTGTTCCGAATCCATATCCAGGAGGATATTTCCCCTAAAATATGGTGTCGAGGTCGCACAGGCGGCAAAGACCTATGACCTTGACCGCTGGCTCGTTTATGCGGTAATAAAGGTCGAAAGCGATTTTGTTCCGGACGCACAAAGCCATGCCGGCGCAACGGGGCTTATGCAGATAATGCCGGAGACGGGCGAGTGGGTCATGTGGCGAAAGGGCGAAGAATACGACAGCTCCAGGATAACAGAGCCCGGGTACAATATTGAAATAGGGTGCTATTTGCTGTCGTATCTGCTGGAACGCTATGACGGAAACCTCGATTTTGCTATTGCGGCTTACAATGCCGGAAGCGGTAAGGTTGACGAATGGCTGAACAGTCCCGAATACTATGATGGAGAGACGCTGAAAATACCGTACGCCGAGACCTCAAACTATGTTGCAAAGGTAAAATACTCTTATGAAAAGTACAAAAAACTTTATGATTAGGGCTGCTGCCCTCATGCTGGCGCTTGCCGCTGCGGCGCTCATGGGCTGTTCGAGAGCACCTGAACATACTCCGGAACCTGCCTCGCCGACGCCGAATGTGACGAGTGAGCCGCAGGCGGTGCAGGGCGGCACGCTGCGCCTGCCGATGCCGGAAAATATTTCGCTTTCCGATGGGGGGTATGACCCTCTATTGGTCACTACGGAGGAGATGTATCAGCTTTTTTCGCTCGTCTATGACCCTCTTATCGCTGTGGATACGAGCAATATGCTGACCCCTTCGCTCGTTCAGAGCTGGACTCCGTACACGAATGACGGAAAATGGATGCTTAAGCTTAGAAGCGGAGTTACATGGCATGACGGCAGTCCCTTTACCGCCGACGACGTCATCTATACCTTCAATCAGATCCGTGAGATCCGGGACGGCTATTATTCCGACGCCGCAAAGAACATCTCCGATATGTACAAGCAGGACGACCTTACCTTGATCGTTGCAAGCAATTCGGTCGGACTCTCTGCGCTGTACAGCCTCAATTTCCCGGTGAAGAAGGCTGATTCCGATGCGGTAATGCTTGGAACGGGCGCATACCGTGTGGACAAGGTTTCGGATGAGCGGATAATATTGAAGGTAAATACCGTTTGGTGGGAAAAGACTCCGAACATCGCCACTGTAGAATTCCTCGCAAGAGGCTCTAATGATTTGGCGATTGCCTCGTATGAAGCGGATATGCTGGACTTCGTTTCAACATCTAAGCTTGCCGTCGGTCAGTACGCCTCCGCAGGAGAAACGATAGTTGCCGACTGCATGACTCAACAGATGGAAACGCTTTTGATAAACCACAATAACGGGCTTTTAGCCGACAAACGCTTCCGCTCGGCGCTGGCGCATCTCATCGACAGAAGCTCGATAATCACGAATGTATACCTGAACAAGGCTCGCTCGAGCGATGTGCCGTTTCCTCCGGACTCATGGCTTTACGACAGCTCACAGGTCGTGTTTGACTATAATATCGATACGGCCCTGAAGCTTCTCGCCGAATGCGGCTGTACGTGGGACGAGGACGGCAAGCTCATAAAGGATGGCAGCGCCGTCACGCTTCGCCTGCTGTGCGGCAGCACCACCGACAACTCCGTACGCGCAGATGAGGCCGCCATGATAGCCGATAACCTTCGCGGCGCGGGTATTGATGTGCAGCTCATTAATCTTGAGCATGACCTGAACAAGGAGGACAACCCATTCCTGACCGCGCTGTCCGGCGGGGATTGGGATCTGGCTGCCGTTGGGTTCAACCTTTCGGAGAGCAACGATCTGTCCAAATTCCTCCTGACCAACGGAAGGAACAATTTCGGAGGCTATTCCGACAGCAGGATCGATAGCCTGGTCGCATTGATGAACAGAGCCGGCAGTGAAACGGCGATGAGAGAACGTGCATATGAGCTGCAGGCGGCGTTTACGGGGGAGCTGCCGTTCATCGTGCTGTATTTCAGGCTGAGCAGCGTCATATACAGCGCAAGGATAAACGGTATCGAGACGCTTAGGGAGCCGGGCCTGATGCGGGATATCAGAAAATGGTATTATGTTAAGTAACCCTTTGCGGATGATTTGCAATGGGGCTCGGGCCGCTTCGACGGCCCGTTTTTTTCACCGAAGCGGTTTGACTTTATTTTGAAATCATGCTAATATATCGACAAAATAAGTTGACAGGGATATCGAATGAGGACAGTTTATAAGTACATAAAGCCGGTGCTATGGCCTATGATCGGCGGCTTGACGCTAAAATTCATTGCCGCAATGTTCGATCTGACCATACCGTATTTTCTTGAAACCATAATCGATAAGGCAGCTCCGACGGGGCAAATAAATCAGGTCCTGTTCTGGGGCGTGGTTATGCTCGTGTGCTCCGTTTTGGCTCTCGTTACGAATGTTACAGCCAACCGCATGGCGGTCAGGAATACGAGCAAGGTCACAAAAACGCTGAGGCATGACCTTTTTGCAAAGATTTCCCACCTCTCTGCGAGAAAGACCGATGAATTCACGGTATCATCGCTCATATCAAGGCTTACTACCGACAGCTACAATGTCAACGATATGCTCGTGCGAGTTCAACGCATCGGCGTACGCGCTCCGTTTTTGCTCATAGGGGGAATAATTATCACATTGACCCTCGACCCCGTGCTCACACTGGTGTTGGTTGCAATGCTCCCGATAATCGCGGTGGTGGTCTATTTTGTGACCAAGTACAGCGTACCCATATATACCCATTGCCAGCAGATACTCGATAAGCTCGTACGCACCGTGCAGGAGAATGCGACCGGCGTCAGGGTTATAAAGGCGCTCGGCAAGGGCGAGCATGAGCGGAAACGCTTTGATAATGTAAATGCCGGCCTTGCCAACGAAAACAAGAAGGCAGGCGTTATCATGGCGATAACCAACCCGGCAGCTACCATCGTGCTGAACATCGGTTTGACATTGGTCGTGATCGTGGGCGCGCGCAGGGTGAACTCCGGCTTGACCGAACCGGGTACAATACTTGCGTTTTTGAGCTATTTCACCATCATATTGAATGCAATGCTCGGCATAACAAGGGTGTTCGTCATTTGTTCCAAGGGCTCCGCAAGCGCAAAGCGCATTGAGAGCGTGCTGCTTGCCGAGGATGATATGCCGATACTTCCCGAAGAGGAGAACGCTCAAACGGAAAATGCGGACGCGCCGCATATAGAATTCAGGGGCGTCACCTTCAGCTATAATAAAAAGGAAGAAACGGACGGACTGCGATCCGAGGAAAGGGACTATATAAAGAACAATCTTACCGATATCAGCTTCACTCTCAACAGGGGGCAGACATTGGGCATCATAGGCGCGACCGGCAGCGGCAAGTCCACGATAGTCAATCTGCTGATACGTTTTTACGACCCGGATAAGGGAACGGTTCTGGTTGACGGAAGGGATGTCAGATGCATCCCGCGTGAAGAGCTGTGCAAAAAGTTCGGCATAGCATTTCAGAACGACTTTATCATGGCGAATTCTATCTTTGAGAACATCAGCTTCGGAAGGGATCTGACCGAGGAGCAGGTCAACCGTGCGATAGTTCTCGCCCAAGCCAAGCAGATGATTGACGAGCTTCCCGAAGGCACCGGATATAGGCTTACCGCAAGGGGAACAAATATCAGCGGCGGACAGAAGCAGCGCATGCTGATTGCCCGAGCGGTGGCGGCAGAGCCGGAGATACTGATACTCGACGATTCGTCCAGTGCGCTCGACTACAAGACCGACGCAAGCCTCAGAAAGGCGCTCCACAGCAGCCTTCCGGATACTACGACCGTCATTATCGCTCAGCGCATAAGCTCGATAATGAATGCGGATCTGATCCTGGTGCTGGACGAGGGACGCATAATCGGAAGGGGAAGGCATTCGGAACTGATGGAATCCTGCCCCGAGTATAAGCTCATTGCGGATACACAGATGGGAGGTGCGGCATAATGCCCAAGATGACACAGATGGGTGCTGTTTCTCCTGCGGAAGCAAAGCGAACGGAGACTACAAAGAAGGCTGACATGGGCTATATAATGAAGCGCCTGTGGAAGTACCTGTCCAAGCATAAGTTCATTATCGCCGTATGCATAGTGCTGGTCATAGTCGGCAACCTGCTGGCGCTCTGGGGGCCTCGCCTTTCGGGCAAAGCCATCGGTGCGATAGGCATCGAGCCGGGCACGGCGGACTTTGAGACGGTAGGCTACTATACCTCGCTGATGATAGTATTTTACATCATCAGCGGAGTCATGAACTTTATCCTGACGGTGCTGCTCGTTAAGCTGTCAAGGAATGTCACCTATGAGATGCGCAGGGATGTTTTCAATAGGCTTACGACCCTGCCCGTGGGCTTTTTCGATACACGCCAGACCGGCGACATTATCTCCGTTATTTCCTATGATATAGATACGGTGAACGCCTCGCTGTCGAGCGATCTGCTTCAGATAGTCAAGAGCCTGATAACGGTCGTTGTCTCATTCATAATGATGTTGACGATAAAGCCTGAACTTGTGCTCATCTTTGTCGTCACCGTCCCGATCTCGATGCTGTTTTCGCGCTATATCACAAAGAAGGTTCGTCCGCTGTTCAGAAAGCGCAGCAGAAAGCTGGGGGAGATGAACGGCTATGCCGAGGAGATGATCGACGGACAGAAGATAACGAGAGCGTATAACCGTGAGAATGTGGTCATCGCAGGCTTTGATGTAAAGAATGGGGAAGCGATAGACGCCTATAACAACGCCGAGGTCACGGCCACGGCAATGGGGCCTTCCGTCAATTTCATAAACAACCTTTCGCTGACACTGGTAAGCGTATTCGGAGCTATCCTCTATATCAACGGAGGGATAGGCCTTGACGGAATATCCTCGTTTGTTCTGTACTCAAGGAAGTTTTCGGGCCCGATAAATGAAACGGCAAATATCTTTGGCGAGCTTCAATCCGCATTCGCCGCTGCGGAGAGGGTGTTCAGGCTAATTGACGAAGCTCCCGAGCCGGAGGATGCTCCGGATGCGGAGGTCCTCACCGATGTGGTCGGGGATGTGGAGCTTAAGCATGTGGATTTCGGCTATGTTCCGGAGCGGACAATAATTAAAGATTTCAGTCTAACCGCTCCGCACGGCAGCCTCATAGCGATAGTCGGCCCCACCGGAGCAGGAAAGACGACAATAATCAATCTTCTGATGCGTTTCTATGATGTGAACAGCGGCAGCATAACGATAGACGATAAGTCGATATACGGCATGACCCGAGAAAGCCTCCGTGGAGCATATACTATGGTCTTGCAGGATACATGGCTGTTCAGCGGAAGCATCATGGAAAACATCGCCTATGCCAATGAGAATGCAACCAAGGAAGATGTTATAGCCGCCGCCAAGGCAGCACATATCCACAACTTTATCATGCGCTTGCCGAATGGCTATGACACGATCCTGAGCGATAACGGCACGAGCATTTCCAAGGGACAAAAACAGCTGATGACCATTGCGAGAGCTATGCTGCTCGATTCGCATATGCTCATACTTGACGAGGCAACGAGCAATGTTGATACCCGCACCGAGATGATAATACAGTCCGCAATGCGTGAACTTATGCGGAACAGGACCTGCTTTGTTATTGCGCACAGGCTCTCCACGATTCGGAATGCGGATAACATCCTCGTTGTGAGGGACGGCTCCATCGTCGAAAGCGGCAGGCACGAGGAGCTGCTTGAGCGGAACGGATACTACGCAGAACTGTTTTATTCGCAATTCGAGGTCTATTGAATAATAAGGCGTCGGAGATCGCAGATCGTGATAAAAAAGGACAGTTAACCCTATTGTGAACGTGCGATTATAAAAAAAGTTGAAAACATCCAACAAAAGTGTTGGCGTGTCTATTGAGTTTACTCAAAATAAGGCTTGACCAATGGGAAATTTGGTGCTATACTATTTGTTGTAACTTAATCAAGCGCTTGGGTATTTAAACATTTTAAAACCACTTGATTTTTTTGCCAGACCTTAGAATGTCCTAAAGAGGAGCACGGAGGAGTAAATGAAGAGGCTGTATTATCCCGTTATTGATGCAATGCTCTACATTATGAACATTGTCAGCGGTTCTACGGTGCGAAAGAATGCCGAGACGTACAAGAACGATCATCCGGATGTTAAGGATCAGATCCTTTCCGTTATTGATAAGGCAGTAATGCTGGAGGATATTATCAGCGCTTCTGTCAGCATCGATTCTCCGCTGTTTGATTTTTATTTCTCTCAAGATATAGGGGGCAAGGCCAGCGTGCCCGTCATGTCCAGCGCAGCATCCCTGCTGCTTTCATATCTTGCGCATTATTCACCGGAAGCGTACACCGTCGATGAAACGATCGAGGCAAGGCTAAGCGTTACCAAGAAGCAGAAGATGACGATCTTTTCCGGGAATGGGCTTATCAACAGCTTTGCAGGCGATGAGGAACTTGACAGGATAATCTGTGAAGAGAACGAAGAAGCATTGCTCTGGTTCATGACCAATATGGACATCAGTGCGCCGATGAAACGCAAAATATTCAGCCTTTACCGGAATTACGACGAGCATATCCGCACAATGCTGGAGCTTATGCGGCCTATAGTCGACCTGATAATAGCCAACGAGCCCCTGTATGGCGACTGCATTCGTGATATAGAGGATAAGATCAACTGTACTTCGGATGTTCGCAGAATGATCGGTGATAGCTGCGGTATGATATTGCCGGAATCCGATGATTGCAGCATCTACCTCAATCTGTTCGATTCAACGAGCATTACTCTGCATGAAAGCACCGATCGCTCAACGCTGGACGTGTATGTCGGAGTGTTCTTCGAAAAGATGACGAATCTGTTCTATCACGGCTGCGACAGCAACAAGCTGGCTTCCTGCTCAAAGGCGCTTGCGGACAGCGTGCGTATCGAGATACTTCAGGCAATATGCGCCACTCCGCGTTACGGCCTCGAGCTTGCGGAAATGTTTGATATCTCCGCTTCGATGGTATCGTATCATATGAGCAAGCTTGCGCTCAACGGTTTCGTTGAGAGCACTCTTCGGGACGGGAAGGTCTATTATACCGTGCGCATGGACAATATCGAGGTCTATGTGGACAACCTGAAACGGTTCCTAAAGTCACCGTACATCAAAAGAGATAATTGATAAATACTGCTGCCCGGGCTGCCCGGGCAGCTTTGCTCGTTTTGGGGAGATTCGCATAAGGATATGTTGACGAAGATAACCCGATAGTAATTGCGGCTTTGGCATTAACTATGGGATTGATAATCAATTTATCGATCCGGACGCGCAAAAAGCTTCGTCAGCATCGAGATAAAGCGGTCGGTGCAATCGTAATTGACCGAGTAATAAACCCTTGAACAATCGTTTTCCAGTTTGATAAGTCCAACAGCAAGAAGGGCGTTAATGTGGTGGGAAACCGTTGCCGGGGTCAGGGACAGAACCGACGCCAGCTCGCGGCCGTATTTGGGACCGTCCAGAAGAAGGGTCAGTATGTCAAAACGGCTCCTGCTGCCCAGTACATTCATAACGGACGACAGCTCAGAGTTCGAATCGTTCATGATACAGTTTTTCAGGAGCGTGTATAGTACTCCCATGCCTCCGAAAACCGCAGTTTCATCGTCCAAAAAAGAAAATAGGAATTTATCAAAATAGGTGAAAAGCGGATAGACGGAATAGCTTTTGACGCTTGAAAGGCTGCGCTTGAGCAGCTGTGAGAAGAATTCCTCCTCATCATCACGGGTTTTGATGTGCTTAATGCTGTTCTTATATATCTCAAGCAGGGGCGAGATAAGCTCTTCGCAGCGCTTGAATTCTTCTGCGACAGGCAAAAGCGTCCTTTCCAGCATATCCATATAGACCGATGGATGCAGGACCAGGTCGATGAGAAGAAGCTTGTTTTCACTGCAGATGGAGCTCCCCATTATGATATCGAACAGCTCGGATTGAGTTGGCGCATTTTCCGGAGCTTCACCGAGAATCTGAGAAGCTATTCGTGATCCGATATTCCCAATATCGTTGCGCGCTTTTTCAAAGCAGTCTTCCGGCGAACCCAGTCTTTCGATATCACCGATGAGAAGGTTGGCCGTGAAGAAATTCCCGGGTATATGCGGGTCTATCGGTTCATTATCAAGAACGGAATAGAGCTTGCGAATCTCCTCATCTTCCACGGTAATGCCGCCCTCGAGCTTTGATTCAAGCTCGGTTAGGAGCATAAAGCTTTTATCGGCGTCAAACTTTGCCTGACGGTTGCTTATATCGCACTTTTCCCAAATTGTCTTTGTCGAGATCCCAAGTTGCCTGTTCGCCAGGAAGAAATGTGCTTCCAGCAATGGCAGAGGTTCAAAATACATCATAATCCCATCCTCCGCATTCTTTGCGATTGAATCAATGCAAATAGAAGCGTTAGACCGAAATCTAAACTTCATTTCTGCTCGATGCGGTAATTATATCATACTTTTTCAAAAAAAGCTATTGACAAGCGTGGCAAAATGGATTATATTGATGTCAATCTTATTTGCGTTAGAAAAATATCTAACGCATGCTAACAGAAAGCGAGGAACCATGATGAAAAGACTATGTTCACTGTTTGTCGCCGCAATGCTTATTCTGAGCTTCGCCGCAATGCCTGCATTGGCAATCACAAGCTCGGAAATATCAGCGCCGATGATCCTCAACAGTGCAGGCGATGATGAGAGTTTTCCACCATTGATCCATGCAAGCGAACAGGAGGGTATTCCTGCCGGCCTTGAAGAAGGCAGACCTGTAATGGCAGAGGATGTCTATTCGGACAGAAACGGAAGTTTCAATGCATCCAATAAAACCTTGGCTGAATCTGCCGATGAAGGTGTCGAACTCTATGGATTTATGCTCACAAGGATGGAAGACAATGAGGAAGGACTGTATAGCTTTCCGCGCACTTGGGTCTCGTTCTTGGACACCAATCCGTTGGAGGTCAATGAAATAGGCCCGATGCCGGAAGAAGATCAACTGAATGTTTTGTGTGCGGTTCAGGTTGGAGATAAGGTTTACGGCTATGATCAGTTTGGACGTTATTTCAAACTGGATTTTGAAGCTTTGATGTTTGGCGAGGTCGTGATCGAATTCATAGGTGAATGCAATGTTACCGGAGGTCCGGATTTCTTCTATCCGCATGAGATGGCATATGATTACAGCTCAGGCAGGACATATATAATCAACTACCTCAGCACAATATGGGAGATTGACATGGAGACCGGGGACATAATCCCTGATTCCGGTGTGAACATCCACGGCAATATTCCTGAATTGGGGGAGTACGATACACAGTATGTCTACGGCTTTGATATCGACCTTGACGGCACCGCATATATTATGATTGCAGGTTATGGGATGTCATGGGGCGGCAACGGCTGCTCAAGGCTTGCAACGATCGACCTTTCGACCGGAGAATTCACGGTGATCGGACAGACGACTGCGCACTGCTTCCAGGAACAGTCCATGTGCTTCGACCACAACACGGGCGTTCTGTACTGGGCGCAGTTTGCTGCCGTCTATGGGCAGGAACCGATGGATCTATATAAAGTGAACACGGAGACGGCAGAGATTGAGCTTTGCGGAAGAATAACCGAATACGGCGCAGAGATCCTGGGCATGTTCGTTCCGTATTTCGGCGGCAGCCCGGATCCCAATCCTACGGAAACCCCGGTGGTTACGGATGAGCCCATCGTCACGGATGAACCCGTCGTCACGGATGAACCCGTCGTCACGGACGAACCCATCGTCACGGACGAACCCATCGTCACGGACGAACCTGTCGTTACCGACGAGCCCATTGTCACGGATGAACCTATCGTTACGGATGAGCCCATCGTCACGGATGAACCCATAGCAACTGATGAACCCGATACTCCCGTACCTCCGACCGGCGGCATCGCATTGATCGGCGCAGGCATCACGGCGATAGTTACCGGCGCAGGCATCATGCTGATAAGGAAAAAGTAACTTCATTTATCATTTGCGAGAATTCTCTTTGTGATCCCATGGCTGTATCAAACCCATTAATGAATTGGGCTTTGATACAGCCGCTTTTACTTGAAAGAGACAGCAGAACATGATATAATACCGGCATGGAAAAACACTATACGACTTATGAACTTGGCAGGCGAAGCTTATTCGCCTGGCTTGCTGCAGTGCTTGCGGTCATATCTATGGCAATGCGGATCGTCTATTACAGCCTTCCACTGGAGGGAGCGGAGGGCGTAAACTCGACATGGCATGTCTTCTTCCTGATAGTAGTACCATGCATAGCCTGCGCGTGGTTCGTTTATACGCTTCTTAGGTATGGCGGACAGAAGAAGCTCTATAAAACAGCAATGCCGCTGCTTCTGTTCATGGTATTTTCCATCGCAAGAAGCTGTGCGCTATATGGCGAAAAGCAGATAATTACAAGCGGCTGGCTGCTTGCGCTTGCGATAGTCATAGCGGTCGCCTTTGCATTCGTTTACAGGCACACGGTCAACCCAGGTGGCTTTAAGCACAGGACCGTTGCCTGCGTTTTGGGATTAGCCATAATTATCGCAAGGATCATACGAATCTTCGTTATTGTTATTCCGCAGGGCGCAGGGTTTGTTGAACTGATGCCCGAGCTTAGCTCGCTGCTGGTGCTCACGGCATACGAAGTAGTGCTCCTGTGCATGGACAAGATCGAGGGCGACCGTCCGTTCCCGATGGCAGGCGACCGTCCCGACGGAAGAAGGCTTCGCAGCCTGGATCCGATTTCCGGAGTAGCCGTTTACATCATGCCCGATCGTAACGGCGCAAGCAACCTTTTCAAGGATAGCTTTGAGTGCAGCAATGCGGAGAAATACATTCGTGAAAAGCGTGAACAGGGGCTTGAAAACTTTGGCTATACCCATCTTATCCTTGCCGCATATGTCCGAGCGGTAAGCCAGCGCCCCGGCATCAATCGCTTCATCGCAGGGCAGAAGGTGTACTCAAGGGGTCATGATGTCGAGGTGTCCATGGCGGTCAAAAAAACGATGGCGACCGACGGCGGAGAGACGATCATCAACATTCATTTCGATGTTCACGACACCGCAGAGGATGTCTACCGCAAGTTTAACGAACAGCTCCTGCAAGCCAAAGCATCTGAAGAGCTTGACAGTCAGTTCGACAGTGTTGCAGGGCTTCTCAATTTGATTCCGGGCGTTCTGATGAAGTTCACGATCTGGGTGCTCAAAACATGCGATTATTTCGGACTACTGCCCAAGTTTTTGCTGCACATAAGCCCGTTCCATGCTTCCGGATTTATCACCAGCATGGGTTCGCTGGGCATTCCCCCGATTTATCATCATCTCTATGATTTCGGCAATATCCCCATCTTCCTTGCCTTCGGCATCAAGCGCAGGCAGTGCGAGCTGATGCCCGATGGGAGCGTTGTGCAGAAAAAGTACATCGACTTTTCCGTAGTTACCGATGAGAGGATCTGCGACGGCTTCTATTTCGCTTCTGCAATTAAGCTCACAAAGCGTTATCTAAACCAACCGGAGCGTTTGGATGAAGCGCCCGAGACCATAGTTGAGGATGTGTATTGATGGAAAAAACCAAGAATAAGGGAAATATCATTGCCGCTGTCATTGCGGTGTCCGTTATTGCCTTCTTTGCGCTCGTGCTGATTATTCCGGCGAGCAGAGAGGTGTTTAAGTCCCTGTCATCGTCTCATCCATATATCATGGGTTTTCTAAAGTTTGGGCTGCTTGCGAGCTGCGGCGAGATATTTGCTCTGCGCATAAAGCGAAAAAGCTGGGCTTTCCCGAACTATTTCCACTTTCGCGCGCTGATATGGGGCGCAATCGGTACCGCCATCACCTTTATGATGAAGGTCTATACCTATGGCGTCGTTGGCATGATGGAGCACGGCCTGCTGCCTGCCCTTAAGAATACCGAATCTTTTTGGAACAGTCTTTTGAGGGCGTTCTTTACGGCGGCGGTGATGAATCTGACATTCGGCCCCACGTTCATGGCGTTTCATAAGTGTACTGATACCTATCTCGATCTTCGCGCGCAGGGCGTGAAAAAGCCCGGGCTGAAGAGGACAATAGAAACTGTCAACTGGCATGGTTTTGTGAGCTTTACGCTCCTAAAGACGATACCGCTGTTCTGGATACCGGCGCACACCGTAACCTTTATGCTCCCTGCGGAATATCAGGTGATAATGGCTGCTGCGCTGTCCATAGCCCTCGGCATAATGCTGTCGCTCAAGAAGAATTAAAACAGTACCGTAAAGAGCTGCTTTCGAGCAGTTCTTTCTTTTTGTATGGACGATGCTCAGTATAGTCCGCGCTCATCGGAGAACTGACGGAAATTGAAGGCCCAAGGAGGTATGGGGAAGGCAGCTCAAGAACGGTTTTGCCGCAATCCACACTTGCCGAAATGCCAAGGCAGGGGTATAATAATAGCAGCATTTGGCACAAAAGAGGGAGAAAATGAAAAAGAATCATAAATACGCACTGCGGCGGGCGTTGCTCGTCGCGATACCGCTGATCATACTCGCAATAGTTCTTGTATGCGTTAACAGCTGCAAGCGCGAGGACTATCGGGTGCTGCAGGCCGATGAGATAGCCCGGTACACGCAGGGCAACGAATACAGCAGCCGTGAACAGGAGGATTTTGTTGAGGCGGCGCTGTCGCTTGTCGGCAAGGTCCGCTATTTCTGGGGGGGAAAAAGCTCCGCTGTCGGCTGGGACGATGAGTGGGGGACGATGAAAACAGTCACAAGCTCCGGAAGCAGCACGACGGGAACGGAACGGCCGTATGGGCTTGATTGCTCGGGATATGTAAGCTGGTGCTTCATCCAGACAGGAGCAACGCCGCAGCAGATGAGCCAAAGCATCGGCGAAGGAACGTGGAATCAGTGGCAAAAGTCAGGCGAGATAGATAAAATTGAAGCGCGTCTGGGCGATATCGCGTTCATCAATCGCTATCCGGGCGCAACCGGCAATCATATAGGTATAGTCGTTGGATTTGATGCGGAAGGCGAGCCGCTGATAGCGCACTGTACGCCGAGCTACGATGATGTGGTCGTATCGACCTGCGGCGATCAGTTTCGATACTTCAGACGCCCTGCTTTCCTGCAAGATAATCGGCAGTAAGAAACAATTACGGAGGTTAACATGCTCATAATCGGCATCTGCGGCGCAAGCGGCAGCGGAAAATCAACCCTTGCGGAGAATATTCGTGACCGTCTTAACGGAAAGGCGATGATCATTCCGATGGACTGCTACTATAACGATCACCCCGAGCTCTGCTTTGAAGAGCGTGCGCTGCTCGATTACGATCAGCCGTCATCGTTTGCGATGGACGAATTCTATGAGGATCTCTTAAAGCTCAAACGCGGCGAGCGGATAACCACCAAACAGTACGATTTTGACAGGCATAGACGCAATGATTCGGACGAGCTCATTGAACCTCCGGAAGTGCTGATAATCGAGGGGATTCATACCTTTGCAGATTCCAGGGTGCTGGATATAATGGATATCAAGTTCTATGTCGACGTCGATTCCGACGTCTGTCTGACGCGCAGGATAAAGCGTGATGTGCGTGAGCGCGGCAGGGAAGCACTCGATGTGTGCAGACAGTACATAGCGACCGTTAAGCCTGCCTTTGACAGCATCATAAGCAAATACCGTGAGGCCTGCGACGTATGCGTTGTCCGAGGAGGAAAGAACGATGTCGCAGCGGAAATGGCAGCCGCTTTTATCGAAAAGAGGCTTGCGGGAAAATAATTGCAGTCCTAAGGCTGCCTGCTTGGAATATATCCGCCTGCTCTGCCAATACTATACTAATTAAGTTCGTCTTGCGGAGGAACAATGAGTAAGCTGAGATCCTATCTAAAATCGATGGGGAAATACCTATTCGTGGTAGCCTGCGGCGTGCTCCTGTATATGTTGTGCGAGCATTTTACCGCTGTGAGGAAGGTCATAAAGACGCTGCTGTCAGTGCTGACTCCGGTAATGCTCGGCATTGCGTTTGCGTATCTTGTCAACCTTCCTGCGTCGTTCCTTGAACGGCTGTTTGCCGGAAAGAAACCGGGAGAGCGGAGGAAGCGAAGGGCATACCTGCTCTCGGTTTTCTGTTCGTTCGTTCTGATAGTCGGCATCCTGGTGTTCATGATGTGGATGGTCATTCCCAAGGTTGCGGACAGCATAGCCATTCTTGCGGACAATTTCGACACCTACTATGAAAGCTTTGTTAACTGGGCAACGGAATTTTGGGACGGGCTGAATCTAAATGATGATGCTGCAGCACAGGTTTCGGAGATGCTGGCCAAGCTTCAAAACTGGCTTATTGGCGTAGTTCCAAAGCTCCTTAACTATACATTTGACGCCGTCGGAGTGGTTGCGGATATCGTGCTCGCATTTGCCCTCAGCATATATCTGCTGATAGATAAGCATAGGCTGCTCGCCCATACCAGGCGATTCATCCGCGCAGCGTTCAGCGAGGAGAGGGCCGAAAGGATACTGGATATCTGCTCGTTCACCAACAAGACCTTCCGGGGCTATTTCGGCGGACAGATAATCAGCAGCACGCTTATTGGCATCGGCTGCTATATCGGGATGAGAATATTCAAAATGCCCTTCCCCGAAATGATTAGTTTGCTGATAGGCGTATTTGCCATGATCCCCATCCTAGGCCCATGGCTGAGCACCGTTCCAAGCGCATTTATCATTCTGATGGCGTCGCCGAACGACCCGATGATGGCGGTATGGTTCGTAATACTCGTAGTCGTCGTTCAGCAGATCGACAACAACATCACTTATCCGCTCGTCGTCGGCGATGCGGTCGGTCTGTCCAGCGCATGGGTACTGATTGCTATAATTGTATTTGGAGGTTTATTTGGGTTTACCGGCCTGCTGTTCGCAGTCCCCGTGACCGCCGTACTCTATCGCCTGCTGGGCGATTGGACTAATCAGAGAGCCACGGAAAAGGGCATACCGATAGTTGCAAGCGTTCCGACCGTCAATTATGAGCGAAAGAGCAAGCTTTTCAGGCTCATCAACAAGCTGAAGCGGAAGAAGCCGAACGGCGGAAACGATGAAAATACAGGAAACGAAAAAACTGCTGAAGCCAACGAAACCAAAGAAAACAAGGAAGATAATAAAGAACAGGAATAATCGACAAAGAGGCAACATATGAACAAATTCTTCGGTCATCTGCGGACGGTCATGAAGCACCGCCGGACGGTATTCGTACACTGCTGCCGCGCAGGGATCCCGTGGCAGGGGCTTTGGCATGATTTTTCAAAATACTCGCCGTCCGAGTTTATACCGAGCGTTAAGCACTACGCAGGAGGCGTGAAAAGCCCCAATGAACTTGAACGCGCGGACTACGGCTTTTCGCTGGCTTGGATGCACCATAAGGGCAGGAATAAGCATCATTTCGAGTACTGGACGGATTATGACCCCGTGACGCATGAGATGAGCCCGGTCAAGATGCCGAAAAGGTATATTGCGGAGATGTTCTGCGACCGCGTGGGTGCAAGCAAGGTGTACAAGGGAAATGCATATACGGATGCCGCTCCATATGAGTATTATATGAGGGCAAAGGCAAGGCGAAAGATCCATCCGGAAACCGCTGCTCAGATTGAAATGCTGCTCGAAATGCTCCGCGATAAGGGCGAAAAAGAAACCTTTTGCTATATCAAGCATGTGTTTTTGCGGCAGAATAAGGACAATAAATAGCGTTCTCAGCTTCCCGAAAGGGGAGCTGATTTCAGTTTTGGCACTTCTTTTGAGCAAATATATTTATAAAAAAGTCATTTTGGGGGCTTGACTTTCATCCTGGGCTTGATTATAATGCTATCTTGTATAAGTATCGTTATAATGCGGTAGTTTCGGGATTTTATGAACGTGCTGCCGTAGTTATGCGAAAAAACTCTTTAGCTTCAATGAAAAATCAGCTTTCAGCGATATGCCTTGAGCATGAAGGGATATGCTCCGCGCCGCTTAGGCATCGATGAAACAATCCAGAGAAAGGAAGCTTTCGCGCTGCGAAAGTCACGGTCATAACAATGTTGCATGAAGTAAAGATGGGAAAAAAGACTCGTTACAGCTTTGCCCATAATCAAGAAATTCTCGATATGCCCGACCTCATCGAGGTGCAGAAGGCGTCATATCGTCAGTTTATTGACCATGGCCTGGGCGAAGCTTTGGCGGATATTTCTCCCATTAGGGACTATTCCGGCAGATTTACCTTAGAGTTCATCGGATATTGGATCGAAGAACAAAACGCCAAGTACAGCGTTGCCGAAAGTAAGGAACGCGACACCAATTATGCGGCTCCGCTCAAGGTCAGGGTCCGTCTCATCAACAATGAGACCCACGAAATCAAGGAGAGCGACGTCTTTATGGGTCTGTTCCCGCTGATGACCGATCAGGGAACTTTCATAATCAACGGTGCGGAGAGGGTCATAGTAAGCCAGCTCGTCCGTTCGCCCGGTGCATACTACACCGAGACCGTGGATAAGGTTGGCAGAAGGCTTTTCAGCGCGCAGGTGATCCCCAACCGCGGCGCATGGCTCGAATATGAGACCGACAGCAATGAGATCCTCTATACAAAGATAGACCGTCAGCGCAAGATGCCTGCGACGGTTCTGCTCCGTGCTATCGGCTACGGCACAAACGCTCAGATCCTCGACCTGCTCGGCGAGGAGGAAAGGCTGCTGAAGACCCTCGAGAAGGATACCTCCAAATCCACCGGAGCAGCGCTTCAGGAGATCTATAAGCGCCTGCGTCCCGGCGAACTCGAAAACGAGGAGAACGCCAAGTCCCTTTTGACCTCCCTGTTCTTTGACAGAAGATATGACCTTGCCCGTGTCGGCAGGTATAAATTCAATTATAAGCTCAGCCTTGCGGCGCGTATCAAGGGCTTTGCTGCCGCCGAGAATGTTATCGACCCGAAAAGCGGCGAGCTGCTCGTGTCAGAGGGCGAGATCATCTCCGAGGATGCTGCAAAGGCCATCGAAAACGCCGGCGTACTGGGCGTTTATATCATCGCCTCCGAAAGGCGCATCCGCGTAGTCGGCAATCACTTTGTCGATGCGGCATGCTATCTCGACTTTGACCCCAAGGAAGTGGGCATCAACGAGCATGTCTACTATCCTGCGCTGATGGAGCTTCTTGAGACCAAGAATGAGATGACGGATGAAGAATTCCGTGAATCTCTCAAAGAAAATCTCTTTGAGCTCATACCGCATCATATCATTCCTGCCGATATGGTCGCATCGGTCAGCTACCTGATGGGGCTTCCGTACGGCATCGGCAAATGTGACGATATAGACCATCTCGGCAACCGCCGCATCCGTTCGGTAGGCGAGCTGCTTCAGAACCAGATCCGCGTGGGCCTTACAAGGCTTGAACGTGTGGTCCGTGAGCGCATGAGCATTCAGGATGCCGATACCGGCGCCGTTGTGCCGCTCAATCTTATAAATATTCGTCCTGTGACCGCTGCTATCAAGGAATTCTTCGGTTCCTCTCAGCTTTCACAGTTTATGGATCAGACCAATCCGCTTGCGGAGCTTACACATAAGCGCAGGCTTTCCGCTCTCGGCCCCGGAGGTCTGAACCGTGATCGCGCGACCTTCGAAGTTCGTGACGTTCACTATTCCCACTACGGAAGAATGTGTCCTATCGAGACCCCCGAAGGTCCCAACATCGGCCTTATCAACTCGCTTGCAACCTATGCAAGGATAAACGAGTACGGCTTCATCGAAGCTCCCTACCGCAGGATCGATAAGATCAACCACCGCATTCTCGATGATATAGTGTATCTGACCGCTACTGAGGAGGACGGAAAGATCATCGCTCAGGCAAGCGAGGCCACCGTTACCGATGAAAACGGCAATACATGGTTCGCAAAGGAACGCGTTGTTGCCCGTCAGCTCGATCAGATCATCGAGGTTCACGCTACGGATATAGACTATATGGACGTTTCCGCAAAGCAGCTCGTATCCGTCGCGACCGCAATGATACCGTTCCTTGAGAACGACGACTCCAACCGTGCGCTGATGGGCTCAAACATGCAGCGTCAGGCAGTGCCTCTTCTTGTGACCCAGGCTCCCGTTATCGGAACCGGTATGGAGTATAAGGCTGCTTATGACAGCGGCGTACTCGTGCTGAATGAAACAGCCGGCACCGTAGTGTTCGTTTCCGCTGATAAGGTCGTCGTTGAATCCGATATAGATCACAACCGCAGGGAATACAAGCTTATCAAGTTTAAGCGTTCCAACCAGGGCACCTGCGTAAATCAGCGCCCGGTCGTCTCTGTCGGCGATCATCTTGAAAAGGGCGACATCATAGCGGACGGCGCATCCACCTCCAACGGCGAGATCGCGCTCGGCAAGAATATTCTTATCGGCTTCATGAACTGGGAGGGCTATAACTATGAGGACGCAGTTCTCATCAGTGAACAGCTCGTTCGTGATGACGTTTATACATCCCTGCATATCGAAGAGCATGAGATCGAAGCCCGTGACACCAAACTTGGCCCGGAAGAGATCACCTGCGAGATACCCAATGTCGGCGCTGACGCAATTGCTCAGCTCGACGAAAGGGGCATTATCAGGATCGGCGCAGAGGTACGCTCGGGCGATATTCTGGTCGGTAAGGTGACCCCCAAGGGCGAGACCGACAGGATCTCCAGCGAAGAGCGTCTGCTGCGTGCCATATTCGGCGATAAGGCCAAGGACGTGCGCGATACCTCGCTGCGCGTGCCTCACGGCGAAGGCGGCGTAGTAGTTGATGTCCGCGTATTCAATCGTGAAAACAAGGATGATGAGCTGTCCCCCGGCGTCAACAAGCTTATCAGAGTCTATATAGCTCAAAAGCGCAAGATCTCCGTAGGCGATAAGATGGCAGGCCGCCACGGCAACAAGGGTGTTGTTTCCAGGATACTCCCCATTGAGGATATGCCCTTCCTGCCAGACGGCACTCCCCTCCAGATCGTGCTCAACCCTCTCGGCGTTCCGTCCCGAATGAACATCGGACAGATCCTTGAGCTCCACCTCGGCAAGGCGGCAATGGCGCTTGGTCTCAATATTGCGACCCCCGTTCTTGACGGCGCAACAGAGGATGATATCAAGCTCATGCTCGCAATGTCCAATCCCGACAATACCGAAATGGTCGACCTTATGAAGCTCACCGCCGGCGATGCCGTGAAGATGATGCAGCTTGTTGAGACCGATCCAGAGGTCGGCGCAAAGGCCCGTCGTGCCGCAAGGTATGAGGACGGCAAGACCATCCTCTATGACGGCCGCAGCGGCGAACCCTTTGAAAACCGCATATCGGTGGGCTACATGCATTACCTGAAGCTCCACCATCTCGTTGACGATAAGATCCATGCAAGAAGCACAGGCCCGTACTCGCTGGTCACTCAGCAGCCGCTCGGCGGCAAGGCGCAGTTCGGCGGACAGCGCTTTGGAGAGATGGAGGTTTGGGCGCTCGAGGCTTACGGCGCGGCGCATACCCTCCAGGAGATTCTCACCGTCAAGAGCGACGACTGTGCAGGCAGGGTCAAGACCTTTGAGGCGATCGTCAACGGTCAGAACGTACCCACTCCCGGTATTCCCGAAAGCTTTAAGGTTCTCGTCAAGGAACTCCAGTCGCTCTGTCTGGACATCAAGATCCTGAGAGAGGACGGTACCGAGATACCGCTCAGCGAGCTTACCTGCCTCGACGATGACGATCTGGCTCCTACCGCAAGCCTTGCGGACATTGAGGGAAGCTATGAACGTCAGGGCAAGAGCTCTCACCAGAGCAGGGACTCCGTTGTCGATTTCGATGAATATGATGACAGCGATGAAGACGATGACGATCCCCTGAATCAAGGCTTCTTCGATGAGGAAGATCAGGATTACAACGAATAAGCGCGAAGGGAGAAAATACTTTGTTTGATTTGGTAAATTTTGATGCAATCCAGATTGGGCTTGCATCCCCCGAAAAAATTCGCTCTTGGTCCCACGGCGAGGTCAAAAAGCCTGAGACTATCAATTATAGAACGCTGAAGCCCGAGAAGGACGGACTCTACTGCGAGGTCATCTTCGGACCGACCAAGGACTGGGAATGTCATTGCGGCAAGTATACCAACCGTCACAGGGGCAAGGGCATTATCTGCCCCGAATGCCATGTTGAAGTTACCCGCTCCAAGGTTCGCCGCGAGCGTATGGGACACATCGAGCTTGCCGCTCCCGTGGCTCATATCTGGTATTTCAAGGGCAATCCCTGCCGCATCAAGATGCTGCTCGATATCTCTCCCAAGGATCTTGAGGCCATCATCTATTTTGCCGCGTATGTAGTTCTTGATCCCGGCAACACTCCGCTTTCCTACAAGCAGGTGCTCAATCCCGGCGAATACGCTATGGCCGTCAAGGAGTACGGTTCAAATGCATTCCGCGTAGGCATGGGCGCAGAGGCTATCAAGGAGCTGCTCCAAAATCTCGACCTTCACGCTCTCTCCAAGGAGCTGCGTGAGGATATCAATTCCGGCTCCAGCCAGAAGCGCACAAATGCTATCAAGCGTCTTGAGGTCGTTGAAGCATTCATCAAGAGCGGCAACAAGCCCGAATGGATGGTTCTCGACGTGATCCCGGTCATCCCCCCCGATCTGCGCCCGATGGTACAGCTCGACGGCGGCAGGTTCGCGACCAGCGACCTTAACGACCTTTACAGGCGTGTTATCAACAGGAATAAGCGACTCATCAAGCTGATAGAGGATCGCTCTCCCGATATTATCATCAGAAACGAAAAGCGCATGCTTCAGGAAGCTGTTGACGCTCTTATCGACAACGGCAGGCGTGGCCGCCCCGTGACCGGCCCCGGCAACCGCGCGCTCAAATCCCTTTCGGAGATGCTTCGCGGCAAGCAGGGACGTTTCCGTCAGAACCTGCTTGGAAAGCGTGTTGACTATTCCGGCCGTTCCGTTATCGTTGTCGGCCCCGAGCTGAAGATGTATCAGTGCGGTCTGCCCAAGGAGATGGCGCTCGAGCTGTTTAAGCCCTTCATTATGAAGAAGCTGATCGAGCAGAAGTCCGCTCCCAACATCAAGGCGGCGAAGCGCAAGGTAGAGCGCGTTGAACCGGAGGTTTGGGATGTACTCGAAGAGGTCATCCGTGACCATCCCGTACTGCTGAACCGCGCGCCCACGCTTCACAGACTGGGCATTCAGGCATTCGAACCCGTGCTCGTCGAGGGCAGGGCTATTAAGCTCCATCCTTTGGTATGTACCGCATTCAACGCCGACTTTGACGGCGACCAGATGCCTGTCCATGTACCCCTCTCCGTTGAGGCGCAGGCCGAAGCAAGGTTCCTGATGCTTGCGGCTAACAATATTCTTAAGCCCCAGGACGGCAAACCCGTCATCAGTCCCGCCCAGGACATGGTTATGGGCTGCTATTATATCACGATGCGCACCGATTATCTGTATGATAACGAGATCCGCAAGACGATCAGGGGCATCGTGAAGAATGATGAGTATGTTGAAGAAAAGCTGACCGATGAGGTCATATTCAGGATCTATGCAAAGCAGAGCGAGACCTTCCGCGATGAGTTCATCAACGGAGCAAAGCTTGCAAATCCGGATTTGGATGAAGAAAGGCTCTATCGCTATCTGACCGATTCCCGCCTTCTCAGGATGATGAACGGCGAGCAGAAGGCTTTTGCAAGCGAGAATGAAGCGCTGATGGCATACCAGACCGGCGAGCTGTCACTCCAGGCAATGTGTAAGATCCGTGTTGAGCGTGAGTTCCAAGGTCAGATATACAAGAGGATAATCAATACCTCCCTTGGCAGACTCATTTTCAACCATGTTATTCCCCAGGACCTCGGCTATGTAGAGAGGGAGACCCTCGATGATATGTTCCGCCTTGAGGTCGATAAGCTTGTAGTCAAGAAGGATCTTGGCGATATCATCAACCGCTGCTTCCGTAAGCATGGCCCCACCGCCACCAGCGAGGTTGCGGACCAGATCAAGAATCTGGGTTATAAGTATTCCACCGTTGCAGGCAACACCATTGGCTTCCAGGATATCAATGTGCCCGAGGAGAAGCAGGAATTGCTTGACCGTGCGGATATTGAATGTGAAAAGATCGACAGGCTCTACCGCATGGGTCTGCTGTCCAATTCCGACAGGAAGAGCAAGGTAATTGAGGTTTGGAAGAAGACTGCGGATCAGATCGCAAGCCTGCTCGACGAGAAGAAGAGTCCCATCAACCCCCTGAACATGATGGCAGACTCCGGTGCACGCGGCAGCAAGGAACAGATTCGTCAGCTTGCAGGTATGCGCGGTCTGATGTCCGACCCGAGAGGCCAGACCATCGAGGTGCCTGTACGTTCCAACTTCCGCGAAGGACTGAATGTGCTTGAGTTCTTCCTGAGCTCGCACGGTGCGCGCAAGGGTCTTGCAGATACGGCGCTGCGTACTGCGGACTCCGGTTACCTTACAAGAAGGCTGGTAGACGTCTCTCACAATGTTATCGTTCGTGAAGATGACTGTTTCGCAGAGCGCAACAAGGCTATCGAGGGCATGACATTTGAAGTTCAGCTTCCCGATGAGGATAAGAAAGATCCTATCGCGGCCGCCGCAAGGGACCGCAATGCCAAGGAAAGGATCGACAAGGCATTTGCAGACTTCAAGGAAAGGCTCATCGGAAGGTTTACCGCAGAGGATGTATTCTCACCGAGGACGGGCGAACTCATCGCAGGCATCAATACCATGCTTACCTATGATCTCTGCGACAGAATAGTTAAAGAGAGGGTAACATCCGTCAAGTGCCGCACAGTCCTTACCTGCCAGAGCGAACACGGTGTATGCTGCAAGTGCTACGGCATGAACTGCGCCACCGGCACTGAGGTCACGATCGGCGAAGCGGTCGGTATCGTTGCCGCGCAGGCTATCGGCGAACCCGGTACGCAGCTCACCATGCGTACATTCCATACCGGCGGCGTTGCAACCGCAGAGGATATTACTCAGGGTCTTCCCCGTGTTGAGGAAATATTCGAGGCGCGTAAGCCCAAGGGCTCCGCAGTCATCAGCTCCGTCAGCGGTACGGTTGAGCTTCGTCCCGACGGTAAGACCACCAAGGTCATCATCACCGGTGACGACCCAAGCGAGACCGATGAGAAGTCCATTCCATTCGGTGCAAAGCGCAAGGTCAACGACGGCGACCATGTACGCGCCGGCGATCCGCTGACCGAGGGCCCCATCAATCCCCATGAGATATTGGAGATCAACGGCGTTCAGGAAGTGCAGGCGTATATGCTCAACGAGGTTCAGGCGGTTTACCGCAGCCAGGGCGTTTACATCTCCGACAAGCATATCGAGATCATCATCAGGCAGATGCTGCGCAAGGTGCAGATCATTGATCCCGGCGACACCGATATGCTGCCCGGCGAACTCGTGGATATCTTTAAGTTCAAGCGTGAGAACGAGGCTATTGCTCAGGAGGGCAAGCAGACCGCAACCGTACAGCGTAAGCTGATGGGTATTTCCAAGGCTGCTCTTGCCACCGAATCCTTCCTCTCCGCCGCAAGCTTCCAGGAGACCACCCGAATGCTCACCGATGCTGCCATCAAGGGCAAGGTCGATCCGCTGCTTGGTCTCAAGGAGAATGTTATCATTGGTAAGCTGATCCCTGCAGGCGTCGGCATGAAGCGTTATCGCAGCGTGGATGTCGAGAATCCAAACAACGCCTATGCCGAGGTCGCAGCCGTTCGCCACACAACTCCTATTGAAGAAAGGCTGCCCATTCCCGAACAGGAAGAGCCGGCAAAGGATCTCTTTGATGATTTCAATGCGGATGAATTTGAGGAGGGAGAGAGCGAGCTTGATGAGTTTAACGATGACGAACTGGATGAACTCGACGAGGAGGATCTTGCCGCACTCGACGCGCTTGACGCCCTCCTGGATGCTCAGGTCAATGACGGCTCCGACGGTGACACCGAAGAGGACTCTGAACCCGATGACGATGTGTTTTCCGAAGACGAGTGATCGTTGAATAGAGAGTAACAGATAAATATAAATAATTAAGCGGCAGGATAGAAACTGCCGCTTTTTCATTTGCTGTATCGTACTGTATGGCACTTTTAATTGAAGAATAATAGCCGCTGCGGAATATGATGACATAGAATAAGCATCCGCAAGGCAAGAGACTGCTGCGGATGCTTATAATACGCTCAGCATGATCACCGTTTTGTAACGATGTTTTCGGCGTTTTTATAGATGGAGTTTTCGGGTACGACGCCGCGGACACAAGAGACCGGATAGACATTGGAATGCCGCCCGATGACCGTTCCGGGATTGAGAACGGAGTTACAGCCGATTTCGGCATGATCGCCAAGGATGACGCCGAATTTCTTCCTGCCGGTTTCTATGCGTTCATCGCCGAATCGAACAGCTACAAGGGTCTTATCACTCTTGACATTGGAGGTTATGGAGCCTGCGCCCATGTGAGCTTTGTAGCCGAGAATGGAATCGCCCACATAGTTGTAGTGCGGCGTCTGTACGTTATCAAAAAGGATAACGTTTTTAAGCTCAACAGAGTTGCCCACTACGCAGTTCCTTCCGATGAGGGCATTGCCGCGGATGAACGCACAGTGCCTGATTTCGGTTCCGTGGTCGATGATGCAGGGGCCGAGAATGCATGCACTGTCAAAGACGACGGCGTCTTTGGCGATCCATACGTCAGCCTTTGGATGGTCAAATTCATCTTCGGGCAGGGAAGCTCCGATTTTTAGGATGGTCTCTCCTATGAGCGAAAGCGCTTCCCAAGGGTAAACGGTGGAGCCGAGAAGCTCGTTTGCTCGGGTCTTGGTAAGGTCTAAGAGTTCATTTGTTGTGTACATACTATTCTCCCAAGCTAACTTTATCGACAGTTTGCACGGATAGCGTCGATGACAAGCGCGACCGCTTCCTCGCAGGTATCTTTGCTGGAATGCTCCGCCATGACGCGCACGACCTGTTCGGTACCGCTGGGACGGACAAGAAGTCTGCCGTCGTCGCCCAGAAGCGTTTCAGCCGCGGCTATGGCTTCCTTGACCGCAGGATGCTCCATTGCGGAGGCCTTGTCACGAACAGGTTCGTTCTTTAGCGTCTGAGGATAGATGGTAACGGGAGCCGCAAGCTCCGAAAGCCTTTGTTTGCGGTCAAGCATGACCTGCATGAGCTTTATCGCGGTCAGCATGCCGTCACCCGTTGTGGCGTACTTGCTGAATATGATGTGTCCGCTCTGTTCGCCTCCGATGAGATAGCCGTTCGAACGCATACATTCATACACATATTTGTCGCCGACGGCGGTCTTTTCGTAGCCAATGCCTGCGCGGTCGAGAGCTTTGTAGAGACCGAAATTGGACATTACGGTGGTGACGATAGTATTTCCGGCGAGCTTGCCGCGTTCCATCATGTACTTGCCGTAAATAAAGAGTATGAGGTCTCCGTCAATGATCCTTCCGGTCTCATCGACGGCCATACAGCGGTCCGCGTCGCCGTCAAAGGCAAATCCAACATCCAGATTATTAGCAATGACAAGCTTGCGAAGTGCCTCGATATGGGTTGAGCCGCAGCTATCGTTGATGTTCAGTCCGTTGGGATTGCAGCCGATAACATAGGTCTCAGCACCGAGTGTTTCGAATACGCTCTTGGCGATCTGCCACGTGCTGCCGTTGGCACAGTCAAGACCTATCCGCTTGCCCTTGAAGGAATGGGTGGTCAGACTGATAAGGTAGCCGATATAGCGGTTTCTGCCTGCCGCATGATCGATGACCCTTCCGATATCGCTTCCGGTAGCGTACGGAACCTCGGGAGTGATGTCGTCCAAATACTTTTCAATTTCATCTATAACATAGCTTTGCATCTTTTCTCCGTTGCCGTTCAGGAGCTTTATGCCGTTATCATAATAAGGGTTATGGCTTGCACTTATCATTATGCCGCAGTCAAAAGCTTCCGTACGCGCAATGTATGCGACGCTCGGCGTGGTGGTAACATGCATAAGGTAGACGTCCGCTCCGCTGGCGGTGAGCCCGGCAGTCAGCGCACACTCATACATGTAGGAGCTGCGCCTTGTGTCCTTACCGATAACAACGGAACACTTATGCTCACGCCCATAGTAGCTGCCGAGAAAGCGGCCGATTTTGAATGCGTGCTCAACGGTGAGCTGCTCATTGGCTTCGCCGCGGAAGCCGTCGGTACCAAAGTATTTAGACATATCAATTCCCTCCGTCTATTATTGATTACGGTTCGCTAATTGCGTTTGAAACGCTCCTCCGCAGGGACGAGCCTTCCGCCTGTCGCCCAAAGTATTTCGGTGATGCTGTCATATGGAATTCCCGGGAAATACTGCGAAAGATAATCGCTTCCGCAATCTCCGGACAGCCCGACGGCACCTGCGAAACTTGCAGCAGCGGAGGGTTCAACGAAAATGCCCTCCGTAGCGTTGATGAGCTTTTGATAAGGTATGAGCCTGCGGTCATCCACGGTAAACTCACCGTCCATGAGCGGTTTCATAGCCTCGTATACGAGCGATGAAGCGCATCCGACCGCCAAACCATCGGCTTCGGTCTTTCCGGATAGTCCAAGTTCCGTGACAGGAACGCATTTCCCGGTGCTGAACGCCGCCAGCATACACGGAGCGTTCACGGGTTCGATAAAGAAGCAGTGTACCGCATCTCCGAAAACGGCTTTCAGTCCGAATGTTATGCCGCCGGGGGCGCCTCCGACTCCGCAGGGAAGGTAAACGAACAGCGGATGTTCCGAATCTACGATAACATTGGCGTTGTCGAGCTGTGCTTTGAGCCTAAGTGCGGCGACTGCGTAGCCCATGAAAAGGTCAATGGAGCGTTCATCGTCCACAAAGTAGCTATGTGGGTCCGATTCGGCGGCGCGCCTGCCGTTCTCAACGGCCTTGCTGTAATCGGTTTCATACTCAACAACCTTACAGCCCTTGCTGCGCAGAAGCTCCTTCTTCCATGTCTTTGCGTCGGAGCTCATATGAACGGTCACATCATATCCGATAGCGGCGCTCATAATACCGATGCTCAAACCAAGATTACCGGTCGAACCGACCTGTATGGAGTATTGCGAAAAGAAGTCCCTATGCTCCGAAAGCTCTTCATAACCAACAGGTTCGCCATTGCCGCCAACTGCAAGAAGCCCTGCTGAGAGAGCAAGCTCCTCGGTATGCTTCAGCACCTCGTAAATGCCGCCCCTCGCTTTGACGGAGCCTGCAATGGGAAGCTCGGAATCCTGCTTGATAAACAGCTTGTTTGGGCGCCTGTCATTGGGCAGGCTGCGCCTGAGCCGCTCCGCATCGGCAAGCGGTGATTCGATTATGCCGTTTACCGTTTCAGGGAACACCTTGGCGATAAAGGGCGCAAAGCGGATCAGCCTCTTTTCTGCATCCAGTATGTCGTTTATGCCGTAGGGGAAGGCTTTGCTGAGCTTGCCCGAACGGAAAAGCGTACCCTCTGCCATATCAGTATTCAGAAAAAATACCTCGTGAGCTTGTCTTAGCTCTTTTTCCGCGGCACATGCGTTCAGACAGAGCAGGGGAGCATAAACGTCCTTCTTTTTTGTCTTTTCTACTCCGCTCTCGGGCTTGGGCTTTTTGGGAGGCTTATAGTTAAACCTGCTCTGTGCATCCTCGAGCTTGCCCTCCATAATTAGAATGGCGGCGTCGGCAGCGTCGGAAAAGGCTTTTGTGAGCAGCCTCATGTCATCGGCATCCGGAACGCCAAGCACATAACCGATGAGATCGCGCTTTGGCTTTCCTATGCCAATGCGAATGCGGATGAAGTCCTCATGGCCAAGCTGTTCGACTATGCTCCGCATACCGTTATGCGTTCCTGCGGAGCCGCTCTCGCGAATGCGGATAGCTCCGCAGGGCAGGTCGATATCATCATAGATGACAATAAGATGGTCGTTCGGAATCTTGAACCAGTTTATAAGGTCGACAACGGCAAAGCCGGAGTCGTTCATATAGGTTTCGGGCTTAGCAATGATAAGCTTTTCGCCGTTAATTCTGCCCTCGCCGTAGACAGCTCTGAAGCCGGAGCGCGTAAATGCCGTGCCCGTGCGTTCCGAAAGCATATCCACGGTCATAAATCCAACATTATGCCTGGTCTTTGCGTAATCCCTTCCGGGATTGCCCAGTCCTACAACTAAGTACATAGCTTTTTCCTGAAAATATTGTTAATCAAGGCCCATTGAGAATCTAATCACAAGGATCGCATCGCCGACCTCGATATGTCCGTCCATATTATAATCGGCAGCATCAACGATGAAATCGTTCTCATCTGAAATAAGTTCCAGTGAATATCGGATGATAAGCGTGGCATCGGTGACATCCACAGCTCCGTCTCCATTGACATCGCCGGGAAGGACCGGAACGACTATTACAACCTCCTGATAGCAGGCTTCTACGTTCTCGTCGTTAAGGACGTTGGTATAATTACCCTTCCATTCAACAAACTCATATCCCTCGTGTACCGGCGGATGGGGAGGCCTGGCGCTGCCTCCGTGAACGACATGCTTGGCAGCAATGAGCATACCGGTTAGCCCATCATAGAAGTTTACGGTGTGATAGAGCGTATCATTCGGGAGAAGATCCAGGATGAGGCTTTCAAGCACGGAATAATCCTCGAATGTTCCAATAAAAGAGCTGACGACATTGCCGCCTGAATCCACGATAAAGGTCTGTGGTATATAGCTGTTCTGACCGACAAGTGCGCTAAGCCGGTCGCAAAGGTGTACTGCGGGATAGGTTATCCCGTTTTCAGCGAACAGTTCAAGACAGGCCTCGGCGGTACTGGTACCGTCCTCGTGAAGGACTCCCAGTACGGCAACCTGGCCTCCGAAGGCCTCTTGAGCCTGCTGCATATAGTCAAGCTCCCTTATACAGTCGGCGCTCCACGTTGCGAAGTAGTGAAGAACGGTCAGAGTATGCTGAGAAAAGATGCTGCCGTCCACCGCTTCACCCGTGAGGGTCGTGGTTTCCATATCTGAAAGGTTAGTCTTGGGCGCAGTGGGCTTGCCCGTATCGGCAGAAAGCGTTGCAGGCAGGAGCAGAGTGAGTATAAGAATAACGGAAATGAATTTTCGCATAAGAAGCAATGAGTTAGTATAATATTCAATTGGGTTGAACGCTTTCGCGCTCAACCCAAGGCTTTTTACTTATTCTTCTTGGATTTAGTGATTAGCACAACGGCAGCGGCGGCACCTAAAACGACAACTCCGGCAAGCACGCAGATAAGCACGGTGTTGCTGCCCTTGGGTTTATCTTCTGCCGGGGTATCCGACGGTGCGTTGGTGATCAGCGCATCGCCCTTGCTGCCGGGATCCAAGGTCTCCTTAGCGCCGTCGGGCTCCGCTGTGTCGGATGCATCCTGTGTAACGGTGGGAAGCTCGGTAGCGTCCGGCTCTAAGGTCGCGGGCTCCTGGGGGATCGCGGTCAGTCCGGGAACCGGGGTGATAGGTTCGCCCTGATAGCTGCCGTTCTCGCCCTCATTATATCCGCCCTCGGGCACTGTTCCGCCGACAAGGGTAATAATGGAGTTGTGAGTAGAAAACTTGACAGGGGTTGCGAACGTATCGCCGATGGGCATGTATCCGAATTCGGAAACATAGAGAATGACCTGCGTGTTGACTGTAATGTTCTCCTTGATACGGAAGCGCATGACAACGAGATCGCCGGAGCCGTTCATGGCGTCTACGGGGCAGGCAATGCCAAGCACGATTCGTCCTGATTCGATGAAGGCCTGAGAATCCAGAATTACGAGGTTGCCGTTCATGCCGATCTGGTTCAGAAAATCACCCTGCTTTGCCTCGATGAGCTCCAGTGAGTTAACATCGTATTCAAACGTAAAGTTAACGCAGTGGACATTATAATTGCCGGAAATGGAAGCGGTGACGGTGATTTCATCGCCCGGCTTTGCGTTGTCGATGCTGTTAAGGGTAATGACCGCTTCTTCTTCATCGGCAACTGCGGCAAAGGGGACGGCAAGCGCGAGTACGAGCATTGCGGTCATAATAATACTTATAAACTTCTTCATATTAACTCTCCTGTATGTAATCAGTGCGAGCGCAGGATACCGGTTAAAAATGTCCGTGCACTCAACCATTCTGCATTATACCATGATATGAAACAAAATTCAATTCAATTATCCGAATTTGGCGAATTTTCCCGATATTAGTGCTAAAACAGAAAAATCTATTGACGAAGCGGTGTATTTAGAGTATGATAAAAACGGATGGATATGATGTCTTACTGAAAGGATGAAAATGATGGAAGAATTCATCGAACGAGAAGAAGAACGGACTGAGAAGCAGCATTCTCAATTTGAAGAAAAGCATTCCTGTGAAAACTGTCTGCTTTCCGGCACTCCGCATTGCCGGCTGCTCAACATGGAATCATGCGACAAGTGCTTTGTTGATAAGCTCAGCGAAGATGACCAGAAGCTTGTTATGGAGGATATCCGCACCGTTGCGGCCGCCATGCCGTATGGCGGTATGGAGAAGCTCATGTATGACGACGGCTGTTCGCTTTGTGCAGATGATGAGCCTAATGCAGCGGACGGCGGCTGTGTCCGCTTCAGCATTGCGCATCTGCACCCCACTGCCTCGGAGGAGAGGCCAAAGGGGAGCAAAGCCTATAAGCGCGATACGAGCATCGTTGTGCCCGTACAGCTTCCGGTGTGTAAAAAATGCAGGAAACGCATTCAGCTCATCAATTTCCTTCCGCTTTGCCTTGGAATTTGCATTGCGGCGATCGTCTTTGCGGTCGTTTCGACCAGATCGGTATTTGAAACGCTCACCAAGAGCGGCAGGATTATTCCTCTGCTCGTTGCTCTAATCGGCGTACTTGCCGGCGTTGTCATTGCAAACATTGTGAAGGTGCGGCTGACCAATTCCGCTGCGAACAAGGTTTTCCTGGAGCCCGGCAGGATCCGTTCCATCTCCGAACTGATGAATGAAGGATGGTTCGTTGTTCCGAGTTCGGAGCTTGAAATGCCCTACACCTTCAGCAAAACCCCCATGAAGCACGGCCTGCTCACCTGCGAGGATCAGGAGGAGCTTATCGAAGAGATAATTCACTGGAACGACAGGTAGTTTTCTCTGCCGCTGCTGCGGCAAAAATCAGCTTGCAAATTTGGCGAAAAACTGATATAATTATAGTACAACGAGTGGCGTAAAAGCGTAATTCCGGTTGCGAGTGTCACTCGTTTTTTGCGTGTAAAAAACTATTAAGCATGAGTTTAGCGTGTTGCCTTTGGCGTAAATCCGGCTGAAGGCGGCACGCATTTTATGCTTAGAAAGGAAGAAAAATGGAAAGAAAATCCAATTTGAACCTCGGAACCGAACGCATCGGAGGGCTGATGAGAAAGTATGCCCTGCCGTGCATTATTTCGCTGCTCGTTGGCGCATTGTACAACATCGTTGATCAGATCTTTATTGCAAATGCCTCCTATTTAGGCTCGTTCGGCAACGCTGCCAACACAGTAGTGTTTCCGCTGACCGTTGTAGCACTTGCAATAGCGGTCATGGTAGGAGATGGCTGTTGCGCATTTGTAAGCATCAGCATAGGAAGAAATGAGATTGAAATAGCAAAAAAGAGCGTAGGCAATTCGGTTATCATGGTTATTATCGGAAGTATTCTGCTGACGGCGGTGTACCTTATCTTTGATGAACAGATAATCGCAATGTTCGGCGGTACGGTGAATGAGGAGACCTTCCGCTGCTCAAAGGAGTATTTTTTCTATATAACGCTCGGCATACCGTTGTACATGTTCGGACAGGCGATGAACCCGATCATTCGCGCGGACGGAAGCCCCAGGTTTGCGATGATATCAACGCTTGCGGGCGCAGCAGTCAATATCGTGCTGGATCCCATCTTTATCTTTGTACTCAAATGGGGTATGATGGGCGCGGCAGTTGCGACTGTCTTGGGTCAGGCGGTCACGGCTGTGCTGGCTGTCCTGTATCTGCTCAATATGAAGGTGGTCAAGCCCTCAAAGTCGGATTTCAAGCTTAGCGGAACCATCTGCGGCAATACGCTTGGTCTTGGAATCACAAGCTTTCTTTCACAAATAAGTCTCGTTGCGGCTATGGCAGCTATCAACAATATGCTCAGGAAATACGGAGCATTGGACGAGATATTTTCGCAGGAACAGTATGCGCAGATACCGATGGCAGTTGTGGGCATAGTCATGAAGTTCTTTCAGATAGTTATTTCAATAGTTGTCGGCATGGCGGCAGGCTGCATACCGATCGTTGGCTTCAATATGGGAGCTAATAAGAAGGAACGCGTAAAAGAATTGTTCACAAAGCTCCTGATAGCCGAAGCAATCGTGGGCTTGGCAGCGTTGGTCATGTTTGAAGTATTCCCGAATCAGCTTATCGGTATCTTCAGCGCAGCGAACGAAAGCACATATTACACGGAATTTGCTGTCAAAGCGTTCAGGGTCTACCTGTGCATGATTGTTTTGGCCTGCGTGAACAAGGCATGCTTTATCTTACTGCAGGCGATGGGCAAGGCGCTTGAGTCAACGCTTTTATCAATGGTTCGAGAGGTCGTGTTTGGTGTGGGCTTTGCGCTGCTGCTTCCGGTATTCTTCGGCCTTGATGGGGTATTGTACTCCATGCCCATATCGGATTTACTGACATTCGCCGCAGCATCGGTACTGATAATCAAGACATACCGGGAACTCCGTTCCGCAGGAGGGGAAAAGCTTGTCTCCTGCCGATAATGCAAATATACTTTTCTACATATTTGTCAATATATTGACAAATATGGGGCTATTGTGATAAAAATATGCGAACAGTCTTAAAGACGGTACCGTGATGCCGGCAAGACAGCAAACCCCAAGGGGTATTGTTAGCAGATCGATGGTCTGCATGGATGTTATAAATATGTCCAAGCCTTGCCGTATGCGGCAAGGCTTTTTTAGGCTAAAAACATACGGAGGAATACACATGAAACTCGTCTATGATGTCAAAGACAGGCCCAAGTTCAAAGCGAACCTGGTATTTGCGCTCCAGCAGCTGCTCGCAATCATTGCAGCGACCCTGCTGGTTCCCACCCTTGTCAACCTGAACTATGGTCAGGAAGTCCTAAATCAGGCAGCGGCGCTTCTCGGCGCAGGTGTCGGCACCCTTACCTACATCCTTTTCACTCAGCGCAAGAGCCCCGTTTTCCTCGGAAGCTCCTTTGCGTTCATCAGTCCCCTTGTTGGCGCTGCGGCGTTCGGCGCATTCGGCATAATCCTTGGTGCAGTCATTGCAGGCCTCGTATATGTCATTATCGCTCTTGTCGTTCGTTTTGTAGGAACCAAGTGGGTTGAAAAACTCCTTCCCCCCGTTGTTATTGGACCGACCGTTGCGCTTATCGGACTCAGCCTCTGCGGCAGCGCAATCAACAATGTCAACAATACCGCCGCAGGCGATTACAATCTTATCTGCATCCTTATCGGACTTGTAACCTTCGGCGTGACCGTGCTTGCCTCCGTCAAGGGCTCCAAGGGAATGAAGCTCATACCCTTCATAATCGGCATCGCTGCAGGCTATGTTCTTGCTGCAATCTTCACCTTCATCGGCCAGGCATGTGAGATCGAGTATCTTAAGATCATTGATTTCACCGCATTGACCTCCAATTTCGCTCCCACCACCTTCTCAAGCTTTATCGCACTTCCCGAATTCACCTTTGTGACCGCATTGAAGGAAGGTATAAGCGCGCTCAACGGTGTAACGGGCTTTGTTTCGCTGCTCGCTCTGTTTGCTCCCGTTGCTTTCGTAGTATTTGCTGAGCACATTGCTGACCATGAAAACCTCAGCACCGTCATCAATCATGACCTCATCAAGGATCCCGGTCTGCACCGTACACTTCTTGGCGACGGCGTCGGCTCCATCGTTGGCGCAATCTTTGGCGGCTGCCCCAATACCACCTACGGCGAAAGCGTTGGCTGTGTAGCTATCACCGGCAATGCTTCCGTATCAACCACTGCGCTGACGGCCATAATGGCGATCCTGCTCGCATTCTTCAAGCCCTTCGTCGCATTCGTCAACACCATTCCCACCTGCGTAGTCGGCGGTATCTGCATTGCGCTTTATGGCTTCATCGCTGTTAGCGGCCTCAAGATGCTCAAGAATGTTGACCTCGGAGAAAACGAGAATCTCTTTGTTGTAAGTGCGATCCTGGTGACCGGCATCGGCGGCCTGGTACTGCAGTTCGGTCAGATTCAGATTTCATCCATCGCAACCGCCCTCATCGTTGGAATCCTCACCAAGCTTATCGTTGGCGGAAAGAAAAAGACAGCCGTTGCTGATGAGAACAAGGAAAACAAAGAGGCTAAATAAACCGAATCTTAATGATAAGCAGGAATAATTCCTGTATAGTTTTGCAGGGACCGCCGCCGCAGTCCCTGCCTTTGCTGTTTTAATGCAAATGTAAACTCCGAACTAATATCTTCCCACCTTGCGCGAGATCCACCTTTCGAGTGCAGCGACCGCATAGTACATGAGCGCAGCGAGCACGCAAAGGATGGCTATTGATGCCATGACGAGGTCCAGCTTGAACACCTGACCGCCGTAAACGATAAGATAGCCAAGCCCTGCTTTTGAAACGAGATATTCTCCGACGATGACGCCAACCCAGCTCATTCCGACGCTGAGCTTAAGCGCACTCATCACCGTTGGCACGGATGCAGGGAGCACGACCTTGATGAAGGTCTGCATCCTCGTTGCACCCAGCGTACGCATCAGCAGATGGTTTTCTCCGGATATTTCGTTGAAGCCGGAAAGCACCGTCATTATCGTGACTATTGTCGAGATAAGAAGTGCCATTACGATGATAGCTTCCATTCCTGCACCTACCCAAACGATGAGGATCGGGCCGAGCGCAATCTTTGGCAGGGCATTGAGTACCACCATATACGGGTCCAAAATCCTGGCAAGGGTCTTGCTCCACCACATGAGCACGGCGATGAGCGTTCCCAGGAGCGTACCGATAATAAAGCCCGCAACCGTTTCAAATGTCGTAACGCCGATGTGCATCAAAAGCTCCCCGTTACCGTACAGCCTGGAAATGGTGGCCGCAATGCGGCTCGGGCTTGAGAAGATAAAGGTATTGATTATTTCGAGCCGGCCCAATATCTCCCATACGGCGATAAAGCCGATGAGGATAGCAAGCTGCATGAACGAGATGAAGCGTTTCTTTCTTTTCAGCCTGCGGAGGTATTCGCTGTGCTCTGCCGAACAGGTTCCGTTAGTTGAACTCTTCATTTTTCATCATCTCCTCCCACACCAGATTGAAATAGTCTTTGAAAGCGGCATCGTTGCGGCGCGCGAGCGGCGAATCCTCCTTAAGCCGTATTTCCACATCGCACCGAACCGTTGCAGGGCGTGAAGTAAGGACAATGATACGGTCGCACATGCTAATGGCCTCGGAAATGTCATGGGTGACCAGCACCGCGGAGCAGCCTTCGCGTCTGATAATGGAATGCACTTCGTCCGCAAGCAGCAGCTTTGTCTGATAGTCGAGCGCAGAGAACGGCTCATCGAGCAGCAGCAGCTTGGGCCTGAATACCAGAGTCCTTATGAGCGCCGCTTTCTGGCGCATTCCTCCGGATAACTGACGAGGGTAGAGCTTCATAAAGTCCCCAAGACCGTAACGCCGCAGAAGCTCCCTTGCATAGCTACGCGTTTCGTCGTTCAGCATGTGCTTGATCTCAAGCCCCAGCAGTACGTTATCCTCGATAGTACGCCAATCCAGGAGATTGTCCCTTTGCAGCATGTAGCCGGTGTCGCAGCCTGTCGCAGCGCCCGAACGGCACTTGCGCTTATCCTCCGAACCGTCTCCATAGAGTGTATGTCCCAGCACCTCGACCCTGCCGCTGCTCGGCGGAAGTATTCCGGCAAGCATGGACAGCAGTGTTGTCTTTCCGCAGCCCGAAGGGCCTACGATAGCGGTGAAATTCCCCCGTCCGAAATCGATGCTGATATCCTTTATTGCGAGCGTTTCGGCGTGGGGCTCATGGTATATCAGGAGCACGTTCTCAAACCGTGCAATAACATCTTCCATAATCCCTCCAAACTAAGCTTGTTTATACAGATTATTCGCGTTTTGGGACGAGTGTGCAGGGATTTGATGATTATGGGGAATTTAATAATGCTCTGCAGCAAAGATTAGGCTCGTTAAAAGGAAATGATACGGAAAGCAAAAGGAACGCAGCAGCGTTAATTGGCGGCGTCCAAAAACAGCTGATCCTCCGCATGGTTCGATGCATACGGAGGATTTTTCGTTCCTAAAGATTTTTCTGCAGTTTGGTTAATTTTGTTCAGTCAACCGATGCAAGGCGGTCCCAAATCGTAAGGAGCCACTCGTGAACACGCTGAGAATCTCCGTTTTTGTGCGCATTCAGCAGACTGTCATCACCCCAGCGCATATCAAAACGCCAAAAAGCGGTTATGATGGCATATAGATACGGATACATTTTCTGCTCTTCTTCGGAAAAACTGCGGACGGAACGGTATCCTCGCAGGAACGCTTCCAATATCACCGCTTCAAAATCTGCACCCCGGTCTTCGGGATAATCCATAAGCCTTGCTTCAAATACAGCCTGCATGACCGCATCACAATACAGAATGTTATCGCCGCTCCGATTGAAGTCAAACACGCCAATCTCCCCGGAGTCGGCAAGATATAAATTGCAGTCACTGATATCTCCCTGCACAGCGTAGCGTGGGGACGCCCTAAGCGGCGATAAAACTTCCAAATAATCTTGGTATTTAGCAGAGATCATGTCAAATAACGCCTTGTCCTCCGCATCAAGAGAAGCCTCCAATGACCTGAACACTTCAAATTCGAACAGATCATTATCGGCGAATGGGTCGAATAAAACCTCGTTATTTACATGCAGGTCATATTCCTGTGAGATATTATGCATTTTGGCCAGCAATACACCGGTCTTTTCAGCGGTGAGAGCGTCTACAACCTTTATCTCGTTTTCAACGAATTGTTCGACCGTTACTATTACATCATATCCGCCTATCAGGTACCACTTCGCGAATTTGCCGTCAGTCTGATACTGCTTGGGCGTTTGTATGCCGTTATCCAATAAGGCTTTTGCGAACAGACATTGGCTTTCCATCAGTTCAAGCGTAACATCAGATTCATTTTTGAAGCGGACAACAAGCGGAGAGGCCTCTTCCAAGTCGACCTTGACGATAAGGCGCACCTCCTTTGAATCGGGGTCATCCTGCTCATAATGATACCGTTGGATCTCGGAAAAAGACTTAACCTTTGCCTTGATATGATAGTCATGTAAAACGGTTTCAATATCGGTTATATTTGGGCAAAACATATTGATGATCCTTTCTGTATTATTTTGCCGATTATCGGATTCTTTTTGCGCGACTCATTTTCACGAAAAAGAATATTGGGAAAAATCAATGAGCCTTGAACAAAACGCCCGAACAGTTTTGAAAACCTTTCGGGCGTTCCTTTCTTATCCGTGCAGCAGCGCACTTTGACTAAAGACGAGGTATCCACAAATAATCTGCGGACGCTAACGTTCCTCTCGGAAGTATGCCTGGCCTAAGCCTTCGGGAGGCTGATCCTCCTTGCGCTTTCTGAGAGAGACGATAATAAGGACGAGTATGGTCACGACATAGGGAAGCATACGGAAGATCTCCTGGGTCCTGCGGCTCAGTCCGATATAGAGGAATATCCAGTAGAACAGACCGAAGAGGTAGGAGCCCCATACGGTCCTGATAGGCTTCCAGGTGGAGAAGATGACGAGCGCGACGGCAAGCCAGCCAAGGCTTTCGATAGTTCCGTCATTTGCCCAAGTACCCTTCGTATAGTCCATAACATAGTAAAGACCGCCAAGACCGCTTATGCCGGCGCCGATACAGGTCGCAAGGTACTTGTTGGCGGTGACGTTGATGCCGGCGGCATCCGCAGTCGCAGGGCTTTCGCCGACTGCACGCAGGTTAAGTCCCTTGGTAGTTCGGTTAAGGTAGATATGGACGAGTACGGCGATGATAATGGCAAGGTAGACCATTAAGCCATAGCTGAAGAAGAATTTGCTGACCGCTTCCGGCACAGGGATAAAGCCGAGTATCTTTGCCCGGAAAAGGTTGCTGGTTGCGGCAACGCGGATCTGACCGACGCCGCCGGCGAACTTATTGAGCGAACCGCCGAACAGATTGGCAAGACCTGCCGCAAAGATTGTGAGCGTGAGACCTGTCACATTCTGATTGGCACGCAGCGTTATGGTAAGGAAACTGAAGATGAGTCCGCCAAGCGCCGCTGCCAGGAAAGCGCAGACCAGCGGAATGACTACGAGCAGAACAGGGGAGGGCTGAATTCCTGCGGTGCTGCATGCCTGCTCATATATAAAGGAGCTTGCAAGGCTTGCTATACCGCCAAGGTACATGATACCGGGAACGCCGAGGTTGAGGTTGCCCGATTTTTCGGTCAGCACTTCACCGGTCGCGCCGAACATGATGATAGTTCCGAATGCGATAGCAGCCTGGAACAGGGAGATTATCTGATCCATATTATGCCCCCTTCACTTTCTTTTCGGATTTTGCAAGGCTGAGCTTATAGTTGATGAAAAACTCGCTGCCGAGAATGAAGAACAGGATGATGCCCATTATCATCTTGGAAATGTTATCGTTGATATTATAGCGTGAAGCGATCTCGCCTGCGCCCTTATCGAGGAATACGAGCAGGAGTGAGATAAGTATCATTACAAATGTGTTGAACTTGGCAAGCCATGCGACGATTATGGCGATAAAGCCCTTGCCGCCGGCCGTGTCTACCGAGATGGTGTGGCTTTGGCCCGCGACGGCGATAAAGCCTGCGATGCCGCAGATAGCACCGGAAATGCTGACCGTGCGTACGGTGACCTTTCCAACGTCTATCGCCGCATAGCGGGCGGTATTCTTGCTTGCGCCTACGACTGCGATCTCATAGCCGTGCTTGGTACGGGTAAGGTAGAAATACATCACGACGACAAGGATCATGACTATGACAACATTGAGTACATACTGCTGCCCGAAGATGGACGGGAACCAGCCGGCGTTGGTGTTGGGATTTATGATGTTTACGCAGTTGGAGCCCTTGGGATTCTCCCATAGCGCAACGAAATAGGATGTGAGCTGTATGGCTATGTAGTTCATCATCAGCGTGAACAGCGTCTCGTTGGTGTTGAGCTTTGCTTTGGAGATTGCAGGAATGAAGCCCCAAGCAGCGCCTGCCAGCGTGCTGAGAACGAACATGATGAGCAGAAGCAGAACGTTGGGAACGCTGCTGAAATAGATCATACATGCAGCCGAGACAACGCCTCCGATGAGCACCTGACCTTCGGCGCCGATGTTCCAAAATCGCATTTTGAAGGCCGGGGCGAGCGCGACGCCGATGCAGAGAAGCATCATGATATCGGCAAGCGTATTCCAGACCCTGCGCGTGGAGCCGAATGCGCCCTCGAACATGGCTTCATAGACCTTCAGAGGATTCATCTTTGTGAGCGAATAGATGACGATCGCATTGACGATAAGAGCAAGGACAACCGCAATGAGCCTTATCATCCAGCTCTGCCACTTGGGCATTCCAACCCTTTTGGAAATTCGAATCATGCCGTTTTACCCCCAATCGATGTCATCATTAGCCCGATATCCTCTTTGACTGCGGTCCTGCCGTCAACGATACCGCTTACCTTGCCTGAACAGAGCACCATTATTCGGTCGCATAGCTCAAGCAGAACGTCCAGATCCTCGCCGACATAGATGACCGCCGTACCCTTCTTCTTCTGCTCGTTCAAAAGCTGGTAGATAGCCATTGAAGTATTGATATCGAGTCCCCTTACCGCATATGCCGTCATCAGCAGGGCAGGATCGCCTGCGATCTCCCTGCCGACAAGTACCTTCTGCACGTTTCCGCCGGAGAGCTTGCTGACCTGGGTTTTCAGGTCAGGAGTGACTACGCCCAGCTCATCCACGACCTTGGAGGCGAGATTGCGCGGAAGCTTCATGTTGACAAAGCCTGATTTTCCGTCAAGGTAGCTCCTGAGCAGCATATTGTCGGGTATATCCATGCTGCCGACAAGCCCCATGCCAAGCCTGTCCTCCGGAACGAACGCAAAGCCAACGCCCATGCTGTGGATCTGCTGCGGATTCTTGCCGCAAAGCTCTTCGCCCTGTTCGGTCTTGGGATCGATGTAGATGATGGAGGAGGATTTTTCAACCGTCTCCAGACCGGCAATGGCTTCAAGCAGCTCCTTCTGACCGCTCCCCGTGATGCCTGCAATGCCAAGGATCTCACCGCCATAGGCTTCGAAGGAAACATCGTCAAGCCTCAGAACGCCCATATTGTCCTTAACGGAGAGATGCTCGACTTTTAGCCGAAGCACGCGCTCCGTCACCTCGGGACGCTCGATATTAAGAGAAACGCTCCTTCCGACCATCATATTGGAAAGACTCTGCGCATCCGCCTCACCGGTTGCCACATCGCCGATGTATTCGCCCTTGCGGAGCACGGCGACACGGTCGGATATCTCCAGGACCTCGTGAAGCTTGTGGGTGATAATAACGATGGATTTGCCGTCGGCTTTCATTGCACGCATGACACTGAAGAGCTTGTCCGTCTCCTGCGGTGTCAAAACTGCGGTGGGTTCATCGAGAATGAGAATATCCGCGCCCCTGTAAAGCGCCTTAACTATCTCAAGAGTCTGTTTTTCGGAGACGGACATCTCATAGACCTTCTTGTCGGGATCGACCGAAAAGCCATATTTCTTACAGATAGCTTCAATGCCCTGCTTAACATCGCGCAGCTTGCCCTTAAGCCCCAGCAGGACATTTTCGGCAGCGGTGAACACATCGATAAGCTTAAAATGCTGATGTATCATTCCGATATGAAGGTCAAATGCATCCTTTGGGGATTTGATGACGACGGGCACACCGTTGACCTCGATGCTTCCGGAGTCGGGGAAGTAGATGCCCGAGAGCATGTTCATAAGCGTAGTCTTTCCGCTGCCGTTTTCGCCCAACAGTGAAAGAATCTCGCCCTTGCGGATGTCGAGACAGACGTCCTTGTTGGCGCACACATCGCCGAACATCTTAGTAATATTCGTCATCCGTACCGCAATTTCCGTATCCACTTGAGTAATAATCCGTTCCTCTCTGTAGTATATGCGATCATTTCCGCCCCTTCGGCCGTGAAAACCGGGGCAAGAAACTACTTATCCATTCTAATGTATTGTACCAAATTGAGTCGGAAATGTAAACGAAAATTGATGAAAATAGAATATATATGACGAGATCTGCGGTGTACGGAAAGACGCACTTTTTGAAGTGCGCAAGATGCCGGGCTGCGGTTTCAAAATAGAAAACAGCTGTTGAAAAAGCGAAAATCGCTTTCTCAACAGCCATAAATGCTGCTTGCAGATTATATGTCGTAACCGCCTGCCGGAGAAGAACGAATCAAACGGTTGTACCCTTCCTGATGATAACGGGATAGGTCTTGTAGCCGGAAATATTTCTGCCGTTCAATATCAATACGCCCTTGTCCATGACAACATTGGAAAGCGTACTGCTTTCGCCGACATAACATGCCTGCATTAGGATGGAGTCGCGCACTACAGCCCCCTTGCATACATGCACGCCCCTGAACAGAACGGAGTTTTCAACTTCGCCTTCGATTATGCAGCCGTCGGCGACTATTGAGTTGCGGACTCTGCCTGTATCGGTGTACTTGGCAGGGACCTCGTCTTTGACCTTGGTATAGATGGGCGTGCGCGGATTGAACAGATCCATTCGTATCGCCGGATCCAAAAGCTCCATGTTGTGCTTGTAGAAGGTGCTTACGGAATCCAGCCTTGCAACATAGCCGTCATAGCGCCAGCCGTAAATGCGGCATTTGTCAACGTTTTTCACGAGTACATCACGCATGAAATCATATTCGCCATGGGAGGCGGCCTCCTCAACGAGGTATTCAAGCCTTTCCTTTTCCATGATATAGGCATCACATCCGCGGAAACTGCTCGTGGGGAAATATGGGTCGAGCGAAAGGTCGGTAACCCGGCCGGTCTCGTCCATAGTGAGCCTCAAATCATCAAACTGGTCGGCGCGATTGAACTCGCGCTCAACGTTGTACATGATGGTTATCTCTGCTCCGGTCTCGATGTGCTGACGGAGCATGGCGTCATAGGTGGTATTATAAAGGGTATGGCTTCCGGTAAGGATAACATACCTCTGAGTCGAGCGGCGCACATAGCCGAGCACCGAACGTATTGCATCGACCGTTCCGCGATACATTCCGGTGTTATCCTTGGTGACAAACGGCGGAAGTATGAAAAGACCGTCGCGCTTTCTGTGAAGATCCCACTCCTTGCCGCTTCCGAGATGGTCCATGAGGGAATGATAGTTGCGCTGAGTGATGAGCCCAACGTTCGATATGCCGGTATTCACCATGTCGGAGAGTAGAAAGTCGATGACCCTGTACCTTCCCCCGAAGGGCACTGCCGCAACAGAACGGGAAAAGGTCAGTTCCCTGAGCCTGGCGTTGGCTTCGCCGGTATAGATAAGGCCGAATGCGTTGTTAGTCATGTGCTGTCCTCCCTTTGATTACCTTCCCCTTGGGAACCCGCATACCGTCGGGTACGTTAATGGAGCTTGCGATGAGAGTGATATCCCCGGTGAGCTTTGTGTCATATTGCTCCGTTGGCAGAGCATCACAGCCGAGCTGAGCACCCTCGCCGATAACCGCGCCCTCGCCGATTATGGCTTTCTTTACGGTTGCTCCGCATTTGATGACCGCGCCGGGCATGACCACCGAATCCTCGATGACAGCGCCCTTTTCTACGGTGACCCCTGAATACAGCACGCTGTGGCGAACCGTGCCGTTGACATCGCAGCCCTCTGTCACGATGCTGTCCGCAATGTCGGCATCTTCGCCGGCATAGTGCGGCGGCATGATGGTGCTCTTGGAATAGATCCTCCATTCCTTGTCATAGAGGTTGAATTTGGGCGTTTCTCCCAAAAGATCCATGTTGGCTTCAAGAAGGCTCGAAATCGTCCCGACATCCTTCCAGTAGCCGTCAAAGCCCCAGGCGAACATGCGCTTGCCGCTGTTTATCATGGAGGGGATTATGTTCTTTCCAAAGTCGTGGCTGGAGCCTGAATCCTCGGAATCCTTGGTAAGATATTCCTTCAGCACCTGCCAGTTGAAAATGTAGATACCCATAGATGCTTTGTTGCTCTTGGGCTGCTTGGGCTTTTCCTCAAATTCGACTATCCTGCTGTCGTCGTCGGTATTCATAATGCCGAAGCGCGAAGCCTCCTCGATGGGAACGGTCAAAACGGCTATGGTGGCATCCGCAGCCTTTTCCTCGTGGAAGGCGAGCATCTTTGAATAATCCATCTTGTAAATGTGATCGCCGGAGAGTATCAGCACGTAATCGGGATTATAGCGTTCGATGAATGCCATGTTCTGGAAGATTGCATCCGCGGTTCCGGAATACCAGCGCTCGCTCGAGCTGCTGACATATGGGGGGAGCACATAGACTCCGCCGTTGTTCCTGTCAAGATCCCAGGGTTGTCCGGTGCCAATATAGGCGTTCAGCTCAAGAGGCTCATACTGGGTGAGCACGCCGACGGTGTCTATTGCTGAATTTACACAGTTGGACAGCGGAAAATCAATTATTCTGTATTTTCCTCCGAACGGAACCGCAGGCTTGGCCATGGAATTGGTTAGAACGCCCAGTCTGCTTCCCTGGCCGCCTGCAAGAAGCATTGCTACTATCTTTTTATGTTGCATATGTACCTCCTTTTTTAGGAAATAATTCGTAAGGCTGATTTACAGGTAATCCTATCGTCATGCTCCCTCCGTCATTACGGCGAAGGATGGGAACTTTGAAAATAAGCTGACGAATCAGAATGGAATATCCTCGAATACGACCGGCAGCATTTCACGAAATTCCGCAAGCAGCGGAATGCTGATTTCACGCATTGCCGGGTGCGCGGCAGGCGCGCAGCGCAAACGGAAGAAATGCCTCCACTCACGCAGGTTCATCGTGCAGATGAACTCCGTTTTGATGCTGTTCGGAAGCACGCTGCGTGCGTCCTCGGGCTTTGCCCCAAAGTCCAGCAGATCAAAGTATGCCTTTTCGGCCTCCGCCATTGCGATGACCCATGTGGAATAAAGCGCCGTATGCGGCTCAGCGAAATAAGGCTTGATGAATGTCAGCTCGTTGCCGAATTTATCCTGGGAATAGTTGCAGTAGCGCGTGCTCTCCTGCGAATAGCTTGCCAAACGGTGGCGGACCCATTCGTGGGATACGCCCCTGTCGCAGATTACCCTGACGCTGACAGAGTAATGCTCAATTGGGCTTTCATGCCCCCTCGACAGCATATGCCTGACCAGACGCTCCGCGCTGCCTTCGCCTATTCCGGATTCGGATTTATAGCAAACCCTTCCGCACAGCTCGAGATGCTTAAGCACCTCCTGTCCGTCCGGACGGTTAATTATTTCAAAGCTCGGTGATATAACCCTCATAAATATTTCTCCGTATGTGAAAGGTGAACCGTCCAAAGCATGGATAGTTCACCGGTAGATTCATACTTTATGTCGTTCTATTTTGCCGTCCGCGCCCCTGCTGACGATCTCGATGATGCCGGCATTCTTGATAAAGCGCGAACAGATAGCGCAGGGCATGGGGCTTGCAAGCTCGCCATTGGCATCGAAGCCCGCAAGATACAGCACGCTTCCGATGGTATCACGCCTTGCGGCAGAGATTATTGCGTTCTGTTCGGCATGGACAGCCACGCATTTTTCGTACTGCTCGCCGTGGGGAATATTGTGCGCTTCGCGCCAGCATTCGCCGGTATCGCAGCAGTTTGGCTCACCCCTTGCGGCTCCGTTGTAGCCGGTGGAGATGATCTCGTCATTTTTGATTATAACGGCGCCGTATTGCCTGCGCAGGCAGGTCGAACGTTTGGAAACCGCCGCAGCGATGGAGAGATAGTATTCGTCCTTGGATATCCTTGAATTCATATTGGTCTCCTTTGCCTGATTGTTCATGACAGCAGCTGCCCAAGCGCAGCAAGCGTTCTTTCCCTTTCGGCTCCGGTCGCAGCAGCGCCTATAAGGGTATAGAGAATCGTTGATGCCAGCGCGGCAAAGCGTTCGGAATATCTGCGGCCAAGCCTCAGCGCACCGACCTCGATCATGATGCGCCACTGGGACAACGCCTCTGCCATAAGCTTCTGTATTTCTTCGTTCTCATAGCGGAAGAGCGACAGCATGAGCTTGACATCCGCTCTATCGCAGGAAAAAATATCTGCAAGATCGGTATAAACGGCTGCGATCTCCGCCTCCTGAGAAAGCGATTCTGCCCAGCAGAGTATCGCATCGCCCATGTATTTGACGCAGTTTTCGGCGCAAACGGCAAGCAGCTTCTCCCTGTTGGGATAGTAATAATAAAGCGTTCCCTTGGAAATTCCGCATGCGGCAGCGATATCGGCAAGGCTCGCATTCGCCGCACCTTTGTCAGCGAAGATGCTGTATGCGTATTCGACCACAACCTCATCTATCATGCAGTTCTTTCGTGCACCCATGGAGCTCTCCTTTCCGTGATGATGTGATGTTCTTATTCTTTTGCGTGCATTGCCTCGGCGGCGCAGAAGATCAGTATTGATGCCGCCACCGATGCATTTAGACTTTCGGCTCGTCCGTACATCGGAAGCCGTACAAGCTCACACAGCGAAGCGACTTCATCGCTCACGCCGTTGCCCTCGTTGCCGATCACGATGAGGATACGCCTGTTCTCACCGATATCGGGTACTCCGATCCTGCCGTTAAGATGACCGCAGATCGGAAGGAAGCTCTGACGCTTCAAAAGCGGAATGCAGCAGCCAAGCTCCGCTTCATAGATGGGGAGGTGGTAGCTGCTGCCCATAGAGGCGCGCAGTGCCTTGGGCGAAAAGGCGTCGGTACAGCCCCTTCCGAGCAGAATGCCGGCAGCGCCCATGGCGTCGGCAGTCCTGATGATGGTGCCGAGGTTGCCGGGATCCTGAAGTGCGTCGAGTGCCACAAAAAGCCCATCGCCAAGCTCCGAGGGAAGGCTGGTATCGGGAGTTCGCACGCTTGCGGCGATGCCCTGAGGTGACGGAGTATCCGCGACCGCCTGAAGCACGGAAGACGATACCTCGATATAGGGAAGCCCGAATCCTTCAAGCCTTTGGGCAAGCTTTGTTCTGCCTTCCTCGATAAAGATAGTATCGGGAACTACGCCGCTTTCGAGTGCGTCGAATACGAGACGTTCACCCTCTATAAGATGCAGCCCCGTATCGCGTCTTGCACTGCGCTCCTTGAGACGGCGCATGGCCTTTACGAGTTCATTTTTTGTACTCGTTATAACCATTAAAGATTAATCTTTGTTGGCCGCGATGGCTTCTCTGATAGCCCTTGCGAGCTGGTCGCCGCAGGAGGTGTCCTTAAAGCCGCAGCGGATGCCGCTCAGCCTTTCGACGGCGAACTTGGCATCAGCGCCTTCGAGGATGGAGCCGATGGCTTTGAGGTTGCCGTTGCAGCCGCCGGTGTAGGTGATGTTGTGAAGCTTGCCGTCCACGATATCGAAGTCTATCATGGATGAGCAGGTGCCGTTGGTTTTATATGTGTAGTGCATATCTGTTCTCCTTTAAGTAATGGCTTGTCCCTGCCGACATTATATCAAATAATCGACGGTCAATCAAGCCCTTTCGATAAATTCGCTCAGCGATAGAAGGTATTCCCGCCGATGAACTCACGGAGTATGGATGTCGGCGGAATTTCGTCCTCTACATCTGCGCTGACAAAATAATTCAGGTATTTTACGATGGAACGCGCCTGCGTGTAATAGGGGCTTTCTATAGGCACCTCCTGCAGCAGGGGATGAATGTATTTTTTCAGCACAGCCGCTTCGTAGTGCAGCGTCGTGTTGATTATGCAGTCTGCGTTTTCCTGAAACGGGAAAATCCATCGGCTTTCGCCCCTGCGCACGCTTGCCCACATGCTGAGCGTTTGCTCCATGCTCGCCCCACGGGTCCGATAGTCCCTGACCAGCCTTCTGAGAAGGCGCAGGTCGGCGGTGCGGATGCGGTTGTGGTCGTCAAGGTTGAGCGTTGTCAGCGCAGAAACATAGACCCTATATATCCTGTCATGCGGAATGTCGCCGAGCAGCAGCGGATTCAGCGCATGCAGCCCTTCGATGATAAGGGGCTGATCGCTGTGCAGCTTCAGCGTTCGGAAGCCTTCCTCACGCTTCCCGGTAAGGAAGTTGAAGCGCGGAAGCGATACTTCTTCTCCGTCTATAAGCAGGGACAGATCCCGGCTGAACCTTGCGGTATCTATGGTGTTGATATGTTCAAGGTCGATCTCACCGTTTTCATCACGCTCGATAAGATCTCTGTCGATATAGTAATCGTCCAGCGAGAGCATGATCGGATCCAGACCGGATGCGCGCAGCTGGGTCGCTATGCGGTTAGCGGAGGTAGTCTTGCCCGATGATGAAGGGCCTGCGATCATCACGGCCTTTGCTCCGCAGGAAATTATCTCGTCGGCAGTCCTTGAAAACACCTTTTCATGCAGCGCTTCATTGACGCGAATAAGCTCGCGTATACTGCCGTCAGCCACACGCTCATTAAGCTCCGCCGCTCTTGCGCAGCCCATAAGCCTGCCCCAACGGTCGCTCTGCCCGAATACCGCCAGAAGCTTGGGACTGTCCTCAAATGCCGCAGCGCGGCTGCAGTCATCGACATCGGGGAGCAGCAATACCACGGAATCATCGATCCTGTGCAGGTCAAATATGCTTACATAGCTCGTATCGAGCGTCATTTCACCGTAAAAGTAATCGACATAGTCACTGTAATCGGGACAGGAATAGAGGTCGAAATAGGAAAAATTTCTCCAACTGAGCAGCTTGACCTTATCCAATTGGCCATCGGAGGAAAAACGCTCGACGGCTTCATTTATGCTTCTCCTGCTTCGATACAGTTTGAAAGCAGAAGAGGTGATAAACTCCATCTCCTTCTTCAGCATGGAAACGTCCTCATCGGTCAGCTGACCGTCTCCTTCCTTGCTGATAGTTATGTATACGCCCTGTCCCATGGAATACTGGACGATGACATGCGCAGAGGGCAGAAGCTTTCGTACGGCAAGGATAAGCACGAATCTAAGCGTGCGTTCGTAGACGCGCCTGCCTTCATCGTCCGAATACCTTATTAGCCTGAATTCACATTCGCGCTTTGGGACAAAGCTGAGATTAAATATCTCGCCTCCAAGCATGGCGGCGAGAGGCTTCATTCTCAGATCGTCCGAATCAAGTCCAAGCTCGCTGATATAGGAATGCAAGCTCTTTCCGCCGATAAGTTCAGCGCTCTTTCCTTCAATTTTGATGTGCATATGTACCTCCGTACAAGAAAAAAATAATCGAATCCCTATATAATAACACCATTCTACAGCAAATATACCACATTATCAACCCCAAAAGCAAACGAAAATGCGGCGCAGGACAACGCCGGATGATTAGAGCAAACCCATATCAAGCCTGCCGAACTAACTGAAGAATTAATCCGATAAAATATATATGAAAAATGTTCGATATAGTTGTTGACAATTATGATTTCTTTTGCTAAAATGCTTAGACGTCAGCGGATAAATCATGAGCAAGCGGACGCAGATTGGTCATGACCGCTCGAGATAATGCGTCTGTAGCTCAGCTGGATAGAGCAACGGCCTTCTAAGCCGTAGGTCCAGGGTTCGAATCCCTGCAGACGTGCCATATGGTGGGTGTAGTTCAGCTGGATAGAGCGCCAGATTGTGGCTCTGGAAGTCGTGGGTTCAAATCCCACCACTCACCCCATTTTTTATAACCTCGGGAGTTGTTGTTGGGGTGTCGCCAAGAGGTCAAGGCACGGGACTTTGACTCCCGTATCGTAGGTTCAAATCCTGCCACCCCAGCCAGATTTGACCCGTTAGCTCAGTCGGTAGAGCACTTGACTTTTAATCAAGGTGTCCGGAG